>Ga0070704_100000612_pt1 | contig 17183 bp, 18 predicted proteins | sample KBSK5252metaG_FD_65467 | JGI IMG/M metagenome (GOLD analysis project Ga0070704, IMG submission 65467) | Corn, switchgrass and miscanthus rhizosphere microbial communities from Kellogg Biological Station, Michigan, USA - KBS K5-25-2 metaG | ecosystem: Host-associated > Plants > Roots >...
CAGCGGCTGGAAATCCTGTTGTCGCTGAAAGGCCGGCGAGACGACGTCCGCTTTCGCGTCGTCGACGTCACTCAGCCGCGTCCTGACTGGCTGCTGGAGAAGACTCGCGGCACGACGGCGCTTCCCATCCTGGAGACTGCCGACGGGCGCGTACTCAAGGAGAGCCTGGTGATCCTGCAGTATCTCGAGGATCTCTTTCCGCAGCGGACGGTCGCGCAGCGCGATCCGTATCGGCGTGCCGTGGAGAACATGCTGACGAGGATGGAGGGCGAGTTCTGCAACCAGGGCTACGCGTACGTAATGAACCAGAATCTCGAGCGGCGCGATGCCCTCAGGGAAGGCATGCTGAAGCAGTACGCGCGGCTGAACGATTTTCTCTTCGAGCACGCTCCGGCCGGCCCGTTTCTGTTCGAGGCGTTCGGGTGCGCGGCGACCGTGTTCACGCCGTTCTTCATGCGCTTCTGGTTTCTCGAATACTACGAGGACTTCCAGTTGCCCGTCGAGGATCGGTACGCGCGCGTGCGCCAATGGCGCGACGCCTGTCTCTCGCATCCGGCTGCGCAGCAGGTCACGAAAGAGAAGATCGTCAAGCTCTACTACGATTACGCCAAGGGTGCCGGCAACGGTGCATTGCTCCCCGGCCGCAGGCAATCGTCATTCACCTTTCAACCCGATTGGCAGGCGCGTCCGTGGCCACCAAAGGACAAGTACAAACACAGTGCTACGGACGAGGAGCTGGGGCTGTGAAGAACGGAGAAACCTACCCATGAGCGTCATCGATTCCAGAGTCGTCAACATCGGCGAGCTGAAGCTCGAGCACTTCGCGAAGGGCGACAAGTTCGAAAGCAACTCGGTGCGCATCGGGCCGCTGCTCGGCGCGAAGGAACTCGGCTACTCGTACGATGTCGTCCCCGCCGGCAAGCGCGCGTGCCCCTTCCACAGCCATCGCGGGGAGGAAGAGATGTTCTTCATCGTCAAGGGCAAGGGGCTGCTGCGCTACGGCGCCGAGACACGCAAGATCCGCGCGGGCGACGTGATCTGCTGCCCGATCGGCGGACCGGAAACCGCGCACCAGATCGTCAACGACTCCGGCGAGGACCTCGCGTATCTATCGGTCAGCACCATGATGCCGGCAGAGGTCTGCGAATACCCGGATTCGAAAAAGATCGGCGCATTCGGCGGCGGCCTGCGCCATATGACCCGGACCGGCGACCACCTGGACTACTGGGTCGACGAAGCCTGAGCGGGACGAAGCGGGCCCTATAATTCTCTCCATGGGCCACCGCCTGTCCAAGATCACCACGCGCACCGGCGACGCAGGCGAAACCGGCCTCGGCGACGGCTCGCGCGTGCCGAAGGACACTGCCCGCATCCAGGCGCTCGGCGACATCGACGAGTTGAATTCGGTGATCGGGACGGTACTCGCGGAAGAAGTGCCGCAAGCGGCGCGCGACGCGCTGCTGCAGGTCCAGCACGACCTCTTCGACCTCGGCGGCGAGGTCTGCATTCCCGGGCACACGATGATCAGCGCGGCGCACGTCGAGCGGCTCGAAGCGCTGACCCAGACGCAGAACGCGGGACTCGCCGCGCTGAAGGAATTCATCCTCCCGGGCGGTACGCGCGCGGCGGCCGCGGCGCATGTCGCGCGCACCGTGTGCCGGCGCGCGGAACGAAGCCTCGTCGCGCTCGGGCGCTCGGAGACCGTGAACGCCGCGGCGCGCCAGTACCTCAATCGCCTCTCGGACCTGCTGTTCGTGCTGGGACGAACGCTCAACCGCGACGCCGGGCACGGGGACGTGCTCTGGCGCCACGACCGCGGCCGCGGCTGAGCGGTTCCCGGCGTGGGCGCGGATCCGCTGGTTGCGTTGCTCGCCGCCTGCGCGCAGAGGGACCGGGCGGCGTTCGAGCAGCTCTACCGCCAGACGTCGGCGAAACTGTTCGGCGTCGCGCTGCGTATAGTCAGGCAGGAGGACCTGGCGGAAGAGGTGCTGCAGGACTGCTACATCCGGATCTGGAACCGCGCGGGAGACTACCGCGAGGGGCTTGCCGCGCCCATGACATGGATGGCGAGCATCGTGCGCAACCGTTCGCTCGACTGGCTGCGGCGCGCCAACCCCGAGGTGATCGACGTCGACGGCGAGATCATCGAACGCGCCGCGAGCGACGTTGAAGGACCGCTCGCCGCACTGGAGCGGCTGCAGGATGGCGCCGCGCTCGCGCGCTGCCTCGGCGAGCTGGAGGCGAAGCAGCGCCAGGCGATCCTGCTTGCGTTCCACGACGGCCTTTCGCACTCGGAGCTGGCGAAACAGTTGCGGGAGCCGCTCGGGACGGTGAAGACATGGGTACGGCGCGGCCTGGCGAAGCTGAAGGCTTGCCTGGGCGCTCGCGCCGAAGCCTGAGCGATGGACCTGCGCGGCAAACCGGAACTTCAGCAGCACTTGGCCGCCGAGTTCGCGCTCGGGACCTTGCGCGGCCGCGCGCGCCAGCGCTTCCGACGCTTTATGGCCGAGGACCCGGTGCTCGCTGCCGCAGCGCAGGACTGGGAATTGCGACTGGCGCCGATCGTAGCCAGCGTCGCGCCGGTCCAGCCACCGGCCCGCGTCTGGCGAGCGATCCAGGAGCGGATCGGCGGCGCCCCGCTGCAAGCGGACGGAATCTGGGGGAACCTGTCGTTCTGGCGCAACCTCGGCCTTGCCGCGAGCGGAATGGCCGCGGGACTCCTTGCCGCGATCGTTTTCATTACGCCGCAGGCGCCTTCTCCGGCGCCCGCTCCGGTGGTGGTCCGTGTCCCTTCCAACGAGATGGGAGCGACCTATCTTGCCGTCCTCTCGGATCCGAAAACGCAAAAGCCGATGCTCGTCGTGTCGGCGGGACGAAGCTCGAGCGAGCTTTGGGTGAAGACCCTCGACCCCGCGATCCATGTTCCCGATCGCAGCCTCGAGTTGTGGGCGCTGCCACCCGGCCAGGCGCCCAGGTCGCTCGGCGTCATCGCACCGTCGGAAAAGATGACGGCGCTCAAGCTCGTCGCGGCGGCGGACCAGGCATTTGCGGAGATCCCAGCGCTCGCGGTGAGCCTCGAGCCGGCGGGCGGCTCTCCGACCGGCGCGCCGACGGGCCCGGTCCTCTACACTGGGCCCTTTCTCAAGTACTGGTAGCCATGCGCGGCAAGAAGCCACCCATCCGGGCGCTCGTCTTCGATGTCTTCGGCACCGTCGTCGACTGGCGCGCCTCGATCATCCGCGAAGGCAGGATTCTCGGGCGCCGCAAGCGGTTGCGCGTCGACTGGGCGGCGTTTGCCGACGCGTGGCGCGCGGGCTACCGGCCGGCGATGGCGCGGGTGCGCTCGGGCGATTTGCCGTGGATGAAGATCGACGATCTCCACCGCATGATCCTCGATGGCCTGCTGCAGCAGTTTTCGATTCGCGGCCTTGAAGAGGCCGAGATCGACGACCTGAACCGCGCGTGGCACCGGCTGCGGCCATGGCCCGATGCGCGGCGCGGGCTGGCGCGTCTCAAGAGGCACCACGTGATCGCGACGCTCTCGAACGGCAACGTCGCGCTGCTCGTCAACATGGCAAAGAACGCGCGGCTGCCGTGGGACACCGTGCTCTGCGCCGAGCTCTTCCATCACTACAAGCCGGATCCGGAGACGTACCTCGGCGCCGCCCAGCTCCTCGGGTTCGCGCCCGACGAGGTCATGATGGTCGCCGCGCATAAGGACGATTTGCGCGCGGCGATGGCCTGCGGGCTGCGAGCCGCATTCGTGCGCCGGCCGCTCGAAGCCGGGCCGAACGTGCGCGTGGACATTACTGCCGATCGCGGGTTCGACTACAACGCCGACGATTTTCTCGACCTGTCCCGCCAGCTGGAAAAAACCAGGAAATAGGAGACTCCGCGATGGCCGAAATCACGATCCAGAACGTCGAAGCGCTCGGCAAGCCGCTCGGGCAGTACTCGCATATGACGCGAGTGAAGAATGCGTCCGAAACGCTCTACATCGCGGGGATGCTCGCGCCGGGCGAGGATTTCGACAGCCAGTGCAGCGGAGTTTTCGCGCAGATCGAGAAAGCGCTGACCGCGGCGGGCGCGCGTTGGTCAAACGTGGCGCAGTTCACCACCTACCTCGTCCACTCGCAGGACATCCCGAAATTCATGGCCTGGCGGCTGCGCGAGTTTCCGAAGCTTTTTCCCGACGGGAAATATCCGCCCAATACGCTGCTCATCATCGACCGGCTGGTCGGCGAGCCGTACCTGATCGAAGTGCAGACGGTCGCGGCGCTCTAGCCGCGCGCGCTCGCTACGCCTGCTCCTCCGCGGCGAACGCCTCGTCGCGCGTCTTGCGCAGCGCCGGCAGCGCGATGATGACGAGCAGCACCGCGGAGACGAGCAGGAACGAGAACGAGATCGGCTTGGCGACCGGGTCGACGAACACCGTCGGGTCGCCGCGTGAAAGCAGCATCGCGCGTCGCAGGTTTTCTTCCATCAACGGCCCGAGGATGAAGCCGAGGATCAGCGGCGCAGGCTCGCACTCGAGCTTGACGCAAACATAGCCGAGCAGGCCGAACAGCGCCATCAGGAAGCAGTCGAAGGGCTGGTTGGAGATGCTGAACACCCCCACGGACATGAAGACGAGGATCGACGGATAAAGGATCCGGTACGGGACCGTGAGCAGCTTGATCCACATGCCGATCAGCGGCAGGTTCAGCACGACCAGCATCAGGTTGCCCACCCACATCGAGGCGATCATTCCCCAGAAGAGCTGCGGCCGCTCGGTCATCACCTGGGGCCCGGGCGCGATGCCCTGGATCATCATCGCGCCGATCATCAGCGCCATCACGGCGTTCGACGGAATGCCGAGCGTGAGCAGCGGAATGAACGAAGTCTGAGCACCCGCGTTGTTCGCCGACTCGGGCGCCGCGACGCCCTCGATCGCGCCCTTGCCGAATTCGTGCGAGTACTTGGAGATCTTCTTCTCGAGCGTATAGGCGCCGAACGAAGCGAGCAGCGCTCCGCCGCCGGGCAGGATGCCAAGCGCCGAGCCGAGCATGGTGCCCCGGATAGTCGGAGCCCAGAAGCGCTTCCAGTCTTCCTTGCTCGGCCACAGGCTGCCCACCTTGCTGGTGAACACCTCGCGATGCTCCTTCTGCTCCAGGTTGCCGATGATCTCGGCGATGCCGAACATGCCCATCGCCACCGTGACGAAGCCGATGCCGTCGGCAAGCTCCGAAACGCCGAAGGCGAAGCGCAGGACGCCCGAATTCACGTCGGTTCCGACGAGGCCGAGGAGCAGCCCCAGGATGACCATCGAGATCGCCTTGATCAGCGATCCGTGAGCGAGCACCACCGCGGACACGAGGCCGAGCACCATCAGCGAGAAGTACTCCGCCGGGCCAAACTTGAGCGCGACCTCCGCGAGCGGCGGCGCGAACATGGCGACGATCAGCGTCGAGACGCAGCCGGCGAAGAACGAGCCGAGCGCGGCGACCGCGAGCGCGGGCCCGGCGCGGCCCTGCCGCGCCATCTGGTAGCCGTCGAGGCACGTCACCACGGACGACGATTCGCCCGGCAGATTCACCAGGATCGCGGTGGTCGAGCCGCCGTATTGCGCGCCGTAATAGATGCCGGCGAGCATGATCAGCGCCGCCACGGGCGAAAGGCTGAACGTCACCGGCAGCAGCATCGCGATCGTCGCGACCGGCCCGATGCCGGGCAGGACGCCGATCAGCGTACCGAGCAGCACGCCGATCAGGCACATGATGATGTTGAATGGCACGTGGCTGAGCGAGTAGCCCCACAGCGTCATCGACTGCAGCTTGAACACCTCGACGAAGCCGATGCCCAGGTTCTGGAACACCTTGGCTACGAAGACGTACATCTCGTTGAACCATTCCATGGCGGCCCCTTAGCGGATCGGACAGGATTCGACGAAATCCGGACAGATCGGGAACGGCAACGTCAGGCCCTTCACAAACACCAGCACCGAGAAGATCACGAGGACGAGCGAGAGGATCGCGACTTCCTTCCACTTGAACTCGTGTCCGCCGTAGGCGCTGATGAAAACCACCGCGATCGAGGCGATGACCAGACCGAGCGGCTTGAGCAGGTAGGCGAACGCGAGGCCGGAAGCGAGGATCAGCACCAGCGCCTTGGTCTCCGGCCGGAACACGATCGCCAGCACCGACAGGATCAGCGCCGACCCGAGCATCGCGTAGTCATTCGAGATCCCCAGCATCTTCGCGGCAAAGGTGGCGACCACGAAAATGCCGGCGGCGATCGCGAGATCGATGATGTTGAAAGGCAGCTTCACCACCGCCGCGTCGCCGCTGATGTGCGATACGAACGAGCGGAAGAAGATGATCGCGCCGAGCACCGCAAGCAGCCCGCCGAGGACGACCGGGAAGTAGGCGGGACCCATCCGCACTGCGCTGCCGATCTGGTACCCGGGGATCAGCTTGTCGCCCCAGATGCGATTGATGAAGTCCGGAGTGCCCACGGCGATCACCACGAAGGCAGCCCCGAAGACGAAGAACATCAACCCGGCCCAGAAATCCTTCGGATTCTTGATCTGCATCGTTCCTCCCGATCTCGCGCGCTGCGCCGGCGTTGCAGAGGGTTTACTCGAGGAAAGTGTAGCATGGGTGCGCGAAATGACGCATCGCTTTCCGCTGCTGCCAACGCACCCTGTCCTGTACCTGCTCGCGCTTGCGCTGCTGGTTCCGGCCGGGTGCGGAAAGCAGGCGCGGTTGCAGCCCCTCGCGCCCGACGCCGTCGTGCTCGCGTTCGGCGACAGCCTGACCTACGGCACGGGGGCTGACGAACGTGACAGCTATCCTGCGCAGCTCGCGCTCCTCATCGGGCGCAAGGTCGCGCGCGCAGGTGTGCCTGGCGAAATCAGCGGCGACGGCCTGGCGCGGCTGCCCGAAGCGCTCGAAGAGCATCAGCCGAAACTGCTCGTGCTTTGTCACGGCGGCAACGACTTCCTGCGCAGGCTCTCGAAGCAGCAGGTCGCGGCGAACATGCGCGCGATGATTCAGCTCGCAAAGAGCCGCGGCGTAGAGGTCGTGCTGATCGGCACGCCCGAACTGGGACTCGCGGTGTCGGCGCCCGAGTTTTACGCCGAGATCGCCAAGGAATTCGGCATTCCGTACGAAGACGGCGTGATCGGAAAAATACTCCGCGACGCTTCGCTCAAGTCCGACCCGATCCACCCCAACGCCCGCGGCTATCGCCTGATCGCGGAACGCGTCGCCGAGCTGCTGAAGAAGTCGGGGGCGTTCTAGGCTGCGGCTGCGCTCAGCGCGCGCGAAATTCGACATCGCCGTAGTAGGTTTCAGCCGCCTCGCCCGTGTTGTCGGTGTCGGTGGAGACGATCACGCCGTTGATCGCCGGCGCCTCGCCGCCGAACGACTTGCGGAAGTCATCCGGCACGCTCCGCTCGTAGCGCATCCAGCGTCCGACGTTCGCTGCTCCGGAGTCGACGACGATCATGCGCACGCGATCGGTGTATGCGCTCGGCGCAAAGGTGCCGCGTGCGGCCTTCGTGTCCCACACGTAGCAAAGCGCGGCGACCGGAACGTCGGGGCCGTAGAGCATGCGCGCGGCGCCGATCCGCAGGCGATCCGCACGCGGGAGGGTGTCGGGGTCGACGTCGAACGTGACGTACAAACGCGCCGGAAAGTCGTCTCCCGCGCGGGTCGCCAGGTCGCTCTTGTCGAGCGCGCGCATGACCTTCCATCGCCACGCGAGGACCGGATGCGCGCGCGGATCGACCCGCAGCTCGCGAATGATGCCGGAAGTGGAAGCCTGCGCGCGCGCCCGCAACACGGTGCGGCCGTCGTCCTCGACGAGCGCGTACTCGGTCTGGCGCGCCTGCCGCTCGAATGCAAACTCGCGAAACGCGGCAGGCAGCGGCGCGCCAGGCTTCAGGGCCGAAAAACGCATCGCGTCGATGCCGGCCTGCGCTCGCGCAGGGCGAGCAGCAAGCGCTGCGGCGCACATCCCGAGAAACGCGCGCCGTTTCACCGCAGTAAATGCCGATGCGCGCGCAAGCGCCCGAGCCGGGCGTAGTCGTCAGGCCGATCGACGTCCCAGACGGCGCGTAGTTCGCGCCAGCGCCATTCCAGCTCACGCAAGCGCATCCGCGTCTGCTGCAGGACCGAGTCGCTGCCCCACTCGATCCCCGAGAACAGCCGCGGAGAAATGCGGCGCAGGCCGATCAGCGCGTATCCGCCGTCCTCGGCCGGCGAAAGTACGGCGTCGTTGCCGCCTTGCAATGCGCGCGCCGCGGCGCGCAGATCGGCGACGCGCAGGACCGGGCAATCAGTACCGATCAGCACTACGGTTTTCGCAGTCCGCAACGCGCGCTCGCACGCCCGAAGCATGCGAGCGCCGAGGTCTCCGTGCACTTGCGTGTGCAGCGTGACCGAATAGCGTCGAGCGAGCGTCGCGAAGATCCGGTGGCGGGCGTGCGGCGCGCAATGCAGCTCGACCCGCGCGAAGCGCGCCCGCGCGGCGAGACGCAACGTGTCCTCGATCATGCGCGCGTGCAACCGGGCGGCGCCTTGCTCGCCGAGCAGCGGAACGAGACGCGTCTTCACGCGGCCCGGCTGCGGGGCCTTCGCGAAGACGACGAGCGCGGCCTCTTCAAGCCCCGTTCGCGTAGCGCCGCGCAAGGTCTTCCGGCCGCGCACCCAGAAAGTACGCGAGTCGCAGCCGCCACATCAGAACGATCGTTCGCAGCACTCCGCGGCGCTCCCACCGACGACCCGAAGTCACCGCGCGCTGCGGCAAGCAGGCGGGCGGCGAGATCTTCTTCAGACGCACGCTCAGGGCGACGTCCTCCATCAATGGAATGTCGGAGAATCCGCCCGCGGCGGCGAACACCTCGCGGCGAACGAACATCGCCTGGTCGCCGGTCGCGATGCCGCTCAGGCGCGAGCGCCAGTTCATGCAGAAGGCGACGATCGCGAGCAGCGGCGAGCGGCCTTCTATGCGCACGTCGAATCGGCCCCAGCCGCGCCTCGCGAGCGCTTCGAGCACCAGCGGCGCCGCGTCCGGGGGAAGCCGGGTATCGGCGTGCAAGAAAACGAGCGCATCGCCGCTCGCAATCGCCGCGCCGGCACTCATCTGCCGTGCCCGGCCGCGCGGCGCCTGGAGGATCCGGTCGGCAAGCCCGGCGGCGAGCGCAGGCGTGCCGTCCGCGCTGCCCCCGTCGACGACGATCACTTCGTGCCCGCTCGCGCGCAGCGGCGCAAGCGCCTCGAGCGCAGCGACGATCTGCGGCGCTTCGTCGAGGGCCGGAACGATGATCGAGAGCCTCACTTCCTTGCGTCGTTCAGCGTCCAGTCGTAGTCCAGGTGCGAGATCGGCGCCTTGCCGTCGGCGACCAGCTTCTGCTGGCTGGGGTCCTCGGTGAGGAGCTTCGCGTACTTCGCAAAATACTGCTCGCGTGACTGGATGCCCTGGTAGCCGCTCGACCAGTCCTCCTTGAACCAGTTGAAGATCATTGAGACCTCGAGCTTCCCGCCCGTTGCGCGATTGCGCGTGGCGTCCGACAGGAAGCGCTGCGCCTGCTGCTCGAGCTGCGCGTCCAGCCGCTCGGCGACGTAGGCCTCCTCGCGCAGCATCGGGCAGCCGACCGAGGCGCAGTTGACCGCGAAATGCACCCGCGGCTCGTCATATGCACCCGGCTTGCGCAGCGTCCCGTGCTCGATTGCGTCGAGCGAGAACTTGCGCCCGAGCAGGACGAAGAACTCGTCCTTGAACGGATTGCCGAATACCTTGCCGAAATCCCAGATCGACTTGAGGTTCGGATAGCGTGTCAGGATTTTCTCGACCGTAAACGCGTTGTAGGCGTTGATCAGGAACGCCATGCGCTGTGACTTCGACCAGCCGTTGAACTCGGCCTCGCTCACTTTCGAAAGCGTAGCGAGATACGCCTTCAGCGCCTCGCGGTCCTTCACCATCCCGGCGTAGTCGAGCTGCGATGCCTTGCCGCCCGAGATCAGCACCACGTGCTTCTTCAGCAGCGCGTCCCAGGCCTTGTGGGAGTGGTCGAAGGATTGGGCGGCGGCGTGGAATGGCAGGGCGAAAAGAATTGCGAGCAGAAGCAGTTTGCGAAGTGTCATAAGAGTCTGCGCTTGTTTGGTTTCCCTCACATCTGCCGACTTGGCGCAAAGGGCAAATACGCGCCAAGTCGGCAGACCATAGAGAGCTCGATTGGAGGCAACGCTTCCATTTACGTCTCCCCCTACGCCCGCCTCCAGGCGTGAAACTTCTCCACCCTGGCGAGCACTCCCTGCGGGGCGTGCGCCTTCTTCCACACGCCCGCAGCGTACTTGTTCGCCTCGACGAGCGTGGGATAGATATGGATCGTGCCGAGAATCTTGTTCAGGCCGAAGCCGTGGCGCATGGCGGCGACGAACTCGGCGATCAGGTCGCCGGCGTGCTCGCCCGCGATGGTGACGCCGAGGATCCGGTCCTTGCCGGGCACGGTGAGCACCTTGACCCTCCCGTGTGCGTCTTCGTCGGCGATCGCCCGATCCAGGTCATCTATGCCATAGACGGACACTTCGTACGCAATGTTCCGCTCCTTTGCCTCGAGCTCGTTCAGGCCGACGCGCGCGACTTCCGGATCGGTGAACGTCGCCCACGGAATCACCGAGTAGTCGGCGCGGAATTTCTTCAGCGAGCCGAAGAGCGCGTTCACGGATGCATACCAGGCCTGATGCGCGGCGGTATGCGTGAATTGGTACGGTCCGGCGACGTCTCCGCACGCGTAGATATTGGGATAGATCGTCTGCAGGAATTCATTCGTCTCAACGGTGCGCGCCTTCGTCACCGGGATGCCGAGCTCTTCGAGCCCGTAGCCTTTGGTGTTGGCCACGCGGCCGACTGCACAGAGGAGCGCGTCGAATTCGATCCGGATGTCCTTTCCCTGATGCTCGCAGACCAGCACCTTGCGCCCCTCGTCGATCAGGAACTGCTTCGCCTTGTGGCCGGTGCGCACGTCGACCCCCTCGTCACGAAAGCGCTCGGCCACCATTTCCGAGAACTCGGGATCCTCGCGCGGCAGGATCCGCGGCAGCATCTCGACCTGCGTGACTTTCGAGCCGAATCGCGCAAAGGCCTGCGTCAGCTCCGAGCCGATCGGCCCGCCGCCCAGCACCACCAGGCGCGGCGGCAGCGTGCGGATCCCCCATACGGTGTCCGAGGTCAGACAGTCCATCAGGTCGATTCCGGGGATCGGCGGGACGAATGGCCTGGCTCCCGCCGCGATCACGATCGAGCGCGTCGTCAGGCGCCGGGTCTCGCCGCTTTTCAGCGTTGCTTCCACCTCCCACGGAGAAACGATCTTCGCCGTGCCCTGCAGGCATTCGACGCCGAGCTCGGTGTAGCGTTCGATCGAGTCGTGCGGCTCGATGGTTCGCACCACGCGCTGCACGCGCTCCATGACGTCGGCGAAGTCGAACTCGGCGCTCGCGGACTTGAGGCCGTAGTCCTTCGCGCGCCGGATCGTAGAGAGCACGCGCGCGCTCTTGATCAGCGCTTTCGAAGGCACGCAGCCGGTGTTCAGGCAGTCTCCACCCATGAGATGGCGTTCGATCAGCGTGACTTTCGCCTTGACCGCAGCGGCAATGTAGGAGGACACCAGTCCTGCCGAACCCGCCCCGATCACCACCAGGTTGCGGTCGTAGCTCGAGGGCTTTTTTCCCTTCCAGCGCGCAAACACGCGCCGCGCCTTGACCAGGTCGACGATCTTCTTTGCGATCAGCGGGAAGATGCCGAGCAGCACGAATGCGCCGATCAGGCCGGGCGAGAGAATCCCGGCGGGGGAGGAAATCTCCGCCAGCCGCGTTCCCGCATTCACGTAGACGATCGTGCCGGCGAGCATGCCGAGCTGGCTGACCCAGTAGAACGTCCATGCGCGGATCGGCGTCAGGCCCATCGCCAGGTTGATCACGAAGAACGGAACTGCAGGAATCAGCCGCAGCGTGAAGAGGTAGAAGCCGCCCTCCTTCTCCACGCCCTCATTGATCGTGCGCAGGTGCTTGCCGAACTTCTGCTGCACCCAGTCGCGGAACAGGAAGCGGGAGGCAAGGTACGCGAGCGTCGCGCCGATCGAAGAGGCGAACGACACGATCACGGTGCCCCAGAGGAGACCGAAGATCGCGCCGGCCGCCAGCGTCAATACCGTGGCGGCGCCCGGAAACGAGATCGCGGTCACGGCGACGTAGATCAGGAAAAATCCGGCCGCCGTTTGCCACGGATGGCTTGCGTAGTACTCCTGGATCGCGGCTTGCTGCGCCTTGATCGACTCGAACGTCAGGTAGCGATGCCCGCCGAACGCGAAGAACGCCGCGACCAGCAGCACGACCCCGGCGAGAACTAGAAGCTTCGCCTTCACGCCGCGGCCGGCAGATCTGCCCGTAACGCCGCAGCCGGCGTGTAGCCCGGCCCGTTCACGATGCGCGCAAAATAGGACGCGTACGCAGCGGAGCCTTCCGGCCAGCCGGCGAGGAACCTTTCACGCCACGCCGCATGATCGTAAGGGATCGGCTGCGCTTCGATCTCTACAGCGCCCACGCGCAAGCCAAACAGCGCACCGGCGCGCCGGCGCACCGAGATTCGCGTCGCCACGCCGAATCGCGTGCCGCTGAAATTCGGCATCCCCGCGGCGCCGTTGTTGACCACGGCCCGACCCTCGCCGACCGATTGCAGCACCGGCAGGCAGGTATGGCTCGATGCGATGATTCGCGCCTCGGCGGCTGCGAGCGCGGCACGCGCCGCGGCGACTCCGGCCCCGGTTGCAAGGCTTTCCTGCGAGAAGCTCCAGCCGGCAAGCGAATCGGCGTCTCCGTGCACGACCGCGACGCGCTCTGCGCCGACTTCCGCGACGAGATTCATCGGCAGCGCCGCAAGCGCTCGCAGCGTTTCAAGCTCGTCCGCGACGCTCGCGCGCAGACGCTCCATGATCGCGTTGGATCGCGCGACTTCAGCGTCGCCGACCCATGCGGGATATCCGCAACCGCAGCCCGCATCCGGTCCGGGGAGCGCGAGCTCGGTTTCGACATTGCCGCGCGTCGCACGATGCGCGAGCACGGCTCGGTTCACATGCAGGAAGTCTTCGCGCGCGACGTCGAACCAGTGGAAGTCGCCGTTGAAGACGAGCGCCTTGTCGCCTTTTTCGCTTTCGTAGAGATCGAGCAGCCGCGCGAGCGCTTCCGGATTCCCGTACAGCCCGCCCGCAATCCAGAGCGTGTCCACCTGCAGCGTCGCCGGCGCGGCGAGCGACCGCGCGCCGTACTGGTAGTCGAGGGGACAGCTCCGGCCCGGTCCGTCAGCCATCGAGCGCCCCGCCGCACGACGAGCCCTGGCCCGCGGTGCAGCCATAGCAATGGTCGCGCACGGCGATCGGGTTGCCGTCGAGGTCGCGGCCGATCAGCTCCGACAGGTGCACCCGCTTGCGTCCTTCGATCAGCAGCGGCAGGCCGAGCATCTGGTTGAAGTCGCAATCGTAGACGTGACCCTCCCAGTCGACGGAAACCAGCGTGCGGCACATCACCGTGGCGAGATTTTCGTCGCGGTGCGCGCGGCTGAGCAGCGCCATGTAGTCGTTGAATTCTCCGCGGGTGACGAGCGTCGAGCCGAAGCGCTGGATCGGCATGTTCGCCAGCGTGTAGAGCCGGTTGAACACGATGCCGTAGCGTTCGCCGAGCACGCGCTTGTAGTCGGCCTCGAGCGCGGCCTGCGGAGGCGGCAGGTTCGGGCCCTGCGGGTTGTAGACGAGATTGAGCTGCAGTTCGCCACCGTCTGCCGCGTACCCGAGTACGTTCAGGCGGCGGATGGCCTGCAGGCTCTTCTCGAAGACGCCCTTGCCGCGCTGCCGGTCGACGTTGTCCTCGAGGTAGCACGGCAGCGACGCGACCACCTCGACTTTCTGGGCGGCGAGGAATTCCGCCAGCCCTTCCTGCCCCGGCTCCTCGAGAATAGTCAGGTTGCAGCGATCGATGACTCCGACACCCAGCTCGCGCGCCCGCAAGACGAGCTCCCGGAAATGCGGATTGAGCTCGGGTGCGCCGCCGGTCACGTCGAGGCGCCGCACCCCGGAGACTTCGAGGAAGGCGAGCACATCGACGATCGTCTCGCGCGACATCAGCTCGGTGCGCGTCGGCCCGGCGTTGACATGGCAGTGAAGACACGCCTGGTTGCACTTGTAGCCGAGGTTGACCTGAAGCGTCTCGAGGCGCGCGCGCCGGATCGACGGAAAACCGTAGCGGCGCATCAGCGGCAGGGTGGCGTGCATTGCGGTTCCTCAGGGTCGGCAGATCGCGTTGGTCGCTCGAAGTCGCGCGCGCTTACAACTACGGCGCAGGCCCGCGACCGGATGCACGGATTATGCAGGCCCGACGGGGCTTTGTGCGCGTTCCGATCGATCGTCCAGGACTTCCAGCAGCCGGGTGCCGGTGCTGCGCAGCCGCTGGGAAAGCATCAGGACCAGCTCCATCAGGATCTTGGCGCCGAGCATCGGCTGCTCGACGATGATGCGCGCGAGGTTTTCCCTCGTCAGCACGGCGAGCAGCGTCGCCTCGATCGCGACGCAGCTCGCGAAGCGCGGCTCGCCGTCGATCATCGACATCTCGCCGAGCGTCTTGCCGGCTTCGACCACGGCGATCAGCTGCGAGGCGTTCCAGCGATCGCGCTTCTGCACTTCCACCCTGCCCTCGATCAGCATCAGCATGAAGTCGCCCCCCTCGCCTTCGCGCAGGATCTCCACGCCCGGCTGCGCGCGGTAGACCCCCATGAAATGCGAGAGCAGCCGCACTTCGGCGGGAGAGAAATTCTCCAGCAGCAGGCAGTGCGGAATCAGCGCATGGATCTGGACCGAGAACTGCGTCGCGTCGCCGAGATACTCGAGGTGCGAGAGCAGGCTGAGACGGTCGTCCATGGCGAGCGGATTATGCCGAAGCGCTAGGCGATGAGCCAGAGGACGGTGGCGATCCATCCGACGCTCGCCAGCGCGAGCGTCGGATCGCGCAGCACTTCTTCGGCCGGGTCGCCGCCGCCGCCGCGAAAGTGCAAGCGGAAAAGATAGCGGAACGTGCCCAGCAGCACCCACGGCAGCGTCACGATCAGCTGTCCCGTTCCATGCAGCGACGCGGTGTCGGGAGACACCGTGTACGATGCATAGCTGACGATCATGCAGACCGCGCAGACGAGGATCGCCTTGTCGAGAAACCCGGTGGTGTATGCATCGAGCACCGCCCGGTGCTGCCCCGCGGCCTCCGCGAGGCGCGCGAGCTCCGCCCGGCGCTTCGCGAAGCCCAGAAACAGCGTCAGCGAGAACCCGCAGGCGAGCAGCCATTGCGACGGCTCGACGCCGATGCCGGACGTGCCCGCGAGCAGGCGCAGCATGAAGCCGGCCGCGATGACGAATACATCGACGACCGGCACGCGCTTGAGACCGACCGTGTAGGCGGCGTTCAGCGCAAGGTACGTCGCGACGATTGCCGTCGCGACAGCCCCGACCCATGTCGCGAGCGCCATCGCGGCGACGGCGAGCACGCCGGAGATCGCGTACGCTTCACGCTGCGTGACTGCGCCGCGCGCAACCGGTCGATTGCGCTTGTCCGGATGGTCGCGATCCTGCTCGGCGTCGAGGCAATCGTTGAACGCGTAGACGGCGCTCGATGCGAGGCAGAACGCCGCGGTCGCGACGAGCGCGCTCGCGAGCAGCGCCGGGTCGTCCCACGCATGGCCGAACACGATTCCCGCGAGCACGAACCCGTTCTTTACCCAGTGCAGCGGGCGCGCCAGCTCGATAAAAGCGCTCAGCCGGTTCATTGGGCGAAGTACCGCTCGAAGAAGTAGCAGCGCAGCACCGGCAGCCCGCGCGGAATGCGGTAGAAGCGCTCCTTGACGACCGCGAGCACTTCAGCCCGGTAGGGCTCGTAGCGGAAGTCCTTGCCGAGCACTGCGTGATAGATGCCGCCGCCGAGCGCGATGGTCCGCACGTCCACTTCGCGAAAGAAAGGCGCGTACTCGCCGGCCGCCGGCGGTTGACGTCTCAGGATCACGAAATCCTGGCCGGCGTAGCTCCGCCAGTCGGTCGCAATATCGTCCTGCCTCGCGTGCGACGTGCCCAGGCCGAAGACGGGGACGGGTCGGCGGGCATAGTAGGCGAAGAGCGCCGCGGAGGCGTAGCTGTCCGCTGCGAGCACATGAGCGGGCAGTTGCGGTCCGACTGCTGCGAGCAGTTCCTCGGCCCTGCCGGGAAACGTGATGCGTGGGTAGAAAGACGTCGCTTTCCAGGTCTCGAGCGGCAACGCCACCGCGACGCCGATCACCACCACGTGCAGCGCGCCGAGCCAGGCGAAGAACCGGACGGCTGTCGCGAGACTGCGCCGCTCGAGCGCGAGCGCGACCGTGAGAATGATTGCCGGCACGAACGAAAGCAGCCAGTGCAGGCCGATCCGCCGGACCGGCGCGAGCAGCGCGAATATCGCGATCGGTACGAGCCACGCGAGCAGCAGAGCGCGCACGTGGTGCGCCTTCGCAGCAGCGAGGATCCGGGCGCGCTCGCGCCACGCGATCCACAGGAGCGGTGCGGCCAGGTAGGCGAGCGACGCTGCATACAGCAGCGGCGTCAGCGCGGACCATCCGGCGGACTCGTGGCGATTGATCGCGTTGAAGAGCACGTTGCACCAGCAAGCGTGGAGATTCCACCAGAGGTTGACGAGGCCGAACGGGACAGCCGCGGCGATTGCGACCAGCGGCCCGCTCCAGCGTCGCGACGCGCCGGGCGAAGCCACCGCCCACGCGAGGTAGCCGATCCCGAGCAGCACGGCAAAGTATTTCGACAGGAACGCGAGCCCGAGCGCCGCGCCCGAAGCGGCGAACAGCGCGAGCGAGTCGCGCTGCGCGGCGCGCGCAAAGAGGGCCATCGAAGCGACCGAGAAAAGCACGAGCGGTGCGTCGGTCGTGACCAGTACGCCCCACAGGTTCAACGGCACAAGAAGGACCGCAAGCCCAGCGAGGTCCGCAACGTCGCGGTCCTTTGCAAACCAGTGCAGCAGCGAGCCGCGCACGATGAGGGCTACCAGCGCGGGCAGCAAGGTCACCGGAAGGCGCGCAACCCAATCGGCGTTGGAGAGCGCGACGAGCGGCGCGAGCAGCCACCCGAT
>Ga0070704_100000613_pt1 | contig 17180 bp, 23 predicted proteins | sample KBSK5252metaG_FD_65467 | JGI IMG/M metagenome (GOLD analysis project Ga0070704, IMG submission 65467) | Corn, switchgrass and miscanthus rhizosphere microbial communities from Kellogg Biological Station, Michigan, USA - KBS K5-25-2 metaG | ecosystem: Host-associated > Plants > Roots >...
CGCACGTTCACGTTCTCGAAGGGCCTGTTCGGCAAGGGCGCCAAATCCAAGGACTTCGTCGGCATCGAATTCCCGGACAAGAGCATCCTCGGCGACGCGAAGAACGTGAAGCTGCGGTTCGACGCAACCACGATGCAGCTCGCCGCCGACGGCAAGCTCTAGCCCGCACGTGCCCGCCCTGGCCGCACCGGACCGGCGCTCGCCGACCGGCGGGCTGTTCGCACCGGCGCGCCACAATGTGGTGCTCGCGCTGCTGCCGTTCATCCTGATCGCCGCCGTCTACCTGTTCTTCTCGCACCAGCGGCTCGCCGAGAACCCACAGGACAAGCTGCTGCCGAGCCTCGGGCAGATGGCGGACGCGATCGACCGGATCGCGCTGAAGCCCGATCCGCAGAGCGGCGACTACGTGCTGCTCGTCGATACCTGGGCGAGCCTGAAGCGCATCGCGCTCGGCGTCGGGTTCGCCGCGCTCGCCGGGCTGCTCGCCGGCCTGAACATGGGCCTGCTGCCGCGCGTACGGTCGCTGTTCTCGCCGTTCATCACGTTCGTCTCGATGGTGCCGCCGCTCGCGATCCTGCCGATCCTGTTCATCTCGCTCGGCGTCGACGAGCTCTCCAAGGTCGCGCTGATCTTCCTCGGCGTGTTTCCGGTGATCGCGCGCGACCTGATGCTCACGGCCGGGCAGATCCCGCGCGAGCAGATCGTCAAGGCAATCACACTCGGTGCGTCGCAGACGGCCGTCATCTACCGCATCGTGCTGCCGCAGATCCTGCCGCGCCTGATCGACAACGTGCGGCTCTCGCTTGGCGGCGCGTGGCTGTTCCTGATCGCAGCCGAGGCGATCGCCTCGACCGAAGGGCTCGGCTACCGCATCTTCCTGGTGCGCAGGTACCTCGCGATGGACACGATCCTGCCGTACGTGTTCTGGATCACCGCGCTCGGCTTCACTGCGGACTGGCTGCTGCGGCAGCTGATCATCCGGCGCTTTCGCTGGTACGTGGCCACCTCGTCATGAGCGACATCCGCCGCGAGCTCAGCCACCTGCTCCACCTCGAGGATCTCTACAAGTCCTACGGGGACAAGCTGGTGCTCGACAATATCGATCTCTCGGTCAGCGCCGGGACGCTGTGCTCGGTCGTGGGACCGAGCGGCTGCGGCAAGTCGACGCTGTTTCGCCTCGTGCTCGGCCAGGAGCAGGCCGATTCCGGGCGGCTCTTCGTCGACGGCAACCCGGTCGCGGCGCCAGGTCAGGACCGCGGCATCGTGTACCAGCGCTATTCGCTCTACCCTCACCTGAGCGTGCTGGAGAACGCGATGCTCGCGCGCACGCTGCCGGCCGGCTTTCTCGAGCGGCAACGGCGCCGCGCCGAGTTTCGCGAGGAGGCGATGCATTACCTGGAGCGCACCGGGCTCGCCGCGCACGCCGACAAGTATCCGCACGAGCTCTCCGGCGGGATGCAGCAGCGCGTCGCGATCGCGCAGGCGCTCATCAAGCGGCCCAAGATCCTGATGATGGACGAGCCGTTCGGCGCGCTCGACCCGGAGACGCGCGAGCACATGCAGGTGTTGCTGCTCGAGCTGTGGGAAGCCGAGCGCATGACGATCTTCTTCGTCACGCACGACATGGAGGAAGCGATCTATCTCGGCACGCGCGTCGTCGTGCTCTCGCAGCACTACACCGACGATCGCGGCAGTGGCGCGACGGTGCGCAGGGGCGCGCGCGTGGTCGGCGACTACGTGCTGCCGAGCGCGGTCAATTCCACCAAGGTCAAGCGCAGCGCGGAATTCGTGTCGCTCGCCGAGGAGATCCGCCGCTGCGGCTTCGACCGCGAAGTGCTGCGCCACGTCACCGAGTTCAATCTCCGCCACCCGGATTCGTTCCAGACGCTCAGCCCCGAGGAAGCGCGCGCCGCGCGCGGCACTGCATGAGCGACCAGCGCGACCTCGAGAGCCTGCTCGCCTCGCGCTTTCCGCTGGTGGCGATCGAGACCAACGAAGAGGTGCGGGCCCGCGAGCTGCTGGCGCGAATCGCGCGCGGCAAGAACTGGCCGCTCGTGTCCTGGTCGGTATCGGAAGGCCTGGAGAGCGCAAACCTCGCGGGCGGAGTGACCGCGCAGACGAACGAGCCGACTGCTGCGCTGCGCCAGATCCAGCAGGCCGGGCCCGCCGGCGTCTACGTGCTGCTCGATTTCCACCCGTACCTCGATCAGCCGGTGAATGCGCGCCTGCTGAAGGAGATCGCGCTCGATCACGAGAAGATCGCGCGCACGCTGGTGCTCGTCGGGCTCGAAGTGAAGCTGCCGCCGGATCTCGACAAGCTCGCGGTGCGCTTCCGCCTGTCGCTGCCGGGCGCGGACGACCTGAAGACGATCATCCGCGAGGAAGTGAAGGCGTGGCAGGCGAGCCGCGGCGGCCAGGAAGTCAAAGGCGAGCGCAGCGCGTTCGACCAGCTGATCCGCCACCTTTCCGGCCTCACCGAATCCGATGTGCGCCGGCTGGTGCGCCAGGCGCTCGAGGACGGGCTGCTCGATGCGAGCGACGTCGAGCGGCTGATCGCGCGCAAGCACGAGATGCTCGGCCGCGACAGCGTGCTTACGTTCGAGATCGATACCGCCCGCTTCTCGGAAGTGGCCGGTCTGGCGACGCTGAAGCACTGGCTCGAGCGGCGGCGCGAAGCGTTTCTCGGCGATGCCGCCGCGCTCGGCGTCGACGTGCCCAAGGGAATCATGCTGCTCGGCGTGCAGGGCTGCGGCAAGAGCCTCGCCGCCAAAGCGGTCGCCGGCACCTGGGGAACGCCGCTGATGCGGCTCGATTTCGGCGCGCTCTACAACAAGTTCCTCGGCGAGACCGAGCGCAATCTGCGCGAGGCGCTGAAGATCGCCGACGCGATGGCGCCTTCGGTGCTGTGGATGGACGAGATCGAGAAAGGCATCGCGACCAACGACAACGACGGCGGGGAATCAAGGCGCATCCTCGGCACGCTGCTCACCTGGATGGCGGAGCGCAAGACCAAGGTTTTCGTCGTCGCGACCTCGAACGATATCGAGGCGCTGCCGCCCGAGCTGGTACGCAAGGGCCGCCTCGACGAGATCTTCTTCGTCGACCTGCCGAGCGAGACCGCGCGCAGCGAGATCCTGAAGATCCACCTCGGGCGACGCAAGCAGGACTCCGCCGGGTTCGACCTGCCCGCGCTCGTTGCGGCCTGCAGCGGATTTTCGGGCGCAGAGATCGAGCAGGTCGTCGTCGGGGCGCTCTACGAGGCTCGTGCCGCGAGCGCGCCGCTTGCCACGTCGCACCTGCTCGAGGAAGCCAAGCGGACCAAGCCGCTCTCGGTGGTGATGGCCGAGAAGATCGCGTGGTTGCGCGCGTGGGCGCAGGGCCGCACCGTGAGCGCGGACTGAGCGATGGGCAGAAGGACCCCTGCTCCATCGGAACCCGATGCATGGCGCAGCTGGCACGTGCCGCTGTCGCACGCCAGGATCACGCTCGACGCGGCGTACCGCTCGCTTCGCGCGATCGCCCTGCGGCAACGCGAGGTCCCGCTGCTCGTGCAGCTCGTGGAAAACCCCCGGTTCGATCTGCCCGGGATCGAGATTTTTTCCGGCGCCACCAACCTGCGCGCGCACGACTACCTGCATATCGTGCTGGGGCGCGGCCTGCTGCCGAAGGATGAGGCGTTCGTGCTCGGGTTCACGATGGGCAGCACCAACCGGGTCGGCGCGGTCGAGGAGACGCTGTTCACGCTGATCGCCCGCTACCTGTACCCGAAGAGCTACCGCTTCGACGATGAAGACGTGGCCGTGTACAAGGACGCGGTGCGCCTCGGTTACGTATCCGACTGCAAGCCCCTGGCGGAGATCCGCTTCGGTCCGATGATGGGGTGGTCCCTGCGCCGCATCCGCAAGGCGGTCGGCGTCGAAGAAGACCTGCTGCGCGCCTATTACGCGATCGAGGCGCAGCGCTACCCGAAGTCAGTGGAGAGCCAGCGGCTGCTCAGCTAGCGAGCGCGCGGCGCAGCCGTCGTCACGAACGTTTATGTCACCATCTGCCTGATGAAAGCTCTGTTGCGCGCGTTCTCGATCGTCCATGCCTTGATGGCCGCTCTTTTCGCTTGTGCGGCACTCATGCTCATCATGATTGCGGCCAAGATGGGTTGGTTCGCCTTCGCCGCCGGTCTGAGCGGGCAAGCAGCGCAAGGAATAATAGAAGCCGTGGGTCTACTTGCTGCCGCAGTGGTGGCCCTGCAGATCGCCCAAACCATCACCGAGGAGGAGGTGGTTCGTGACGCGCAGATCAGTGCGCCCACGCGCGTGCGGCGTTTCTTGTCTCGATTCCTGGTCGTAGTCGTAGTGGCGCTGGTGATCGAAGGCCTCGTGGCCACATTCAAGGCCGTACACGAAGATCCGGCCCAACTGCCGTATGCGGCGAGCATCCTGTTTGCCGCCGGAGTGCTCCTTGCCTGTTGGGGTGTTTTCATCCGTCTCAATCGCTACGCCGAGGAGCTGGAGCCTGAAGCAATGGCGGAGGCGAAGCGTGAAGACCGAAAGCTGAAGTAGTCCGGGCTGAACCGGAACGTTGGAAGCGCCACACATGGCGCCCGAGATCCATTGGGTACCGGAGGTGACAACCGGCGTCTGGGAATCATGGCTGCGTGCGTAATGCTGAGGCTTGGTTTTTCGCGCAACGAGGTATTCCCACTGCTTTCCGGGCGCGGACGTTGCGCGTGCCCGATACGTCGACGCAAGAGCAAGGGCTGTCAGTGTTTGACCGTGAGATGCCGCCTGGTTCCACTCTAAAACGTTAGCCGGCGTAAGCGACGGAGAAGCGACCCATGATCATCCACGGAAGCTGCCACTCCCGGAACATGTCGCTCACTCTAGGGTGGGAGCCGGACCCGCTCGAAATTCCTGCGCGCGCCTGCAGTTGTTCGTTCTGCTCCAAGCACGGAGGCGTCAGGACGTCCAATCCGAACGGCTCGCTGTCCGTGAAGGTCGAGGAGCCAGCACTCGTATCCAGGTATGAATTCGGAACACGCACGGCCGTGTTCCATATCTGCTCTCGCTATGGCGTCGTGCCGGTGGTCACCAGCCAGATCGACAATCAACCCTACGCAGTGGTCAGCGTCCACGCCCTTGATGGTGTAGCGCCATCGCTCATTCGCCATGCACCTGTGAACTTCGACGGAGAAAGCGAAGAAGTTCGTCTCGCAAGAAGGAAGCGCAACTGGATCCCGAGTGTCCGGTATATTAAAACCAGCGCCTAACCCCTCCATCGAACGTCAGCACTCATCGATCACCAGGATACCTATCAGGATACGACCGTGACGCCGGCAGAATCTGATTACCTCCTTCGCCTTGCGGCGCTCTCGTTGTCATTTGTCGGTTTTTCGGCAGTGGTTGTTACACTCCGAGGTGCACTGGGAGGCAAACTCTCCGAACGTCACCTTCGCCTCGTGCGCCTCTACATTGAAGGCGGCCTTCTGGTGACCGCCCTTGCTTTGGTTCCCACACTTCTTAACCTCCTTCATGTGCCGGACGCAGTCATTTGGCCGCTGGCCAGCGCGGCAGCCGGATCCATCTTTACCTTCGTTCTCCTGATCCAATTCCGCCGGCGCCGTGCGATCGAGCCGGGACGATTTCCCGCATGGGTCGTCTTGATCTATGCTCTTTCGATCGTCGCGGTTGCGGGTCTGTGGTTCAACGTCGCAGGAATCCCTTTCCCACCGAGCGTAGGCCCGTACGCTGCGGTCCTCACGTGGGCCCTTTGCATATTCGGATTCATTTTTGTGCGGACCATTGAGCTCTTCCTGCATCGACCGCCTCCGCCTGATGCGATGACCTGATTGTTCACACCACAGTCATGATGATTGCCGGACGCAGGACTTCAGCTACGGCCTTTCGGTCCGGCCTCGTTGCTGTATTGGCTCTCACCGTGTCGCTCGTCGGGTGGGCGCAGCCCGTTGGAAAAGTCCACCGGATCGGATACCTCTCGGGGAGTTCGATCTCAGCGAACCCTAAGAATCTCGAGGCGTTCCAGCAAGGGCTACGCGAGCTCGGGTGGATCGAGGGCCGGAACATCATCATTGAGTATCGATCGGCGGAGGGCCAGTTGGAACGGCTGCCCGAACTCGTCGCCGAACTGGTTCAGCTCAAGGTAGACGTCATCGCGGCTGCGCCCACACCCGCCGCCGCGGCAGCAAGAAACGTAACACGGACGATCCCCATTGTCGGGGTGAGTCTTACCGATCCGGTAGGGCTTGGGATCGTCCCGAACCTTGCGCGCCACGGTGGAAACCTCACAGGCGTGTCGTACAGCGTCGGCCCGGACATTTTCGGCAAAGACCTCGATCTGCTCAAACAAGCGGTCCCCAGAATCAGACGAGTCGCGGTCCTTTCCAACCCGGCAAATGCTTCCCAGCCGCTGATCATGAAGAACATCAAGGCGGCGGCTCAATCGTTGGGGTTAGAGCTCCTACTCGTCGAGGCACGCGGCGCTAGTGAATTCGACGACGCCTTCGCGGCGATTGCCAGGGAGCGAGCACAGGCGCTCTTTGTCGCCGGGGACCCAACGTACATTCCCCACCGCACAAGACTCCTCGAACTGACGGCGAAGAGCCGACTGCCGTCGATGTTTACACAGAGGGCGCATGTCGAGGCGGGTGGCCTCATGTCCTACGGGCCGAATTTTCCCGACATGTATCGGCGCGCCGCCGCCTTCGTGGACAAGATCCTCAAGGGCGCGAAGGCCGCCGACCTGCCGATCGAGCAGCCCACGAAGTTCGAGCTCATCATCAATCTGAAGACCGCCAGGCAGTTGGGGTTGACCATCCCACCGTCGCTTCTGGCGTCGGCGGATTATGTGATCGAATGAGTCGCGGTCACACCATTGAACGTAGACAATGCTCTTGCGGACCGACCAGGTGATCGATTGGTCGGGCTGGCAACGGAGGAGAAATGGCTGATCTGCCTATGTATCACGACGAAAGCCGCAGGCTGCAGGATCAGTTCGACACCCGGCGCCTTGCGGACCGGCTGGTCGAGAGGCTCGTGCGCGCGACGTTCAACGAGGAGGACCGGACCTTCATCGAAAGCCAGCGCATGTTCTTTCTCGCCACGACGGATGCGGACGGATTCCCGGACTGCTCTTACAAGGGCGGCGATCCGGGGTTCGTGCGCGTACTCGACGAGCGCACGCTGGTGTTCCCGAGCTATGACGGCAACGGAATGTTCAAGAGCCTGGGGAATATCCGCGCCAATCCCGGCGTCGGGCTGCTCTTCCTGAGCTTCGAGAAGCCGAATCGCCTGCGGGTGAACGGCACGGCAACCGTGGGCACGGACGATCCGGCGATGGACCTGTTCCCGGGAGCGCAGCTGCTGGTGCGGGTTACTCCGCGCCACGTCTTTCCGAACTGCCCGCGGTACATCCCCAAAATGCAGTTGGTCGAGCCGTCGCCCTACGTGCCGCGCGCCGAATGCGCCGCGCCCGTGCCGAAATGGAAGACGTGGCCGCAATTCAAGGAAGTGCTGCCCGCAGGCGATCCGGCGCGCAACGAAGAATCATGAGTCGGCGGCCATGACGAGCACCCGCATGCGCGCAGCGATCGAGCACATCAGTGCTGCCATTTCCGCGGATCTGAGCAAGGCGCAGGCGAAGAACGCGCCGGCAACCGCGCGACTCAGCGAAGGGCTCAAGTGCGAAGTGACCGGGCCGCGCGGGCAGCGCATGGTCACCGACATGCCACGCGCGCTCGGCGGCGAAGGCTCGGCTCCGAACCCGGGCTGGGTGTTGCGTTGCGCGTGGGCATCCTGCACGGCCTCGGTCATCGCGATGCGCGCTGCGAGGCTGGGCGTTGCGCTCGAGACGCTGGAAGTCACGGTCGACAGCGACTCGGACCTGCGCGGGATCCTCGGCCTGGACGAGAACATCGGGGCCGGGCAGCAGGCGGTGCGCACCACGGTGAAGATTCGCGGCAGCGCGGACCCGCAGACGCTGCGCGAGATCGCAGCCTGGGGAGAGGCGCACTCGCCGGTCGGGTGCACGGCGCAGAATCCACCGGCCTGTTCGCTGGAAATCGAGGTCGTCGAGACGTGAGTTCGAACCTCGCCGGGATCGACACGCCCTGCCTCGTCGTCGATCGGGGCAAGGTCGCGGCGAACGCTGAGCGACTGCAAACGCGTCTGTCGAAGCTCGGCGTGCCGCTCCGTCTGCATGTGAAGACCGCCAAATCGCTGGCGGCCACGGAGGTCGTGCTCGGCGCTGGCCGCCCTCCGATCACCGTGTCGACGCTGCGCGAGGCGGAGCAGTTCTTCGACGGCGGATACCGCGACCTCCTCTACGCGGTCGCTTTCGCTCCGCACAAGCAGGCACGCGCGAGGAGGCTGATCGATGGCGGCGCGCAGCTCACGGTCGTCACGGACAGCCTCGAAACCGCGCGCGGCATCTCCAATGCCCGAGTGCTGATCGAGATCGACACCGATGGTCACCGCGCAGGCGTCAAGCCCGACAGCGAATCGCTGATTCCGCTCGCGCAAGCGCTGCGGGAGGCTGGCAACACCGTGGCGGGCGTGATGACCCACGCGGGCGGGTCCTATGACTGTCGCGGCGGCGCGGCGCTGCGCGCGATGGCCGAGCAGGAAAGGTCGGGCGCCGTGCGCGCTGCCACGCGGCTGCGTGAAGCCGGATTCGACGCGCCCGTGGTCAGCGTCGGCTCCACGCCGACCGCGCACTATGCCGAGAACCTCTCCGGCGTCACTGAAGTGCGCGCTGGCGTCTTCGTCTTCTTCGACCTGGTGATGGCCGGGATCGGCGTGTGCGGCGTCGATGACATTGCGCTCTCCGTGCTCGCGACCGTGAACGGGCATCGCGCCGACAAAGGCTGGACGCTGATCGATGCGGGCTGGATGGCACTTTCGCGCGATCGCGGCACCGCGAAGCAACCGCTAGACCAGGGCTACGGCGTCGTCTGCGATATCGACGGCCGCCCGATCCCCGACCTTATCGTGGTCGACTCCCACCAGGAGCACGGCATCATCGCGCACCGTTCCGGCGGCAAGGCGCCGGCGCTTGCAGTCGGCACGCGGGTGCGCATCCTTCCGAACCACGCGTGCGCGACCGGCGCCCAGCACGAGGGCTACCACGTGGTCGATGGGGGTCGCGAAGTGCTGGATCGGTGGGAGCGGTTCAACGGCTGGTAGGCGAGACGGTATAGTCTGAATGAGGGGAGGCGAATGAGGCTGCGCAGGAACCTGCTGCTCGGAATTGCGGCGACCGCGCTCGTCGGTCCGGGCGCGCTGCGGGCGCAGCCCGCCGGAGGCAAGTACCGTGTTTGCCGTATCAGCGTCTCCGCGGAGGCTTACAACGAACCGTACAGCATTGCGTTCGAGAAGCGCCTTGCCGAACTCGGCTTCATCGACGGCCAGAACCTGATCATCGACCGGCGTCACGGCGACACCCGCCTCGAGCGAATGCCCGCAGTGGCCGCCGAGCTCGGCAAGCTCAAATGCGACGCCTACTTCGGCGGCGGCGCCGAGGTCAATCTCGAGACGCTGACGCAGGCCAGTCCGAATACGCCGATCGTATTCGTCGCAGTCGACTTCGATCCGCTGGTGACCGGAGACATCGCGAGCCTCGCCCGTCCGGGAGGCCGCATCACCGGCGTCACGGCGCTGCAATCGGAGCTGCCGGCAAAGCGGCTGGAGCTGCTGAAGGAGCTCTTGCCGAAAATGTCGAGAGTCGCCGTGCTCGCCAACGAGCAGACAAACGCGCAGCTCCTTCCGGTGCAGGGGACTGCGCGGCGCCTCGGCATTGCGCTCCATGTCGTCGACCTGAAACGCCCGCCATTCGACTTCGACGCCGGGTTCGCGGACATCGCGCGCGCCAACGCCGACGCGCTGTTCGTGCTCGGATCGGGACTCTGGGTGCCGTTCCGCAAACGGATCCCGGAACTCGCGCTCAAGGCGCGCCTACCAAGCGTCTTCCATCAGGCACAATGGGTGGAAGTGGGTGGCCTGATGTCCTATGGCTTCAACTTCACTGCGATGTGGCGCCGCGCCGCGGAGATGGTCGCCGACATCCTGCGCGGCGCAAAAGTGGCCAGCATGCCGATGGAGCAGCCGAAGGTCTTCGAGCTTGCGCTGAATCGCAAGACCGCAAAGGCCCTCGGCATCCAGATCCCCAGATCGCTTCTCGTCCGCGCGGACCAGGTGATCGAATGAGCTGTTAGCTGGACTGGAATCCCTGTGCTGTCGAGGAGCCGCGAGTGTTGAAAACCTACCGAGGCAGCTGCCATTGCGGCGCGGTGAAGTTCGAAGCCGATCTCGATCTCACGCAGAGTTCCTACCGGTGCAATTGCTCCATCTGCAGTCGCACACGCTTCTGGCCGGCGGTCGCGAGGCCCGAAGGATTTCGGCTGCTGTCCGGAGAGTCGGAGTTGACCCAGTATCTGTTCAACACCAGGAAGAACCAGCACTACTTCTGCAAGGTGTGCGGCGTACGTGCATTTGGAGTGGGAACCGACACGCCCATCGGACCGATGTACGGCGTGAACCTCGGCTGCCTGGAAGACGTATCGGACGAAGAGCTCTCTCGCATCCCGATCACGTACGTTGACGGTCGCGATGACCGTTTCGCTCCTCCCGCGCACTTCGGCCATCTGTAAACTCAAACCGAAAGGAGACTCGAATGGCAACGACATTGACCAAGAATCTCGGCATGCTTTTGCTGGGCGTCTGGCTGATCCTCGGCGGACTGATGCCGCTGTTCAGTATCAGCTTCTCCGGAGCCGGCATCATCATGGCGATCCTCGCGATTGCCGCAGGCGTATTGATCCTGATCGGTCGATAGATCTGAAATGATCCAGGGTTCGTGCCACTGCGGCGCGGTGCATTGGCGGTTCGAAGCCGTTCCCGAGTCGGCCACGGCGTGCAATTGCACGGTATGCCGTCGCTACGGCGTGCTGTGGATCTACGACTTCGAAGGCGAAGGCGTCCATGTCTCGGGTCCGACCCAGGCGTACGTCCGGGGCAAGGCGATCGAGTTCCATTTCTGCCGTAGCTGTGGCTGCGTGGCGTATTGGCGGGCGCTGGAACCGAACAAGGAAGGGCGGCGTCGCCTCGCTGTCAACGTGCGGCTGGCCGAACCGGAGTCCGTGGCGCACCTTCCGATCGACCATTTCGACGGGCTTGGAACCTTTGAAGACCTGCCCCGAGACGGGCGATGTGTCGCAGACTATTGGTTTTGAGCCTCGTGAAGGACCGCGACCAATGAATGCCCGATTCTCGATGATCCGCAGCTTTCACCTCGCGGACTGGATTACCGTAGGCAATGCTGCCTGCGGCACAGGCGCGCTGTTCGCCGCAATGTCGTACCTGCAGACGCCGGCGGAGCGCTGGCACCTGTTGGCGGCATGCGGCTTGATCGCGCTCGCATTGGTGCTCGACGTGCTCGACGGCAAAGTCGCGCGCTGGCGGCACGAGACGTCGGTGCTCGGCCGCGAGCTCGATTCGCTGGCAGACGTCATTTCCTTCGGCGTGGCGCCGGCGGTGCTCGCGTATGCGGCAGGCATGCAGGGCTTCTGGGACCGCATCGTGCTGCTTTACTTCGTCGCATGCGGCGTCTCGCGGCTCGCGCGCTACAACGTGACCGCCGAGAAGCTGGCGGGCGACAGCGGCAAGGTGAAGTACTACGAGGGCACGCCGATCCCGACGTCGCTGCTGCTGGTCCTCATCCTCGCGTTCGCCGTCTGGCAGGGCCGGCTCGGGGACCAGCTGTGGGGCGGCGCTGTGATGCTGGGTGCGTGGCAATTGCATCCGCTGGTGCTGCTGTTTGCCGCCTCCGGAACTTTGATGATCAGCACGATTCGCATTCCGAAGCCTTGAATACCGGTCGCATCGGCTGGGAAAACGCTGCTCCGCGCACGATGGATCCGGCAGATCTTCAAGCGGCCGACACCCCGCAGGAGCAGCTGCTTGAGATTCGCCACGCGCTGGTCGACCGTATCTGGCTGGGGCTGGTCGTTGTGGGACTGGTGGGTGCCCCACTTTCCGCCTCGCGATCCATATTCACCGGTTGGATGGCTCTTTACACCCTTCACCTAGGCGTGGCGTCCCTGGTCGTTGTCCTGTACTGGTTCCGCGCCAGGATTTCTTTCGCCGTGAAATCGGCCCTGATTCTGCTGACCTTCTGGGGGATCGGCCTGGCGGGCGTATTCACGCTCGGCATTCTCGGCGCCGCCTACTGGTGGCTCGTATTGAGCAGCCTGCTCGTGAGCACCCTCTATTCGATACGAGCCGGCGTCGTCTGCGCCGCGGTCGTAACAGCGACTCTCGCTGCTGCTGGAGCCGGTTTCATCAGCGGAGCGCTCGTGGTTCCCGTGGATGCAAACGTCTATATCGTGAGCGTGCCCTCGTGGGCCACCCTGCTGGTCGCGACGACGGTGACGCCCTTCATCGTTTTCCTCGCGATTGCCGCGTACCAGCAGACGACCCTCCATCTCCTCGACAAGGTGCACAAGCAACGCGATCTGATCCAGCAGCTGGCAACGCACGACCAGCTTACCGGCCTGCCGTTGCTGACGCTCGCGGCGGACCGGCTTAAGATCGCGCTCCACAGCGCGCGCCGCTCGGGCAAGAAAGTAGCGCTGCTGTTCATCGATCTGGATGGGTTCAAGAGAGTGAACGACAGCTTGGGCCATGACGCCGGCGATCATGTCCTGAAAGAGGTCGCCGCCGGCCTCTTGAGCGCCGTGCGGATTGAAGACACGGCAGCGCGCGTCGGCGGCGATGAATTCATTGCGATACTCGGCAACCTGGCGGATGGCAAGGTGGCCGCTCAGATCGCGGAGCGGGCCATTGCCGCAATCTCCGCGCCCATCCACTACAAGGGCAATCCGATTTCGGTGGGCGCCAGCATCGGCATTGGCCTGTTCCCTGATCACGCCGACGACGAGGAAACGCTGCGACGGGCGGCCGATGTGGCGATGTACTCGGTGAAGCTGAGTGGCAAGAACCGGTTTGCATTCGCCGAGCGCGAGCAAGGAGCCGGAAGGCCGGAGGCAAGCTCATGACGCCTGTGATCGCTTGTGCGTTGCAATCCCGCGTGATAGCGTGCGCTGCATGAGACCTAATCGTGCTCAGCGGCGAGACATCGTAGTCGTCGTAGTCCGGGAGGACCGCGCCGACTAGCGCTTGGCATCGTTCGCACACCAAGCCCCTGTCGGCAGAGCCGGCGGGGGCTTTGCTTTTGGGCCTCCGGCGGCGCCGACGGACAAGGAGAGCCCACCATGCATGACCCACTGAAGCTCGGATTCTTCATCCAGCCGGTCCACCCGCCGTCCCGCTCCTATGCGGACGTTCTCCGCGAGGATCGCGAAGCGGTCGTGCTCGCCGATCGACTCGGTTATCGCGAAGCCTTCATCGGCGAGCACCTCGTCGACTCTGCCGAGACGATCCCCTCGAGCCTCGCCTTCATCGCGAGCCTCGCGGATGCGTGCCCGTCGATCACCTTCGGTACCGGCGTGCTTCCGCTCGCCAACTATCACCCGGCGATGGCGGCGGCGCAGGTTGCAATGGTCGACCACCTGGTGCACGGCCGGCTCGTGCTGGGAATCGGGCCCGGCGTTCGCGGCGACGCCGAGGCGATCGGCGACCTTGGCTCGGACCGCAACAAAAAGTCCCAGGAGGCGCTCGAGCACATGTGCCGGATCTGGAGCGAAGAGCCGCCGTACCGGATCGAGGGCGAGTTCTACCGCACCAGCACGGAGCGCTCGTTCGAGCCGCAGATCGGAGTGGGCGCCGCGATCCGTCCGCTGCAAAGGCCGCATCCGCCGATCGCGATCACCTCGATCCGCCCGGAGGGCCGCGGACCGCACGCGGCGGGCGCTCGCGGCTGGAGCGGGATCTCGGCGAGCTATATCGGCGCCTACGTCGTACGCGCCCATATCCAGAGCTACCTGGAAGGGCGACGCTCGGCGGGCTTGTCCGTCGATTGCTCCGGCTGGCGCGTGGCGCGCAGCGTCTTCGTTGCCGACGACGAGACCACCGCGCGCCGTTATGCGCATCGCGAGGACGGTACGCACGGCTTCTACTTCCACGTGATGAAGACCAAGCTCGCGAAGGCCGGCGCCCTCGACGTGATGCGCGACTTCCCCGGCCAGCCGGATTCCGAGCTCTCTACGAGGCGGTGCATCGAGCGGCTCGTGATCGCAGGAACCGCGCAGAGCGTGGCAGACCAGATCCTCGCATTCCGCGACGAGGTCGGCGCGTTCGGCACCCTGCTCTACACCGGGCACGACTGGACCGATCCAGCGCTCGCGCGGCGCTCCATGGAGCTGATGGCGAACGAGGTCTGGCCCCGGATCGAGCGCGCCGTGCGTTGGGGCAACACCGCGAACTCGCGGAACGAGATATCCTGACTGATGGCGATGAACGCGACCTATGCACCGGTCGAACCTTCGCGCGCGGAGGTCGATCGGCTGGACGGGCCTTCGCTGCTCGAATTTGGCAGCCCCACATGCGGACACTGCCGCGCTGTCCAACCGCTGCTCGCAGCCGCTCTTGCGGACCACCCTCGCGTGCGTCATATCAAGATTGCGGACGCCAGCGGCCGCCTGCTGGGCCGCTCATACCAGATCAAGCTGTGGCCGACGCTGGTGTTGCTTAGCGACGGCCGGGAAATGGCGCGCCTGATCCGACCCCGGGACGTCGGCGAGATCCGCAGATGCCTCGGCATGATCGACGTCGCAAGATGAATGACCCAGCAAATCCGGAAAGGCGACGGATGGACATTCCGCTGATCGAGCAGATCAAGATCCAGGCGCATGCGCTGGTTCCGCTCGTCAAAGCGCTCCAGGCAGAGCTGGGCGAGGAGCGGGCCAATGCCATCGTCCGGAACGCGCTCGCAGGCCTGTATCGCAGCTACGGCGAGAAGTGGTGGCAGAGCCAGGGAAACCGCAGCTTCGAGGACAAGATGGCTACGACCTTCGAGCGTTTGTACGGCGCCGGCGACGCCCTGAAATACGAGGTGGTCAGGCAGTCGCCGGATGCATTCGAAGTAAACGTCACTGAATGCCGGTACGCGCAGTTCTACAACAAGATCGGCGCACCCGAGCTAGGATTCCTGCTGACCTGCAGCGCGGACTTCTCCCACGCCGAGGGCTTTGGTGCCGGCGTGCACCTCACCCGGACGCAGACCATCATGCAGGGCGCCAATCACTGTGATTTCCGCTATGCACTGAAGCGCAACGAAAAGGAGACCGGACAATGAACAAACCCTTCACCCTGATCGCAGTTGTCCTCTTCTCACTGATTGCGGTGATGCAGTTGTTGCGATTCGTCCTCGGCTGGGAGGTCACGGTCAATGGCGTGGGCATTCCCGTGTGGGCGAGCGGGATTGCTTTCGTAGTGGCCGCGGGTCTCGCGGTCATGGTGTGGCGGGAAGCACGCAGGTAGTCCATCGGCCCGTGGCAAATCAGGCGATCACGCCGAGCACCCAGAATCTCACTGCGCGGGTCGCGGACGTCATCCTGAAGGTCGTGAGTCGCATTCCGAAGAGCGAAGAGCACGCAAGCAATACGCCGCGGCAAAGGGCTCGCTCGATTGCAAATGCGGCCGCGGCGCAGGCAGCGATGACGGCGGGTGCGCTGGCGCTGCCGCCGGGCCCCTGGGGCTGGTTTACGGTGCTGCCGGAGATTGCGCGCGTCTGGCAGATTCAATCGCAAATGGTCGCCGATATCGCGAAGCTCTACGGCAAATATGGCTCGCTGAACCGCGAGCAGATGCTGTACTGCCTGTTTCGCCATACCGCTTCACAAGCCGTTCGCGACCTCGTGGTGCGCGTCGGCCAGCGATATCTCGTCAAGAAGGCCTCGATCCGGGTCCTGACTTCCGTGGCCGGACGAATCGGCGTGCGGGTGACCCACCGCGCCGCCACCAGCGCCGTATCGCGCTGGATCCCGATCGTCGGCGCCGTCGGCATCGGCGCCTATGCCTACTACGACACCGCGCAGGTTGCCCGCACTGCAATAGAGATCTTCGCTCGCGACATCGAAACTGGCCCCGAGGCCGGATAGGTTCGCCAGGACGCCGGGCGGCGTGGCACCATGCGGGCGGCGTCTCCCCATGATGAAGCTCTACATCACCCCTGGTTCTCCTTACGCGCGCATGGCGCGAATCGTGGTGCTGGAGAAGGGTTTGCAGAGCCGCGTGCAGGTCATCGTCGCGAAGACGCGCGTCGCGGACAGCCCGTATTACGCAATCAATCCATCGGGCCGGGTTCCCTACCTCATCCGCGAGGACGGCGTCGGGCTGGAGGAATCCGCGCTCGTTTGCGCCTATCTGGATCACCTGGACGGCAAGCCGGCGTTCGATCTGCCCGGGGAGAATCCGCCGTGGGAGGCGCACCGCCTCGAAGCACTGGCGAGAAGCCTGGTCGACGGGCTTTCCGTCTGGTTGCGCGAAATCCTGCGGCCCGAGAACGAGCGTTCGCCGGGGGTGATCCAGCATGAGACCGAGCGCGCCCGGCGCTTGACGGATGTCTGGGAGCGCGAGATCGACCATCCCGTGATGCGCGGCCCGCTCAACCGGGCGAGCATGACCCTCGCCTGCGCGCTCGGCCTCGAAGCGCGCAACCCTGGCTTTCGCTGGCGCGCCGGCCATCCGAAGCTGTGCGCGTGGTTTGACCCGATTGCGGCGCGACCTTCGTTCGCGGCAACCGCACCGCCTTCCTGAGGAGACAGCGATGGCAAGAATCACCGTCCGCAACCCGATCGTCGAGATGGACGGCGACGAGATGACGCGGATCATCTGGCAGCGGATCCGCGAGAAGCTGATCCTTCCGTACCTCGATGTCGACCTGAAGTACTTCGACCTCGGCATCGAGAACCGGGACCGCACCGAGGACCGCGTGACGGTCGAGTCGGCGAACGCGACGCGGCAATACGGCGTCGCGGTCAAGTGCGCGACGATCACGCCCGACGAGGCGCGCGTCAAGGAATTCGGCCTGAAGCAGATGTGGAAAAGCCCGAACGGCACGATCCGCAACATCCTCGACGGTACGATCTTCCGCGAGCCGATCATCTGCCGCAACGTGCCGCGGCTCGTCTCGCACTGGTACAAGCCGGTCGTCGTCGCGCGCCACGGCTTCGGCGACCAGTACCGCGCGACCGAGCTGCGCTTCGAGGGCGC
>Ga0070704_100000614_pt1 | contig 17175 bp, 25 predicted proteins | sample KBSK5252metaG_FD_65467 | JGI IMG/M metagenome (GOLD analysis project Ga0070704, IMG submission 65467) | Corn, switchgrass and miscanthus rhizosphere microbial communities from Kellogg Biological Station, Michigan, USA - KBS K5-25-2 metaG | ecosystem: Host-associated > Plants > Roots >...
GCGTCCGCCGTCAAATGGGCCATTGAAGGACGGACGGGCATTGCCTGCCGGTTCGCCGGAAAAATGCTCTTGGCCGAAGCCACGCCTGGCACCGCCAAGACGCTGGAAGGCATCGCCGGCACCGTGGCGCAGGCGTTTGGGCGGTTGTGGCACACGTACGAGCGCGCCGGCGGACTGGTGGGCGACCGCAATTGTTTCCTTTTGGGCTTGTTTGATGGCATGATGAACGAACCGCGGCAGGCCGGCCAGCCGTTGCCGTCCCGGGGCGTCACCGTCCGGTCCAAGCGGCGAATGACTTCCAAGTCCGCACCCATGGCACCCGCGCTCGGCGTGCATCCCTACTCGCTGGCACTGGATTACGGGCGGCAGATTCGCTTTAGTGTGCCCGTCGAGGCCGTCGAGAACCAGTTGCAGGAGGCGCTTACCAAGCAGATCGAGAAAAAATAAACATGAAAACTCAAGAACTCATGGCGCATTATCCGCGCAAAACTTTCGATAACCGCCACGACTTCAGAAGATGGGTGAAAACTATCTTGAAAGCGGCGGGAGAAAATCCGCAACCAGCGGTTGAGGATCGAGGCGGAAACTGCATCATTTGCGGCGAGGCGGGTCGTTGTCCCGGCTGGCACACGCTGGACGACATCGACGAAATGCAGGTAACCATCCGAAGGAACCAGAAACCATGAAGCGCAAGAGCTTTTCCGAAATTCACCACGAGGGCAGCGCGTACGGCTGGATGTGGTTTTCTGCCAATGAGGCCGCAGTCAAGGCGGCTGGCGAGCATGGAGTCAACGTCAGGATTAACGACCCTAAATTGAAAACCGCTGTTTCCGCCATCGTGCTGGCCATCCTCGACCGGCTGAACGAGCGCGATTCCCTAATTCTTGACCCACCACCAAAAGTAAAACCCAATGAAACCGAAACGTAAAAGCCAGTCCGAACTTTCAAAGCAAATTGGCGCTTGGAACGCCCACCGGCCCACCGGAACGGAAGTCCAAGTAAGGATGGACGACGACACCATCAGGACCACCAAAACGCGCAGCGAGGCGTGGGTTTTGGGTGGCCATTCGCAGGGCCATTCCGCCGTGATCCTGCTGGAAGGCATTTCAGGCGCGTATTCACTGGACAGGGTGAAACCACTATGACCGACATAAACGACTGCAACGACAACGGTGCGCCCACGCTTCCCCCGCCGAAGGTTAAAAACCCCGCCGCGGTCGCGCTGGGCCGGTTGGGCGGACGTGCGGGCACAGGCGCGTCCAAGCGGCGATCCAAACGCCATTACCAGCGCGCGGGACGCGCCTGGGGCAAAACCGGCGCCGCGCGCATGACCCCGGAACAACGCTCTGAACGCGCCCGGAAAGCCAACCGCGCGCGCCTGCTCAAACGGCAGCAGAGAAAAGCGGAGGGTGAATAACTTTTCCTTGTCAACTGTCATACATTAGTTGTTTAATGTGTGACATGGCAACCAGCACGCACACCCAGTACTCGCTCCGGATTCCCCTGGAACTCAAGGAGCGCATGAACCGGCTTTCCATCGAGTCGCACCGCTCCTTTTCCGACCCGATGCGACGACTCCTGTTTTCCCTCGTGGAAAGGGCGGAGGCGAAGCAGAAAAACGGGAAAAAATAACCTATGGCCACCCCAAAAAACCCGCCGGAAACCCCGGCGCCGCCGCTGGAACTTGCCCAAGTGTCCCGCGAAGCCGCCCCGCTGGCCGTCAACCGGCCGCAACCCACCGTGGGCGACATGCTCCAGGCGGTCATCGAAAAAGGCATCACGTCGGAGAACGTGGCCGCTATGGGCGAACTCGTGAAGCTGTACGAGCGCATGGAGGACAAAAAGGCTGAGAAAGAATTTGCCGCCGCATTCGTCCGGCTCCAAGCGGAAACCCGCGTCGTCAAAGCCACCAAGCCCGTGCCGAACAAGGACGGCTCGATCCGCTACACGTTCGCCCCGTTCGAGGAAATCATGGCCACGGTAGGGCCCCTGCTGGAACGCCACGGTTTTACGGTGTCATTTTCCACGGACTACGCCGAGGGTCGACTCATCAAGATTTGCCATCTCAGCCACATCGGCGGTTACATGCGCGAAAACAAGTTCGCCGTGCGCGTGGGTCATGGTCCGCCCGGCGCCAGCGAGGCGCAGGGCGACGGCGCGGCCAGCACGTATGCCAAGCGGTTCGCCCTGTGCGACGCCCTGAACATCGTGATCGAAAAGGATTCTGACGCCCGCGCGGAGGGCGGCAGCGTCACCAAGGAACAGGCCGAGGAACTGGCCCACCGTTTGGCCATGGTCAACGGGGACAAGGAAAAGTTTCTGACATTTGCTGGAGCGAAGGATTTCGCCTCCATTCCGGCGCAAATGTACGCCCAGCTTGACGAATTCCTGGTCCGCAAGGAGCAACGCGGCAAATGAAGATTCTGACCAACCAGAACGGATCCAAAATGGAGCAGGGATCGTCGGACTGGATGATTGCCCGCAGCGGCATCCCGACCGCCTCCGAGTTTGACCAGTTGGTGACACCCGGTTTTAAAATCCGAAAAGGAGAAATGCCCAAATCGTACCTCGCCAAAAAACTGGCCGAAGCGTGGCAGGGCGGACCTTTGCTTGGTTTCAACACGTTCGACGCCGAACAGGGGCAGATGCTTGAGGGCCGCGCCATCCCTTGGTACGAACTGGAATTTGGCGTGGAAATTGAGCGCGTCGGCCTGATTACGACGGACGATGGTCGCATCGGCTGCTCGCCGGACGGCCTGCTGCCCGGTTCGGGCATCGAGGTAAAGTGTCCCCAGCCACAAACGCACGTCGGCTACCTGCTCAACGGCGCGCTCCCCAAGGATTACGCCCCCCAGGTCCACGGCGCCATGTTCGTCACCGGCTATACATCCTGGATGTTCCTGAGCTACCGGCCGCATTTCCCCAAGCTCGTGTTGCATGTCGAACGCGACGAGGCAATCCAGAAGGTGCTGGCCGAGGCATTGGCCGAGTTTTTGGAACGCTTTGACGCAGGCATGAAGCGGCTCATGGAGATCAACGGCGGTCCGCCCGTCCGCCGGCCAACGCCCGCGCCGCTGCCCACGGCGGAGGGATTGAAAGACCCGGACGATTACAAAATGTGAACCTTAAAAATTACACGTCCTCCGTGCCGGCCAGCACCACGATTGCCCGGATCGAAGGTTACTTGGCCGATTGTGGGGTTTCTGGAACCACAAAGGAGTTTTCCAATGGCCAGCCGGTTGCGCTGTCGTTTCACATCAAGCTCGACGGTCGCGATTACACCATTCGACTGCCCGCCAACGTGGAGGCCGTTCAGACCGCGCTCTACAACGATTACATGAGCAGCCGCACGCGGCCCCGTGAGACCACCACGCGTGAAAGCTTTCTCGACCAGGCCACCAAAACGGCGTGGAAGCTGCAACAGGACTGGGTCCAGGTGCAGATGAGTTTGATTAAGCTCAACCAAGTGGATTTTCGCCAGGCATTTCTCGCCTACTTTTGGGACGGTGAACAGACTTTCTACGAGCAGTTGCAGGCCAGCAAATTCAAGCAGTTGCCGCAGTCAACCTCAAATTCCCAACCCTAAAACACCACCATGATACACGCCCGCACCGACTACCAGCGCATCCAAGACCCGGAAAAGAAAATCCCCGCCGAGGAACCTGTGTTCCTGCTGCGCGCCCAGGACCAGACTTCCGCCGAGGTCGTCCGCCACTGGATCAAGCTCAACCGCCGTCTGCTGCTCGACGACAAGGACATCAGCGACGTTGAAAAGGCCGCGCGCAAAAAGGCGCTTGTGCTGGCCGAGGCGCATGTATATCGGATGGAAGAATGGCCGGTCAAGAAGCCGGCGGATGTCGTCTGAACCGTCAACCCAAACAGCAACCCACCATCATCATGCCCACATTCAAAAAATGCCCCCCGGAAGTCCGCGCCATTGGCAACAGCCTCATTGCGGAGTTTGAATCCCACACGCCGCTGGTTGACGCCAAGGTGAACGTGGACTTCATTTTCGCCTACTGCGACCGCGACGAGGAAACCAATGAGCCGTTGAACGACGCCATCAAACACCAGGGCGTCCGCGCCTACGGGCTCGCCCGCATCCTTGGTTTGAAGGACCGCGTCATGGGCCGCGGCGATGCGGAGATCATCATTGACGGCGACTGGTGGCACGAAACCGCTTCGGAGGAACAGCAGCGCGCGTTGCTGGACCATGAACTGCATCACCTGACGCCCAAGCTCACCAAAAAGCAGTTTACCTACGACGCCCATGGCCGCCCGAAATTGAGGATGCGCCAGCATGACGTGCAATTCGGCTGGTTCGCCTGCATTGCGGAACGTCACGGCAAGAACAGCATCGAGCAGATGCAGGCCAGTTCGCTTATGGATACACTTGGTCAATACTTCTGGCCCACACTCGCACCAATGCAAGCAGCCAAACAAGTCGGCAATGGCAAGAAGAAGTGAGCGAGCCGTTCACCCATGAAACCTAAGAAACGTATTCAGAGTGATGATTTTTCCGCCTTTCTGGTGGACCAGGTTCCGTACTTCGACAAGCTCATCATGGAGGACATGCGGCCAACCGACGCTTGGATCATGCACGTGGATGCAGGCCGGAAAGTAGGGTTCTGGCTGAAACTCTGGTGGATTGTCCGTTGTGTTTGGGTGATGTTGGCGTGGTTGTTCCGCCCGACGATCATTCACGAAAAACCGATCAGTACGGTCGAGTCAACCCAAGACCGTTTCGCGGGAGTGTATCCGAAGATCAAAGCCTCACGTAAAAATCGGCGCGCGCCAAAGACCAAGAAGAAAAAGGGTAAAATCGTGTATGGGCCGCGACCGGAATATTTCAAGCGAAAGAAGAAGTGACCAATCCGACGCATGAAACCCTCACCGCCGCTGGCTGGACCCGTCAACCCGACGGCTCCTACCGCCGTGCGGCTAAAGGTGCGCGGGCTGGGGAACGTGCCTGCAAAAAAGAACTCGATGTACTCCGTTGTCAACCCTCGCCACCGGGAATGGCAGCGCCAGTGCATCGAAAGTTTAAGGTCGCAATTACGCTCCATTATTCAGACCGCAGAAAGCGAGACGTTGACGGGGCCGCATCAACCTTGCTCGATTGTCTTGTTGCAGCAGTGCGCGGACTTTGATGACAACTGGCGCGTCATTCCCGACCTGCACGTCCGCGCGCTGGCTGTTCCCAGCGACGAAGCTGGGGCTGAAATTGAAATTACCTTGATATAGGCAATCCATCACGACAACATTTGTTCAATGATCTCAGCGGCGCATTCAGCAGCAGCCAGACAAAACGGAATTTTGTTTGGCGGGACAAAACAGAGAACCCATGAGCAGTTAGAGGCTGATTTTTTGGTTAAGGTCAACAAGGATGGACCAATCCCGGCGCATGTGCCGCATCTAGGAAAGTGCTGGCTCTGGACTGGAAGCTGTGATGGGAACGGGTATGGTAATTTTCACGTCCGGGGAAAACCGTCCAAGTCCCATCGTTATTCCTACGAACTTCACTTCGGCCCATTCGACGAAGCTCTTTTTGTTTGCCACCACTGCGATAACACTACGTGCGCGAATCCGAATCACTTGTTTCTCGGAACGTGCGCTTTGAACAACGCTGATGCAGCACAAAAGGGGCGTGCTAAATTCGTGGTGCCTCCGCAGCCGTTGTTGAGTCCTGAACAGATTCAGTACGTGAGGGATCACTTCATCCCGTACAAGGCCACCGTTTCAATGCTGGCAAAAAACATGGGTGTCAGCCGACACAGCGTCAAATGGGCTATTTATGGGAGCTACAAAAAATCCACCTGACGAGTGCGGTGCCGACCTCCTGATCGAGCTTCTGCCATGATTGACGTTCCCAACCTCAATCGGACTTTCAAAAAGTATCCCATCACGGTCACTGACAAGGGATGGATTTACGGGGTCTGGTATTGTCCGACCGCATGGATGAAAACCCATTTCCACGGCCAGTTCCCCATGACGTTTTTGAAACGGGTGCTGGCTTTGTTCCCGAACGCGAAAGACATCCTGCAATGCCCGTGCGGCACCGTCACCGGACCTGGAATCACCGTTGACCTTATCCGGGATGAAAAGCGTTCGCCGCAGATACTCGCCTCTGCCGAACAACTGCCGTTTCCAGACAACTCATTCGACCTCTATCTTTCGGATCCGCCCTACACCAACGACGACTCAAAGAAATACGGGTGTCCTCCGTTCAAGCTGAAAAAGGCGATGGACGAAGCAAGGCGTGTTATTCGACCGGGTGGATACTACGCACTGCTGCATGTCCGTTACCCGTCCTTCAAGCGCAAGGACTGGAATTTCATTGCCTTGATCGGAGTAGTGACGGGCGCAAACCGTTGTGTCCGCCTGTTCAGCATTTTTCAGAAACCTGATCGGCCCTTGTAACTTTTCCTTTGCATCTTCGCGGCGCGGGTGTTTAATTGCGGTGCGCAAATGAAGCTGAGTAATTCAACCGAACTTCCTGTTGCCCGCCCAACGAAGGGTTTTTTCTGCACGGCTCCACGGCCTGTAGGCTTCTCCCGCGCACGTTGGGTAGGCAACTGGGAGCTTGGCTGATGCCTCAACGACTTTTAAGACCCGCCATCCGGCAAAGCAAACGGTGGAACCGCCTGTCTTGGATTGCTCAGACCTTCTACATCCGACTGATTACTCTCGTTGATGACTTTGGCCGTTACGAGGCCGACCACGAACTCCTACGCTCGGAAGTTTTCCCGTACGGCGACCAAAAAGGGGAAATGGTGCCCGTGCCGACAATTGCGGACATTTGCCAGCAGTTGTCCGCAAGCGAGATGGTTGTTTTTTACGTGTTCGACGGAAAGAACTATCTACAACTCACTCGCTGGCAGGAACGTACGCGTTCAGAAAGCAAGTTTCCAGACCCCAAAAAAGGTGATTTGCGGACATTTGACAGCAAATGCCAGCAAATGACCGCCTCCCCGCCTTCGCCTTCGCCTTCGCCTTCGCCAGCGCCCACGCCAGAGCGCGTGCAAATGTCGGTAAAACGTCCGGCGGGAGATTTGAACGTGTTCGAGAACCTGCGAAGCCGTATTTCTGAGATGTACGGGAAAACCCGCCGTTGGAACAACATTGAGGAAACCACACTTGCTGACATTGCCCGCGAGCCCACGGCTTTGCAGGAATTTGAGGCCATCAAGGAATACCGTTCGAGACTTCCAGCCAAGGAAAAGAAGTACTTTCCACAATCCGTGCTGTCCCTGCTCGAAAAATGGCCCGAGTTGCTAGACCGCGGGCGGGCGCTTCCACATTTGAACGGTTCACGCAGGCCAGATCCAGTGGAACAAGCCGAACGCCTATGAAGCACTCCTACCATTGCAAAATCTGCCACAAACCCGGCAGCATTGAGATTGCGGACGATTATTGCGGCAATCTGGCCAACCTACTGGCCGGGGCGGTCTGCGATGGGTGTCACGACCTGATCCGCCGGCGCGCGCGGCTGGAGGATTACATCGGATCACGCTGCATGGAACTGGCCCGGGAAAGGCTGGATGGTGAAGAACGGCAGAAAATCCAATCCGGCTTGGAAGTCGCTCTGCGAAAATACGCGGAAGTAATCAGCCAGGAATTCAAAAAACCGAAGGTGGACACCGACAATGCGGTTCAGGTTTTGATGGAATCCCCGGCGAAATACTGGTTGATTTTACGCGACTACCGGGACGCCTGTTCTGCGCTGGTGGTTCACTGAGGCCCGAAGCGCCTCGATTTCCTCACAAAACTTACGGTCCACGTCCACGCGGGCTTGGACCCGCTTCCGCGCGTGCCACAGGTCGGAACCGGACCGGTTGAATTCCCTCATCAAATCGCCTGCCGTCAGTCGCGGAAACAACTCCGCCGCCAACACCATCGCAATCGCCCGGGCGTCCGCGACATGCTGTGTCCTGTTTTTGGACATAAATATCTGCAATGGGATGCCGTAGTGTGCGGTAACGGCACGAATTATCGCCGCCACGCCGTCGCGCTGCCCGCGCAGACCCCCGTTCCCTGTCCTGACACCTCCCAGCGCGTCCTGGGGCATTTTAGGACGAAATTCGTTTTCGGTGGCGCTCATAATTACCCCAATTTCCAGTCCGACCAATCTTCCAATTGAACACCAAGTTCGATTTCGTGTTCTTTGAGATTTTCAACGCATCCGCACACATCGGTCATTCCGTGTAATCCCCGGAAATTCACAAGTTTTAAGAATAGTTCAGTAGCCTTTTTTCGACCAATCTCTTTGAATAAAAAGGCGGCCAACCCGCGATGGCTGGCCACAAAATCGTGCGCGTTGACATTCTCCGCATCTTGGTCCATCAGATTTGCCAGCATTTCCAATGTTATTTCAGTGGATTTTGCAAGGCGTAGCGTTTCGTAACCGACGCTGTCATCGCGCATCGTCAGAAATTCAGCGCCGCCTTTTTCTTCCCTCACCATGTATAATTTTCGAGTTTTCATTGATCGGTTTTCACCACAAAGTTGTAAAAGCGTTGCCGCGGCTGCTGGCCGTCCGGCCACGACTCCAAAGGCATTCCGTTGGTTCCTATGGCCGTCTCCAACTGGTCGAGCGGCCCCGTCCAGATGCAGTTCGTCCAGTGCGCGAGGTCGTTGCCGGGATACAGTTCGTCGCTGGCGTAGATCATCACGTTGGTAACCGTGAAGCCAGTCGGCGTGCGCGCTTGAAATCCAGGTCCGTTCGTGTAGCCGATGACGATGCCGCCGCCGTAGAGGCTGCCGCGACCGGGCACCCAGCCCTGGTCATCCGGAGGCGGTTGCTTCACAATCTTTTTCAGCGTCTTGACCATCGTAATTGCGATGCCGCCAACGATGACGATGAACAGGACGAAGATGAGCAGAATCAACCAGATGGCCAGCGCGGCGCCACTCAGTTTCCGTTTGGGGTTGAGGGTCAGTTTCATGGGTTAATCCTTTCTCCAAAATCGGCCAGTGCGTTGCAGGTGCAGCAGGTAAAGCGTGCTGCCAGCCGTCATCAGAATTCCAACCGTCTGCATGACGAGCAGACCTGTATCTGGACGGTCGTAAATCAGGTAACGCAGCCAGCCGGCCACTGTGTCAATGTGATACGCCCACCAGATCCACGCCGGCCCGGCGACCAGTATGAAGATTGCAAACGCCAGCGCGTGACGTTCGACGAAAGCGAGCAGTCCCGTTTTTGGTTCATTTTTTTTGCTCATGATTTTATTCCCAAATCCTTTCGCGTCGTTCGACGTACACGTAGCCGATGAAATGATTGTTGTCCTCCAGCTTGGATACGATCCACCGCTCGGATTCAGGCTTGCCCTCATTCTGCCGAATCAATTCATCGGCCTCGTGCCACGAGAGAAATTGGGTGTCGAGAATGCGATACTGCGGAAACCAGCGCAGAAATAATCGCCTCAGACTCTTGGGGACGGCGTTCATGTCAAACATATAACATTAGACATCAAACAACGTCAACCGTAATCTTGCATTATTTTTCGCTTGTGAAACAGGCGCGTTCGGGTGTATGCGTGCGGGCTATGAAAAACCCATTCGCCCACTGGTCCCGGTTTCAACGCCTCAGCCTGTTGACCATGCTCGCATTCCTCATGGCCGTCATCATCATCGGCTGCGCGTCGCCCAATCCCAATTACAATCCGGCGCTGCCCGTCTCCGGCACGAACCCCGCCTACCTGCCGAATACGAATGTCACGACCGGCGTGGCCATCGGCCAGGGCGTCAATGCCGTGACCGCACCCGTCAATCCCTACGCGCCTTTTTTGGACTTGGGACTTGGACTGGCCGCTGCGATTGCCACGCTCATCGCCAAGCGCAAGAATGATGCCCTGTCGCAACTTGCCACGTCCGTCGTGGCGCAAGGCGCATCGGTGGCACAGGCGGTCACCGATCATGCCAGCAATTCACCGCAGGCCGAGCCGGTTTTTAAGGCGATCAACGCGAAACTGCCCCCGGATAAAATATCCACGTCCTGACGCACAGGGGTAAACGCCCCATTGAAATAATGTGCTGGCCGTGGCAACGTAGAAGCTCAATGACCGCCCTCGAACATGCTTTGCTGCACGAACTCCGTTCGTGGAGAATTGAGCTTGGCGAGTGGCGCCATCAGTTAAAACATCAACATCATCAACTTATGACCGCCCTTGAAACTCTGACCCAATCCATCACCGGCCTGACCACGGCCGCGACCGACCTTTCGGCCGCCGTGGACGCCGCTGTCACCCACATCCAGACGCCCGGTGCCACCGACGCGCAGCTTGGCGCTTTGACGCAGGCCATTGACGGCGTCTCGACCGTCATCGCCGCGCAGACCACGCGCCTGAATGGCGCGATCAACGAACCGCCCGTGGTCGTGGTATAAGCCTTTACAGGCACCTCGAACACGCCGTCCTCCGCAAGGGGGACGGCGTTTTTATGTACCCGATTTCTTCTCCGCATCCGTCACCAACGGCTCGCTGATTTCCCGCGCGTACTGGATGCCGGCGATGATGATTTCGATTTCATGCACGCCGTTTTCTTTCCGCATCCGCGTCAGCAGTTCGTCCCCCAAAATCTTCTCGATCAAGTTGACCTGCACGACGCTCTTGTCGTGGCTGTGCGAAACCCAAAACTCCTTGAAGTCCGCATCCCGTTGCAGCCCGCGGAAGATGGCCAGACCCATTTCCGTCAGCCGGATGGGGCTGTTCTTCACCACCAGCCCGGCGTCCTCTGCCCGGTTCTCCGCGTGTTTCATCCACGTTTTCCACATGACATCCACCTTGAAGGCCGCCGTGGACATCTTGCCCCAAAACGTCAGGATCGTCACCAGCAGCCCAAAGCCCTCGATAATGACTCCGGCGGCCACCCAGTCGAAGTGCGATTCAGTTGGTGTCATTTTATTGCCTTGGTTTTTTCTTGTCGTCGTAGGTCTGCACGCCCATGCCAAAAATCGCCAGCAGCCCGAGAATGGTTCCCTCGGGGACGCCTTCGGACTTCATGGCCTGGTAGATGTCCTGCGCGGAAATGGGAGTCAGCGTGCGCGCCGCCACGCTTCCCGCAGTCACCTTCTGCCCGGAAAAATCCTTGCCAGTCGCAACGTCCACACCTAACCCGACGGAAGGACTCAGTTTCGACCTGAAAAATCTGGCCAGAATATCCATGGCCGTAGTGCCACCAAAAGGCACTTTTTTACGGCCGGCATCCCGAATCTGCACCACTTTTCCATGGGTGTTTTTTGTCTGTCCGCTGCCCAGCCGGGACAAAAGCGTTGTGATTTGCAGCAGACCGGTCAACGGGTCCACCCGCGAATTGCCGAACCGCATTTTTCCGAAATCACTGGAACGCGGATCGTCCTCCACCTTGCCACCCGCCACCAGGCCGAGCGTGTACACCACGCCCACTCCGGCCAGAAACCGTGCGTATTCCGACGCCACCGCCTTACGTGTCCGCGCGGTGCCGCCGTAGAGTGGCTGCCCTGCCAGCAATTGAAATCGGCTGGCAAGGTAACGGGGCGAGAAAAACACCGTGTTCAACGCCACGTTCGCCGTATCTGTGCCGCCGAAACTGCCGCGGCCCGTGGCCTTGTTCACGAAATTGGCAATCGCCTTAGCCTCCAAAGGGGTTGGGGTTTCGCCGCGCGACAGGCTGGCCGACATCGCGTCAAAGCTGTCCGCTCTCAGCCGGTTCAGGAAGGTCACGTATGCCCGCTGGGATGCCGCCACGCCCGGAATCTTCTCCGCCCAACGCGACATGTAGGCTTCCTCCATCTGAGACAGCCGGCCTGCCTGGTCGGAAAGGTAGAGCTTCGACGACCGGTACAACGGCGCGTTCGGGCGGTTGGCAATTTCCTGCATGACCCGGTGCTGCTGCTCCTTGGAAACCATCGCCTTGAGCATGTCCGGGAAAATCTTGGCCGCGCGCAAGGGATGGCCCAGGGCCACAAATCCGCCCTGCCGCAGCACCGCCGACAGGTCAATGCTGGTCAGGATGGCCCGCGCGCTGTTCACCACTTCCGCGGCGCCCGCGAATATCTTTTTCGCCCGCGACCGCCGCGCCAGCCGGTCCTGCATCAACGCCTCGTGGAATTCCCGTTTGGCCTTGTCCAGTTGGAACGTCAGCCGCACGGCCTCCGCGTCCTGCTTAATCGGCCTGCGCTCCTTCTTCGAGAAATCGCCTTTGGCCAGTTTGTCCTGCAATTCGGCGATGCGTGTGGACATCCGTTTCTTCAACTCATCGAGCGACGACTTCAACTGCGTCTCCGGATTGTCCACAGGAATCTGAAACTCGCGCTTGGCATCGTTCACCAGCTTGAGCAGGCGTCTTTCCTCCGCGCTGGGCACGCGCCGCTGCACGCCGGTCTTGCTCGGCGGCACGCCGGCCTGCATGTCCTCGAGTTTGGCCACCTGCTGCATCTGGCCCTTCAAATCACGCAACTGGACGCTGACCTCGTCTTTCGACAACAACCGGAAATCGCCGTAGCCGGAAATCGCGTCCATCGTCTCGCGGCGCGTCATTTCGGGCGCGACCTCCTTGATGACATCATGCACGGCGTCAATCAGCGCCGCCCGCTCCTTCACGCCTTTTTGCACAAACAGCCTCGCCAGCTTTTGCACCAGCGGCGTTATCTCCGTCCGCTTGCCGTCCTTGATCTTCTGCGCGATGCCGTCCTTCGCCCGGCCAATGCTTTCCTCGACCGTAACGGCCTTGCGCACACGGGATGCCTGCTTACCGGCCGCTGCGTCAATCGCCTTGTCAAAATGGGCGTTGGACGCCTTGAAGATGTCAGCCAGGTGCGGCTTGATGGCGTCCGTGAAGTCCCCGACCATCTTCTCCGACCATTTGCCGAATTCCAGCGCGCCGTCGAACAGGTGGGACGCGCCGACAATCGTGTAGTCCGCCAGTTCAATGGGGTCAAGTCCGGTCGTCAGCCGGGTGCCGCGGGCCTTGATACGGGCGAGCGCCGCGTCCCGTTGCGTGTGCAGCGCCGTGCCAATCCGGTCCACGATGCGCTTGATGACCGGGTCCAACGGAGCCGTTTCCTTGATGATCCGCTCCACTGTTTCCTTGGACGCCGCCTCGGACTCGCGCGCGGTCTTGCCCGCCTCGTGCGCCGCCACCTTCTGCTGCAATTCCGCTATGCGGTCATGCAGCCTGGCAATGTCCGCCGTCTCCTGATCGGTCAATGGACGCCCCTCGTTGGCCGCCCGTTTCAAGATGGTCATGCGGGCCAGCGAATAATCCTCGTTCATCAATCGCTGGCGAATCTGCCCGCTGCGTCCCCATTCCGTGCCCACGTTCTGCGTGATCTGCTCGAAATCATACAGGGCATCGCCTTGCGCGGCCAAACGCGCCTGCAACTCCGGGATGGCCTCGGCTCGATTTGGAAAAGTCTGGGAATCGTCATACGCTTGGGCCAGTTCCCTCGTCGTCTTGGCGTACTCGTTCTGCATGGTCACATACCGATGGTCCATCGCAATGGTTTCCTCCGGGGTCAACGTCCGGGGCGCTTCGCGCAGTTCGTTTATCAGCCGGTCCTGCCACGCGGGATCGGCGTCAATGCGCGCCATCGCGCGGTCCCACACCACGGGGTTGCTCAGACGGGCCGGTTCCAGCAACGGATCCTCGCCGCGCGCCTGCCGCGCCTCGTCCACCGCCGCGTTCTTGATGCCCGTGGCGCCCTGCCGGTTCGGCGTGAACTCGCCGGGCACCGCGCCGCCCATGCCGACCAGTTCGGTCTGCTGTTCGTCGGCAATGCGCTTGGCCTCCGCCGCGTCCTGTGCCGCCTTCGACTTTTCGGCGGCAATTCGTTCCGCGTTCGTGCCTTTCTCGCCCACCAGCGCCAAATCCTCCTTCTGCGTGCTGGCAATTAAATCGCCCTGGTTCACGCCGGGCGCGAGTTTGGGCGCTGGTTCTTTCGGTTCGGGATTGAAAGTGCCTTCCGCTGCCGGCTGGTGGCTCCCCTTGTCCACGGGCAGCATTTCACCGTCCGGGATGTACTGCCGCTGAAACTTGCGCCCGTCGTCCACCGTCACCTCGCCGGTGTCCGGGTCAATCTTCTTGACGGTAAATTCCTCGCCGCCAATCTTAAACTTCGCGCCGACGCCCATTTCGCCGACGGACACCGTTTCCGTTGATGGCTTGGTCGCGTTCGTCTGAATGGCTTTCTGGAACTTGTCCGCCCGTCCCTCCGGGGTGTTGCCCGACCGGATCGCCGCCTGCTGCTTGTGGTTGGCCAGCAGGGTGTCGAAAACGTTGTCCGTGGTGACGTTTCCGAAACCAGCGTCATTCAGCGCCGTCACCAACTGGTCCGGAGTGCTGCCGGTGGGGCTGAACAGGTCTGGTCGCAGCTTTTGCAGTTTCGCATACGCTTCGCTGTCGTAATAGTCGTAGCCGCCCGTGAACTTGGATTTGAGCTTTATTTTGCCGATTTCATCTTCGACGTGCATCAACGGGCTGGCAGGAACGTCCGCAATTGAACCCTGTTTCTTTACCGGTCGGTCAACAATCGGGGTTTGTGTCTCATTGATTGGCGTTTCCGCAGTTTGCGTCTCACCACCAATGGTTTCATTGGGTATTTCGGCGCCCTTGGGCGTCTCCGTCTTGGGCGGAACAATCGGCGCAGCATCTTCTTTCGGTGCTTCGCGTGCCAACCCTTCTTTGAGGTCTTTTGCATAAGCGGCATCATCGCCCCCTCTTCCCGCTCCCACTCCATGTTTCTTGGCGATTGCCACCAGTTCCGAGTCAGTTTTGGCCCCGGTGCTCTTCGCTTCCTCCACGGCCCTTCGGAATCGCAATGCTTCCGTCGCCCACTGCTTTTGTTTGCCGATTTCCCCGATCTTCCCAAGATTCTCCATCGTCTTGGGAATAGCCTTCATTTCGTCGGCGTATTTCTGCTCCAACCGGGTCAACTCAGCCACCTGTTCAGGTGTCGCATCCGCTCCATAATTGTAGGAATCCTTCGTCCAATCCTTGCCCTTGAACGTGTCAGGGTTGGCAAGGCGCTGCTCCAAGGACGTGCCTACGGCTTCCGCAGGCCGTACCGGTGCGGGTGGTGTCCCGGACGGCGGGGTGCTTCCTTCTGGACGTGCTCCGGCAGTTTCTTGAGATTCGAGGTTGCGTGCGCCCACTCCTGGCAATTCCACCCGGGCCTCTTCTGGGCGAAGCACGCTTTCATTTGGGCTTTTGACTTGAATGGCATTGGATACCTCCGTTTTTGGTTGGGTTTTCGTGACTTCCGCCGCGGCGCGCGGCAAAACCTGCGCTGCCGCCTGAATTTCCGGTGGAATAGTGGCCTTTTCAAAAGTTCCACGTGAAGTACTGCGTTGTAACAGCCTGTCCTCAATGGGTTTAATTCCTTGCTGGGCCTTCTCCGACGCCAGTTTGAATTCCCGACTCGCTGCATCGAGATTGACTTTACCGTTATCGGACCTCAAACCGTGGAAATCGGCCAATCCGAGCAGGCTGTTGACCAGAATGCCTGCCACGGCCTCCTGCTTCTGGTTCTGGTCGAGTTTCGACCAGCCGGGAAGGGCTTGGGCGATCAAAACCGCCTGGGCGCTGGCATAGCGGCCTCCGGCGTTTATCAGGGACAAGGCCGCTCCGTTGCCCACCCCGAGCTTTTCGGCCAAAGTTTCCGCCAGAGCGCCCCCATACTTGCCCACAAACGGCAACGCTCCGGCAATGGCTGCCTGCGCGGGGTGAAATTTCCCTTCCTCGTCGAATCCGAACACTGCTGCCGCGGTCGCCGGCGCCGCCGGGCCCGAAGCCGTCACTGCCGCCATCTTGGGGATGGTTTCGAGCGCCTGTCGGTCCAGCGCGCTGAAAAAGGACAACGCGGGAGCCTCTTTCCGGATGTTCTCGGCCGTGGTCTGGTATTCCGGAATCTTGGCGTTCAACACGGCCTGTGTGTTTGGGCTTTCACCGCCCTGAAAAACCGATTCTCCGGTCCCGATGTCGGCCAAAACCGCCGGAATGGCCTTCCCGAGATTCGACAATCCCTCCGCCGCCGCCGAGACGGGCCCCTGCTTGAACCCTCCAATTTCCTTCGTTTCACGTCCTGGATCGTAGGGCACCGCATGGCCTTCCGGATGCCATTCCCCGCCTTCGAGCTTGTACCGCAACGGCACCCCGGCTGGATTGTACGGGATTTTGGCCTTCTCCATGGCCCCGCCCGAATAAAATTCCTGCTCGCCGGGAAACTGGATCAACGTGTCTCCCGTGGGATTAACAGCCGCTTCCTTCGGGAATTCCTTGGTCAACAATTCCTTGAGCAATGGCTCGCCGGGCTTCGTGCCCTCCCATTCCAAAGGCTCCCCGTGCGCCGAGAAATCCGGCAGATCACCCACCAGTTCGCCGTGCTGGCTGAAATCGAGCAAGTCCTGGGGCATGGCTATTTCTTCCGGTAGATTTTTCCATCCTTCGGATTGACATACGTTCTGCCGCTCGAAACCGCATCAAATTCCTTCTGGGTCTTGGGACGTTCCGGTTCGTCGTCGGCAGCCCCCGGACTGCTGACACCCGCCGTCACCGCCCGGTTCACGGCATTCGTCTGCAATTCGGGCGGCAGACCGGGAATGACCCGCAAAGCCTGGGAACGGGACATAGTCGTAGGGGGCATCTGATCTTCCAAAATCACCTTCACGTTCGGGTCTTTCTCGCCTGCCGCGCGCGCGTCCCGTGGCTTGTTGTGAATCTGCACCGCGCCGGTCGGCTGCGTGATTTGCAAAAAGTCGCCGCGATCCTCGACGTTTGCTGGAACCGTGGGCTTAGGCGGACGCATTTCGCGGATCATGGAAGCAGCCTCCGTGCCGGGAATGCCCATCATCGGCGCGAGCCGCATGACCGCGCTGGTTTTGGCCGATGACTTTTGTTCCGGTGTCAGGTTGGGATCGGCTTCAATCTGGGAAAATTCCCGCTGCCACGTTTGGCGCGCTTCAAACTGCTTCGCGGCTGACGCCGTGCGCTGCGCGTTGACCGCCGCCACCTGGTCAAGCTGCTGCTTGCGGAGCGTCGCCTTTTCCTTGTTGTAGGCGGCCGTCACCGCGATGCGCTGCTGCTGCACCTGATGCTGCTCCTGAGCCTGCTGCATCCGTGTGCGGTCCTGCTGCGCGGCCATTTGGAGGCGTGCGGCCTCCTGCTGGGACTGCTGGTCGAGCCGGTCCTGTTCCGCGCGAA
>Ga0070704_100000615_pt1 | contig 17162 bp, 14 predicted proteins | sample KBSK5252metaG_FD_65467 | JGI IMG/M metagenome (GOLD analysis project Ga0070704, IMG submission 65467) | Corn, switchgrass and miscanthus rhizosphere microbial communities from Kellogg Biological Station, Michigan, USA - KBS K5-25-2 metaG | ecosystem: Host-associated > Plants > Roots >...
ACCGCACCGCCGTTCCGCGCCGATCATGTCGGCAGCTTCCTGCGCCCGCGTGAGCTGCTCGATGCGCGCGATAAAACCGCCAAAGGACAAATGACGCGCGAGCAGCTGCGCGAGGTAGAGGACCGGGCGATCGCCGAAGTCGTAAAGGCGCAGGAAGCCGCCGGCCTGCAGGGCATCACCGACGGCGAATTCAGGCGCACGTACTTCCACATCGATTTTCTCGAGCAGATCGGCGGCGTGAAGACCGACATCCCGGTCACGGTGAAAAGGCCCGACGGGACCGAGGAGCTGGCGCCGCCCGTGATGCGCGTCGTCGACAAGGTGCGCCACGTGAAGGACGTGCAGCTTGCCGACTTCCGCTTCTTGCAGAGCAAGACCGCGCGCACTCCGAAGGTGACGATTCCGTCGCCGACGATGCTGCATTTCCGCGGCGGCCGCGCCGGGATCTCGAAGCAGCACTATCCCGAGCTCGAGCCGGACTTCTACGAGGATGTCGCGAAAGCGTACGGCGACGAGTTGCGCTCGCTATCGGCCGCCGGCTGCCGCTATGTGCAGATGGACGACACCAACCTCGCCTACCTGTGCGACGACAAGATGCGCGAGGCGGCGCGCGGCCGCGGCGACGATCCGGACGAGCTGCCGCACCGCTACGCAAAGTTCGTCAACCGCGTGGTCGCGCAGAAGCCCGCCGGGATGACGCTCGCGATCCACCTGTGCCGCGGCAATTTCAAGAGCACGTGGGCCGCGCAGGGCGGCTACGAGCCGGTCGCGGAAGCGTTGCTCTCCGAGATGAACGTGGACGCCTACTTCCTCGAGTACGACGATGCGCGCAGCGGCGACTTCCGCCCGCTGCGCTTCCTGCCGAAAGGCAAGACCGTCGTGCTCGGCCTGGTGACGACCAAGTTCGGCGAGCTCGAGAAAGTCGACGACCTCAAGCGGCGCATCGACGAGGCGGCGAAATTCGTTGCGCTCGAGCAGCTGTGCCTTTCACCGCAATGCGGGTTTTCCAGCACGGTCCACGGCAACGTGATTCCGTTCGACGCGCAGTGGGCGAAAGTCCGTCTCGTCGTCGAGACGGCGAAACAGGTCTGGGGCTAGCCGAGCTCCGGACCGGCCGGACAGAAAACCAGCGAATCGTTCCCCGGTGCGCGATCCGCACCGTGCACCATCCGCGTGAACGGCCGCTGGAACGCGAACCCGCGTGCTTCGAGCCAGTCGACGAGCGCGCTTTCGCGATCGACCAGGTCGAGATAGAGCGGCGGCGCGACCTGCTCGAGCGCGGAGCCGAGAAGCGCTCGCGCAGAGCGCGCGTCGTACGCAACGAGCGGCCCGAGCTGGCACGCTTCGCGGCCCTCTCGCCCGAGCAGGAAGCCCGTGACCTTACCGTCGCGCTCGCAGACGCGCGCTGCGGCCGGCAGCCGGTCCGCCAGCGCTTGCAGAAGCCGGGTGCGATCGGCCCCGAACGCGTCCAAATCGAGTGCGCGGATGCGCGGCCAGTCGCGTGGCTCCAGCGGTCGAACTCCAGCCGTATCGATGACGCCATTCGTCTTCAAGGCATCGAGGGCGAGTCGCTTGAATCCCCACGTGTCGCGAAACCCCTCCTCCGCATAGACCTCATGGCCCGCGGGCGTCGCATCGAGCACCGCGGCCCGACGCTCTGCGGAAAGATCCTCGAGGGCTCGCCGCAGCAGGCGCGTCGCATAGCCGCGGCGGCGGTGCTCCGGGGCGACGAGCACCATGCTGACCCAGGCGAAAGCAGCGCCGTACGGCAAGGTGACGGTGCTCGCGGCGAGCGACCCGTCTGCAAGCGAAAGCCCGTAGCCGCGGCCGATCTCGAGCATCAGCCGCCAGTCGGCGGCGTTCTGGTTCCAGTGCGCGGCCTTCGAGAGCTCGAGGCAGCCTGGAAGGTCCTGCGGGCCGAGCGCATGCTCGCGCGCGTCGTCAGTACTTGCCATCCCTCGCTTCGAACTGCGTCGGCTTGCCGAGGCTCGGCATGCCGCGCGCGACCCAGTCGGCGACCCAGTCGAGCATGCGCTCGAGCGGCACGCGCGGCGCGCCGAGCAGGCGCTGCGCGGCGTGCGTGTTCACCAGCCAGGCGCTCGGCGATTCGCGGCCGGTGATCACCGGTGTGCGGCCGAAGCGCTTGCCGAATTCGTGCGCCAGCGAACGTACGCTGAGCGTTTCCGGCCCGCTGACGTTGAGCGGTGTAGTCGGCGCCGTGCAATGCCCGAGCAGCCGCAACGCCTGCTCGTTCGCATCGCCCTGCCAGATCACGTTGACATGACCCATCGTCACGTCGACCGGCGCGCCGGCGAAGACTTTCGAGGCAACGTCGTACAGCACGCCGTAGCGCATGTCGATCGCGTATTCGAGCCGCACGAGCCTGCCGGGCGTGCGCCAGCGCTGCGAGCCGTAGTCGAACGCGCGCTCGCGTGCGACGCACGAATTGGCGTAGTCGCCGGGCGGCGGCAGCAGCGGCGTTTCCTCCGTCGCTCCGCCCGAATCCGTCGGCACATAGGGATAGACGCACGCCGTCGAGAACACGACGATGCGCGAGCTCCGGAAGGCCTCGGCCACCGCAAACGGGACCCCGGCGTTCATCGCCCAGGTGAGCGCCGCGTTTCCGGCGGCGCCGAACTTGAATCCGGCCATGAACACGACGTTCGGCGCACCGGGCAGGCGCTCGAGCGCCGCGCGATCGAGCAGGTCGCATTCGATGCACTCGATCCCCCAGGCCTCGAGCTTTTCGCGCAAGCCCCGCTCCGAGAAACGCGCCACGCCGATGACGCGCCGCGCGGGCGCGGCGCGCTTCGCCATGCGTGCGAGCGTCGGTCCCATCTTGCCGCCCACGCCGAGCACCAGGATGTCGCCGGGCGCGTGCTCGAGATGCGCAGCGAGGGCCGGATCCGGCGCGCTCATGAATTCTTCCAGCGCTTCGACGTCGGCAAAGCGCGCGGGCAGCGCGGTATTAACCATCCGGTGAATTATAATCGGCCGCCGTGAAAGCACCGCGCATCCGCACCACCGTCGTCGGCTCGTACCCGGTTCCCGACTGGCTGGCCGCCGCGCCTTCCGAGCAGGCGCTTGCCGATGCAACGCGCGTCGTCATCGCGACGCAGGAGCAGGCGGGGATCGATCTGGTGTGCGACGGCGAGCTGTACCGCTTCGATCTGAACCATCCCGAGACCAACGGGATGATCGAGTACTTCACTCGGCCGATGTCCGGCATCCGCAGCGACATCGGCTTTGCGGAGTGGCTCGACTATGCAAAAGCCGCGGGCATGCGCTTTCGCGCCCGCCCGCCGGGCGTGGTGACCGGCCCGGTCGAAGCGGGAACGCTCAACCTGCCGATCGCCTGCGCGCGCGCGCGCAGCCTTGCCAGCCGGCCGCTCAAGTTCACAATCACCGGCCCGCACATGCTGGCGAAGACGCTCCACGACCGGCACTACCGCGACCCGGCGAAGCTCGCGCACGCGATTGCCGCGGTACTCGCCGAGCAGGTCCGCGGGCTGGACGCCGCCGTCGTGCAGCTCGACGAAGCCAACCTTCCCGGTCATCCGCAGGAATGGAAATGGGCAGCGGCCTCGATCAACGAGGTGCTCAAGGCCGTGCCGAAGACCGCGAAGGCCGCCGTGCACCTGTGCTTCGGCAACTACGGCGGGCAATCGATCCAGCGAGGCGGCTGGGCGAAGCTGATCGACTGCCTGAACGCGCTGCAGGTCGACCACGTCGTCATGGAATGCGCGCACCGCCCGCCGCAGGAGCTCGCCGTGTTCAAGGAACTGCGCAAGGACATCGGGTTCGGCCTCGGCGTGATCGACGTCAAGCGCACCGAGATCGAATCGCCCGAGCAGATCGCACGCGCGATCGAGCGCGCCGAGAAAACGCTTGGACGCGGGCGCGTCCGGTATGTTCACCCCGATTGCGGGTTCTGGATGCTCAAGCGCAGCATCGCGGACGGCAAGATCCGCGCGCTGGTGCAGGGGCGCGATCTCTACGAAGGACGCAAATGAGCGATACACGCTTCAGCCCGTTGCAACCGGAACGCATGTCGAGCGAGCAAAAGCGCGTCGCTGATGCAATCCAGGGAGGCCCGCGCGGCGGGCTGCGCGGGCCGTTCAACGCGCTGCTGCGCAGTCCCGAGCTTGCCGACCGGGTGCAGAAAGTCGGCGAGTACATCCGCTTTCACAGCTCGCTCCCGGCGCGGCTCAACGAGCTCGCGATCCTGATCGTCGCCCGCAGATGGGCGGCGCAGTTCGAGTGGCATGCGCACCATCAGTTCGCCATGAAGGCGGGGCTCGATCCGGCGATCGCAGCCGCGATTGCCGAGGGCAAGCGCCCCAACCACATGCAGGACGATGAGGCTGCGATCTACGCATTCTGCACGGAACTGCTGGACACCACGCAGGTCTCGGACGCGACGTTCCGAGCAGTGACAGAGCGCTTCGGCGAGCAGGGTGTCATCGACGTGATCGGCGCGCTCGGCTACTACAGCATGGTGTCGATGATCCTCAACGTGGATCGCTATCCGCTGCCGCAGGGCGTGGAGCCGCCGCTGCGGCCGTTGCCTCGCCGCGAGCGGGGCTGACCGATGCAAGCACGCAAGCGCTCGAATCCGCGTGTCGATTTCGCGCTCTCGAGCGAGCAGCCGCGCTACCGGCCGCCGGGCGGCAAGCCGCTGATCGTGCATTTCGTCGTCAACATCGAGTACTGGCCGTTCGACCAGCCCGCGCCGCGCACGATCGTCGTTCCGCCGCATGGCCGCTCGCATATTCCCGACCTGCCGAATTTCTGCTGGTCCGAGTACGGCAACCGCTGCGGCATGCCGCGCTTGCTGCAGCTCTTCGGCGAACGCAATCTGCCGGTCAGCGCCAGCATCAACGCGAGCGTCCTCGACGTCTACCCGAGCCTGGCCGAGGCGGTGCTGAAGGCCGGCTGGGAGTTCGTCGGCCACGGCATTCATCAGCGCTCGCTCGGCGAAGAGGCAAACGAGCGCGACCTCATCCACGGCGCGCTGCAGCGGCTGGAATCATTCTCGGGCGTACGTCCCAGAGGCTGGATGAGTCCAGGCTGGTCGGAAACATTCGATACGCCGGACCTGCTGCGCGAAGCCGGCATCGAATACGTCTGCCAGTGGGTGGTCGACGATCTGCCGGCGTGGCTGGAGACGAAGCACGGCAGGCTGGTCGCCGTTCCCTACGGGCTCGACGTCAACGACAGCGTCATCTACGCGATCGAGAAGCACTCGTCGCCGGAAATGAAGCTGCGCATCGGCGAGGCGGTGCGCACGTTCGAGCGCGAGATCCGCGAGCAGGGTCGGCCGCGGATCCTGACGATCGCGTTGCACCCGCACCTGAGCGGGGTACCTCACCGCATCAATTATCTGAGAGAGGCCGTCGACGCGCTGATGGGGCGCGACGATACGGTGTTCCTGCGCGGCAGCCAGATCCTCGAGTGGTTCCTGTCCGAATCCGCTCAGGCCAGGACCGGGACATAATACGGCGGTCACCGGGAGAACCGCAGCGATGGCCGACCTCCGCGATCCGATCGCCTTCGAGCTGTTCAAGAACGCGATCTTCTCGATCGCCGACGAGATGGCGCTCACGGTGTTCCGCACTACGTACTCGGGCGTGCTGAAGGACAACATGGACTACTCGACCGGCTTCGCCGACGCCGAAGGCAGGCTGGTCGCGCAAGGGCTGACGCTGCCGGGGCATCTCGGCTCGGTGCCGACCGCGATGCAGTCGATCATGAAGCACTACCGCGACGACATGCAGCCGGGCGATGTCTTCATCATGAACGACCCGTTCGACGGCGGCATGCACCTGCCGGATATTTTCGTGTTCAAGCCGCTGTACCACGCTGGCGAGCGCATCGCATTCGCCTGTACCGTTTGCCACCACACCGATGTCGGCGGGCGCGTCGCCGGCTCGAACGCGTCGGATTCGACAGAGATCTACGCGGAGGGCCTGCGTATCGCGCCGTTGAAGTTCTACGAAGCCGGCAAGATCAACCAGACGTTGATGACGATCATCGAGAAGAATGTCCGCTTGCCGGTCAAGGTATTTGGCGACCTGCGCGCGCAGCTCGCCGCGTGCCACATCGCGGAGAAGCAGTTTGCGGAACTGGTGGCGAAGTACGGTGCAGAGCAGACGAAGCTCTACATGCGCGAAACGGTCGACTATGCCGAACGACTGACGCGTGCCGCACTCGAGAAGCTGCCCGACGGCGAATGGAGCTTCGAGGACTGGATCGACGATGACGGCGTCGACTACGACAAACCGATCCGGCTCTTCGTGACGATCCGCAAAAAGGGCGGCCACATGGTCGTCGATTGGACCGGCACGAATCCGCAGGTCAAGGGTGCGATCAACAATACGCTGTCGTTTACGAAAGCTGCGTCGTACACGGGCGTGCGCTCCGTCCTGCCCCAGGGAATCCCGAATAACGAAGGCGTCTTTCGCGCAATCGAGGTGATCTGCCCGCCCGGTACGGTCGGCAATGGCGTGCTGCCGGCGGCGTGCGCGGCGCGCGGCCTCACCGGCTTCCGGATGACCGACTGCATGTTCGGCGCGCTCGCCATGATGCTGCCGGACAAGGTGAAGGCGGCGGGCGATGGCGGGAACACCGGCGTCTCGATCGGCGGTTACGACGCCGTCCGCAAGCCGTTCATCTATGTCGACTTCACCTGCGGCGCCTGGGGCGCCCGGCCCTGGGCCGACGGCCTCGACGGCAATTCGCACATGTTCGCGAACATGGCGTCGCATTCGGTGGAGATCACCGAGGCCGAGCAGCCGATCCAGTTCCTTGCATACGAGTTCGTCCCCGACAAGGCAGGCGCTGGCAAGTACCGCGGCGGCGTGCCGTTTCGCCGGGATTACAGGTTCCTCGAGGACGAAGCAGTGCTGCAGGTGCGCTCGGACCGCCGCACGCACCGGCCGTTCGGCCTGTATGGCGGCAGCCCGGGGATGCCGTCGGAGAACTACCTGAACCCTGCAGGTGAGAATCGAACGCTGCCGAGCAAGTTCACGATGACGATCCGCCGGGGCGACGTGTTCCGACACGTGCTTGCCGGCGCCGGCGGTTGGGGCGACCCGCTCGAGCGCGATCCCGCCGCGGTGCTGCGCGACGTGCGCAACGAGCTGCTTTCACCTGCCAAAGCGCTCGCCGATTACGGCGTCGTCATCGCACGCAACCAGGTTGACGCGGCAGCGACGCAGAGGAAGCGCGAGGAGCTGCGGCGCCACCGCGGCTGGCGCGAGGTTCCCGCGGTCCAGCGTGTAGACCCACTGCCGAAAACCAAAAAAGCGGCCTAGTGACGACGTACCGCGCAGGCGTCGACGTCGGCGGCACGTTTACCGACATCGTGCTGCTCGGCTCCGACGGCACGCTCCACACGAAGAAGATCTCATCGAGCGCGGAGAACTATGCGCAGGCGATCGTCGAGGGGCTGACCGAGGTGTTCCGCGAGACCGGCCTCGCCGGGTCGGCGATCGACGAGATCCGTCACGGGACGACCGTCGCATCGAACGCGATCCTCGAGCACCGCGGCGCCAGGACCGGCCTGATCACGACCAAGGGCTTCCGCGACGTGCTCGAGATCCGCACATTGCGCATGCCGCGGATGTACGACATCGGCTGGACCAAGCCCGCGCCGCTGGTCGAGCGCTACTTGCGCCAGGTCGTCGACGAGCGCATCAACGCCACCGGCGCCGTCGAGCGTCCGCTCGATCGACGTGATGCCGAGCGCGCAGTCGACGCGCTGCTCGCCGAGAACGTGGAGGCGATTGCCGTCTGCCTGCTGCATTCGTTCACGAACCCGGCGCACGAAGCCCTGCTCGGCGACATCATCCGCCGGAAGGCGCCTCGCCTTCCGCTTTCGCTTTCTTCGGAAGTGCTGCCCGAGATCAAGGAATACGAGCGCACATCGACGACGGTCGTGAACGCGTACGTGATGCCGATCGTCGCGACCTACCTGCGCGCGCTGCGCAAGAGGCTGGACGAGGCCGGCGTGCATGCGCGCGTGCTGCTGATGCAGTCGAACGGCGGGCTGACGACCGACGCCGCGGCGGCCAGGCTGCCGATGCACATCATCGAGTCGGGGCCGGCGGGCGGCGTCGTCGGCGCGCAGGCGCTCGCGCGCGCCAAGCAGCTGCCGAAGATCATCACCTTCGACATGGGCGGCACGACCGCAAAGGCTGCGATCGTCGAGGACGGCGAGGTAACGCGCGCCGCCGAGTACTCGGTCGGCGCCGGAATCATGATCGGCTCGCGGCTGCTGACCGGCGCCGGTTACACGCTCAAGGTGCCGGCGATCGATCTCGCCGAGGTGGGCGCGGGCGGCGGCTCGCTCGTCTGGATCGACGCGGCTGGTGCGCTGCAGATCGGCCCCGAGAGCGCGGGCGCCCATCCTGGACCGGTGTGCTATGACACGGGCGGCGTGACGCCGACGGTGACCGACGCGAACCTGATCCTCGGCTACCTCAACCCGGCGCATCTGGTCGGCGGCGCGCTGAAGTTGAACGCGGAGAAGGCGCGGCGCGCGTTCGCCGAGAAGATCGCTGCGCCGCTGAAGATGGAGCTCGAGCGCGCGGCCTACGGCGCGCATCTGATCGCCGCGTCGAACATGATCCGCGCGATCAAGGCGGTGTCGACCGAGCGCGGGCGCGATCCGCGCGAGTTCGCGCTGTTCGCGTTCGGCGGCAACGGTCCGGTATTCGCGTGCGGCATGGCGCAGGCGCTCGGCATCAAGCGCATCGTCGTGCCGCCTTCCGCGGGACTGTTTTCGTCGTTCGGCCTGCTGTACGCCGACGTCGAGCATCACTATTCGCGCACCTTCCGGCGGCTGCTGCGCAAGTCCGATCTGCACGAGATCGAAACAGCGTGGGACGCGCTTGCTATGCAGGCACTCGAGCAACTTGCGGCGAGCGGTTTCAGCGGCGAACGAGCGCGGCTCCGGCGCTCGGCGGCGCTGCACTACCATGGCCAGACCTACGAGCTCACGGTGCAGCTACCGGACGGCCCCGTCGACTTTGCGTGGCTCGAGGAAGCGTTCGGCAAGGAGCACGAGAAAACCTACGGCCACCGCGCGGGGGAGGACGAGCCGGTCGAGCTCGTTTCGATCCAGGTCGTCGGGCAGGGACTGCGCGCAGGCCCGAGCGTTCCCGAGCGCGTGCGGCCGAGCCGGCCCGAGCCCGCGCCGCCGCCGCCGCGGCGCGCCTATTTCGGTGCGGAGAGCGGCTGGATGGAAACACCGGTGCTGCGGCGCTCCGACCTGTCGAAACCGAAAAGCGGTCCGATGATCATCGAGGAGTACGACGCGACCTGCGTGATCGCGCCCGGCGCGAAAGCCGAGCTTGATGCTGGCGGCAACATCGTTATCACAGTCGGGTAGCGCCGTACGATCTCCGGTAAACCATCTGCGGGAAAGCCGCACGCACGGTTTGAAAGGAGTCTTACTCTCACCCGGCCCGCTTTATGACGGGACTCACGTAGGATCTACCAATGGCATTCGGCGCGCTGGTTATCGGCGATGAAATCCTGGTCGGCAAGCGCCAGGACAAGCACCTCGCCTTCCTGATCCAGGCGCTCGCGCAGCGCGGCCTGCGCCTCGCATGGTGCGAGTACCACGGCGACGACCCGGATCGGCTGACGGCGGCGCTCCGGCGCACATTCGCCTCGGGCGACGTGGTGTTTTCCTTCGGCGGCATCGGAGCCACGCCCGACGACCACACGCGCCAATGCGCCGCCGCGGCGCTCGGCGTCGGCCTCGCGCTGCATCCGGAGGCCGAGCGCGAGATCCGCGGCCGCTTCAGCGGCGAAGCCACGCCGCAGCGCCTAAAGATGGGCGAGTTTCCGATCGGCGCGGACATCATTCCCAACCCGTTCAACCGCATCCCTGGATTCTCGATCCGCGAGCACTGGTTCGTGCCGGGTTTCCCGCAGATGGCCTGGCCGATGCTGGAATGGGTGCTCGATACCAAATACCGCCATCTCTTCGACCGCGACCGCTGGGCCGAGGCCTCGGTGATCGTCTACTTGCCGGAATCCACCATTGCGCCGCTGATGGTGGAGATCAACGCAAAGTACAAGGGGCTGAAAGCCTTCAGCCTGCCCAGCATGGGCGAAGACGCCACGCGCCGCCACATCGAGCTCGGCGTGCGCGGCGCGCCGGCGGAAGTGGAACCTGCAATCGCCGATATCCGGCGCGGCATCCACGCGTTGGGCGGGCGAGTAGAGTAAAGCGTTGCGAACAGCTCAACCAAACACCCGCGGCAGCCACATCACCGTGTCGGGAAACGCACAGATGATTCCGATCATTACGAGCAGCGCGATGACGAACGGTGCCGAGCCGATCTCGACGTCGGAGAGCGTGCCGCGGCCGCGGATACCATGGATGACGAACAGGTTGATGCCGAACGGCGGCGAGATCATCGCAGTCTGGATCAGCAGCACGAGCAGGATTCCGAACCACACCGGATCGTAGCCAGCCTGCAGAATCAGCGGCGTGGTGATCGGGATCGTCGAGATCATCATCGACAGCTCTTCCATGAATGTCCCGAGCACCAGGTAGAGCAGGATCACGGCGCCGAGCACCTGCACCGGTGTGAGCTGGTATTCGCGGATCAGCTGGCCGAGCTGCTGCGTCAGCCCGATGGTCTGGATCACGACATTGAGGAAAAACGCGCCGACGAGGATCGCGACGACCATCGCGGTCGTGCGCACGGTGCCCTCGCACACTTCGCGCAGCATCTTCAGCGTGATGCGCCGCCGCCAACCGGCGATCGCGAGCGCGCCGAGAATGCCGACGGCCGCAGACTCAGTGGCGGTGGCGAGGCCGAAGAAGATCGCGCCGACGACGATCAGCAGCAACACGGTCGGCGGCAACAGGTCGGGCAGCGTGCGCCAGCGCTCTTCCCAGCTCGTCTCGATTTTCTCGCCGCCCCAGTGCGGCTTCCAGATGCACGCGATCAATACCGTGAGGCTGAAAAGCACGGTCAGGATGAATCCGGGAATGAAGCCGGCAAGGTAGAGCTTCGGCACCGATGTGTCGGTCATCACTCCATAGATGATCATGTTGATCGATGGCGGGATCAGGATGCCGAGCGTTCCGCCTGCTGCGAGCGTGCCGAGAAAGAGCCGCTCGTTGTACTTGTGCTTGTCGATCTCGCCCATCGCGACGACGCCGATCGTCGCCGCGGTCGCGACGCTCGATCCGGATACCGAGCCGAACAGCGCGCACGAGCCGACGTTCGAATGCATCAGCCCGCCCGGCAGCCATGAAAGCCACTGGGTCATCGCGTTGTACATGCGCTCGGCGATCCCGCTACGTAAGAGGATCTCGCCGAACATGATGTAGAACGGAATCGCCGTCAGGATGAAGTTGCTGCTGGTCGCCCACGCGAGCTCGCCCATCATCCGAGTGAGCGGCATCGGCGAATAGAACCCGTTGAGGATCAGGCCGACGAGCACCATCCCGGCCGCGACCGCGATCGAGCTGCCCAGTACCACCAGCAGCACGGCGAGCGAGACGGTCGCAGTCACTGCTTGTGCTCGGATTCGAGCCCGTGCTCGACGGCAACGACTTCTTCCTTGGCTTCCTCCAGCGCGGACTTCGAGCCGATTACCCGGAACAGCCCGTCGAGGTCGCTGCGCGACCACGCCACGATTGCCCGAGCAAGCAGCAGGAACGCAACTGCGACCAGGAACGCGAGGCCGGCAAACCAGAGCCCCTGCGGGAAAACGAGCGGCATCTCGATCGCCGACTGCGAATGCGAGTCGGAGACAAACGACTGGTAAAAGACGCCCCACCCGTGCCAGGCGACGAGCGTCGCGAACAGCGCGAACGCCAGCAAGCTCAGCACGTCGAGCGCCGCGCGGGCTGCACGGCTTCGCACCCGGACATACACGGTGTCGATGCGGATGTGCGAGCGAGTCAGCAGCGCCGCGGAAAACCCCCAGGCGCTAGCGATCGCGAGCGCGTAGCCGGAAAGGTCGTCCGCGCCGCCGACGGTGAGCGAGAACGTGTACCGCAGGAAAATGTCCACGCAGATGACGATCGCGGCGATGAGCAGCATCGCGCCGCCGACGATCGCGCCGCCGCGCGAGATCGTCTCGGCGAGGGCCTGCAGGCGCTGCATCGGGGCCGACGCGCTATGGCGTCGGCGCCTTCAGGCTCAGGGCCTTGCCGACGCTGTTGTTCCACTCCGCGGTGCACTGCGCGCCGCAGCGCTTGGCCCAGCCGGCGAGCACCGCGCCCTCGACGAGTTTCTTGTGCATCTCCGCTTCGGCCGGCTTGACCGGCACGATGGTCATCTTCGCCAGCTTGCCCATCGTGCAAGGCTGCTTTCCGGTGTTGCAGTTGTCGGCCTCGGAGGCGGCTTTCTTCAGCGTTTCCCACATCTTGTTTTCGTAGCTCTTCATCTGCGCGAGCATGAAGTCCTGTACGCGCTTGTCGAGGCGGTTCCAGCGGTCGAGGTTCGTCGCCACCACGTTGATGCTCCAGCCGAGCGACATCGGATAGAGCGACTTCGCGACTTCCGGCCACCCCGCGGTGTTGCCCGACAGGCTCCCGGTGACCGCGCAATCAACGACGCCAGCGCTCAGCGCCGGCACCACCTCGGCGAACGCCATGCTGACTGCAGTCGCGCCGACGCCGGAAAGGAAGTCGCGCATCGTGTTATTGAACACGCGCACCTTCTTGCCCTTGAAATCGGGGAGCCCGCCGATGACCGTACGGCACCAGAACACCTGCGGCGGGTTGCCTCCGAACGCCAGCAGCTTGGCGTTCCAGTTCTTCTGCATCTGGCGGTCGATCACCGCGCGATAGGCTTCGCAGCCGGCGCGTGCCTTGTCAGCTTCGAGCGTGATGCCGGCGAGATCGCACCCTTCGAAGCGCGGGTCATCGCCCGCCATCTTCGAGATGTCCATGCCGGCGTAGTCCATGACGCCAAGCTTGAGCAAGCGGAGCATCGTCTTGTCGTCGAGTCCCAGCTGGTCGAGCGGCGTGATGTCCGCGGTGATCGCGCCGTTCGAGGCCTTCGGCAGCGTGTTGCGCCAGAACGGAACCTCGTCGACGCTCGAGGCTACGGTAGGACCGTTGAGGCCGATCACCTTGAAGTGCGTTTTCGGCAGGTCCTGCGCAGACACGCAGAATGAAATGAGCGAGCCGGCGGCAACAGTACAAAGCAGGCGCGGTAGCATAGGCGATCCTCCCCTGCGGCCATGGTCTCACCAATCGCCTTTTTCGGGCAAGCATGACGATCGAAGACGAATACCGCTCCCGCACGGCCGGCTCGGCGATGCTGTACGCCGAGGCGCGTGAAGTCCTGCCGGCGGGCCTGACGCACGATTCCAGAATCGCGTCGCCCTACCCGATCTACGTCGCGCGTGCGGCCGGCCCGCGCAAATGGGATGTCGACGGAAACGACTATGTCGACTACTTCGGCGGTCACGGCGCGCTGCTCTACGGCCATTGCCATGCCCCGGTTGTCGAAGCGGTGCAGCGGCAGGTCGCGCTCGGCACCCATTGGGGCGCCTCGCATGAGCTCGAAATGCAGTGGGCCGCGCTCGTACAGCGGCTCGTGCCGTCGGCCGATCGCGTGCGCTTCACGGCCTCGGGAACCGAAGCGTCGCACCTCGCGCTGCGGCTGGCCCGCGCGTATACGGGCAAGTCGAAGATCGTGCGCTTCGTCGGCCATTTCCACGGCTGGCATGACCAGGTCGCAGGCGGCGGCATGTCGCACTTCGACGGTTCGGCGCCGGCGGGCATCCCGGCGTCCGTCGTCGGCGAGTCGCTGCTGCTTCCTGCGGACGACGCCGCGGTGGCGGTCGAGACGCTGCAAACGCGCGATGACATTGCCGCGGTGATCCTCGAGCCTTCGGGCGCATCGTGGGGCCAGGTTCCACTGCCGCCCGGCTTTCTCGCCGCGTTACGCGATGTCACGCGCCGCCAGCGCGTGCTCTTGATCTTCGACGAGGTGATCACCGGGTTCCGCTGGTCGAGCGGCGGCGCGCAGGCGCGCTACGGCATCGTTCCCGATCTCACGGTGCTCGCGAAGATTCTCGCCGGCGGGCTTCCGGGCGGCGCGGTCGTTGGCAAGAAGGACGTGCTCGACCAGATCGATCCCGCGGCCGCAAAAGCGGCCGGGCGCGAGAAGATCGGCCACCAGGGAACGTTCAACGCCAACCCGCTTTGCGCGGCGGCCGCCGTCGCAACGCTGTCGCTGCTGGAGAAGGACGACGCGTGTGCGCGCGCCGAAGCCACCGCGAAGGAACTGCGCGAGGGGCTGCGCCGCATCCTCGTCGAGGACGGCGTGCCCTGGGGCGTCTACGGCGAGGCTTCGACCTTCGTGATTTTCCCGAACCCGCAGCGACTGCCGATCGACCCGGCGAGCTTCGATCCACTGAAGCTCGGATTCAAGGGGCTTAAGGGGGCGCGGGATCCGGACCTGATCAACCGCTTGCGGATCGCGCTGCTCGTGCGGGGCGTGGACATCGCGGGCGGACCCGGCGGATATGTGTCAGCGGCGCACGGCGCGCCGGAGGTGGCGCGCACGCTCGACGCTTTCCGTGGCGCGCTCCGCGCGCTGAGGGCGGAAAAATAGGGACGGACCCCATTTTTCCGTTCCTCGAAAAATGGGGTCCGTCCCTATTTTTCCCCTATTTTTAGCGGAACAGGGCCTTCGCCCAGGCTTTGTCCCAGTCCTGCCCGAGCACGTCGGTTTCGCGGCCGTCCTCCTCGAAGAACCGGTTCGGGATCTGGAAGATCGCGAGCACCAGCGCGCCCTGCGGCCCTACCCAGGCGGTGTGGCGGCTGCCCGCCGGACGCCAGACGTAGTCACCGGCCTTGCATTCGCCCTCACCGCACACAAGGCTTCCTTCGAGGACGTAGCTCTGTTCGATCAGCACGTGCTCGTGCTCGGGAAGCTTCGCGCCAGGAGCGAACTTCATCAGCGATGTGACGACGCCAGTCTCGCGGTCGATCAGCAGGGTCTTCGCCTCGACCCCTTCAAAGCGCGTCTTCTCCCACGGCAGCTTCGCCACCTCGACGAAGCGCGAAGCAAGGGGCGCGAGGCGCTCGTGGTTCTTCGCGTTGGGAGTGGCGCCGCTCATGCCTTGCGGTTCTCGCCGACCTTGACGATCTTCATGGTGTTGGTCCCTCCGGCCTTGCCGATCGGCTCGCCGATCGTCAGCACGATCAGATCCCCGTCCTGCACGACGCCGTTCTGCAGCAGCACCTTCTCGGCTTCCATCAGCAGCTCTTCGCGGTCATGCCCGACGTACTTGACCATCAGCGGAAAGACGTCGCGCATCAATGCGCAACGATAGCGCGTTCCGGTCTGCGACGTAAGGGCGTAGATCGGCACGCCGCAATTCAGGCGGCTCATCCACAGCGCGGTCGATCCCGACTCGGTGAGCGTCGCGATCGCCTTGGCCTTCAGGTGGAACGCGGTGAAGAGCGCTGCCATCGCGATCGACTGGTCGACGCGCGTGAACACCCGGTTGAGGAAGTCCTGCTCCAGGCTGAGCGGCTGCGTATGCTCGGCCTCGACGCAGATCCGGTGCATCGCCTCGATCACCTCGACCGGGTAGCGGCCGCTCGCGGTCTCGGCCGAGAGCATCACGGCGTCGGTGCCGTCGAGCACCGCGTTCGCGACGTCGGAGACTTCGGCGCGCGTCGGGATCGGGCTCGAGATCATCGATTCCATCATCTGCGTCGCAGTGATCGTCAGCTTGTTCGCCTCGCGCGCGAGCCGGATCATCTTCTTCTGCAGCGCCGGCACCGAAGCGTCGCCGACTTCGACTGCGAGGTCGCCGCGCGCAACCATGATGCCGTCGCATGCGTTCATGATGTCGCGCAGCGAGTCGTTGGTCACGGCCTCGGCGCGCTCGATCTTGGCGATCAGGAACGCCTTGCCGCCGCAGGCGCGCAGCAACTCGCGCGCCATGTACATGTCGGAGCCCGATTTCGGAAACGATACCGCGAGATAGTCGACCTGCAGCTCGGCCGCAGTGCGGATGTCCTCGATGTCCTTGGGGGTCAGCGCGGGCGCGGTCAGCCCGCCGCCTTGCCGGTTGATGCCCTTGTTGTTGGACAGCTCGCCGCCGTGGCGCACGAGCGTGTGCACTTCGTCGCCCAGCACGTGCGTGACGTCGAGGACGATACGGCCGTCGTCGAGCAGCAGCACCGCGCCCTGCCGCAAGTCGCGCGGCAACTCCTTGTAGTCGAGGCCCGCGCGGGTTTCGTCGCCGAGCGCGCAGCCGGCGTCGAGGATGAACGGCTGGCCCTTTTCGAGCGTGATCTTGCCGTTCTTGAACTTGCCGACGCGGATCTTCGGTCCCTGCAGGTCGCACATGATCGCGACCGTACGTCCCACCGTGCGCGCGACTTCGCGCACCAGCGCGGCGCGCTTGCGATGGTCGTCCGCGGTACCGTGCGAGAAGTTCAGGCGCACGACATCCACGCCGGCGCGCACCATGCGCTCGAGCACGGCGGGCTCGCTCGAAGCCGGTCCAAGGGTCGCTACGATCTTCGTGCTGCGGAGCATGATCATCGATTCTAACGTTCGGCGCGCGCTTCGAGCGCAGCAACCGCAGGCAGCGTCTTGCCTTCGAGGAACTCGAGGAACGCGCCGCCGGCCGTCGAGATGTAGCCGATGCGATCGGCGAGTCCGAACTTGTTGATCGCGGCGATCGTATCGCCGCCGCCGGCGATCGAGAACGCCTTCGAATCCGCGATCGCGCGCGCGACCGCCTCGGTCCCCTTCGCGAAGGCGTCGATCTCGAACATGCCCACCGGGCCATTCCAGACGATCGTCCCTGCCGTCTTGAGCGAGGCCGCCAGCGCTGCCGCCGTCTTCGGACCGATATCGAGGATCATTTCATCTGCGTTGACCGCACGCGCATCCTTGACCGTTGCAAGTGCGCGGGTCGAAGCTTCCTGCGCAACGACGACGTCGTCCGGCAGCGGCACCTCGGTCGCCGAACGGATCCGCCTCGCGTCCTCGACGAGACCCGGCTCGGCGAGCGATTGACCGATCGGGATCCCCTCCGCAAGCAGGAAGGTGTTGAGGATGCCTCCGCCGACGATCAGGCGGTCGACCTTATCCGCGAGCGCGCCCAGCACCGACAGCTTGGTCGAGACCTTGGATCCGCCGATC
>Ga0070704_100000618_pt1 | contig 17132 bp, 9 predicted proteins | sample KBSK5252metaG_FD_65467 | JGI IMG/M metagenome (GOLD analysis project Ga0070704, IMG submission 65467) | Corn, switchgrass and miscanthus rhizosphere microbial communities from Kellogg Biological Station, Michigan, USA - KBS K5-25-2 metaG | ecosystem: Host-associated > Plants > Roots >...
TCCCGGGGCCCGGATCAGCCGCTTCCTGCCGGCGTGGCTCTCATGGACGTCAAACGCCAAATTCCCGTCGCGCAGGGGGACAAATATGTGTGCCTGGGAGATCCGGCGAGCCGCCTTCCCGTACCGGGGGAAACGCTGTTGCTTTCCGGGCCATCGCGTCTCGACCGCGGGGCCGAGGTCGCCATTCGCGCCCAGACCCAAGGTGGAGGCACCCGCACCGGAACCATGGATCTGGAAGCGCGCGATGCCAGGCTGGTGCACACCGAGCCCCTGCTCTACAAGATGCCGGGGGCCTTGCTCTATCGAGGAACGGCGGCGGTCGCAAGCGATACCGCGCGGGCAGAGTTCACCGTTCCCATTTCGCTTCGAGGAGGGCCGGACGGACGTATCGCTGCGTATGCATCGGGCACGGGGTGGGAGGCCGCCGGCGTTCTCACGCCGCTTTCGGTGGGCGGTCTGGCCACGACCGGCAACGACACTCTGGGACCGACGATCCTGTTCGGCCTTACCGGTCCGGAGGTGGATGCCGGACAGGCGGTAGAGGTGACGCTCGAGGATTCTTCGGGTATCAACCTCACCCGGCTCTTCGAGTTCCGTTCGATCCTGCTCAAGGTGACCGATCGCACCGGCATCGAGCAGCTGCGCGAGGACGTGACGGAATCTTTCACCTATAACGTTGGGAGTCATACCAAGGGCAGCCTCGAATTTCGGGTTCCCGACCTCGCTCCCGGCGCCTACGTGTTCAGCATCTCGGCGACCGACAATTTCAACAATCGTTCACAGACTTCGGCGTCGACGGAGGTGGGGAACGCTCACACCCAGCTCGAGTTCGAGGGGACCCACCTGGCCTATCCCAACCCGTTCGACCCGGCGGGGGAGCCGACCAAACTGCTCTTTTCCCTGAACCGTTCGGCGCAGGTGACGGTCCGCGTGTACAGCGTCTCGGGCCGTCTGGTCCGCCAGGCCGACATGAGCGCCCAGGCCGGCCCCAATGCGTTCGCCTGGGATGGCCGGGACGCGTCGGGGGATCCGGTGGCCAACGGGGTCTACCTGGTCCGAGTGGCCGCCCAGCGGGAGGGGTCCGATGACGCTCGGATCCTGGAGCGGGTGGTAGTTCTACGTTAGCTGGGCCTATGGAATTGCCCTCCGCCAAGGGCTTTGCTAGGCTTTTTCTCTTTCTGGGAAATAGGGCGCTCAACTCCTGGGAACCGCCTAGGTAAGTGCGGGTAAAAAGTGGGTTAGCCGGCGGCGCCAGGTCCCCAGGAGGTTTGCGCTCGATGAAATCTTCGATACTCCACGTATGTCGTCCCCTAGTTTTGGTCATTGGCGGTTTCATGGCCCTTGGGCCCGTGCCAGCCTTCGCCGCCTTCAACGCCGGTGCCGCCCACCTGCAAATTCCCCCCGGTGCTCGGGCCGAAGGGATGGGCCGGTTCTTCAACTCGGTGGCGGATGACGCATTCGCGCCCTGGTGGAACCCGGGAGGATTGGCGTTCACCACGGGATGGAACGCGGGCCTCATGCACACCCGGCTCGTCGAGGGCTTGGTGGATGACGTGTACTTCGAGTATCTCGGCCTTTCCAAAAACATTCAGGGATTCGGCGGGGTCGCCGGAACCTTCACCTATTTGAATTACGGAAGCTCCCAAGCGACCGATGCCGGCTCGACCGATCCTTACGACACGTTCAATCCCTTCGAGATGTCGTTTTCCGGTGCCGTGGGAACCCAGATCATTCCCAACCTTGGTGTGGGCATGAATCTCAAATTCGTACTGGTGGACCTCACGAGCGGGCTCTCCGGCGGAGAGAGCAATGGGCAGGGAACGAGCTTTGCCGTGGATCTGGGCGGCCTCTATCGCTGGAACAAGAACATTTCGAGTTTCCTCGGTTCCGGCCCGGGACAGATGACCACGCGGGTCGGAGTCACGCTGGCGGATCTAGGGCCCGATATTTCGCTCGGGAATTCCAAGGAATCGGATCCGCTGCCTCGCAACCTCAAGATCGGCACGTCCTGGGGTGTTCACATCCCCGGCTCGTATTCGGTCTTGGCCGGTCTGGCGGTGGAGAAGAGCCTCATCTTCAGCGACATTCCTCCTCCTTGCTCGCAAGATAGTACCGAGGGGTGCTTGCCGGAGAAGCTCAGCTTCATGGAGCGGAACGAGGTTCTCCTTTCCGGTGGCATGGAGCTAGGCGTCATGGACCTCTTGTTCGGACGGGTGGGGTATCTGTACGACGACGTCGGCGAGATCAAGAACTGGACGTTTGGCGTGGGATTCCACATCAAGCAGTTCGGCCTGGACTATGCCTCCATCCCGCAGGCGGAAGACCTCGATCGAGTGAACAAGTTCTCGGTCGTGGCACGGTTTGATTAGACGCTTCCGGCTCGGGAGCGTCGTCGGTCTTCTTGTCCTCTTGCTCCCGGCCCTCGGCGAAAGCGCCCCCGCCCGTGTGATCGTGCGGGGCGCCTCCCGTCCGGCGAGAGAACTCACCTCTCCCCCCCCTCCTCCCTCGCGTCCGCTTCGCTCTTTCAACGACGACATCTATGCCCCGGGAGCGGTGCGCAAAGAGCTTCGGCCGATGAGCCGCATCCTCGAAGCGGAGCGCTCTCGCGAAAAGAGTGCGCTTACTCCCCCCGCGCCGAAGCCGACCGCCTCCGCCGGTGTGAAAACCGTACGCACGATGCGACTGGCCATCATTCGGGTGGACTTCTCGCGGGATGGGGCAGGCAGCCAGACCACGGGGGACGGCCGGTTCGATTTGCGGCGGAACGTCACCGGAGTGCCGGTGGATCCGCCGCCCCACAACAAAGCGTTCCTGGAAGCGCATGCCGAAGCGCTTCACCGTTTTTACGACGTGGAGTCCTACCAGACACTCGACGTCCAGTCGACCGTGTTTCCGGCCGATCCCGACAGCGCTTATCACCTCGATGACACCGCGAACTACGGTCCCTGGGAAGTGAGTCAGAACCCCGATGTGGCCGCGCTGGCGGAGAGGTTCGTGACCGATGCGCTCAAGGCCGCGGATCGAAGCGGCGAGATCGACTTTGCTTCCTTCGACGCGTTTGGGATCGTGCATGCAGGAGCGGATTTTCAAGGTGACATCAATGTCGACACGCCCTTCGACATTCCATCGTTCGCCCTCACCCTGTCCGAGTCGCTAGCGGTGGCGGGGGGCACGGTGAAGATCGGGCGCGCGCTCGTGTTGCCGGAAACAGGAAGTCAGGACGATCGGGTGGCGGCGCTGAACGGTGTGTTCGCCCACGAGTTCGGTCATATCCTGGGTCTTCCTGATCTCTACAATATCTTCAACGGCGTTCCTCAGCTTGGGTACTGGAGCCTCATGGATTCGGGCGAGAACCTGACCGTGCAGGTGGAGGATCCGACGAGCGGTGACGTGTTCTACGCCGATGGCGTCTTCCCGACCAGCTTCGATCCGTGGTCGCGTTGGCAGATTTTCTCCGATGCAGTGAACACGGTTGAAGTGCAGGAGACATGGCAGGGAAGCCTCCAGGCCATCGAGGCCGACTCGCTTTTGCCGGTGGTGTTCATCGATGGACTGGAGTATTTCCTGGTCGAAAACCGTGCGCTCGATCTGGACGGAAACGGATTCCCGTTCGTCCAGCAGGATTCCACGACCGGGGTGTTCCTGGGACCGGTCGACGATCCCGATCGCCCCGGCACGGGTGGACACCTGGAGTACGACGCGGTACTTCCCGGGGGGGGTCTCCTGATCTGGCACATCGACGACCGCTATGCGGTGCCCGGTTTCATTTCAGGAGCGGTGAACTTCCAAACCGGCCAGCGAGGGATTGCACTCGAAGAAGCCGACGGCATTTGGGACATGGGCCGCTTCAATTTCGGGACGCCCTACGATCCGTTCTACGTGGGCAACAATGCCACGTTCGGCCCCAACACCGTTCCATCCTCGGCGGCCAACGATGGCGCGTATTCGGGCATCACGATCGAGACGACATCGCACCCCGACCGGTTCATGGACGTGTCCATCGCGAGAGCGCTCGCGGTGGGGGGATGGCCGGTGTTCCTGAGAGACGATTCTCAAGTACACACGGAACCCGGTCCGATGACGACCGCGGACATGAACACGGACGGCATTCCCGAGGTCGTGTTCGGAGCCGACGGCGTCAAGTTGACCCAGCCGGGGCGCTTGCGGACCATTCTCGAGCTTTCGATCGACCTTTCCGACACGTTGCTCATCGCCGATTCGCTCCAGAGCCGCGTGCGACCCGGCCTAGCCGCCTCCAACGTGTTTCGTAGCTCGAGCACCACGGATCCCGGGCCCGTCGTGGGGGCCACGTTGGGCAACGGGCAAGTCTATTTGTGGGATCGTCGTGGAAACGACGTGCTGAACGGGTTGGGTGCCGTGGGTGCGGTGACCCCTCCCGTCATCTGGCAGCCGGCCAGCGGCGCGGGAGCCGTGCTCGCCGCGGGTATCGGAACCTTTCATGTGATCACGCCGTCGGGAGAAGGCGCACACACCGATTCGGCCTTGACGGCAAGGAACGAGGCAGCCACGGCTGGGCCCACGCTGATCGAAAATGAAAGCGCGGCCGCAGTAGGGTTCGGGAACGGTGCGATCGAGATCTTTCCCGTCGTCGGTCCTCGTCCGCCGTCCCAGTTTCATGTTGCGGAGCCCGTTCGTTATTTGCTTTCGGCATCGTTGGATCCAACCGGCGGGTCTTCTCTCGTGGCCGTGACGAACGATTCGGTGATCGTATTTCAGTCCGAGTTGGGCGTTCGATCCGCAGGATGGCGTCTCACCCATGCCGTCCTATTGCCGCCTACACTGGCCGATCTCGATGGGGATGGACGGAGTGAAATCGCGCTCGTGGACACGACGGGTGAGGTGATGGTCTATAACGGCGACGGGAGTCCTGCACTGGGATGGCCCAAGCAGGTTCAGAAACCGGCTCACGATCTCAAGCTGCTCGATCTGGATGCGGATGGAAAAATCGACGTCCTGGTGCTGGATGCCAATGGACGTTTCTATGGATGGAGCGGGCGGGGCACTCTGTTGCCTACGTACCCACGCGCGCTCGGTATCTTCGATCCGATATCGAGCGTTGTGGAGAGCTTCGATGCGTTCCCTCCAAGTCCGCCGTCACCGCACGAGATTTCGTGGATCTGGGTCGGCATCGGCCAGGATCTCGCGACCGGGCGGCCGTCCTTGGCCGCTCTCCGGGTCGGCGGGGGAGTGGACACCGGACACGGTGACTGGCGTTATCTCGGCCAGAAGCGGGAAAGTGGGTGGGAACAGCTTTCACCCGACGGGGGCGTCGTCGCCGGAGAACCGGTTCTCGAACATCCGCTCCTCGTTTATCCCAACCCAGCGAGGGAGTGGGTGGAGCTTCGTTTTCTGCTCGATGCCGGTGAGACCGCGGACCTGGAAGTCCTCGATTTGTCCGGAAAGATCATCGACGATGCGCGCCTGGATCGGCGGGGCGGCTTTCGCACCGGCGAGAACGCCGTCCGGTGGGACCTGACCGACATGGCGCCGGGACTCTATTTCTGCCGTCTGGAGCGCTCGGGAAGCTCGGTGGGTTCCAAAGTGGACATGGCCCGGGTGGTCGTGGTTCGCTAGCCCGCCTCTGGGCTGAAACCTATGTCGCGCTGAGGGGTACATGAACGCATGGCGTTTCGGGTTTTGGGTGGTCCTGGGCTGGGCGGCCTGTGCCGTGGGCCCGGTGGCCGCCGAAGAGCTGGATCCATCTGTGTTCGCCGAGATCTCGGTTCCCGGCGAGCGTTTCGGGCTCCGTCAGGACAACGGTTTGGAGACCGCCCTTCGCTTGGAAGATGAACCGGCGGCGACGGGCACGACCAAGACGCCGCCTTCGCCGATCCTGGCCGGCTTTTTGTCGGCGCTGGTGCCGGGTTCGGGGCAGTTCATTCAGGGGGATCGACGCGGCTGGGTTTATTTGGGCCTCGAAGCGGCGGGCTGGTTCGCCTACCTGGCCGTTCACGACGCGGCCCAGCAAGGCGAAACCGATTACCAGGAGTACGCCGATCAGAACTGGAGCTGGGCCCGCTACGACACGGTGGGGAGTTGCGGTACCGGGTTGGGGCCGGACGGCGATCCCGCCGGCGAGAGAGAAATACTCGAGGACGACTACAACAACAACCGGGACCAGTTCTATCAGGACATCGGAAGCGACAAAGTCTACGCCTGCGGGTGGGGAACGCAGAATCAACGTGCGGACTACCAATCCATGATCAACGACTCGGACAATCTCTACAACGCGGCGAGCTACGTCATCGGCGGCATCGTTTTGAATCACATCGTGAGCGGCATCGATGCGGCAAAGAGCGCCGCCGGGAAGCGAAAGGCCGTGTCGCACTCGTGGCGCTGGAACGTCGCTCCTGAGGGAATGGCCGGCTTACGCGTCGAGCTCAGCCGAAGCTTTTAGGGAAGGTGCCATGATCCGTTGGGTTCGGAGCTTCATTCTCGCAGGCGGTCTGGGATGCGCGGCTGCGCACACCGTTAGCGCGGCTCCTCCGCTCGGCCCCGAGCGTCTCTATGACTCGCACTCCGTGCTTGCCCAAGTCGCGCAACAAGAGGGTGAGCCTGCCGCCCTGGAGCCCGCGACCTCGTCCAACTCCCGGGTGGCCATGTTGTATTCGCTCATTCTTCCCGGTCTCGGTGAATACTCGCTCGGCCATCATGACCGGGCCAAAGTGTTTTTCGTGGCCGAGGGGGCCATCTGGACGTCGTATGCGGTATTTCGTGTGCAAGGGAATCACCGCAAGGATCTGTACCGGGAATTTGCGGCCGTGAACGCCGGCGTAGCCAAGCGAGACGACGACGAGTTCTATCGCATCATCGGGAACTACACGTCCTCGGACGGTCCATTCAGCGCGAACGAGCAAGTGCGCCGGGAAGCGCGCGCCAACTATCCCGACGATCGGGCCCAGCAGGAGGTTTACTACCAGGAACATGCGTACACCGGAGATGACAGCTGGACATGGCAAAGCGAGGCGCTGCTCGAAACCTATCAGGACATGCGCGACTCCAGTATTTCCGCCTACCACAAATCCCAGTTCAGCCTCGGGCTCGCGATCGCCAATCGTCTGATCTCGGTCGTGGACACCGGTATCTTGGCGTCCAAGAAGAACCGCGGCAATGCAACCCAGACCGGTTTCCGCTGGAACATCGAAGCTGAGCCGTCGGGCGCCCGCCTCCTTGTCTCGCGAAGTTTCTAGCCCAGAGGACCCGCGTCCTTTGCCGTACCGCGCATCCATGGCGATGAGCGCGTTCCTCCTGTGTCTTTTCGCCGGCACGTCTGTCGCCGCGAGCCCCGCGGCTCCATCCGACACACTTCCCACGCCGGCTCCCGCCGACACATCGCTTCTCTGGTGGCCGAGCGGCCCGCTCAGTAATCCCTGGACGCCCGTCGCGGCGCTCTTACTCCCAACCCGTGATCTCCTGGTCGCGGACAAGGCACAGAATCGCCTTTATTTGATTCACGGACGTGATACGGCGCCGGTGCGCCTGCCCGAACCGTCACCCGCGCCGGTGGAGTGGACCGCGCTGTCCGGGGCTCCCGGCTTGGCGATTTACGCGCTCGATGGACCAGGCGGGAAGGTGCATCAGTTCGATTTCAAGGGGAACTATCTCGGGGTGGCCGTCGACTTCGATGCGGTGGCGCTGGCGAACGGGCTCGGGCGCGTGGATGCACGGGGGTTGGCGGTGGACCGATCCGGTCGCGCGGTGGTCACCGATCGCCAAAACGATCGAGTGCTTCTCTTCGGGCCCGGCTGGAGTTTCCTCGGCGTGCTCGGAGAGACGGGGTCGGGACTTGGCGCATGGCGCCGGCCCACCATGGCTGCGGCTTCGGAAAAGGGGTCGTTTCTCGTCGTCGATGAAGGGAATCGCCGGGTCGTGCTGCTCGATGCGGTGGGATCGGTAAAGACCGCGCGATCGACCAAGGAAGTGCCTCAGGGGGTGAGCGCTCTCGGTCCGGAGTTGTTCGCGATCGCGCTCGACGACCGAGTGGACGTGGTGAACGCGAACCTCGAGCTGGTGGCCTCTTATCCCGTGCCCGCGGGTCCGCGCTGTGGCGGTGCCTCCTATACCACGCCCGCCGTGACCGGCACGGAAGATCTCATTTTGGTCGGTGAGGGGTGCTCGGGTCGCCTTCTCGAGTTACGGATTCGAGGAGACTGACATGCGCCGCTACCTCTTCGCGGGGGGCCTACTCGCGGCAGGGGTTCTCTGGAGCGTCCCGATCCTCGGCGCCGAACGGTCATCGTTTCTTCCCGTGGAGCGTGACACCCTCGTGCTCGACCCCGGGAAGAGCGTGGCTTGTCTGCATCGGCCCAACGTATTCGCCCGCACCCTCGATCTGGAAGAAAAGGGGACGCAACTCGTCGATGGCACCGATTACATCCTGGACGCCGACACGGGATGCTTTACCTTGCTCGTGCCGGATAGTCTGGGTGCGGGGCACCGAATCATTGCCACCTATCAGGCCCTGCCGCTCACGCTCGAGGGCACCTACCGGCTCCGCGAGGATCCGCATCATCGGCAAGCCTCTCCCGCCAACGATCCCTCGCTGACCCAAGCGAAACCGATCGGGTTTACCTCGGCCAGCGACGTCTCCGATCTCGACATCTCGGGAAGCAAGACCTTCGGGGTCGAGATGGGAAACCGGCGCGATCTCAAGCTCCAACAGAGCCTCGATCTGCGCTTGACCGGCCGCGTGTCCAAGGACGTGAACCTCCTCGCCATTCTTTCGGATCAGGATCTTCCCTTTCAGCCCGAAGGCAACACCGCCGAGCTGGAGGATCTCGATCGAATTCTGGTGCGATTGGAATCGCCGCGCGCGGGAGCAAGCCTGGGGGACGTGAGCTTGAGTGCGACCGGGCTCTCCTTCCTGGATCTGCATCGCGAGGTGGAGGGATTCAGCGGCAACGCATCCATGGGTACCGCGAAGGCGCAAGGCACGGTGGCGCGGGCCAAGGGCGAGTTCGCGAGCCGGGAGTTCTTTGGCGAAGAAGGCAAGCAGGGTCCTTACCGGCTCACCGATCGAACCGGCAACACGGACATCGTGGTCGTGGCCGGCTCGGAAAAAGTCTGGCTGGATGGAGTGTTGCAGAAGCGGGGCGCAGAAGAGGACTACACGATCGACTACACGCTGGGCGAAGTTACGTTCACGAGCCGGCGTGTAATCACCGCCAACTCTACGATCTCGGTCGACTACCAATATGCGACGGGGCGCTACCAGCGCCAGATCGCCTTCGCGGGCGGTGAAGGCAAGCTGGGGAATTTTGGGACCCTGCGCGCAACCTACTACTCCGAGGGGGACAACGCGGATCATCCCGTGGGTGGTGATCTCACGCAATCGGAAATCGATCTTCTGGCCGCGCAGGGGGACTCGGCCCAGGTCCAGTGCGGCACGCGGTACGTCGGCGTCAACCAGGGCGATTACGATCTCATCGTTGACGCGAAAACCGGCAGGCAAATCTACGCGTTTGTAGACGGATCGGGCGACTACCGCGTCGAGTTCGTGGATGTGGGAGACGGGAAGGGCGAGTACCAGCCGCGGGCCGACAGCACGGGCACGCGCACGGTCTACATCTTCGTTGGAGAAGGCAACGGCGGATTCGTGCCCTGCCGTGATCTTCCCCCGCCGGAGAACCGGCACATCGCCGATCTGCACTGGGAAACCTCGGGCAAGACGGGCCGTGTCCTCGCCGAAGGAGCATTTTCCAAAGCGGACGGCAATGTGCTGTCGGCGCTCGACGACCAAAACAATCACGGCAACGCCTTCACCGCGGGCGGGGAGGCGACCGCGCTCGCTCTCGGGAAGGGGTTTCACATCACCCCGAGATTCAATTGGCGCCACGTCGACGAGGCGTTCGAGAGCCCAGCCCGCCTGCGCAGCGCGTTCTTCGGGCGGGATTGGAACTTGACCGGCACGGAAGAGATCCGGGCCGAGGATCTGGCCGAAGGGGGCGCATCGTTCGCATTCAAAGACAAGGCGCGTTGGACCTCGAGCATCGGGCGCCTGGCTCTGGCCGACACGTTTTCTGCGTTTCGCCAGGAGCAAGCGCTCAACGTGCAAACACGCTGGGTCACCGGCAACGCGGCTTGGAACACGGTGCACGAAGATGTGGGCTTTGCCGAGGGCCGAATGAAACGCTGGGGAGGCGAAGTGCTCCTCGGACGTTTTCGTATCGCTCCGCGTTTTCGCGGCACGCACGAGACGCGGGAGCGCCCGGCCGGAGACGGAGAGCGCCATCGCGACTGGGAGACCGCGCTCGTCATGCCGGCGGGAAACGGTCCCTTCCGGGCCGAGCTCGGGGTGGGACGCCGGCTGGATGATTCGCTTCGAACCGGAAACGACGGCTTCACCCAGGTTCGCGACACCGAGCGTGGATTCGGGGAAGTAGAAGGACGGTGGCGCGATCTTTCCTTGCTCATGCGTTACGAAGCGCGCGGCGTAGAGGTGCCGGGAGGTACGCGCGAGCGACGGGACACGGGGCGTCTCGACGCGCGCCACCAAGCCGTTCGTGGGGCGTGGAGCGCTCTTTTGTCCATGGACGTGGGAACGGAGGGGCTTCGCCAGCGCACGAAGTCCATCGTCGCCGACTCGACGGGGTACTTTGATGAATTTGGAAATTACGTGGGACCGGGGGGCGGCTACGACGTGGAGTACGGTCCGCCCGGAAATGAAGTCTTAAGCGGCCGCGTCGATCTGTCCTCTCGATTCCGATGGACGCCGCCCGGTGAAGACGTCAAGGTCGCGCCCTGGCTTCGCGCGGTGGCGTGGGAGGCGTTCCTAAGTGTCGACGAATCCTCGGCCTTGCCTCTGGTCGAACCGCGCTACTTCCTGAATCCCGGCTCGTACCTCGATCCCGCGTCCACCCTCGATGGCCGTCTGTCGCTTCGCCAGAGCGTGGATCTCTTCCCGTCGCACCGGCAGCTCGGGTTTCGGGTGCGGCACGAGATTCGGGAAAGCCTGGTGCGAAATGCGAGCGCAGGCGGCGATTCGCTGGTGGAAGGCAATACCGAGAAAACGTTCGTCGGCACGTTGCGATCCAATCCAGCGCCGGCCTGGGACGCGGAGCTGGAAGGCTCCCTAGGTCATCGGCGAGAGGAAGTGCGGACGAGCGCTGCTCCGTTTTTGCAGGACACCGATATTCGCTCCGGGACACTGCGGGGCGGTCGGCGACTGGAATCGGGTCGTCATCGCGGCCGCGTATCCATGGAAGGCACCTACAGTGAGGAGGTGGGGGAGGGAAAAGAAGCGCGGGGATGGATTTTGCGGCCGAAGTTCCAGTGGTCGGTGAACAACATCGGGCGTCTTGAAGTGCGCGGTTCCTACACGGATCTCGTCTCGAGCACCGGGTTCACCGGCATTCTAGGTCCGGGCGCCTCGCAACTCATCGCGGGATGGCGCGTGGATGTGATCAGCGAAGTGCGCATTCACAAGGGCATCGTGGTCACCGGGGTGGTGGGGTCGGATCATCCCGAGGGTTTGGCGGCTGTAACAGTCGGCCGCATGGAAGTGCGGGGCACGTTCTAATGCGCCACGCACTGTTTGTCTTCCTGCTCTTGTTCCTGGCCCACGGTCGGGCCGGGGCGGGGGAGCTCAAGTGGGGGCACCTGACCCTCGCCGCGTCCGCGCCGGTCGACTCGGTGGCCTGGTTCCGCGCCCTCGATCTGGAAGGGCGGCCGGTGGCGGGGAACTCGCTCGAGGACGCGCTCGATCGCGCGCTCCATGAACTGGCTCGCGGCGGTCATCCGTTTGCCGAGGCGCACCCCAAGGGATTTGCGCTCGAGGGCGATCGGATTCGTGGAACGATCGTGGTGGATCCCGGACCCCGCGCGCACGTCGAAGCGCTGGAGCTAACTGGCGCGCGCGTGACCCAACCCAAGACCGCGCTCCGCATGTCGGGCGTGAAAGAAGGCAACACCTACACCGGCGAAGACGACGAGCGTGTCACCGAACGCCTCTCCCGCTCGGGCCTGTTTACCCACGTGGGGAGCGTGGAAGTGGTGCCCGGCACGTCGCCGGATGCGGTGCGACTCAGGGTTCCAGTGGAGGAATCGCCATACACCCGCTTCCGGGGGCTGGTCGGCATGGGAAAAGACGCGAAGGTCACCGGACTCCTGGACATCGATCTGGCCAATATCGCCGGCACAGCGCGATCCGCGACGGGTCGATGGGAGAATCGTGGCGAAGGGCTCACGCGCTATGCGCTTCGCTATCGCGAACCCTGGCTGCCCGTGATCGGCATCGGCCTCGAGGGATCTCTCGAGCACGACGTGAACGAGAATCTGTACTCCTATACGAAGTGGGAAGCGATCGGGGATTTGCTCCTGGGCGATCAATGGACGCTGCGCTTTGGACGCGGGGGTTCGCGCGCGGTCGAGACGATCGAGGGAGCATCGCCGGTCACCGAGGGCTACTTCCTGGCCGGGATCGATCTCGATCGCCGGAACTCGGCCCGCAATCCCGATCACGGCTACCGTTTGACCGGGGAGAGTCGTCGCGGCACGAAAACCTTCACCCCGGATTCGGTCGAGGCGCGCATCGACCGCACGCATTGGCTCGTGGCCGGCGAAACCTATCAGCCGGTCGGCCGCAAATGGTTGGGTGTCCTTCGCGGGCGATTCGAGTTCTTACAAACGCCAGAAGACTCCGTGCCACGCTGGGACGAGATCGCGGTCGGCGGCGCTAATTCGCTTCGGGGATATCGGGAGGATCAGTTCCTGACCCTGGGCGCCACCGTGTTGCAAGGGGAATGGCGCCTGCGTCAGGACAGTCGCGGGTCGGCGGTATATGCGTTCGCCGATGCGGGATTCATTCAAGAGGACGGTCATCGACTGAACGATCTCTTCGACCAGTTCTTGCTTGGCGCCGGTCTCGGCATTCGGCAAGCGAAGGGCCCCGGGATCCTCAGTCTGGAGTATGGAATCCCCAAGGGCTCGAGTCCCCTGGAAGGCCGCCTGCACCTTCGCTTGGACGCAGTGTTTTGAGGATGCGTTTGGACTCATTGCGGAGCCCTACCCTGATTACTCTTGCTCTAGGGGAGGTGCTCGCCATCTCCCTTTGCAGTCGGGGCTGATTGTGAAAGGCACAAGGATGAGTAGCCGATAACTCTAGGGCCATGTCGCACGTTCTGGCGGTCGACGATCTTGTTGCCCTCCTTCATCTGCAGAGCATTATGTTTGTCCTCGCCTGGGGTGTGGCCTTTGTCGCCGGACATCGACTGAAACGGGGCCACTGGCTCGTCACGCTCATGGTCGTTGCGCTTCTGGAATGGACGGCCTCTCGGATACTTCTCCTCCTCGGTGGGACCTTACCCAGTTCGATCGCGCTGGCCGCGCTCGGGGGACTCGTTCTCCTCGTCGTGGCCACGACCGACGAGTGGAACGTTTTCGGTCAAGCCGCCATGTCAGCGACTTGGTCCTTGTGTCTTCTCTTCCTGGTGTACATCGTTTACATCACCTCAACCTCTCACCTCGGCTGGGTGAGTTTGTTCTTCTCGTTCATTCTGTTCGTGTTGCAGGCCATGGCGCTGCTTCTACTCGTGGCCTCGAGCTACGAGATTCTGGACGTCATGACGCGCATCCACTGGCGCCGGGTGAAGGATCCGGTTTTGTCGGACGGATACGCGCCTCGGGTTTCCATCCACGTGCCGGCCTACAACGAGCGGCCGCAGATGGTCATCGAGACGCTGGACGCGCTGGCTCGGCTGGATTATCCGAACTACGAAGTGATCGTGATCGACGACAACACAACCGATCCCGCGCTCTGGAAGCCGGTCGAGGAACACTGCCGGAATCTGGACTTTCGATTCTTTCATCTAGACAACTGGCCGGGGTTCAAATCAGGGGCGCTCAACTTCGCGCTCACGGAGACGGATTCGGAGGCAGAGATCGTCGGGATTGTGGATTCCGATTACATTGTGGCTCCGGAGTGGCTCTCCGCCTGTGTGGGGCTCTTCCGGGACCGGTCAGTCGGGTTTGTTCAATGCCCCCAGGATTACCGGGATGTGGCGCCCGACGATCGGTACGCGACCGCTTGCTATCACGCGTACCAGTATTTCTTCAAGGTATCGATGGCGTCGCGCAACGAGCACAACGGGATCATCTTCGCGGGGACGATGGGTCTGGTCCGGCGCGAGGCTCTTGCTCGGGCGGGAGGATGGGACGAATGGTGCATCACCGAGGACGCGGAGTTGTCGGTGCGCCTCTTGGACCTGGGCTACCAGGGCCTCTACGTCGATCATTCCTTCGGGTGGGGCCTCATGCCCCTCAACTTCGAAGGGCTCAAGAAGCAGCGTTTCCGATGGGCGTTCGGGGGCATGCAGATCCTGCGTACGCACTGGAGGCGTTTCCTCCCCGCGTTCCCCCCTCGATCCGATCGTGGGCTCACCCGAAAGCAGCGTACGGACTATTTGCTGGGCGGTCTCCAGTGGCTCAACGATCCGGTGACGTTCAGCTTCACCATTCTGCTCCTTCTCGGAACGGCCTCTCTCCTCGTCGCTCACTCCTTGTTCATCCAACCCCTGGCCGGCGCGGTCATGGTCATTCCTTTCTTGTTCGTGTTCATCGGCGTGTCACGATTCTTGTGGGCCTTGCGCCACCGGGTGGGCTGCAACCTGGTCCAGGCCGGCTCCTCCTTTACGATTCTCCTCGCCCTCACCTGGGTGGTGACTCTGGCCTGCATGCTGGGGCTGGTGAAGGAGCGCGGCGTATTTCTGAGAACCCCCAAGCGCCGCCAGGCGGGGGACCGGTGGCAACCGTTCCGGGTGGTCTCCCAGGAAACGGCTCTCGGCGCGGTGTGTTTCGTGGCTGCGGCGATTCTTTGCCTGCGACTGCCGTATGCGAAATACGGCTGGCTGATGGTGGGCCTCTTGCTCTGGCAAGGCATTATCTACAGCTCGGCGTTCCGGGCGACCACCTGGTCGGTGGCCAGCGAAGCGCGCCTCGTCCATCCTGAATATCTGGAGTCCTCGCGCACGACCGGCCGGCGTGCGACCTCCATGATCACCGAGCGTCGTCCACTGCGCTGGATCAGGATCAGCTCCGCGGCCACCGCGCTCCTGTTCGTGCTCGCGATCAAGCTCGCTCCGGAAGAGGAGAGGGCGTTTCGCGCCAACCCGCATCAATCGCCCGTGATCGGCGGCGAGCTGACCAAGTCCTCGCCGGAGGGCCAGGTCAAAAGCATCGTCTACCTGGAAGGCAAAGCCGCCCTCGACGCGAACGCGGGCGCAGCGCTTCGCCTTTGGGATCCGGCCGGGGTGATCCGGGATGCCCGTTACACCCTGGCCGACTCGAGCGATGATGTGGTTTGGCGCGGGCGCGAAGCCATCCGCGCGCGGTATCGAAATGAGTTCGGCCAACGCCGTTATCTGGAACTCTCGCATAGCGACGCCTCGGTGATCATCGAGGGCAATACGGCAACCCTGGTCAACGATCTCCGGGCGAAAATTCTCACCCCGAAGGGCATTCAAAGCGTCTTTCTTTCCAAAGGCGACCGCTGGGTCTTGCGACGCGAGGACGGAACCTGGCGCATCACCGAGCTGGTCGTGAATAGGACCTCACGATGAGAAAACACACTCCGGCCGCGTGGGCGTGGTTGTCTGTGGGAATGCTCGGATTGAATCTGGCGCTGCCGGTGACCGCCTGGGCCGGTGCGTTTGAAGGGATCGCGGGCTGGGAAGGTGATGTGTTCGAGCAAGGCTATGGATTCGTGGCTATCGGCTTCCTGAGCCCTTCGGGGCCCTCGTCAACGGTGTTCTTGGGCCGTATCACCGGCAGCTACTTGTACTACAACTATCGCGACGCGAGCGGGGGAGTCCATGTCCAGGCACCAGGGGCCGGCCTGCAATTGGGAGTGAGCAAGGTCGGTCCGTCCTGGGCGGTGGCTCTCTTGGGAGGCGGCGACCTCCGTTGGGAACGTCGCCGAGTCGAAACGGCGCCGGAATTCGGAGAGGCGGTGGCCAAGGGGGGAGCCACGCTTCAAGGAGAGGCGTACTTTCATATCGGCGCCCGCATACAGCCTTCCCTCTTGGTGAACTACTCCGGTTCCGCGCGCTACACATACGGCCGTGCCCTGACCCTGTGGCAGCTCTCGAATCTCCACTGGACCGCTCCGACAGCCTGGTTCGTCGGTCTCGAGGCCATCGGCCAAGGTAATTACGAAAGCGACGCACTCCAAGTGGGCGGCGTGCTCACCTGTTCGATCCTCCGCCCCCAACTATCCCTTTCCCTGCGCGGCGGATTCAAGGATGCCTCGGATTCGGAGACCGCGCGCCGGCAGGGGGGGTATGTGGGCGCGGGTCTTTACCATAGGTTCTAGAGCTCACGCCTGCCGCGATATCGAACCTGCTACGGTTCGCCACCTTCGTCATGATGATGAAGGCCGTCATTGGATTCGATGGCCGCGCTGATCTCCCGGCGCAGGCCCGCAATGTCGTCCCGAAGCACGCGAATGGATGTTTCCCCCGCAATCTCGGAGCGCGCAACGAAATCGAGGATGAAAAAGGTCCAGATGGCTCCGCCGGACCCGATCAAAAAAGGGCTCGATCCGTGCACGGGCTCCACGATCAGAATGACCAGCCAGACAGACCCAGCACGGCCAGGGGAAGCTCGAGCCGTCGCTCCAGTTTTCGGAGCAAACGGAGTCTCTGACGTTCGCTCGGCTTTCTGACCGCGCGTTTCTGCGAAGCGAGATCGGTCATGGCGAAATTCCAATACCTGATCCGGGGCCGGGCAATTCTACTCCCCCCATTGGAGGCAAAACGCGGCCGTCGTGTATCATGGATGGTCCTCGACGCACCCCCGTCTCTGGACATAAAGAATCGCTGCCATTTCGGAGGATTTACTTGGCCCAGACGACTCCCGCCGCGCGGGCTCGCCAGCTTCGGGACGAGATCCGCCGGCACGATCACGCGTATTTCGTCCTGGCCAAACCGGTCATCACCGACCGCGACTACGACCGGCTCATGGCCGAGCTGGTCGCTCTGGAAACCGAACATCCGGACCTTCGCACCCCCGATTCGCCGACCCAGCGGGTAGGGGGGGCTCCGATCGAGGGGTTCAAGACGGTGCGGCATTCCCCGCCCATGCTGAGCCTCGACAACACCTACAACGAGGAAGAGCTG
>Ga0070704_100000619_pt1 | contig 17129 bp, 13 predicted proteins | sample KBSK5252metaG_FD_65467 | JGI IMG/M metagenome (GOLD analysis project Ga0070704, IMG submission 65467) | Corn, switchgrass and miscanthus rhizosphere microbial communities from Kellogg Biological Station, Michigan, USA - KBS K5-25-2 metaG | ecosystem: Host-associated > Plants > Roots >...
GGGGCATCGGTGCACGTGGCGATCGATCGCGGGCCGCACGTGTCGGTGGCGTTCTCGGGCGACCCGCTGCCGGAGGCGGACCGCGAGCGGCTCGTGCCGATTCGCGCGGAAGCCTCCGCGGACGAGGACCTCCTCGAGGACTCCAGCCGCGCCATCGAGGACTATTTCCATGCGCGCGGGTACCGCGACGCGACCGCGATGTACACGCGCGACGAGTCCGCGCCAGGCGAGCTGACCCTGCGCTTCACCGTCTCGCGCGGTCCGCGCTACTTCGTCGACATGCTCGCGATCGACGGCAACATGTCGATCCCGGCGATCGAGCTGACGCCCATCGTCCGGGTGAAGGCCGGCGATCCGTTCGTGCAGGCCGCGCTCGACGCCTCCGTGGCCGGCATTCGCGGGCTGTACCGCGCGCGCGGCTTCACGCGCGCGATGATCATGCCCTCGGTCGCGGTCCTTCCGGCCGGCGATCGGCCGTCGCCGGCCGACGATCGCCGCGTGCGGGTCACGATCATCGTCACCGAGGGACCGCGCACCTTCGTCGGCGCGGTCGACCTCACGGGCAACATGGTGTTCTCGACCGACGAGCTCCGCGCGCCGATGGCGACGGTTCCGGGCAAGGCGTACTCGGAGCTCGATGTCGCGTCCGACCGCGACCGCATCGACCTGGAATACCGCAACCGCGGCTACGAGACGGTCGTGGTCGAGCCGCGCGTGATGCTCGCCGAGGGCGACACGCGCGCGAACGTGCTCTTCGCCATCACCGAGGGGCTGCAGGTGATCGTCGATCACGTGATCATCGTCGGGAACCGGCGCACGAGCCTCACGACGATCCAGCGCGAGCTGACGCTGCGCTCCGGCGAGCCGCTCGGCTACGCGGCGCGCATCGAGAGCCAGCAGCGGCTCAGCGCGCTCGGCTTGTTCCGGCGCGTCAGCATCACGGAGCTGACGCACGAATCGGAGTCGCGCCGCGACGTGCTGGTCCAGGTCGAGGAGGCGCCGCCGACGTCCATCTCGTACGGCGGCGGCCTCGAGGGGCAGACCATCCTCCGTCCGACCGGTCCCAACGGTCAGGCAGAGGAGCGGTTCGAGCTCGCGCCGCGAGGCTCGTTCGAGATCGCGCGCAGCAATCTGTGGGGCAAGAACCGGTCGGTGGATCTCTTCACGCGCGCGAGCCTCAAGCCGCGCGACGTCCTGGCGTCGACCGCCGCCACCGAGCCGGTGACCAACAGCAGCCAGTACGGCTTCAACGAATATCGCGTGCTCGGCACCTACCGCGAGCCGAAGCTGTTCAACTCGCCGGCCGACCTGCTGGTGACGGCGATTCTCGACCAGGCGAAGCGATCGAGCTTCAACTTCCGGACGCGCGAGGTCCGCGGCGAAGCCGGCATGCACGTGACACGCTTCTTCAGCGTCTCGGGACGCTACGCGTTCCAGCACACCAAGCTGTTCGACGAGAAATTCGCGCCGGACGACCAGGTGGTTCCGCTGATCGACCGCCTCTTTCCGCAGGTGCGCCTGTCGAAGTTCTCGAATTCCCTGATTCGCGACAGCCGCGACGAGCTGCTCGACCCATCACGCGGATGGTTTCTCGCGCTGAACAGCGACGTGGCCGCGCGCGGCATCGGCTCGGAGGTCGGCTTCGTGAAGACCTTCGCGCAGGCGTTCGAGTACTACCGGCTGCCGCTGCGGCGGCGCATCATCCTGGCGACTGCGGAGCGCGTGGGCCTCGCGCATGGGTTCCCGCGGCTCGTCGAGACGGTCGGAGCGGACGGCGGCGTGACGTCGCAGACCGTTCGCGAACTGCCCGCCAGCGAGCGGTTCTTTGCCGGCGGCGACACGACGGTGCGCGGGTTCTCCCTCGATCGGCTCGGCACCTCGAAGACGATCAGCAAGAGCGGCTTTCCGACGGGCGGCAACGGTGAGATCGTGCTCAACGCCGAGCTGCGGATCGATGCGGCCAAGGGGATCACCGGTGTGACGTTCCTCGATGCCGGCAACGTCTTTCCGACTGCGAGCCATCTCGACATCACCGACCTGCGCCCCGCCGCCGGCTTTGGCGTGCACTACCGATCGCCGGTCGGTCCCATCCGCGTCGAGCTCGGGTTCAACCTCGCGCCGCGCGAGCTCGTGCCCGGCGTCCGCGAAAAACGCACGGTGCTGCACATCTCGCTCGGCCAGGCCTTCTAGTCGATGCACCTTTCGCTGAGACGGGCCACGGAGGCACGGAGGCACGGAGGATTTGGAAAAATAAGAACTCCGAGTCTCCGTGTCTCCGTGGCTCGTGATCGTGCGTGGCGGTGCGGATGGCTTGTTCTCGCGAGTTTCATGGTGTGTGTGTCGCACCCTCGAGCACAGCAGCTGCTCGATCGCGTGGTTGCCCGTGTCGATGGCGCCCCGATCACGTTGAGCGATGTCCAGGCAGCAATCGGGCTCGGCGTGATCCAGATCCCGCAAGGCTCCGACCCGATTGCCGCCGGCACGCAGCTGATGATCGATCGTCAGCTCGAGCTGACTGAGGTCCAGCGCTTCCCGCCCCCTGCGCCCGATGCCGCATCGGTCGCGCGCGAGGCCGCGCGGCTCGAGATGAACGCCGGCGCGCGGCTGCCCGCGCTGATGCAGTCCACCGGCCTCACCAAGCAGAGGATGAGCGACATCGCGCGCGACACCCTCCGCATCGCCGCGTATCTCGATCAGCGGTTCGGGACAGTCGTGCAGGTGAGCGACGAAGAGGTCGCGACCTACTACCGCGCGCACGAGGCCGAGTTCAGCCGCGGCGGCGACACGATTCCCTTCGAAGAAGTCGAGCCGACGGTCCGGCAGCGCGTATCGGCCGAACGCCGGCGCGTGACGGTGGAGCAGTGGATCCGCGACCTCCGCTCGCGAGCGGAGGTCGCGATCAACAAGTAGCTGCCCGCTGCCCGCTGCCCGCTGACTACGGCATCAGCACCGTCGACCCCGTCGTCTTCCTCGACTCCAGGTCCTTGTGCGCCTGCACCGCGTCCTTCACCGGGTAGCGCTGGTTGATCTCGATCTTCACCTTGCCCGCCTTGACGACGTCGAACAGGTCGTTCGCGATCGACACCAGGTCCTGCCGCGCGCTGCTGTACGGCACCAGCGACGGCCGCGTGAGGATCAGATGTCCCTTCAGCTTGCCGAGATCGACCGGCGGCACGGGCCCAGACGCGTTGCCGAAGGTCACCATCATGCCGAACATCGACAGGCACTCCAGCGACTTGTCGAACGTGTCCTTGCCGACGCCGTCGTAGACGACGGGCACGCCCTTGCCGCCGGTGATCTCCTTCACGCGCGCGAGGAAATCGTCCTTCTTGTAGTTGATGCAGTACGCCGCGCCGTGCGCCTTCGCGAGCTCGCACTTCTCGTCCGACCCCGCCGTGCCAATCGTCGTCACACCCAGCGCTTTCAGCCACTGGCACGCGATGAGCCCGACGCCGCCCGCCGCGGCGTGAAAGAGGACGGTGTCGCCCGCTTTCACCTTGTAGAGCCGCTTGATCAGATACTGCACGGTCATGCCCTTCAGCATCATCGCCGCCGCCAGGTCGGAGGTGACGCCATCGGGAATCTTCACGACGCGCGCGGCAGGAATGTTGCGCGATTCACCGTAGCCGCCAATCGGCTGCAGCGGCGTGCCGCTCGCGTAGACGACCCGGTCGCCCGCCTTGAACTCCGTGACCCCGTCGCCGACGCCTTCGACAACCCCGGCGGCTTCGCTGCCGATGCCGCTCGGCAACGGGATCTTGTAGACGCCGCCGCGGTGGTACGTATCGATGTAGTTGAGGCCGATCACTTCGTGGCGCATCCGGATCTCGCCGGCGCCGGGAGGCGCGAGATCCACGTCCTCCCACTTCATGACTTCAGGTGGACCCTGTTCATAAATCCTGATCGCTTTCGGCATGGCTCCTCGCGTGTGATGACTAACGTGCTCCGTCGATGGCAAGACGGAGAATCTGAAGGGTATCGAACAGTGCGTGACTGGTGATTGGGCCTATCGTGCTGCGCCGTGCCAGGTACATCGCCGCCCAGAAGGCGCCGAGGCATCCCGTCACGATCATCGCGTCCCACCCCTGGATGCCGTGCAACACCCCGAACAGGACACTCGTCACCACCAGGCCGACGTTGCCGCCGCCAAGGTACTTCTCGAAACGGTACAGCATGAACCCGCGCTGCAGCTCCTCCCGGATGCCGCCGGCGAGAATGGCGACGATGGCGAAGACCGCCGATTGCTGGACGTTGTTCGCGAGCCGCTCCAGCGGGTTGTTCGGCACGTTGTGCAGCGCCGGGAAGAACAGCCGCAGCGCGTTGAGGAATATCGCCGAACCGACGAACAGCAGCGGCGCGGTGGCGAGTCCGATCATCGCTTCCCGGCCGGGCCGCTTCGTCCCCTTCCAGACGACGCTCGGGTGCTCGCCGTGCGCGCGCAGGATCGCCAGCATCAGGCCGATGACGACGAACGTGTCGAGTACCAGCAGCGCGAAGATCCCGGAGGGCTGGGTGGTCGGCAGCCCGATGGCCCGGAGCACCACGGAGATGGCCAGCTGGGTGGGGACGCTGGAGCAGAGGAGGATTTCCAGGACCGCCGTCGCGCGATCCCGCACCTCGATTCCGACCGGCTGGCCGGGAGTAACGAGCGATTCGGGCGCGGATTCAGGCATTTGACGAAATACGGATTCTACTGCTCTGCTGGACCGTGTAAAAACGACAGGCTAGTATCGATGAGATATGACTGCGACCACCTCCGGTGAGCGCGTTCTCGTCGTCGAGGACGAACCGACGACCCGCCTTGGCCTGACTGAGCTCGTGAGCACCTGGGGGTTCACGACCGAATCGGCGGCCGACGGCCAGGAAGCGCTTCAGCGTATCACCACGTTCCGGCCGTCCATCATCATCAGCGACCTGGTGATGCCGCGCATGGGCGGCCTCGAGCTGCTGCGCGCGCTGAAGGACGAAGGCAACGCCCTCACCGTCGTCATCCTCACCGCGCAGGGGACGGTGGAGACCGCCGTCGAGGCGATCAAGGAAGGCGCGTACGACTATCTGACCAAGCCGGTCGAACCGCAGCGCCTGAAGATCCTGCTCGACAAGATCGTCGAACGGCAGGACACGCTCCGCGAGGTGAAGGTCCTGCGGAAGCAGCTGCGCGAGCACGGCTCGTTCGGCAAGATGATCGGCAACAGCCCGCAGATGCGGAAGGTCTACCAGACCATCGAGCAGGCCGCGCCGACGCAGGCGTCGGTGCTGATCTGGGGTGAGTCGGGCACCGGCAAGGAGCTGGTCGCGCAGACGATCCATCAGCTGAGCCCGCGGGCGCAGATGCCGTTCGTGCCGATCAATTGCGCGGCGATTCCCGAGACGCTGCTCGAGAGCGAGATCTTCGGCCACGAGAAGGGCGCGTTCACCGGCGCCTCCGACCGGCGCGAGGGCTGCTTCGAGCTCGCCGATCGCGGGACGCTGTTCCTCGACGAGATCGCCGAGATGACGCCGGCGACGCAGGTGAAGCTGCTGCGCGTGCTGCAGGAGCGGAAGTTCCGCCGCCTCGGCGGCCGCAACGAGCAGACCGTGGACGTCCGCGTCATCGCGGCGACCAACCTGAACCCGGCGGACGCGGTGCGGAACGTCAAGCTGCGCGAGGACCTGTACTACCGGCTGAACGTCTTCGCCATCGAGCTGCCGCCGCTGCGCCTTCGCAAGGAGGACCTGTCGCTGCTGGTGCAGTCGTTCCTCACCGAGTTCAACGAGCGCAACAACAAGTCGGTCTCGGCGATCGACCCGGCCGCGATGCGCATCCTCGAGCAGTACAACTGGCCGGGCAACGTCCGCGAGGTGCGCAACGTCGTCGAGCGCGCGGTCATCCTGTCGAGCGGCGACTTCATCGAGGCGAAGCAGCTGCCGCCGCTCGTCACCGATTCGCCCGACGTCGTCAAGCCGGTCGTCGCGCTCGAGCCCGGCACGACGGTCGAGGAAGCGGAGCGCCGGCTGATCCTGATGACGCTGGAGCACACGCGCGACAACAAGACGCGCGCGGCCGAGATCCTCGGCATCAGCCTGAAGACGCTGCACAACAAGCTGAACAAGCTTCGCGGGCGGGCACCCGGTCGGAAACAGGAAGAAGAAGTCGTCCCATGATCCGGACCCCGGATCCCGGATCCCCGATCCCGGTATGCGATTAGGGATCAAGGCGAAGCAGATCGCGGCGGTCACCGCCATCGTCGGCCTCGCCGTGGTGACCCTCAGTGCCGTGCACGTCGCGCGCCTCGCGCGCGTCGTGCTGCACGAGAGCCAGGCGCGAGGCGAGCTCCTCGCCAACACCATCTTCCATCGCGCGCGCGAGGTCGTCGTCTCGAGCAACGGCGATCCGTTCGCGCTGCTTCGAAGCGACCCGGGGCTGCGCGCGATGCTCGAAGCGAGCATCTACGGCGAGAGCGTCACGGGCGCGGCCATCCTCGACAAGCAGGGCAACGTCCGCGCCTCCAGCGATCCCGCGCAGGAAGGCAAGCCGCTGCCGCCGCGCGACGACCTGGCCTCGCTCGTCGCAGCCGACTCGGTCGAGCAGCTTCGCGTGATCTATTCGCAGGACGGGCGCACGCTGGAAGTGCGGCAGCAGATGGTGCTCGGCGACGAGCCGTTCGGATCGATCCGCATCGGCGTCTCCACGGTGCTGATGCGACAGGAGCTCGACGCGTCGCTCCGCCCGGCCATGAACATCGCGCTCGCGTCGCTGCTGATCGCGGTCATCGTCGCCGCGCTGCTCGCGCAGCTGTTCCTGCGGCCGATCAACGTGATTCGAAGCGGCCTCACGCGCCTCGGAAAGGGAGAGTTCGGCGTCACGCTCGACCTGAATCGGGACGACGAGTTCGGCGAGCTGGGCACCTTCTTCAACACGGTCAGCCAGCAGCTGTCGGCGGACCGCTCGCTGCTCGCCGGACAGAAGGCGAACCTGCAGTCGGCCGTCGAACATCTCGAGGACGCGGTCGCGCTGTTCAACCCGTCGGGCGAGCTGCTCTTCAGCAACCCGGCGATGCAGCCGAAGCTGCCGGCCGACGCCATCGGCCGCGCGCTGCGCGGGCTGCTGCCCGACGGCGATCCGTACCGGACGATCGTCGAAGAAACGCTCGCGACCAGGACGTCACGCGGACCCATTCAGGTGCGCGGCCCGGACCCCGAACCTGCGGATCCCGGATCCCGGATCCCGGATCCCGGCGACGTCCTGCTCATGACGCACGCCATCGAGGGGACCGACGGTCAATTGGTCGGAGTGCTGCTCGTGTCGCGCAACCTGGCGTACCTCTCGCGGATGCAGTCGACCATCGCGTACTCGCGCAAGCTCGTGGCGCTCGGGCGGCTGACCGCCGGCATCGCGCACGAGGTGAAGAACCCGCTGAACGCGATGATGATTCACCTCGAGCTGCTGCGGACGAAGATTCGGCGCCGGAGCGTGCCGAAGCGGGAACCGGTGACCGTCGGAGGGCTTGGCCTGGCCGAAGCGCGGTCGCAGGACCACGCGAAGGCGGAGGAGGCGGACGCGGACGCGCTGCAGCACGTGGAGGTGATCGAAAGCGAGATTCGCCGCCTCGACGAGGTCGTCCAGGGCTTCCTGAAATTCACGCGGCCCGAAGACCTTCGGCTTCAACCGGTCCGCGTCAAGGACGTGTTCGACGAGATTCTGCCGATCATCGCCCCCGAGACGCAGAAGAACAGCGTCCGCGTCACCGTCGATGCGCCGGCCGGCGGGCCGTGGGTGAACGGCGACGCGGCCATGCTGCGGCAGGCGTTTCTCAACCTCGCGATCAACGCGTGCCAGGCGATGCCGGATGGCGGTACTCTACGGATGACGTGCGGGCCGGCGCCCGGCAATCGGGTCGAGGTCCGCTTCGAGGATACCGGCGTCGGAATTCCGGCCGAGCACCTGTCGAAGATCTTTGACCTGTATTTCACGACGAAGGATCATGGGACCGGCATCGGGCTGTCGATGGTCTACCGCATCATCCAGCTGCACGACGGTGATGTCGAGGTCGAGTCGACCAAAGGCCGGGGCACTACGTTCCGCGTCCTACTGCCACGGGCCAATGAGACCTGAACTGCTCAACGCTCGACGCTCGAGGCTCAGGGCCCAACCAACACTGAAGGTGCGTGTCGGGTATTGGGCATTGAGCCTTGCGCTGTGCGCGCTGACCGCGGCGGGCTGCGCGAAGGCGCAGGCCAAGACGACGGCTGCCGGTCCGCCACTCGAGGTGCCGGAACCGCCGCCGCGCGTGCTCGCGCCCGTGGAAGAACCGGTCATCGTGTCCACGCCGCCGCCGGAAGTGCCGCCGCCGGCCCCCGCGGCCGCGGCGCCGCGCACGCCTCCGCCGAGACCGCCGGCACGGCGCACGGAACCCGAAAAGCCTGAAACGCCGGCCCCGGCCGCCGCGACGACAGGCACGCCTGCGCCCGTACCCGAGCCGCCGCGCGAACTGCGCCCGGCGTCACCGGCCGCCGAAGCCAACGCTGAACGCGTGGCGCGCGAAGTGCTCGCGCGTGCCGCCCGCGACCTCGGCCGCGTCGACTACGGGAAGCTGAACGGCGACGCGCGCGCCCAGTACGACCAGTCCAAGCGCTTCATGGAGCAGGCGCAGCAGGCGCTTCGGGACCGCAACTTCGTGTTTGCTTCGACGCTCGCCGACAAGGCCGCCGCGCTCGCCGCCGAACTCTCCGGCCGTTGATCTCCCCGCCGCGAAATTTTTCAGCCACGAGGCCCGCGATCGGATACGTTACGGGCCCATGAAGAAGCTGTGCCTGCTCGCGATTGCGCTAACCGTCTGCGTCGTGTCGGGAGTCGCCCAGACCGCCGACGAGCTCGTCAACGCCGGCCGGAACACCGACAACGTGACGACGCACAGCATGGGCTACGACAGAAAGAGCTACAGCCCGCTGCGGCAGATCAACAAGGCGAACGTGAAGCGCCTGGTTCCCGTGTGGACCACGAGCGTCTGGAACGAGACCGGCGAGCTCGCCGCGCCGGCCGTCTACAACGGCGTGATGTACGCCATCAACGGCCGGTGGACGTTCGCGCTCGACGTGCGCAACGGCAGGCAGATCTGGCGCACGCCCGTCGTGCTCGAGCAGGGGACGCCGGGCGCGCCCGTCACGCGAGGCGGGCCGACCGTCTACAACGGCAAGCTGTATCGCATCACCTACGACAACCACCTCGTTGCGCTCGACATGAAGACGGGCCGCGAGGTCTGGAATCAGAAGTTCGCGGACAAGCAGGAAGGCTATTACTCGACCGGCGCGCCCATCGTCGCCAACGGCGTCGTGATATCGGGCATGGCAGGCGGCGAGCGGACGACGCGCGGATTCCTCGACGGGTGGGATCCGGAAACCGGCGCGAAGCTGTGGCGGCGGTACACGATTCCGGCGCCCGGCGAGCCGGGCTCGGAAAGCTGGCCGCGCAACAGCGACGCGTGGAAGTACGGCGGCGGGCCGACGTGGCGCTCGGGCTCCTACGATCCGCAGCTGGATCTCGTCTACTGGGGCACCGGCAACGCCGAGCCGTACGATCCGCACCCGCGCGAAGGGCTCGACAGCCTCTACACCTCCAGCGTGCTGGCCATTCGTCCGAAGACCGGCGAGATCGTCTGCTACTACCAGTACACGCCGAACGACATCTACGACGTCGATGGCGTCGACGAGCTCCTGCTGGCCGACATCCAGGTCGCCGGCCGGCCGCGCAAGGTGATGATCCAGGCGAACAAGAACGGAATCCTGTACGTCATCGATCGCACCAACTGCTCGCTCATTGCCGCGAACCCCTACGTCAAGGTCAATTGGGCCAGCAGCGTGGATCTCGAGAGCGGCCGCCCGGTGCTGACCGACGTCTACAAGCGGTTCTTCGCGGGCGAGGAAGTCGAGATCTGGCCGTCGCGCGGCACCAACGCGGTGCCGATCGCGTTCGACCCGGCCACGGCGCTGGTGTTCGCGAGCACGTGGGATGTCCCGCGCATCCAGAAGATCGCGGCGCCCAAGCCGCAGGTGCTCGGCGCCGACTCCACCGGCGTGACCGCGAGGGTTCCCGACCTGAAGCCTGGTGACGTGATCGGCCACTTCGTCGCGCTCAATCCGCTCACCGGCGAAAAGAAGTGGGACGTGCCGCTGACCGATCTGCCGAGTTCAGCCGGAATGCTGGCGACCGCGGGTGGACTTGTGTTCACCGGCAAGCTGACGGGCGAGTTCCTGGCGCTCGACGCGGCGACCGGCAAGACGCTCTGGCAGTTCCAGACCGGATCGAGCGTCAACGCCACCGCGATCACCTACACGCAGGGCGGCCGCCAGTACGTCAGCATCGCCTCGGGACGAGGGGGCACGCTCGCGAACCGGTACGCCGCCGAGAAAGTGCCCGCCGGCGGCTCGGTCTGGACCTTCGCGCTGATGCCGTAGAAGGCGTTCAGTCCGTCGGATCCGTGTGCCTCTGCGCGCGGCGGTTGGCGACGAGCAGCGCCACCGCGATCCCCGCGCGGACGATGGTCATGAACCCATGTTCGCTATCTTCAGGCTCGCCGGCTACTTCAGCGGGCCGCTGCTCTCCACCGATCAGATCCACGCGATCGACGGCGCGCGCAGAGCGCTGACGTCATCCTGCTGCAGGAGGTAGATCGCTTCTGCCGGCGCAGCGGCGGCCGCATCGCTCGTGGCCACGCTTGACGTCGGCGCGCGCCGAGCGCTACAGTCGGCATTAACTAAATGGTTAAACCATCCAGTCAATCGCGCGACGGCGACGCCGAGCGCCGGATTCTCGACGCCGCCCACGCGGTGTTCGTCCGCCGCGGCACCGCGGGCGCCCGGATGCAGGAGATCGCGCGGGAGGCCGGCGTCAACTCCGCGCTGCTGCACTACTACTTCCGCACGAAGGACCGGCTCGCGGCGGCGGTGTTCCAGCGCGCCGCGAGCCAGCTGCTGCCGGCGGTCATCCGCGTGCTCGGATCGGACGCGGAGCTCGAAGCGAAGGTCGAGCAGGTCGTCGACATCGAGCTGCGGCAGTTGATCGCGACGCCGTACCTGCCGGGCTACATCATCAGCGAGCTGACGCATCACCCCGAGCGCGTCACGCAGCTCGTCGCCAGCGCCGCCGGCGCGACCCCCGCCGAGATCGGCGCGCGCGTCTTCAAGGTGCTCCGTTCGCAGATCAGCGCCCGCGTCAAGGCGAAGCGGATGCATCCGATTTCCCCGGAACAGTTCGCGATCAACCTGCTCGCGCTCTGTGTCTTCCCGTTCGCGGCGCGCCCGATGGTGATGGCGCTGGCCGGCTTGAACGACGCGGGCTTCGTCAAGTTCATCGATCGGCGCCGCAGGGAACTGGCGCCGTTTTTCTTGAGGGCCCTCCGGCCATGAACGTTCGCATGTCGCTCGTGCTCTCTGGCATCCTGCTCGCCGGTCTCCCGGCAGGTGTGAGGTGTCAGGTATCAGGTATCGGTCAGGTATCAGGCGTCAGGTCATTCGAGCTCGCCACGCTGCAGCAGGCTGCGATCGACACGGACCCGCGCATGCAGCAGTTCGCGCTGCTGACCACGCAGACGGATCTGCGGCTTCGCAACATCTCCGTGCTGCGGCTGCCGACCGTGACGGTCGAGGGGCAGGCGCAATATCAGTCCGACGTCGCGCACCTGTCGCCGGCGCCGCCCGTCATCGGCAGCCTGTTCCGGCCGACGAAGGACACCTACGACGGCAGCCTCCGCGTCGACCAGCGGCTGTTCGACGCGACGGTCAACGCTCAGGGCGCGCTCGAGCGGGCGCAGCTGGCCGAAAGCCAGGCCCGGGTGCGAGCGACCCTCTTCACACTGCGCCAGCAGGTGAACGACGCGTTCTTTGCCGCCGCGGCGCTCCAGGCGCGCGCGGGGTCGCTGGCGGCCACCATCAGCGACCTGACGACGCGGCTCGAAGAGACCAACGCGCGGGTCCGCGAGGGGACGGCGCTGCCGGCCGACGCGTCCGCGATCGAAGCGACGCTGCTGCAGCGGCAGCAGGACGCGGACGACCTGCGGGCCAGCCGCCGCGCGGCGCTCGACCGCCTCGGGACGCTGACCGGCGAGCCGGTCAGCGAGAGCGACACGCTCGTGCTGCCCGATGTGGCGGCGCTCGTCGCGCGGGCGCGCCAGCAGCGCGACACGCTGCGCGCGCGCCCCGAGTTCGACCAGTTCGCGCGCACGCGCGACCGGCTCACGCGCCAGCAGGAGCTGGCCACCGCCCAGGAGCGGCCGCGCATCTCCACCTACGCGCGCGTCGGGTACGGCCAGCCGGGGCTCAACTTCGTCAGCCGGGATTTCGAGTCCTACGCGCTTGGCGGCGTGCGCCTGCAGTGGAACGCCTGGACGTGGGGATCGGGCGGCCGCGAACGCGAGGCGCTCGGCATCCAGCAGCGGGTCGTCGCCGCAGACGAGGCCGCGTTCGCGCGATCGCTCACGACGTCGATCGAGGGCGACGAGGCGGCGATCGACCGGCTGCGGCGGAGCCTGGCATCGGATGAACGGATCGTCACGCTGCGCGAGCAGGTGGAGCGCTCGACGCAGGTGCGGTTACAGGAGGGTGTCGTGACGGCATCGGAATATCTCGATCGGAGCTCGGAGCTCCTGCAGGCGCGCTTCGCGCGCGCGGGTCACGAGGTGGAGCTCGCACAGGCGGGCGCGCGGCTGCTCACGACGCTTGGATTGGAGGTGCGGTGATGGTGGGGCTGGTAGTGCGGGTAAGGCGGGTGGGGCGCCCCGCTTGGGTTTTGGGATTTGGGATTTGGGTTTTGGGATTTGCGGCCGCCTGCGACCGAGAGGCCGCGCCCGATGCGTACGGAAACGTCGAGGCAACAGAAGTGGTCGTCTCGTCCGAAGTCGGCGGCCAGCTCACCGCCTTCACCGTGGACGAGGGACAGACGTTGACCTCGGGGCAGACGGCGGGCTCGATCGATCCGACACCGCTGACGCTGCAGCGCGGACAGGCGGTCGCGCAGCGCGAGTCCGCGGTGTCGCGCGTCGTCGAAGTCGATCGCCAGGTCGCGGTGCTGAGCGCCCAGCGCGACGCGCTTCAGGCCCAGCACGACGCCGCCGTTGCACAGCGGGGCGCGCTCCAGTCGCAGCTCGAGATCGCGCGGCGGAATCACGAGCGCACCAAGCGGCTCTTCGCGCAGCAGGCCGCGACCTCGCAGCAGCTCGATCAGGCGGAGCGCGACGACCGGGTCCTGCAGGATCAACTCACGGCGCAGGAGCAGCAGATCCAGGCGCAGGCCCACCAGGTCGAGGCGCAGGGCGCGCAGATCGCCGCGGCACGACAGCAGCAGCAGACCGCGCGAACGCAGGTAACGGTGACCGATGCGCAGGTCGCGCAGCTCGACGATCGGATCAAGCGAAGCACCATCACCAACCCGAGCGCCGGCACGGTGCTCGTGACCTACGTGAAGCCGGGCGAGGTCGTGCAGGCCGGCCAGCCGCTCTACAAGATTGCCAACATGGGCGCTGTGGACGTGCGTGCCTACATCAGCGAGCCGCAGCTGGCGGAGATGAAAGTGGGCAGGCAGGCTCGCATCACGCTCGATTCCGGCGAGAGCCGCCAGACGCTGAACGGAACGGTCTCGTGGGTCTCGACGCAGGCGGAGTTCACGCCGACGCCGATTCAGACGCGCGACGAGCGCGCGGACCTGGTCTACGCGGTGAAGGTTCGCGTCCCGAACGAGAACGGCATGCTCAAGATTGGCATGCCCGTGGACGTGGAGTTCGATCAGTGAGCGCCGTCCAGGTTGATTCGATCAGCAAGCGCTTCGGGCCGACGGTCGCGCTCGACAAGGTGTCGTTCGCGGTCGAGAAGGGCGAGCTCTTCGGCTTCATCGGTCCCGACGGCGGCGGCAAGACGACGCTCTTCCGGATCCTAGTGTCGCTGCTCGTTCCCGATTCCGGGCGTGCGACGGTGCTCGGTCTCGACGCCGTGAAGGACTATCGCGCGCTGCGCCTGCGCGTCGGCTACATGGCGGGGCGCTTCTCGCTCTACCCAGACCTCAGCGTCGAGGAGAACCTTACCTTCTTCGCATCCGTCTTCGGCACGACGGTCGAACGCGAATACGAACAGATCAGGCCCATCTACGTGCAGCTCGAGCCGTTCAGGGATCGTCGCGCGGGCGCGCTCTCGGGCGGCATGAAGCAGAAGCTGGCGCTCTGCTGCGCGCTGGTGCACCGGCCCGACATCCTGCTTCTCGACGAGCCGACCACCGGCGTCGACGCCGTTTCGCGCCGCGAGTTCTGGGACCTGCTCGGCGTCCTGAAAGCCGGCGGACTGACGACGATCGTCTCAACGCCGTACATGGACGAGGCGACGCGCTGCGATCGCATCGCGCTCGTCCACCGCGGACAGCTGCTCGGCGTCGACACGCCCGCCGGAATCACGGGCGCGTTCGGCCGTCCGCTCGTCGGCGTCCGCGCGAGGGAGCGCTACAAGGCGCTGCTCGCGCTCCGGAAATACGAACACGCGCAGAGCGTCTACCCGTTCGGCGACGTCATGCACTACACCGATCGCCGCCTGGATGCGCCGGTCGAGCGCATCACGGCGGACGTGAAGACGTTCCTGGACGCGAGCGGATTTGCCGATGCGACCGTCGAGGTGCTCACCCCGACCGTCGAAGACAGCTTCATTGCCAGGACGGAGAGCGCGGCATGAGCGACCTCGCCATCCAGGCGAAGGACCTGACGCGCACGTTCGGCAACTTCACCGCCGTCGATCACATCTCGTTCGACGTGAAGGCGGGCGAAGTATTCGGCTTCCTCGGCGCCAACGGCGCCGGCAAGACGACCGCCATCCGGATGCTGATTGGCCTGCTGCAGCCGTCGGCCGGCACCGCGCGCGTCGCCGGGTTCGATGTCTCGCGCGAAACCGAGGAGGTCAAGCGCAACATCGGCTACATGAGCCAGCGCTTCTCGCTGTACGAGGACCTGACGCCGCGCGAGAACATCCGCCTCTACGGGGGCATCTACGGGCTGACGCGCGCGGAGATCCGCGAGCGCACCTCGCAGATGCTCGAGCGCCTCGGCTTCTCGAGCGTCGCCGATACCGCCGTCCGCAGCCTGCCACTCGGCTGGCGTCAGAAGCTGGCCTTCTCCGTCGCCCTCGTCCACCGACCGCGCATCGTCTTTCTCGACGAGCCGACCAGCGGCGTCGACCCGATTACCCGGCGGCAGTTCTGGGAGCTGATCTACGACGCGGCGTCGAACGGCACCACGGTCCTCGTGACCACGCACTACATGGACGAGGCCGAGTACTGCGATCGCATTTCGATCATGGTCGCCGGCCGGATTGCCGCGATGGGCACGCCGGCGGCGCTCAAGGAGGAGTTCACGGTCGAATCGATCGATGAGCTGTTCGTTCGGCTCGCGAGGCCGGTGGAAGCGGGCAAGGCGGGGACGTTGCCATGACTGCGCTCCAAGGGTTGCTTCGCAAGGAGTTCTTTCACATCCGCCGCGATCGACGGACGGCCGCTGTCCTCATCGCGCTGCCGGTCGTCCAAGTGCTGCTCTTCGGCTACGCGATTCGCACCGACGTGGACGACGTGCGGCTCGCGGTCGTCGATCCGGCGCCCGACTCCGCGACCATCGAGCTCCGCAACCGCTTTGCGGCCGGCGGCGTCTTCAGGACCGTTGCGGTCGTGCCGCGGACCGAGGACCTCGACCGGCTGTTCGAATCCGGAACCGCGCAGCAGGCCATCGTCTTCTATCCCGGCTTCGCCGAAGACTTCGGCAGCGGCGTGCCCGCACGCCTGCTGATCCTGACCGACGCGACCGAGCCGAACACCGGAAGCCTGCTGCAGTCGTACGCGCAGTCGGTGGTCGATGGCTACGCGCGCTCCCTGCGCGCCGCACCCGCCTCACCCGCCCTGCAACGGCCGGTGTCCATCGTTGCCCAGAGCCGCTTGCGCTTCAACCCGACGCGCGAGAGCAAGAACCTCTTCGTGCCGGGCCTGATGGCGTTCGTCCTGACGATCATCTCGTCGCTGATGACGGCCATCTCGCTGACGCGCGAGAAGGAGACCGGCACGATGGAGGCGCTGCTCGTGTCGCCGCTGCGCCCGTGGGAAATCATCGTCGGGAAGGTCACGCCGTATCTCGCGATCGGCTTCATCAGCGTCGCCGCCGTGCTCGTCGAGGCGCTGCTCGTCTTTCACGTGCCGCTTCGCGGCAGCGTGCCGCTGCTGCTGCTCGAGGGGGCGCTCTACATCCTCGTGTCGCTGTCGCTCGGCATCCTCATCTCCGCGCGCACCTCGTCGCAGCGCATCGCGATGATGTTCGCGCTGCTCGGGACGATGCTGCCGAACATCCTGCTGTCGGGGTTCATCTTTCCGCTCGAGAGCATGCCGGCGGCGCTGCGCGCGCTCTCCTACGTGGTGCCGGGGCGCTGGTTCGTCGCGATCGCGCGCGGCATCATGCTGAAGGGGATCGGCCTCGAGTACGTCTGGCGCGAGACGCTGTTCCTCGCCGCGATGGCGACCGTGCTGCTGGTGGCGAGCATCCGCTCGTTCAACGAGCGCCTGGAGTAGACATGCGACGCATCCTGTACCTCGCCCAGGCCGAAGTCCTCCACATCCTTCGCGACCACGTCCTGCTCGCGCAGGTACTGGTCGTGCCGGTGGTGCAGCTGCTGGTGCTCTCGAACGCGGCGACCTTCGAGATCCGCAACACGCCGATTCACGTCGTCGATCTCGATCGATCGCCGGCCTCGCGCGGCGTGGTCAACCGTCTGGCCGCCAACGGGCACTTCGACATCGTGGACGACACGCCGTCGGCCGATCGCGCGGACGAAGGGCTGCTGCGAGGGGCGGTCACGATGGCGGTCGTGATTCCGCACGGGTTCGAGTCCTCGCTCGTGCGGACCGGCGTTGGCGAGGTGCAGCTGTCGGTGAACGCGGAGAAGGGCTCCGCCGCGGGCATCGTGCAGACGTACGCCTCCCGCGTGCTCACCGGCTACGCGTCGGAGCTCTCGTCGCGCAGGGCAGGCCGCGTGCTTTCAGGCCCGCCGGCCGCTCGAATCGACGTGCGCGTGCGGCCGCTCTACAACGTGACGCAGAACTACAAGCACTACATGGTGCCCGGCATCCTGGTCGCGCTGATGAC
>Ga0070704_100000623_pt1 | contig 17105 bp, 9 predicted proteins | sample KBSK5252metaG_FD_65467 | JGI IMG/M metagenome (GOLD analysis project Ga0070704, IMG submission 65467) | Corn, switchgrass and miscanthus rhizosphere microbial communities from Kellogg Biological Station, Michigan, USA - KBS K5-25-2 metaG | ecosystem: Host-associated > Plants > Roots >...
GCAAGCCGACCTGCGCGAGCGCCTGGCGGCGCTCGGCGCCGAGGTGCATGCCGGGACGCCGCGCGAGTTCGCCGACTATATCGCGAGCGAGATCCCCAAATGGTCCAAGGTGGTGCGGGACTCGGGGGCAAGAATCGAATGACGAGGAGACGAGGTTCATGAAGACGAATCAACTTGCGGGGGCGATGCTCGCCATGGTCGTTTTCAATGCCGCTGGCGCGGCCGAGGTCAAGGTCCTGAGCGCCGGTGCGCTCGAGCCTGGCATGAAGGCGGCCGCGGCAGAGTTCCAGAAAGCCAGCGGGCACTCGGTAAAGATCGCGTTCAACACCACGCCGCAGATCCGCAAGCGGATCGGAGACGGCGAGGTGCACGACGTGGTGGTCGCGCCGCCCGCGGTGATCGACGAGTTCGCAAAGGCCGGCAAGCTCGGCCAGGACCGCGCCAATGTCGGCCGCGTCGGGATGGGCGTCGCGGTGAGGCCCGGCGCGCCGGCACCCGACATCTCCAGCCCGGAAGCGCTCAGGAAATCGGTGCTCGATGCCGAATCGCTCGTGTTCAATCGCGCCTCGACCGGGATCTACCTGGAGAACCTGCTGAAGAAAATGGGCGTCTACGATCGGGTCGAGAAGAAAACCACGCGCTACGACGATGCCGCCGCAGTCATGGAGCACGTCCTCAAGGGCAAGGGCCGCGAGATCGGGTTCGCGCCGATCACGGAGATCCTGCTGCATCGCGACCGCGGGTTGCGCCTGGTCGGTCCGCTGCCTGCCGAGGTGCAGAACTACACCAGCTATTCCGCCGGGATCATGGCAGGCGCGCCCTCGGCGAGCGCCGCGCAGGAGTTCGTCCGCTACCTCGGAACGCCCGCCGCGAAGAAGGTGTTCGTCGCGGCGGGAATCGAATAGCGAGCGCGCGAAACCTCAGCGGTCAAACTGCAGCACGTCGAAGCCGTTCACCCGGTCTACGAGGTAGACGAGTCCCTTCGGGTCGACATCGACGTCGTTGGTCTGCGGCGCGGCCTGGCCATGCGCCGGCTCGGGAATGAAGTGGCCGACTTCGCGCGGCGCGGACGGGTCGGCGACGTCGACGATGCGCAGCCCGCCCGAGAACCAGGTGCAGTACACCAGCGTGTCGCTCATGTGCTCCTGGAACTGGTGCGCGCCGAAGCGCCCCGGCGCCGCCCGGCTCCAGGGCGAGTCGAGCTCGCTAACTTCGAACAGAGACAGGGGCTTTATCTTCTTCAAGTCCGTAACATCCAACACCCAAAGGCAGGCGTGCGGACGCCCGCGCCGGCGCTCCATCTCGGCGGCGCTGTGCGCGTGGTCCTCCTCGTCGATCGCCACCGCGATCGAGCGACCGCCGACGTCGAAAGGCGCCGGCATGAAGGTGTGCGAGGGCTCCGGGAAGGGCGGGTGGTAGTTGTATTCGCCGACGGTGAGCGGCGCTCGGATGTCGGAGATGTCGATCACGCGCAGGCCGGCATGCCAGCAGCCGGCCCACAGCCGGTCGCCGAAGCGTAGCGCGTGGTGCAGGCGGTTGCGCCGCCCCGGCCAATGCGGTTTCTCGCCGCCAGCGACATACTGGCCGGGCAGCCACCAGCGCGCCACTTCTTCCGGGCGCGCCGGGTCGCGCAGGTCGTAGATGACGAGGATGTTGCCGACGTAGCCCGCCATCTCCGTGGAGATGTAGGCGTAGCGCGCGTCCACGTCGAAGCGGTGCACGCCCCGGCCGCCGGTTTTCTGGAAATGGACCAGCCTCGGTTTCGTGCGATCAGAGACATCGTAGATTCTGAAACCACCGCCGTCGTAGGCCTCGGCTTGAGCCTGCAGGTCGGCCTGCTGACGGTTCGGGCCGTTCTGCTCGCTGTTCACGAACATGAGATCGCCGACCACGCGCGCCTTGTGGCTGTGCGAACGCGGATCCTCGAGATGGATCTGCGACACCACGCGCGGCCTGCGCGGGTCGGACACGTCCAGGATCGAGGTGCCGAGCTGCGCGCGGTTCGGGAGGTGGCCGACGTAGGCGTGGTTGCCCTCGACGCGGACCTGTCCCGCCCCCGGCAGGTCGAGCCGCCCGAGCCTTTTCACGTTTTTCGATAGCGACGGTTCCATCAATCCATTCTAGGGCACAAGAAAGGGCGCCCGTAGCGCCCTTTCTCCCCGGACAGGTGACCTTGACCGTTATAGATCGTGCAGCACCGCACCGATGAGGGTCTTACCCACCTCTATCGCGATGACCGCATGGCCCGCCCGGGTCGGGTGGATGCCGTCCCAGAAGAAGAAGCGGTCCTGCTGGGTGCAGCGGAACGGGGGAGAGCTGGGGAAACCGAACTGCGGAACGTTGGGTTCGATGCACGCCGACGTCGCGTCGATCAGGCCGAACCGGCGAGGGTTTTGCTGGACCTGCGCGAGAAGACCGAACGCATCGAACGGCACGATCGTGATTCCGGGCAACGCGCCGAGACTTTGCAAGACGCCCGTGAGGCCCTGGTTGTAGAGTCCGCTGAGGGTCGTTGCGCCCGCCGCAATCCCTGGCGCCACGAAGGTGTTGAGGCGTTGCAGCGCGGGAGTACGCCCGACATCGGGGGCGCTCCAGACCAGAAAGTGTCGCGCTCCTGCGCCGTACAGCTTCTGGATGTTCTGGGCGACCGAAGTCAGCGCCACGGTTAGGACACCAGGCCCGGCCGTCAAGGCAGCCCGAACGTCATTGCCGCCGATCGCGATGATGTACAGCACGTCGGAAGAAGCCCCTTTATGCTGTACGTCGAAGTCCAGGAAGAAGTTGTCCACTTGCCCGCTGAGGTCGACTGCCCTTGTTCCGAACGCCGTTGCGCCCCCGACTGCATAGTTAGAGGCCCGGCCGTCGGATCCGACGAACGCCGGCCGCGCGTTCTGTGGGAGGCCGACGGCGGCGGCGAGATCCTCGATCCATGTGCGGCCATTGCTGAACCGGTGCGACGCATACGGTGCAGTGGGAACGAGGCTAATGACGTCCGGGATCCCGGTTGCTGGGTCGACCCCCGACATCCCGTAGTCGGGGGGCGAAACCGTCTGGCCGCCGTTCAGCTCGAACGCATTACCCGGGTCGGACAAGCTGTCGCCGAAGACGACGATACGGTCGAACGGACGGCGCAGGTCATCGGCTGCTGCCCAGTTGGGTGCTAGGGCTACGAAAGCGAACAGGAACGAGAACAGCCAGAACTTAACGCGCGCTGCGCAGATCGTCATGAGATCGCCCTCCCCCGGGCGTGGTGTGTTCTTACGAAGGTTGGACTGACGCTACCGAACGGCGCCGGCCCCGTCAATCCCGTGACGCTATGATAGGACCACGCGCAAAAAAAGGGCGTCGACTGACGCCCTTTGAAAGCTGCAGGAAAGCGCTGCTTAGGGTTCAGGCACGAAAGTCTGCACCGATGCAGCTGCATGCTTCACTTCTTTGTGGCCGAGGCTGGTTCGCAACGCTTCATTCGTCAGCCAGCGCTCCAGGAACTGCGCGTAATTGGGACTGCCAAGCACGCCGCTCGTACCGCCCGGCCAGATGTCGGCTACGCGCATGCCGTGTTGGTCCGCCTCGGCCACCATGCGGTGCGAAGGTATGACCGTGAACATGAAGTCATCCGGCGCCTTTCCGCGTGCGTTGTGGCTGGAGTTATCGACGGTCTGGAAGCCGCCGTCGGTTGGGATGCCGCGCACGCCGGGAAGCGGCGGCGGGAAAGCGCCTCCTGCTGGTGGAATGCTGAACACCGAGCCGAGCGGGTGCGTGAACTCGATGCGATGCAAGCGTCCCCAGCGATAGTCGTTCTGATTGGCCGAGCCGAAGAACGCCGGCGTCGCGAGCATGTCGAGCCCCGCACGCACGCTCTTCAGTATGACGAAGTCGCGCCGATCGGCCGGCGCGGCAATGCCCGCCACGGCGAAGAAGTTGACGCCGGAAGCGCCGACGCCGCCGTTCGTCGCAAAGTTGTCGAGGAGGTTGCGAAGCGCCGCGAGGCTGTCGAAATCGTCGGGCGCCGGCAGGCCCGCGATCGAGCCGTTGATCACCGTGCTCAGCATGCGCGAGCGCCACGCGGCATAGATCGACGCGGCCACGCTGGTCTGCACTTCACTGGCTGAAGGAGGCTGCAGCGCGTCGGGACCGTCTGCGGCGTCGTAGCCCTGCGCGATGCCGGTCGGCGTCGAGCGATCCCAGCCGCGCAGGCGACCCACCGCTTCGGCGATACCCGCGTCCGCGGCGAGCGCACGCAGCTGCGGGTCCGCAGCCGGATCGGTGAGCGCGCGGTCGAAGGCCTTCACGATATAAGGCGTGAAGACTTCACCGTCGTGCACCACCACGTCGGCCTGGATCGCCCGCATCTCCTTGAAGGACACCCGGCGATCGCCCGTCTCGAAGTACTCGTGCAGCCGCTTCTCGATGCGCGCGACGCGGAAACCCGCCTTCCACGAGTACGCCGTGTAGGAAATGCCGCCGCCCGGGCGAAGCTGGTTGAGCGGATTGTTGTCGCGCGTCGCGCCCGAAGGGTCGTTGTTGGCGTTGACGAAATAGCCCGCCGGCGGATTGACGATCTGCGCCATCTCGCTGAACGGCAGCACTTCGAACGCGCTTGCCTGGTACAGCTGGGGGTTCTGCACCGGCAGCCACTCGTTGCCGCCTTGGCCGTTGCGCACGAACCAGGGTGGCACGCCGTTCACCGTGCCCGCCTGCAGATCCTCGCGCACCGGAATCTCGCCCGAGGTGAAGTAGGCGATATTGCCATGCACATCGATGTAGACGAAGTTCTGCGCGCCGACGTCGAAGCGCTGCAGCGCATTCTTGAAATCGTCGAGGTTGCGCGCGCGGTTGATCAGGAGGAACGCCTCGATCTCCTGCGTCGGGCCATTGCCGACGTACTGGACGCTGAGCGCGGCCCCGGTCGCGGCATTGAGCGAGATGATCGGCCCGAAGTCGCGCCGCGGCATCACCAGCGTGGCCGGGGGGATGCTGCCACCGGGCGGAATGACCACCACGCTGCCGTCCACATTGGCGCGGAAGGTTTGCGCGATCGGGATGAGCGGTTCGCGCGCACCCTTGTAAATGGTCGACAACCCGCTCGGCGAGGCCGGATCGGGCACCACCTGCTCGGCGAAAGTATCGGTCACGTCGACCTCGTTGTTGGTCGAGCCCCAGGCGATCCAGCGGTTGTAGCCGTGGATGATGCCCGGCGCGCCGGCGATGCTGCTGCCGAACACCGGCTCGCCGTCTTCCTCGAGTCCCATGGGATAGAAGACCGAAGGCGTCGGCGCCGTGAGGTGCGGATCGTTCGCGAGCAGCGGACGGCCATCCCTTGTCAGTGCGCCGGAGACGGCCCAGAGGTTCGAGTTGCCGCGGAGCTCATGCTTCAGGATTCCTTGGAACGCCGGCAGATCGCGAACGCGGTCGAGGTAGTCGCGCATCAGGCTCAGATGGTCGTCGCTGTGCAGGCCTTCGTGCGCCCGCTCCATTCCGTGCTGCTCGCCGCCGCGCGAGCGCGAATGCGGAGGCGCCATCAGCGCGTCCGGTACGGTCGCATTCGGCTCGAATGCCGCCGAGCGCCACAGATCCTGCGAGTAGAGCGCCGCGCCTCGCGCGGGGCCCAATGCCCCGATATACGACTGCAGCGCCACGGTGCGGTCGATGTCGAGCGCGAAGCCGTTCGAAAAGGAGATCAGCTTGCCGATGACGACGCTGTCCACCGGCGTCCACGGCGCGACCTGAGTCAAGTGCAGTACGCCGTATTCCGGGGGCAGCGTCGGAGCCGTAAGGGTGGCGAGGCGTGCATTCACGCCTTCGGCGTAAGCCTCGAGCGTGGCGCGGAAGAAAGGCGACGCGGCAGCGTAGGAGCGCTCGGCGCTGCGGCGCAGGCCAAGCGTGCGAAGCTGGACGTCGGTCGGGAGCGCCGCGGTGCCGAGCAGCTCGGCAAGCGTGCCGCTCGCGAGGCGTCGGTTGTAGTCCATCTGGAAGAGCCGGTCCCCCGCGTGCACCCATCCCTGCATGAAATACAGGTCGTGGTCGTTGTGCGCACGGACGTGCGAGATGCCCTCGGTATCGATCGTGATGCGGGCGTGCTTCTGCAGGCCGGCAAGGCGCTGCGGACTGCCGGAATCCGCGGAAAAAGCTGCGTTGCTCAAGCACAGCGCCACTGCCAACCTGAAAAGTCGCGGCATTGGATTCCTCCCTGTTGTGAGCTGCACGCTAGCACTGAGGTTGTCGCACGCAAATCCCGTACATATGGGATGCGCCGTGCTCGAGCGAGCTATGGACGGTAGGCTTTCTCCTCCCGAAAAGAGCCCGCTGCGACGCGACGCCTGCACCGCGCGTAGTGTCAACGGCAAAAAAAAGCCGCCCGAAGGCGGCTTTTGATGTTTCTCTAAGGTGTGATCAGGAGCCGGGCGCCGCGGCCTGTTCAGTCGGCACGGTCTGCGGCTCCGCCGCGGGCGCGGGCGTCTCGGGCGCGGCGGCGGCCGGGATGTCGGCCAGCACCGGCTCGGCGGCCTGCGCCTTGCGGATGTTGTGGTACGCGAGGCCGGTTCCCGCGGGGATCAGGCGCCCGACGATCACGTTCTCCTTCAGTCCCCTCAGCTCGTCGCGCTTGCCCATGATTGCAGCCTCGGTCAGCACGCGCGTGGTCTCCTGGAAGGAAGCCGCGGAGATGAACGAGTCGGTGGACAGCGACGCTTTGGTGATGCCGAGCAGGATGTTGCGGAAGGTGGCCGGCTGCTTGCCCGCCTTCAGCGCCTTCTCGTTCTCCTCGAGCAGCTCGGCGCGCTCGACCTGCTCGCCCTGCAGGAACGGCGTGTCGCCCGGGCTGTCGACCTCAATGCGCCGCAGCATCTGCCGCACGATCACTTCGATGTGCTTGTCGTTGATCTTCACGCCCTGCAGGCGGTAGACGTCCTGCACCTCGTCGATGACGTAGCGCGCGAGTTCCTCGATCCCCAGCAGCCGCAGCAGATCGTGCGGATCCACCGGGCCGTCGACGATCGACTCGCCCTTGTTCACCACCTGGCCGTCGTGCACCAGCAGGTGCTTGTCCTTGGCGATGAGGTACTCGTGCTCCACGCCGTCGAGATCGGTGATGACTAGGCGCTGCTTGCCCTTGGTGTCCTTGCCGAAGCTCACCGTGCCGGTGACCTCCGCGAGCATGCCCGCGTCCTTCGGCGAGCGTGCTTCGAAGAGCTCGGCCACCCGCGGCAGGCCGCCCGTGATGTCGCGCGTCTTGGAGACTTCCTGCGGGATGCGCGCCAGCACCTCGCCCACCTGCACCTGCTGGCCGTCGCGCACGGCGATCACCGCGCCAACCGGGAAGCTGATGTTCACCGCATGGTCGGTGCCCGCGATCCGCACTTCGTCGCCGGCTTCGTTGACCAGCTTCACCGACGGCCGCTGGCCCTTGCTCGCGGCGGTGGTGCGGCGCTTGGCGTCGATGACCACGAGGGTCGAGAGGCCCGTGACGTCGTCGATCTGCTTGGCGACGGTCGATCCCTCCTCCACGTGCTCGAACTTCACCGTGCCGGCGTACTCCGTGATGATCGGCCGGTGGTGCGGATCCCAGACGGCGAGCTGCTTGCCCGCGCGCACCTGGTCGCCGTCCGAGGCCTGCAGTGTCGCGCCGTAAGGTACTTTGTGGCGCTCGCGCTCGCGGTTGTTGTCGTCGGCGATCATGACTTCGCCCGAGCGGCTGATCACCACCTTGTCGCCCTTGGCGTTGGAGAGGTAGCGCATCGTGGGCGTGAACCGCACCGTACCGGCCGATTTCGCCTCGACGTGACTCTGCACCGCGGTCCGCGACGCCGCCCCACCGATGTGGAACGTCCGCATCGTCAGCTGCGTGCCCGGCTCGCCGATCGACTGCGCCGCGATCACGCCGATTGCCTCGCCGACGTTCACCAGCGAGCCGCGGCCGAGGTCGCGCCCGTAGCACTTGGCGCAGACGCCCCAGCGGGTGTCGCAGGAAAGCGCGGTGCGCACCTTCACCTCGTCGATGCCGAGGTTGTCGATGGTGTCGACCGCGTCCTCGTCCAGCAGCGACCCCGACGGGTACAACACATCCTGGGTCTCCGGATGCACCAGATCGGCGATCAGTGTGCGGCCGAGCACGCGCTCGCGCAGCGCCTCGACCACTTCACCGCCCTCGACCAGCGCCTTCATCGAGACGCCGTTCTGGGTCTCGCAGTCGTCCTCGGTGACGACGAGGTCCTGCGTCACGTCGACCAGGCGCCGCGTGAGGTAGCCCGAGTTGGCAGTCTTCAGCGCGGTATCCGCCAGGCCTTTGCGAGCGCCGTGCGTGGAGATGAAGTACTGCAGCACGTTCAGGCCTTCGCGGAAGTTCGCGGTGATCGGCGTTTCGATGATCGAGCCGTCGGGCTTGGCCATCAGGCCGCGCATGCCGGCGAGCTGCCGGATCTGCGCCGCGGAGCCGCGCGCCCCCGAGTCGGCCATCATGTAGATCGAGTTGAACGCCTCCTGCTTCACGTTCTTGCCGTGGCGGTTGACGACGTCCTCCTGGCCGAGCTGCTCCATCATGACTTTTCCGACCTGCTCGCCGCAGCGCGACCAGATGTCGACCACCTTGTTGTAGCGCTCGCCCGCGGTCACCAGGCCCGAGGTGTACTGGTTCTCGATCTCCTTCACCTCGGTCTCGGCGTCCTTGATGAGCTGCGGCTTCTGCGTCGGGATCTGCATGTCGTTCACGCCGAAGCTGATTCCGGCGCGGGTGGCGATGCCGAACCCGGCCTGCATCAGCTTGTCGGCGAAGATCACCGTCTCGCGCAGCCCGCAGCGCCGGAACCCGGTGTTGATGAGGCGCGAGATCTCCTTCTTCTTGAGCGGCTTGTTGAGGAGCTCGAACGACAGCCCGACCGGCAGGATCTCGGAGAGCAGCGCGCGGCCGATGGTGGTCTCGTAGCGCGTGATCTTCTCCTTCACCTCGCCGTCTTCCGCGAGCTCCTTTTCCTTGATGCGCACCCAGACGCGCGCGTGGATGTCCGCCTGGCGCGAGTCGTACGCGCGGTGCACCTCGGCCAGATCCGAGAAGCTCATGCCTTCGCCCTTGGCGTTGACGTGCTCGCGCGTGGCGTAGTACAGGCCCAGCACGATGTCCTGCGACGGCACGATGATGGGCTCGCCGTTGGCGGGCGACAGCACGTTGTTGGAGGCGAGCATCAGCGTGCGCGCTTCCATTTGCGCTTCCAGCGACAGCGGCACGTGGACCGCCATCTGGTCGCCGTCGAAGTCGGCGTTGAACGCCGCGCAGACGAGCGGATGCAGCTGGATCGCCTTGCCCTCGATCAGCACCGGCTCGAACGCCTGGATGCCCAGGCGGTGCAGCGTCGGCGCCCGGTTCAGCATCACCGGATGCTCGCGGATGACCTCTTCCAGGATGTCCCAGACCTCGGGTACTTCCTGCTCGACCAGCCTTTTTGCCGCTTTGATCGTAGTGGCGAGACCGAGAAGCTCCAGCTTGTTGAAGATGAAAGGCTTGAACAGCTCGAGCGCCATCTTCTTCGGCAGGCCGCACTGGTGCAGCTTGAGCTGCGGGCCGACCACGATCACCGAGCGGCCCGAGTAGTCGACGCGCTTGCCAAGCAGGTTCTGGCGGAAGCGTCCGCCCTTGCCCTTGATCATGTCGGCGAGCGACTTGAGCGGGCGCTTGTTGGCGCCGGTCATCGCCTTGCCGCGGCGGCCGTTGTCGAGCAGCGAGTCGACCGCCTCCTGCAGCATGCGCTTCTCGTTCCGCACGATGATCTCGGGCGCCTTCAGCTCGAGCAGCCTCTTAAGCCTGTTATTCCTATTGATTACCCTTCTGTACAGGTCGTTGAGGTCCGAGGTCGCGAAGCGGCCGCCGTCCAGCGGAACGAGCGGGCGCAGCTCCGGCGGCAGCACCGGCAGGACTTCCATGATCATCCAGTCGGGCTTGATGTTCGAGGCCTTGAAGCCCTCGAGCACCTTCAGCCGCTTGGCGTACTTCTTGATCTTCGCGTCGCTCGAGGTGGCCTCGAGGTCCTTGCGGAGGGTATCGATCTCCTTGTTGAGGTCGAGCGCGCGCAGCAGCGCCCGGATGCCCTCGGCTCCCATCGCCGCGGAGAAGTCGTCGCCGAACTCCTCGACCTTGGCGAGGTAGTCGTCCTCGGTCAGGAGCTGAGTGCGCTTGAGCGGCGTGAGGCCCGGGTCAGTGACCACATAGGCTTCGAAGTACAGCACGCGCTCGATATCGCGCAGGGTCATGTCGAGAACCAGGCCCAGCCTGGACGGCAGCGACTTCAGGAACCAGATGTGGGCGGTCGGGCTCGCGAGCTCGATATGCCCCATCCTTTCGCGCCTTACTTTCGCCAGCGTGACCTCGACCCCGCACTTTTCGCAGATCACGCCCCGGTGCTTGAGCCGCTTGTACTTGCCGCACAGGCACTCGTAATCCTTGATCGGCCCGAAGATCTTGGCGCAGAACAGGCCATCGCGCTCCGGCTTGAACGTGCGGTAGTTGATGGTCTCGGGCTTCTTCACCTCGCCGTAGGACCACGAGCGGATCTTCTCGGGCGACGCGAGCCCGATCTTGATCGCATCGAACTCCTCGTCCTGCTGGACCTGCTTGAAGAGCTCAAGTAGCGCTTTCATCAGTACCTCTCCAGATCGATGTCGATGCCAAGGGAGCGGATCTCCTTCACCAGCACGTTGAAGGATTCGGGCATGCCCGCGTCGATCTTGTGATCGCCCTTGACGATGTTCTCGTAGACCTTGGTGCGGCCGGTGATGTCGTCGGACTTCACCGTCAGCATCTCCTGCAGCGTGTAGGCGGCGCCGTAGGCCTCGAGGGCCCAGACCTCCATCTCGCCGAAGCGCTGGCCGCCGAACTGCGCCTTGCCGCCGAGCGGCTGCTGGGTGACGAGCGAGTACGGCCCGGTCGAGCGCGCGTGCATCTTGTCGTCGACCAGGTGATGGAGCTTGAGCATGTGCATGTAGCCGACGGTGACGTGGCGGTCGAAGGCCTCGCCGGTGCGCCCGTCGAACAGCTGCACCTGCCCGGACTGCGGCAGGCCGGCCATCTCCAGCATCGCGTTGATTTCCGATTCGGCTGCGCCGTCGAACACCGGCGTCGCGAACGGCACGCCCTCCTTGAGGTTGTGCGCGAGCTGCAGCACCTCCTCGTCGGTCAGCTTGGAAACCTCCTCCTCCTTGCCGCTGTAGATGCGCTCGAGGATCTTCTTCACGTCGGCGACGACGAGCTTCTGCTGGTCCTTGACCAGCTCGCCGATGCGGTGCCCGAGGCCCTTGGCGGCCCAGCCGAGGTGGGTCTCGAGGATCTGGCCGACGTTCATCCGCGAGGGCACGCCCAGCGGGTTGAGCACGATATCGACCGGGGTGCCGTTCGCCATGTGCGGCATGTCCTCGACCGGCGTGATCTTGGAGATCACGCCCTTGTTGCCGTGGCGGCCGGCCATCTTGTCGCCCGGCTGCAGGCGGCGCTTCACCGCGACGTACACCTTGACCATCTTCAGCACGCCCGGGGGTAGCTCGTCGCCCTGCGTCAGCTTCTTTCGCTTGGCTTCGAACATGGCGTCGAACTCGCGCCGCTTCTGGGCGAGCGACTCCTTCAGGCTCTCGACCTGGGCGGCCGAGTCCTCCGCCGCCAGGCGGATGTCGAACCAGTCGTAGCGCTCGACCGACTGCAGGTACTCCTTGGTCACCTTGACGCCCTTGGCGAGGCGCTTGGGGCCGCCGTTGGCAGTCTTGCCGTTCAGCAGGCGCTCCAGGCGCTCGAAGGTATCGCTTTCCACGATCCTCATCTGGTCGGCGAGGTCGGTCTTGTAGCGCTTGAGCTCGTCCTCGATGATCGACTGGCTGCGCTTGTCGCGCTCGATGCCTTCGCGGGTGAAGACCTGCACATCGATCACCGTTCCGCTGATACCGGAAGGTACCCTGAGGCTCGTATCCTTAACATCCGAAGCCTTCTCACCAAAGATGGCACGGAGAAGCTTCTCTTCCGGCGTTAGCTGGGTCTCGCCCTTCGGCGTTACCTTCCCGACCAGCACGTCGCCCGCCTCGACCTCGGCGCCGATGTAGACGATTCCGCTTTCATCCAGCCTGGCCAACTGAGCTTCAGACAGGTTCGAGATGTCTCGCGTGATCTCCTCGGGCCCGAGCTTCGTGTCGCGCGCCACGACCGTCAGCTCCTCGATGTGGATCGACGTGAAGCGGTCGTCCGCCACCACGCGCTCCGAGATCAGGATCGAGTCCTCGAAGTTGAAGCCGTTCCACGGCATGAACGCGACCAGCATGTTCTGGCCGAGCGCGAGCTCGCCGAGGTCGGTGGAGGCGCCGTCGGCGATGACGTCGCCCTTGGCGATCTTCTCGCTCTGCTTCACGATCGGGCGCTGGTTGATGTTGGTGTTCTGGTTCGAGCGCGTGTACTTGGTGAGCTTGTAGATGTCCACCCCGACGTCGCCCGGCACGGTCTCGTCGTCGTTCACGCGAACCACCATGCGGTTCGCGTCCACGTAATCGACCACCCCGCCGCGCAGCGCGATGACGCAGGTGCCCGAGTCGACCGCCGCGGTGCGCTCGACGCCCGTGCCGACGAGCGGCTTCTCGGGCCGCAGGCAGGGAACCGCCTGGCGCTGCATGTTGGAGCCCATCAGCGCGCGGTTGGCGTCGTCGTGCTCGAGGAACGGGATGAGCGAGGCCGCCACCGACACGATCTGGGAGGGCGCCACGTCCATGTGCTGAACTTCCTCGGGCGACTTCAGCTCGAACTCGTTCTTGAAGCGGCACGACACCAGCGTGTCGGTGAGCTTGCCCGCCTTGTCGATCGACGCATTCGCCTGGGCGATGACGTAGTTGCCTTCCTCGATCGCCGAGAGGTACACGATCTCGTTCGTGACCTTGCTGTCCTTCACCTTCCGGTAGGGCGTCTCCAGGAATCCGTACTTGTTCGTGCGCGCGTAGAGCGCGAGCGAGTTGATGAGGCCGATGTTCGGCCCCTCGGGAGTCTCGATCGGGCATACCCGCCCGTAGTGCGTCGGGTGCACGTCGCGGACTTCGAAGCCGGCTCTTTCACGGGTGAGGCCGCCCGGCCCCAGTGCCGACACCCTTCTCTTGTGGGTGATTTCCGAGAGCGGGTTGGTCTGGTCCATGAACTGCGACAGCTGGCTCGAGCCGAAGAACTCCTTGATCGCGGCCGAGATCGGCTTGGCGTTGATCAGGTCGTGCGGCATCAGGTTCTCGGATTCCGCTTGGCTCAACCTTTCTTTGACAGCTCTTTCAACCCTGACCAATCCCGCCCGGAACTGATTCTCGGCGAGCTCGCCGACCGAGCGCACCCGGCGGTTGCCGAGGTGGTCGATGTCGTCGATCTCGCCGCGGCCGTTCCTCAGCTCGACGAGGATCCGGATCACCTCGACGATGTCCTTCGGCGAGAGCGTCAGGCGCTGCTCGATCCTGACCTCGAGCTTCTGCTTGTCGATGCCCTTGCCCTTCAGCTCCTGGAACATCTTGTCGACCTGGCCTTGAGCCTCGGCCTCGCTCGAGATGCCCTCCAGGCTCACCTTGCCGAGGTGCAGCTCGGGCGCGTGGTTGAAGAACTTGCGCAGCTCCTCCTCAGCCTCCTTCGGCAGCGCGATGCCGCGAAAACGCAGCTGCCAGCTGGTCTCGGCCGGGGCGCCGATGCGCCGGTTGAACTTCATGCGGCCGACCGCCGAGAGGTCGTAGCGCTCCTCGGCGAAGAACAGACCGTTGAACAGCGCCTCGACCGCGTCCTCCGTCGGCGGCTCGCCGGGGCGCATCATCCGGTAGATCGCAACGCGGGCCGCCTGCATGTCGGCGGTCTCGTCGGCGCGCAAGGTCTGCGAGACGTAGGGGCCCTGGTCGAGGTCGTTGGTGAAGAGCGTCTGCACCTTGCCGACCTTCGACTCGCGCAGCTGCGCGAGCAGGGTCTCGGTGATCTCGTCGTTGGCGTTCGCGAGGATTTCGCCGGTGTCGGGGTTCACCACGTTGTTGGCCAGCGTACGGCCGAGGATGAACTCGTCGGGCGCGCTGATGCGCTTGATGCCGGCGGTCTCCATGTCGCGGATGTGCTTGACGGTGATGCGCTTGTCCTTCGCGACGATCGTGTTGCCGGCCTTGTCCTTGATGTCGAAGCGCGCAACCTCGCCGCGCAGGCGCTCGGGCACCACCTCGAACTCGGCGCCGGTCGGCTTGATGTGGAACCCGTCGAAGTCGAAGAACTCGCCGAGGATGCGCGCCGGGCTGTAGCCCAGCGCCTTCAGCAGGATCGTGACCGGCATCTTGCGCCGCCGGTCGACGCGGAAGAACACGATGTCCTTCGGGTCGAACTCGAAGTCGAGCCAGGAGCCGCGGTACGGAATGACTCTGGCACTGAAAAGCAATTTTCCCGAGGAATGCGTCTTGCCGCGGTCGTGCTCGAAGAACACGCCGGGCGAGCGGTGCAGCTGCGACACGATCACGCGCTCGGTGCCGTTGATGATGAACGAGCCGGTGGTGGTCATGAGCGGGATCTCGCCCATGTAGACCTCCTGCTCCTTCACCTCCTTGGTGGTCGGCTTGGGCGCGTCCTTGTCGAGGATCACGAGGCGCACCTTGGCGCGCAGCGGGCTCGCGTAGGTGAGGCCGCGCTGCTGGCACTCCTTCACGTCGAACGGCGGCTCGCCCAGGAAGTAGCTGACGAACTCGAGGCGCGCGTTGCCCGAATGGCTGACGATCGGGAAGATCGAGGTAAACGCCGCCTGCAGCCCCTCGTTCCGGCGCGACTCCGGCGACACGTGCGCCTGGAGAAAGCCGGTGTAGGACTCGAGCTGGGTCGCGATGAGGAACGGCGTCTTCTGGACGATCGCCCGTTTCGCGAAGCTCTTGCGGATGCGTTTACGCTCGGTCAACGAATAGGTCATGAAGGCTCCTGGTCCGGCACTGGAAGAGGACAAAGGAAAAACCCTCTGCTAAATGAGGGTTCTTGCCTTGTCCTTCGGGTTCTCGGGGAGGGTAGTTCTGACCCACCCCGAGTTCCGAAGTTCCGCAATTTGGTACGTAACTCAGCCTTCTGATTACTTAATTTCCGCTTTGGCCCCGGCGTCGATCAATTTCTTGAGGACCGCGTCGGCATCGGCCTTGGAAACGCCTTCCTTCACTGCCTTGGGCGCGCCGTCGACCAGGTCCTTGGCCTCCTTGAGGCCCAGGCTCGTCACTTCGCGCACCGCCTTGATGACGTTCACCTTGTTGTCGCCGGCGGCGTTCAGCATCACGGTGAACTCGGTCTGCTCCACCTTCGCTGCAGCCGCGGCGCCGCCACCTGCCGCGGGGCCGGCGACGGCGACGGCGGCAGCCGCAGAGACGCCGAATTTCTCTTCCATGTCCTTGATGAGCTGCGACAGCTCGAGGACGGTCATCTTGCCGATCTCTTCCAGAATCTGTGCTCGTTCCACGTGTTCTCTCCTAAATTCTCTTTAAAAGGGGTTCCTGATTGACCTAAGCGGCGGCCTTCTCGCGCTGTTCCTTCAGGGCAGCCAGCGTGCGCACAAACTTGCCCGGCACCTCGTTCATCGTGCGGACCAGCTTCGCCACCGGTGCCTGCATCGTGCCCATCAGCTTCGCCAGCAGCTCCTCGCGGCTCGGCAGCAGGGCGAGCGCCTTGATGTCCTTGGCGGACAGCAGGCTGTTCGGCATGGCACCGGCCTTGATCACGAACTGCTCGTTGTCCTTGGCGAACTCCGATAGCACCTTCGCGCCTGCGACCGGATCCGGGGAGATGCCGTACATCAGCGGGCCGACCATTTGGTCGGACAGCTTCTCGAACGGCGTGCCCTGGACGGCCCTGCGCGCGAGGGTGTTCTTCAGCACCCGCAGGTACAGCCCCGATTTCCGCGCCTTCGACCTGAGCTGCGTGACGCGCCCGACGTCGAGGCCACGGTACTCCGCGACGATGACGGACTGGGCGCCCTTCAGCTTGGCCGAGACTTCGGAGACCATCGCTTGCTTCTGCTCCAGACTAAGACCCAAGGTCTACCTCTCTTTCCTGCATTGAGAAAAACACGGCGACCCCGAATCCCAGGAACCGCCGTCTGCGCAGGCAAAAACGCGATTAAGCCCCCCGACTGCGGAGCGCCTGCGGTCTTTGACGACAACTGCCAAAGTCATTGCTGTGCCGAGAGCGACGCCGGGTCGACCTTCACGCCGACGCCCATCGTGCTCGACACCGAAAGCTTCTTCAGAAAAATCCCCTTCGTCGCGGCGGGTTTTGCCTTGTTGAGCGCATCGACCAGTGCCGCGAGGTTGTCGCGCAGCTGTTCGGGCGTGAAGGAAGCGCGCCCGATCGTGCACTGGACGATGCCCGCCTTGTCGGCGCGGAACTGGACCTGGCCGCCCTTGGCGTTCTTCACCGCCGCCGCCACGTCGGGCGTCACGGTGCCCACCTTCGGGTTCGGCATCAGGCCGCGCGGACCGAGGATCTGGCCCAGGCTCCCCACCACCCGCATCGCCTCCGGCGCCGCGATCACGACGTCGAAGTCCATCTTGCCGGCCTTCACCTGCTCGGCGAGGTCTTCCATGCCCACGATCTCGGCACCGGCCGCCTTGGCCGCCGCGGCCTTGTCGCCCGGCGCGAACACCGCGACGCGCACCGCCTTGCCGGTGCCCGACGGGAGCACGACCGAGCCGCGCACCGTCTGGTCGCCCTTCTTCGCGTCGATGCCGAGGTTGACCGCGACATCGACCGCCTCGTCGAACTTGGCCGTGGCGGTCTCCTTCACCAGCTTCATGGCGTCGAGCGCGGCGTAGGACTTGGCGTGGTCCACCTTCTTCGCGAAAGCTTTCCTGCGTTTGGAAACATGCGCCATTTACATGCCCTCCACGATCACGCCCATCGAGCGGGCGCTGCCGGCGACGATGCGCATCGCCGCTTCGAGATCCGTCGCGTTGAGGTCCGGGAGCTTCTGCTTGGCGATCTCCTCGACCTGCTTGCGCGTGATCTTGCCCACCTTGTCGGTGTGCGGTCGGGCGCTGCCCGACTCGATGCCCGCGGCCTTCTTGATGAGGACCGTGGTCGGCGGCGTCTTGATGATGAAGCTGAAGCTCTTGTCCGCGTACGC
>Ga0070704_100000629_pt1 | contig 17009 bp, 13 predicted proteins | sample KBSK5252metaG_FD_65467 | JGI IMG/M metagenome (GOLD analysis project Ga0070704, IMG submission 65467) | Corn, switchgrass and miscanthus rhizosphere microbial communities from Kellogg Biological Station, Michigan, USA - KBS K5-25-2 metaG | ecosystem: Host-associated > Plants > Roots >...
GTCGTCTACACTCATGCTGGACCAGAGATCGGAGTGGCATCCACCAAGACCTTCACCACCACCATCGCCGCCTGCTACCTCGTGGCCTTGTGCCTCGGTGAGCGTCGCGGCTATCTCTCTGAGTCGGACGCGCGCAAGCGCGCGGAGGAGATCCTCGAGGCTCCGCGCTTCATGGAGGAAGCGCTGACGGTGGACCCCAGCGTGGCCGCGCTCGCCCACGACCTCGCCCGCTATCCGAACTTTCTTTTTCTAGGGCGCGGGCTCCACTTTCCCCTCGCCCTCGAGGGAGCGCTGAAGCTCAAGGAGATTTCCTATATTCATGCCGAGGGCTATGCCGCCGGCGAGATGAAGCACGGGCCCATCGCGCTCATCGACGAGAACATGCCGGTGGTGGCGCTGGTGCCGCGGGACGCGAGCTACGAGCGCATGATGGGCAACCTCCAGGAGGTCCGCGCCCGCGACGGGCGGGTGATCGCCATCTGCCATCCCGGCGACGACGAGGCCAGGCGGATTGCCAGCGCCACCATTACGATCCCGGCCGCGCCCGATCTCATCGCCCCCTTGGTCTCGGCGGTGCCGCTCCAGCTATTTGCCTACCATGTGGCGGCCTTTCTTGGCCTGGACGTGGATCAGCCGCGCAATCTCGCCAAGAGCGTGACGGTGGAATGAGCTCCGGCGTCGGGACCGCGCCACTGGTGAGCGCGATCGTGATCCTGTACAACCAGGACCGCTTTGCGCGTGCGGCCATCGAGAGCGTGCTCGTCCAGGACTATCGCCCCATGGAAGTCATTGTCGTCGACGACGGGTCCACCGATGACACCGCCGCCATCTGCGCAGGATTCGGCGATCGCATCACGTATCTCCGGCAGCCGAATGCCGGCGCGGGCGCGGCCAGGAATACGGGGATGCGTCACGCGCGCGGCGCGCTGCTCGCGTTTCTCGACGGTGACGACATCTGGGAGCCGGGGAAGATCGGAGCGCAGGTCAGTGCCGCGCGGGCACGCCCCGACGCGGGGGTGATCGTGGTGGACGGGGTGAAGTTTGAGGACGAAACGGTTTTGGCGCCGACGCTCTACTTTGGGCCGGTCCAGCAGCATTTCGCGGCCCACGGCGGGACGGAGATGATCACGGATTGTTACGAGCGGTTATTGCGGGGCTTTCTGATTTATTCTCCCTCGCAGGTCATGATCCCGCGCGAGGTGTTTTCGCGGGTGGGCCCCTGGAATACGCGGATTCGGGTGGCGAGCGACTACGAGCTGATGCTCCGTATCGCAGGAGCCGGATATCCCTTCGTCTTTCTCGGCGCTGCCCTGATGCGCTACCGTATCGTCGCGTCGGGCCTTTCCGGGCCGGCGGACCTTCGGGAGTTCACGTGGGGGCTCGATGGCTTCCTGGTGTTCCGCGCGCACGCCGCCATCGTCGATCCTCGGCACCGGGGCAAGATCGCAGAGCGACTCCGCGAGAAGACTCGCTCGTTGGCACGACGCGCGTACTATCACGGGGAGCGGGTCGAGCGGGCCTGGAGCCGTCGCTACCTGGCTCGGCTGACGGTCCGGAGCCGGCGGCCGCATCTCGTCGTCCCCTTCCTGGTGGCGGCGTTGCTGCCCCCGTGGGTCGTCGAGCTGGCCTCGCGTGTGCTCTCTCGGTCCTACCGCGGGTGCACCGCCGGGCACGACGTGAGGGGCCGACGGCAATGCGGGTGAGCGTCTGCATCCCCACCCACCAGCGCGCGGGGCTGCTTGCCCGCGCGCTGGAGGCTCTCGTTCACCAGCGGGTGGGGTCCGAGCTTGACTGGGAGATCGTGGTCGCGAACAACAATTGCACCGACGACACCCCTCGGGTGGTGAGCCAATATGCCGAGCGCGCCATCGTCCCCGTGAGCCAGGTCTTCGAGGCGCGACCTGGGGTCAGCTATGCTCGGAACGCCGCCATCGCGGTGGCCACGGGAGAGATCCTCGCGTTCATCGACGATGATATCCGACCGGAGGCCTCGTGGCTCGCCGCTGCCCTGAACGCGCTCGAGTGCGAGGGTGCAGATCTCGTGGGAGGACGCATCCTTCCAGAATGGGAAGCGCCGCCTCCGGCCTGGCTGTCCGCCAACGACGAGCTCTATGACTATCTGGGACTCATGGCGATGAGTGAGCGCCGTCGCCTCACCTATCCCTTCGCCGACCGTCCGCGGATCTGGGGCGGCAGCATGATGGTCCGGCGGTCGACGCTGGATCGGGTGGGTGTCTTCAATGTGAGCCTCGGCCGCATCGGGGCGGGATTGCGCCATGGCGAGGAGTCAGACTTGATCCGGCGCGTCCTCCAGGCCGGCCTCGTCGTCGTCTACGACCCGGCCATCCTCGTCTATCACTGGGTGCCGCGGGAGCGCATGCGACGGCGATACTTCTGGCGGTGGGTTTTCGGCTATGCGGAGGGGAAAGCCTTCTACGGCGGGCCTCGGCCCGCTGGCGCCTCGCGGCTGGGATTCCCGCGCTGGATGTATCGGAGCCTTCTCCGCCAAGGCCTCCGCCTGGCGGGGGCGCCGCTCTCGCTCCGGCGTCAGATCGACTTTTTCTGGGAGTTGGGCCTGATGGTTGGATGGCACAAACGGGCCCAGGTCGAACGGAGCGCAACGCGATGATCTCGGTTCTGATTGCGACCCGGAATCGCGGGCCCCAGCTCCAGAGCCAGCTCCGATCCTTGGGGGCGCTCGAAGCACCGGATGGCGGATGGGAGCTCCTCGTGATCGACAACGGCTCGTCGGACGGAACCGCTCTTCTGCTCCAGAGCCTTGCCGCAGAGGGGCGGCTGCCCCTGCGGGCGCTCTCCGAGCCGCGGCGCGGTAAGTCCCGGGCGTTGAACCTCGCGGTGCGGGAGACACGCGGCGACCTTCTTGCCTTCACCGACGATGACGCGGTGGTGCAACCACAATGGCTCCGCGCGCTCGAGCGTGCCGCCGCCCTTCACCCAGAAGCGATCGGGTTCGGCGGACGCTCGCCCGCTCTGGGTGGTCCCACTCCTGTCGGCCATGGAATCGTCAACTACGAGCACGGGGACCGCGATTTCGAGATCATGTCCTTCGAGAAACCTCCGCTCGGCGTCAACTACGCGTTCCGGCGTCTGGCCTTCGAGCGCTACGGACTCTTCCGCGAGGATCTGGGACCCGGCAGCGCCGTCCAGCGCGGCGATGATACCGAGTTTGTCCGCCGCCTGTGGCTGGCCGGAGAGCGCCTCCGCTACGTCGCCGACGCCGTGGTCCAGCACCCCATTCACCGCGAGCGTCTATCGCGGGGTTTTTCTCTCCGATGGAGATTCTGGGTCGGCCGGAGCAATGCCAGGTTGGCCGGGCGCCCCGATGCCGCCCCCGCAGTTCTCGGCGTGCCGCGCTATCTATATGGGGCTCTCATCCGCGAGACGTCGCGCGTTATCCTGTCCCTCATCGCTTTCCGCTGGGGCCGCGATTTCGCGTGCGCCCAGCGGCTGGCGTACGATCTCGGCCTCGCCTTCGAGTTCTGGAGCCTGGCCCCGGATTTCAACCCGACAGCACTCGTTCCACGCCTCGTCGTGCCCGCGCCCACTCTTGGCGACGGCTCCGCAAGTGCCGGATCACCGCGCCCCTTCGTAAACACGGAGCCCTGACGGGACACCTCATGCCAACCCTCGATTCCACTGTACCGGCCCTGCTCGAGCCGGGCCGTACGCGGTTCCGTTATTTCAAGGAGCTCCTGCAGTACGCGCATCTGATCCTGAGCTTTGCTCAGCGAGATGTCCGGGCGCGGTATCGCCAGACGGTGTTTGGCGCGGCATGGGCGGTGTTGCAGCCCTTCTCGCTCATGTTGATCTTCACCCTGGTCTTTTCTCGATTTGCGCGGGTGCCGAGCGACGGAGTTCCGTATCCGCTCTTCGCCTATAGCGCGCTCGTCTTTTGGACGTTCTTCTCGTCGTCACTGTCGCAGGGGACACTCGCGATGACCGCGAATGGCGCACTCGTCCGGAAGATCTATTTCCCCCGGGAGACCCTTCTCCTCGCGGTCCTCCTTTCGACCAGCTTTGACCTCGCCGTCGCCTTCACTCTTTTTCTCGCCCTCTGCGCGTATCTTCAGCTCGCCCTGACGTGGGCGGCGTTGTGGGTGATTCCCCTTCTGTTGCTCCAGGCTCTATTCACCCTTGCCCTCATCTGCTTCACGTCGGCCGTGCACGTCTACTACCGCGACATCGCGCACGGATTGCCGCTCCTCCTTCAGATCTGGCTGTTTGCGAGCCCCGTGGTTTATCCGATGAGCGTCGTCCCCGCGAACGTGTTGCCCTGGTACCGTCTCAATCCGATGGCCCTCCTGATGGAAGGCTACCGCCGCGCTCTCCTGAGCGGGCAAGGTCCCGACCTCGCGCCCCTCGGTGTCGCCTTTGCCGGTGTTCTCGTCCTGCTGATCGGCGCGTACCTGTTCTTCAAGCGTGCTGAGCGCACGTTTGCCGACGTGATCTAGGGTAGTCACAATGACCAATACTGCGATTCGCTTCGGTCGGGTGTCCAAGCGTTACCGCCTACGGCGCGGTTGGTCCGGTCTGTCAGTCCGGGACGCCGCGGACCGCATCCTCGGTCGACTCATCCGTCGTGAGAGCACTGACCGCGAGATCTTCTGGGCTCTGCGTGACGTGAGCTTTGACATCACGCGGGGAGAGACCGTTGGCCTCATCGGCGCCAACGGCGCCGGGAAGAGCACCGCATTGAAGATCCTTTCCCGGGTCACCGTTCCGACCTCTGGGGCCTTCTGGGCGGCAGGGTCCATCGGGGCCCTGATCGAGATTGGGGCAGGATTCCATCCGGACCTCACCGGTCGGGATAACGTGTTCTTGAATGGGGCCATCATGGGAATGCGACGAGCGGAAATCGATGCGAAGTTCGACCGGATCGTCGATTTCGCGGAGATCGCTCAATTCATCGACACCCCCATCAAGTACTACTCATCGGGCATGCAAGTGCGCCTCGGATTTGCGGTGGCCGCACACATCGACCCCGATATACTTCTTGTGGACGAGGTGCTGGCGGTGGGGGACGCCGCCTTCCAGGCCAAGTGCCTGAACAAGATGGCGGAGCTGAGGGAGCGCGCGAAGACAATTGTCCTCGTGACGCACAACATGGCCAACGTGGTCCAGCACTGCGACCGTGTAATCTGGTTCGATCACGGAACTGTCCGGGCCATGGGCGATCCCGAGGAGATCGTGGAGGAATATCTCCACACTGCTCAGGTCAAGCCGACCGCCCCCAGCGTCTCTCCGGCGGACGATAGCGCTCCCCTCCGCATCACGGGGGTGCGCCTCGTTGACGTGCAGGGCGCGCCCACGAGCATACTCGAGCATGGCCGGGCCGCGAGCATCGAGATGGACTATGCCGTGACGGCCCGCGTGGACGACCCCGTTATCCAGATTCAGTTCCAGGATGCGCGAGGTCATCTGCTCGGTGGCTTCACGAGCCGCTTGGCGGGTCTGAAGATCGATACGCGGGTGCCCTATAGTACCGTGCGGCTCACGCTCACCCCAGTGCTCTTCACGCGTGGCGCGTACGTGGTGGCGATCACCGTACTCGACGCAAGCCTGCACCGCTTCCTCACGCTCCGGCCCGCCTCCGCGGCGTTCACCGTCGAGGGGCCCAGTGTGGCGAGTCGGGAGGTGAGCGGCCATTTCGTCTATCCGCATCGCTGGGACGTCGAAGGAAGCAAGATCTGAGCATGGCCGGCATCGTGGGGATGTTTCGCTACACGCCGCTCAAGCCCGAGGATCGCGAGGACATCGTGGGACTCGCTCGCACCCTCGACCATTCGAGGATGGGGGCCATCGAGATCTGGAACGATGAACATCTCTGCATAGCCCAGGTCCGGCTCGCCGTGGGTCCGGGGGTAGGGCCCGCCGTGCATGCGTCGTCCGAGTCCGTGCTGTTCTTCCACGGCCGTCTCGGCGATGGGGGCAAGCGGAGCGCGGCTGCGGCGCGATGCCTGGAGGCCTGGGAGACAGGAGGTCCCGCGGGGCTGGCCGGCCTCAATGGTCAGTTCAATCTCGTGGTCCACGACGGCAAGGCGCGCGCTCTGTTCCTGGCCAATGATCGCTTCGGCGCCCATCCGCTCTTCTATCACGCGACCTCTGAGCGGCTCGTGTTCGCCAGTCAAGTGGCGGGGGTGCTCCACCGAGACGTCCCGCGACGGCTGGATCTGTCCGCGGTACGCCAGTTCTTCGTCTTCCAGACGATTCTCGGGGAAGGGACGTTTCTCGATGGGGTTCGCGCCCTGCCCCCCGCAGGCCTCCTTCGATACCGGGCGTCCGAGGTCGAAGTGACGCGGTACTGGGCGCTGCGCTACCGCGAGGATGACGGCCGCTCCGAGCGGCACCACGCCGAGCGACTGGCCGCCGCCCTCGATGGAGCAGTCCGCCGGGGAATTGGGGATGGGCGGGGCCTCGGGGTGCTGCTCAGCGGAGGCCTGGACTCGCGCGCGCTCGTCGCGCGTCCAGAGACTCCACTGCACGCGGTGACCCTCGCGGACTGGGACAACGCCGAAGTACACGGGGCGCGCGACATCGCATCCCGGCGGGGGTTGCCGTTCACGTTCGTACGCAGGAGTCCCGATCACTATGTTCGCCTCGTCGACCTCGGGGTCGCCCTGGGGGACGGTGCCTATCGGTACGACAACGCGCATTTCGCGGGGCTCCGTGGCCGCGTGCCGGCCCATGTCCAGGGGCTCGTCAGCGGATACGGGTTCGACCTTCTGCTGAAAGGCGACGCAGTGCCGAAGCGCCGGCTCCGGATCGGGGACTGGCCGGTGAACCGCCACGCGATGGTGGAGATCCCGACTCCCGCCAGTGTGGATGACCTGGTAGAGGTCGTTCTTGACACGCAGCGAGACTGCCTCTGGCGTCACCCGGGGACGGCGGCGATGTTCTTGCCCGACCATCGGCGGGGGTTCGTCGAGGACGTGCGTGGCGCCGTCGCAAACATCCTTCGGCGAGGCTGGGACCGTGCGCCGGGGCCGCTCCAGCGCTGCGAGTTGGTCCGGATGGACATGCTGGCGACTCGCTTCAATGCCTACCTCAACGTGCTCAGCATCCGCCACTTCTTCCGGGACGTCACCGTCGCCTTCGACAACGAGATCCTGGACCAGCATACCGCCATCCCGCCCCGCCTTCGCCTCGACGGCCGCGCCTACCGGGAGGCCCTTCGTCTGCTCGCGCCCGATCTCTACCGGCTCAAGGACGCGAACTCGGGCGCCCGGCCGGGCACTCACTACCTGGTCACCCTCTTGCAAGAACGGGCGCGCCATCTGGGTGAACGTCTCGGCTTCCGCCGGCGCCCAACCCCTCCCGATCCTGTGATGACTCAAGGATCGTGGCCCAATATGGGCGAGTTGATTCGCCAGCGCCCGGCCCTGACCGCGCGCCTACGGGCGACCTTGGCGGACCCCGCCTCCCTGCCCGACGAAGTGTTCGATCGGCGCGGCCTACGCGGCATGCTCGCCGATCACCTGGAGCGCCGCCAGGACGCGACCTGGCCGCTCCTTCTCCTCCTCACCTTCGGCACCTGGCACCGCGCGGTCGTGGCTCGAGAACCTGCGCTCACGGCGGCGGACGGAACTGCCGCATGAAGATTGCGGCCATCGTCGGCGGATTCCCGAAGCTGTCCGAGACCTTCATCCTTCGTCACCTCACGGCCCTCGTCGATCTGGGCCACGAGGTCGACATTTACGCCCGGCGTCACCCGGGCGAGGACGCGGTGCAGCCCGACGTGCTCCGCTACGGTCTTCTCGACCGGACGCACTACTTTGACATTCCGATGACGCGAGGCCGGCGCATCGCGCGCGCCCTCCGCACACTGGTCTTTCACCTGCCGCGCTATCCGCGCGCTATGCTCCGGTGCCTCAATCCGGTGCGGACCCGAAGCTTCTATTCCCTCCTCAACAATGTCATGTTCGTGGCGCCGTTTCTGGGCCGGCGATATGACGCCATCCTGTGCTACTGGGGCGGAAATGGGATGGATTTCATCATCCTAAAGGACGTGTTCCCGCAGGCCCGCTTCGTCACGCGCTTCGGAGGGGACGACTATGCCATCGGGGACGAGGACGGGCCCCATGTGCTTCGCGCTCTCCGCGAACGCGCGGACGCCTTCATCGTGCAGACGGACTACTACGGGCGCGCCACCCTTCGTCGTTACGGCTTCGACGACGCCAAGATAGTGACGTACCGCCACGTGATTGCCGTCGGCGAGATTCCATTCCATGAGCGGCGCTTCGACGGCCAGCGCGTGCGGCTCGTCACCGTGGCCCGGCTCGTCGAGAAGAAGGGGCTCGATCTGGGGATCCGGGCGGTGGTGGCGCTCCAGGCCCGCAACCCGCACCTCCGGATCGAGTACCGGATCGTGGGGGATGGTCCCCTCGCGGCGGCGCTCGCCGACCTCGTCCACGAGCTCAAGGCGGAGGACACCGTCAGCCTTCTGGGGGCGCTCAGGACTCCCGACGTCATGCGGTGCCTCTCGGAGGCGGACGCGTTCCTGTTGCCGAGTCTCATGGAGCAGGCCGGATATGTTCTGCTGGAGGCCCAGGCGACCGGGCTCCCAATCGTGGCCACCCGGGTCGGGGGTGTGCCCGAGATGGTTCGCGAGGACGAGTCTGCGCTCCTCGTCCCCGCGGGCGCGGCCGCGCCTCTGACCGACGCACTCCAGCGTCTCATCGACACCCCGGAGCGCTGGCCAGAGATGGGCCGGGCCGGGCGGGCCCATGTCGAGGCCCAGCATGACCTCCACCGACTCAAATCCCGACTCGCCGAGATCCTACGGGGGGCCCGGTGACAGTTCCGGCGAAGGTCCGGTCGAGATGAAGGTCGCCGCCTGCTTCCTCGACGCGGGCCTCGAGCCCACCGTGGTGATGGCGTCCATGACGGAATCGATGAGGCTCTTTGATCATCAGTTCCAGGCAACATACCGCGTCGAGCGGGGAGCGATTGGGCACGTCTCGCCGGGCCTGCCTTCCGGCGTCGGCGGATGGGGACAGAGCGAGCATCGAGGAAATCGACTTCTGGTTTCGGGAGTCCCGCTCGCGCCGGGGGGATCGCTCACTTCCGTCCTGAATGCTATAGTGGCATCGAACTACCAGGACGCCGCGTCCATGCTGCAGTGCCTCGATGGGGTGTTCGCCGCCGTGTTCTGGGACGCCCTCCACCACCGTCTCGTCGCCGTCACCGATGCATTCGGCGTCCAGCCCCTCTACATGCTCCGTGCCGGGAGGTCGCTGCTGCTCGCGAGCGAGCTTCGTGCGATGTGCGCCTCGGGTCTCGTTCGGGTCGAGCTCGACGCCGCCGGATGGGGCCAGTTCTTCACGGTCGGAAACACCCTCGGCAACGCCACCCTCCTCGCCGGAATCTCCCGCGTTCCCCCCGCTACCATCCTCGAGTACGATCCCCGTACGGACCATCTCGCCTCTCGCACCTACTGGAACTTCCCGGACGGCAAGCCTGATATCACCGCCATCGATCGGCTGCCCTCGGGTGAGATCGTCGATCTTCTCCGGCATGACGTACGGCGCTATGCAGCGCTCACCGACTCCTCCACGTTGCTCCTCAGCGGAGGCTTCGACTCACGGATCCTCCTGTCGGTTCTTCGCCGCGAGGGGCTCCCGTCCCGCTCTCTCGTCCTCTCCCATGCGAACGAGGCAGAGGGCGCAGACGGCCGCTTTGCGATGCGGATCGCTCGGCATTCGGGCTTGGCGTATTCGTTCGTCCCCACCCGCTCCGACTACTACTCGTCGCCTTCGTACGCGGACTATCTTGTCCAGAACGAGGTAGCAACGCCGAGCCTCTACCTCTTCATCCCGCAGCTCGCCGAGCGGATCACGCCGGACATGCACGCCATCTGGGACGGATTGTTCCCCGGATTCACTCTCAATGAGGCCGGTTATCCAGCCGATTCCTTCCAGTCGTTTCTCCGACACAAGAGTCTCGCGGCGGACTCTCCGCAATGGACCGCGATGGCGCGAGTGTTCGCGCCGGGCGTGTATGCCGATATGCGTCACGGATTCGAGGAGAGCTTCCGCCGCGAGGTGGACGGCTACCCCGATGACGCCGACGGCGTATGGAGATTTACCTTCCGGAACCGGGGCCGACACCGGATCGCACCGAATCCGGTCAAGGTGTTCGCGAATCATGTCCTCCCGTTCACACCGGGAAGCAGCCGGCGTTACTGGGAAGTGGTCTCCCGTATTGCTGCCCCGCTCCGGAATGCCCACGGCGTCTACCTCCGGATCCTCCACGAGCATTTTCCGGAGGCGCTGGAGGTTCCTTTCATTTCGCAAGGCCGGATCGTCAGCGCAGCGCCGTGGACGAGCCTTCGCGCATTCCGTACCGCTGCCCCTGACCTGGTCCGACAACTATTGGGCTCGAGGCTGCCGCGGCGCTATTTCGACTGGGCGCCGTCCGCAATCCGCGACGTCGTGGTCGCCAATGCCGAAGTCGATCACCCGGACTTGAATCACGACGGTGTTCACGGGGTGATTCGGTCCGAACGGACGGATGCCGTCACCGAGGCCGCCCGCTCAGTGCTGTTCTATTGGCAGGCCTGGCGATGGGTCATGGAGGGGAGCCGAGATCGGCTTCAACCGCAGCCAGCGGAGATCCTCGGAGAGCGGGCGTGAATGATGGGATCGGTGCCCGTGCCCAGGACCCGGTGGCGGTCGCGCTCATCGAGAGCAGCATCGGTCTATCGGGCTCGACCATGAGTCTCTCTACGCTCGTCCGGTGCCTCGACCGGGACAGGTTCGAGCCGCACGTCATCGTGGCTCGCGCGGATCAGGCGGCCTACCTTCAGGACAAGGTGGGCGCCTGGCTTCGAGTGGTGCGGATCGCGCCGCGCCGCCGCGTTCGAGCGAGAGTTCCGTGGCTGGGGAAGCTCGGCGCGCTCCTTGACTTTCTGACCGTCACGCTCCCGTACGCCAACGCCCTTCGTCGCTTCGTTACGCAACACCACGTGCGCCTCATTCATCAGAACAACGGGTTCGACGTCGCCGCTCTTCTGGCCTCACGGTGGTCGGGCGTACCGCTCGTGGCCTACCAGCGCGGCCGCGAATGGGACTCACGGCTCGTCCGCCGGCTGGCCCCTCTCGCCGCGCGGTACATCGCGAACTCCTGCGTCACGCGAGGCAATCTCCTCGATCTCGGTGTTTCTCCTGGCCAGGTGAGCGTGGTATACCCGCCGATCGACCTCGATGCGTTCGACGCCGACCGGCCCCCTGCCCACAAGTTCACGCGCGAGGTAGTGGGTATTCCACGGGAAGTGCCCTGTATCGGAATTATCGGCCAGCTCCAGGAGTGGAAGGGACACAAGGTCTTCATCCGAGCGTTTCGACAGGTGCTGCTCGCCGTTCCGGAGGCGTGGGCCTGCGTGGTGGGCGCGCCGCCCCCCGGAGGAGAAGCGTACGAGCGCGAGCTGCGCGATCTCGCGCGACAGCTCGGCGTGGCTGAGCGGGTGGTGTTCGTCGGATTCGTCGGGGACATTCCCAGCGCACTGCAGCTTCTCGATATCGTCGTCCACGCCAGCGTCGAGCCGGAGCCATTTGGGCGGGTCATCGCCGAGGCCATGGCCATGCGGAAGCCGGTGATTGCCAGCGACGAGGGCGGGCCCCGGGAGATCATCGAGCACGATCGGACCGGCCTCCTCTTCCCGTGCGGAGACGATGGAGCGCTCGCCGAGAGTATCGTGTCCCTGCTCCGGGACCGCCCGCGGGCGCAACGGCTGGCGGAGGCCGGATTCGCCCACTCGAGGGAGCGCTTCTCCGCCGTCCGCCACGCTCGGCTCGTCGAGAGCGTCTACACCGAGGTACTGGATTCACGGACCAAGGAAGGAAGACATCCATGATTGGCTCTCCCATCGGTCTCATCATCTGGGGTATCGCGCTGCTGGTGCTGTACGTCGGCGTAGGCCCGGTGAGCGCCCAGAAGTCCACGCTGCCGGAATCGATCGTCCGGATCAGCCTCCAACCGTCGGTGATCGTGAATCAACTCGGGATGGCGATCACGGAGGAGCGGCGTGCCCTCGAGGGCTACAACGCGGCCGCGCCCGATGACGATATCAGCGGTCCCCACCAGGCGGCGTCCAATGCCTACGTGCTCATCCGCGCGGCCCGGGAGGGGATCTGGAGGATCAAGACGTTGAAGAAGTTCGAGGATCCCGTCCTGGAGCTCGTCCACAAAAAGGTGACCGCGGCCTGGAATCGATCCCGCGCACCGGTAGATCGGCTGAGCTGGGGGGGACGGCGGGATCAATATCTCGAGATCTCTCGCCGGCAACTAGCTGAAACTATTGGGATGCTAGAAGAAATACTCTTGGTATGGCCGTGAGGGACAATGGCACCCTGCTTGCACGCATGAAGGCAGTCTCCCGATGAGCCTACGCGACCTGTTCGTGACGCTTGTCATCTTTGGCGCGCTGCCATTCTGTCTGGCACGCCCATGGATCGGCATTCTCACCTGGTCCTGGATCGGTTACATGAACCCCCACCGTCTGACGTGGGGCTACGCCTACAACCTTCCCTTTGCGATGATCGTCGCCATCGCCACGCTCACCGGGCTCCTGTTCACCAGGGACCGAAGGCCGCTGCCGCGCGCGCTCGAAACCTATCTCCTGCTCGCGCTGTGGGGGCTGTTCGTGATCTCTACCTTCTCGGCAATCGAGCCCGTCGACGCCTGGGATCAACTCGACAAGGTTTCGAAGATTCTCCTTGTCACGTTCGTCACCATGCTTTTGTTCCAGGACACGTACAAGCTCAAGCTGCTTCTGTATGTCATCGCGCTGTCGATCGGGTTCTATGGTCTCAAGGGTGGCATCTGGGCCCTGGCGACCGGGGGAGGAAATCAGGTGCTCGGACCCCCCGAGACCTTCATCTCCGGGAACACCGAGATCGGGCTGGCCCTCAACATGGTCATCCCAATCGTGCTGCTCCTCAGCCGCTTCGAGGAGCGCCGGTGGCTGAGGAACGGGCTTCGCGCCGTGTTCTTCTTCTCCATTATCGCGGTGATCTTCACGTACTCCCGGGGCGCCGTGCTGGGGCTGGGCGTGATGCTCACCCTGACTTTCGTGAAGAGCCGAGCCAAGTTCATCGTGCTGCCGCTCGCGATCGTGCTGGCGCTCTTCGGCAAGGCGATCGTGCCCGAGCAGTGGCTGACGCGAATGGGCACCATCCAGACCTACGAGGAAGATCGATCGGCCAACATGCGTCTCAACTCGTGGTACGTGGCGTATCAGCTTGCTCTCGACAACCCCTTCATCGGTGCGGGATTCCGGCCCTTCTCTCCCGGTATCTACCTACGCTACTCGCCCGAGGAGAGGTGGAACGACCAACAGGATGCTCACAGCATCTATTTCCAGGTCCTCGCCGAGCACGGATTCACCGGCCTCGGGCTGTACCTGGCGCTCATCGCTTCCACCCTTATCAGTCTGCGGCGAATCGCCCGTCAGGCGCGCCGGGTTCCTGAGCTGGCCTTTCACTTCTTCGCCGCGCAGATGATCGAGGTCGGCTTGATCGGCTTTCTCATCAGTGGCGCCTTTCTGAGCATGTCGTACTTCGATCTGTTCTTCCATCTGGTGGCGATCACGGCGATCCTCAAGGTGCTCGTCTTGCAGCGCGCGGAGACTGCGGTAGCCACGGTTCCCGCGGCGCCTCCGGTGGCGCCGCCGCGCCGCACCCCGCAACCGGCGCGAGTGGCCCTCCCTCCGCGGCGAGCGAGGCTCTGACCTTGTGCGGAATCGCCGGCCTGCTCCGGACAGATGGCGCGCCCGCCGATGCGGCTCTGGTGGGTGCGATGACGGACATCCTGTCCCATCGAGGACCTGACGGAGACGGTTTCTTCGTCCAGGGGCCGATCGGTCTCGGGCATCGCCGTCTCGCCATCATCGACCTCGCCACCGGCGATCAGCCAATGCTCAGCGACGACCACGCGCTGGCGCTCGTCTTCAATGGCGAGATCTACAACTACCGCGAGCTGCGGGCCGAGCTCGAGGGGCGCGGGGCCCGCTTTCACACCACTTCCGATACGGAGGTACTGCTGCGGGCCTACGAGGCTCACGGCGTGGACTGCCTGGCCAAGCTTCGGGGCATGTTCGCCTTCGCGCTCTGGGACGGGAACCGCCGCCGGCTCTTTCTTGCCCGCGACCGGGTGGGCATCAAGCCCCTCGTGTATGCATGGGACGGACGCCGGCTCCTCTTCGGATCCGAGCTCAAGGCGGTGCTGGCCGACCGCACGGTCCCGCGGGAGCTGGACTGGGACGCCTTCCACGACTACCTGGTGCACCACTATGTCGGAAGTCCCCGGTCCATCTTCCGCGGAGTGAGGAAGCTGCCGCCCGCGTCCTACCTCCTCCTGGAGGCGGACGGGGGCGAACCCGAAGTTCACCGCTACTGGGACCTTCGCTTCGCGCCGCTGGAGACGCGTCCGGAGGCGGAGTGGGTGGAAGGCCTGCGCTGGCACCTCGACGACGCAGTGCGGAGTCACATGGTGTCCGACGTGCCGATCGGCGCCTTCCTCTCGGGAGGGCTCGACTCCGGATCGGTCGTCGCTCTCATGGCGAAGGCCTCCCCCACGCCCATCCGAACCTTTTCCATCGGGTTCGATGAAGCGGACTTCGACGAGCTGGCCTATGCGCGCGAGGTGGCCCGGCTGCACGAAACTGATCACTGCGAGTTCGTGGTCAAGCCCGACGCGCTCGAGGTGCTACCCCGGCTCGCGTGGCAGTTCGACGAGCCCTTTGGGGACTCCTCGGCCCTGCCCACTTACTACGTGTCGAAGATCACGCACGAGCACGTCACCGTGGCTCTCTCGGGGGACGGCGGGGACGAGAACTTCGCTGGCTACCGCCGCTATGATCTGGCGCGTCAGCGCCACGATCGTTTCGACGGCATCTGGGGTCGGATTCCGCGGACCCTCGCGCGAATGATGTCCTCGGTGTTGCCGGGCTCGGTGCGCGGCTCCGGATTCATCGAGTTGGTGGCGGCGGATAGCATCGAGCGTTACTTCCGGATGGTCGCCTATCAGCGAAGCTCCACGTTGGCCCGGCTGCTCACGCCGGACAGTCGCGCGCGCGTCGACACCCGGGTGGACGCGCGCCTCTTCCGCGCTCTCGCCGCCGAGGGCGGGTCCCTCGACTATGTGTCCACCATGCAGTACCTGGATGTGCGCACCTACCTCCCGGAAGACATCCTTACCAAGGTGGACCGTACGAGCATGCTCGTCTCGCTCGAGGCGCGCGTGCCGCTCCTCGACCACGTGCTCATGGAGTATGTGGCCACCATGCCCAGCGCGCTCAAGCTGAGGGGGGGCGAAGGCAAGGCCGTGTTCAAGAAAGCCATGGCCGGCGATCTCCCCGCCTCGGTCAGGGCGCGGCGCAAGATGGGTTTCGGTGTTCCTCTCGCCGCTTGGTTCCGTCGCGAGCTTCACGACTACTCTCGCGATACGCTACTCGGCTCCCGGGCGCGTCAGCGGGGGCTCTTCTCCCCGCGCGCGGTCGAGGCGATCCTCGCCGAGCACGCCCGCGGCCGTGACCATTCCGCTCAGATCTGGGCGCTCCTTGTCTTCGAAGAATGGGCGCGTCGGTGGTGCGATGTCTGAGGCGCGCTCGCATGTGGTTCACGTGATCGACTCTCTCGCGGTGGGCGGCACCGAGAACGGTCTCGTCAACCTGGTCGGCGCGCTCGCCGAGGAGTTTCGACACACCATTGTCGTGATGACGGCGTCGGGACCGCTCGCCGGGCGCCTCCCGCGGGGGGTCGAACTGGTGACGCTGAACAAACGGCCCGGGCTCGACTTCGGCGCCGTTCTCCGCTTGGCCCGGTTGCTTCGACGGCTCGAGCCGGACATCGTCCACTCGCGAAACTGGGGCGCGTTCGACGCGGTGGCCGCCGCGGCCCTGGCCCGCGTGCCGGCGGTGCTGCACGGTGAGCATGGGCGCGAGGCCTCGGATCCGGAAGGTCTCAACTCCCGACGCAATCGACTGCGACGGTGGGCGGCGCCCTTCACGTCGAGTTTCGTGACCGTGTCCCGAGATCTCGCTCGGTGGCTCATCGGCACCGTGGGAGTGCCGGCGGCAAAGGTGGTCACCATCCACAATGGCGTGGACACGCGCCGGTTCGGGGAGGAGGACCGTGTGGCGGCCCGCCGGGCGCTCGGGTTGGCCGCCGACACCCTCGTGGTGGGCACGGTGGGACGCCTCGACCCCGTCAAGAATCAGGGCGCTCTCCTCGACGCCTATGCCGGACTCGCGCGGATGGATGCCCGTCACGCCCTCGTCGTCGTGGGCGATGGGCCGTGCCGAGCCGCGCTCGAGGCGCGGGCGGCTCACGCGGACCTCGCCGGCCGAATTCGCCTCGTGGGCGAGCGCAACGACGTGGCCCGACTCCTCGCCGGGTTCGACGTCTTCGCCCTGCCCTCCATCGCGGAAGGCGTCTCGAACACCGTTCTGGAAGCGATGGCGACTGGACTTCCGGTGGTTGCCACCCGCACCGGGGGCAACCCGGAGCTCGTCGATGACGGCGTCACCGGTCGCCTCGTTCCGGTAGGAGATCAGCCGGCGCTGACGGACGCGCTGTCCGCGTATCTCGTCGACGCCCACTTGCGCCAGCTCCATGGTAAGGCCGGTCGACAGCGCGCCCTGGACGAGTTCAGCCTGGAGCGAATGGTTTCTCGCTACCGTCAGCTCTATCGCGCGGTGACGGTGGGGTCGAGGGCCTGAGCATGTGCGGCATCGCGGGCATCGTGTACGGCGACCCCGGTCATCCGATTTCGCCCGAGCTGCTTCAGCGCATGACCAGCGCCCTGGCCCATCGTGGGCCTGACGCCGACGGCTTCCACGTCGGACGCGGCGTGGGTCTCGGCCACCGCCGGTTGTCGATCATCGATCTCTCCACCGGCGATCAGCCCATGTTCAACCAGGATGGAACCATCGCGGTGGTGTTCAACGGGGAGATCTACAACTTCCTCGAGCTGCGCGAAGAGCTGGCCGC
>Ga0070704_100000642_pt1 | contig 16910 bp, 18 predicted proteins | sample KBSK5252metaG_FD_65467 | JGI IMG/M metagenome (GOLD analysis project Ga0070704, IMG submission 65467) | Corn, switchgrass and miscanthus rhizosphere microbial communities from Kellogg Biological Station, Michigan, USA - KBS K5-25-2 metaG | ecosystem: Host-associated > Plants > Roots >...
CGCGAGCAATCCGACGCCGCCGGCGATGCCGGCCATGCGGGTGCGCGTCACAAGCCGTACAGATGCCGGCCGGGATAGTGCGCCACGTCTCCGAGCTCCTCGCTGATGCGCAACAGCTGGTTGTACTTCGCGACCCGCTCGGTGCGCGACGCGCTGCCCGTCTTGATCTGACCGACGCCCGTGGCCACGGCGAGGTCAGCGATGAACGTGTCCTCCGTCTCGCCCGAGCGGTGCGAGATGATCGAGCCGTACCCGTTGCCGCGGGCCAGCTCGATGCACTGCAGCGTCTCCGTCAGTGTCCCGATCTGGTTCAGCTTGATCAGGATCGCGTTCGCCACGTTCTCCTCGATTCCGCGGGCCAGCAGCTCGACGTTCGTGCAAAACAGATCGTCTCCCACAAGCTGCACGCGCTCCTGCAAAGTCTCTGTGAGCTTTGCCCACCCGGCCCAGTCGTCCTCCGCCAGGCCGTCCTCGATGGACACGATCGGGTAGCGATCGATCCATCCTTTATACAGCGCAATCATCTCCTCGGCGCTCTTCTTCCCGCCCTTGCTCTTCTTGAAGCTGTAGCTGCCGTCCTCGTACAGCTCCGACGCCGCGACATCGAGCGCGATGGCGATGTCCTTCCCCGCCTCGAACCCCGCCGCCTCGATCGCCGCCATGATGGCTTCCAGCGCCGCTTCGTCGTTCGGGAGATCGGGCGCAAAGCCCCCCTCGTCCCCAACGGCCGTCGAGAGGCCCCGCTTGGTCAGCACCTTCTTCAGCGCGTGGAACGTCTCCACGCCCATCCGCAGCGCCTCCGGGAACGTCTCGGCGCCGATCGGCACGACCATGAATTCCTGCGAGTCGACGGTGTTGGCGGCATGTGCGCCGCCGTTCAGGATGTTCATCATTGGGATCGGCAGGATGTGCGCGACCGGCCCGCCGAGATAGCGATAGAGCGGCAGGCCGGCGTCCTGGGCGGCCGCGCGCGCGACCGCCAGCGAGACCGACAGAATGGCGTTCGCGCCGAGGTGGCCCTTGTTGGGCGTACCATCGAGGTCGAGCATCGCGTAGTCGATCGCGATCTGGTCCTCGCCGGACATGCCCTCGAGCCGCGGGCCGATCACCTCGTTCACGTTTTTCACGGCCTCGAGCACGCCCTTGCCGCCGTAGCGTTTGGCATCCCCGTCGCGCAGCTCCACCGCTTCGTGCTCACCCGTGGAAGCGCCACTGGGGACTGCGGCGGTGCCGCTCGCGCCGCTCGCGAGGGTGACGTCCGTTTCGACGGTGGGATTGCCCCGGCTGTCGAGAATCTCGCACGCGTGGACAGAAATCACTGTGCTCATTGTGGACCCAACCCTACCGTGCCTTGGACTGAAGGGCAACCATCGCGGCGCGGACCTCGTCGCGGAGCCGCTCGCGATCGTCCGGCGCGAGGCCGGCCGTCGGGATCGGCGCGCCGACGAGGAGGCGGATCGGTCGCGGCCGGAGGCGCCACGCGCCCTTGGGAAGGATTTCGAATGTGTCGTGGACGTAGACCGGCACGATCGGCACCTGCGCCGCGATCGCCAGGCCGAAGGGGGCGTTCCTGAACGGCAACAACTCACCGGTGCGGCTGCGTGTGCCCTCGGGGAAGACAATAATAGAAGAGGTACCGCGCTGGATCGTGCGCGCAGCTTCGTCGTACGCCTCGAACGCCTTCTTGCGAGCGGCGCGATCGATCGGGATGTGCCCGGCGGCGTGCATCGCCGTGCCGAGCAAGGGGATCTTGAACAGCTCCCGTTTCGCGACAAATCGCACCGATCCCGGGAGCGTGGCGAACAGCGCCCAGATATCGAACATCGACGAGTGATTCGAGGCGTAAATGACCGGCTGGTTGCGGGGGATCGATTCGAGCCCCTCGGCGATCACCGGCGTGCCCGCGGCTTTCAGGACCTGACGCGCCCAATCGGTGCCGGCCCAATCGTAGACGCCACCGACGCGGTTTCTGACGCGAAACAGCCCTGCGATGACGGCACCTGCAGAGTGATAGACTGCGGAAACTCCGAGGACTACGTAGTACCACAGGGTGCGGACACTCACGCGAAGTGATCGTAACCCGCGGGCATCGCTACCGGCTTGCTGTGATCGAGGAGTCGCACGCCGCCCCGGCGTCCGCCCGCGCCGCGCAGGCAGGTGCCGATGCGGCTCAGCTGCAACCCGGTCTCTGCACGGAAGGCAGAGACACTCGCGTCTCCGAAGGTCGGCGGCATCGCGCACAATAGCTCGAATTCTTCGCCGCTTGCTACCGCCGCCAGGGCCTGAACTTCCTCCCAACAGGGAATCTGCTCGAGGTTGATCTCGATCCCGACCTCGGACGCGGCGGCGAGATGTTGCGCATCGGCGGCGAGCCCGTCGGAGATGTCGATCATCGCGCTCGCGCCACTGTTGGCGAGCCAGCGGCCCGCTTCGATCCGCGGCTCGGGACACGCGTACCGATTGCGCAGGGCGTCCGGCATGCGCGTGCCGGCGCGCAGCCGCTCCAGCGCGAGCGCCGCGCCCCCCAGATACCCAGTAACCCAGACGCCGTCGCCTTCGCGCGCGCCCGACCGTCGCACGGGGTGCTCGGCGGTCCCAATGACGCAGACATCGATCACGTATTTGTCCGCGCGTGTGAGATCGCCGCCGAGTACGGACGCGTTGAGATTGTGCGCCATCGACGCGACGCCGGCCATGATCTCGCCCGCGGGATCTGGGCCCTTCGTGTCGTGGGCCGGAACCCCCAGCGAAACCAACAACCCGAGCGGCGTGGCGCCTTCAGCCGCGAGATCGGACAGCGCCGCACCGGCGGCCCGAAATCCGATCTCCCTGAAATCGAGCCAATCGGTGCGGAAATGGACGTTCTCGAGCGCGTTATCGATGCTGATAGCGAGCGTCGTCGAGCCGAGGGGTAGCAGGGCGCAGTCGTCGCCGAGCTCGGTAACGTCTTGTCCCGAGACTTCCGCAATGCGCGCGAGGATCCCGCGGACGCGATCGAATTCCTTTCCGGGACCGAGATTCATGGCCTAAACGTTAGCTACAGCACGTCCGGGGCTTCAAGCTCCACAAGGAGCGGAGGTTTGACCGTTGGCACGTTTTTCCACGCGCGCCACACCTCGGGCAGCGCCGCAAGCACGTCAGCCGGCCGCAAGCTGCGTGCGGTCCACTGCCGCGCGCCTTGCTCGGCGGCACGACCAAGTGCGTGCGCGCCGAGGGCCGCCGCTTCGGCGGGAGCGGTGCCACGCGCGAGAAACGCGCCGACGAAACCGGCGAGCAGATCACCGCTGCCGCCGGTCGCGAGGCCCGGATTGCCACTTGCGACAACGTGTTCGGGTCCGCGCAAGTCGGCGATGACCGTCGGCACCCCTTTGAGCAGGATCGTGCACTTGAGCTTCGCCGCCGCGCGCCCCGCCGCCGACCAGCGGTCGTTGGCCGCTTCGTCGGCGAGTGGGTCGCCCGCGAGGGCGCGAAACTCTCCGAGATGCGGAGTGCACACCAGTGCACGACTGCCCGTCGGCACGTCGGCACGAAACACATGGAGCGCGTCGGCATCGACAACCGTTGGAATCGCCCGACGCGACATCACAGCGGCAACGAAGGACGCGCGCGTCGATCGTGGTTCACGGCCCAAGCCCGGTCCGATCACGAGGGCGTCCGCCCAATCGAGGGCTTCGGCCACGGCGGGTTCGAGTGTCTCGCCGAGCGCCGATTCCACGGTCAGCACGTCGGGCAGACTCGCCTGCGCCGCGGCGATCGTGTCACGGGCGGCGACGAGCTTTACCAATCCGGCACCGGCGGCAAGGGCGGCACGGGCGGTATGGAGCGCCGCGCCGCTCATGCCGTCGGCACCGCCGACGACGCACACGCGGCCGCGATCGCCTTTATGCATCTGCGGCGCGAGCCGCGGCAGTCGCTCGGCGGCCCAGTGATCGGTGACCAGCAGCGGCCAGGCGGCATCGGCGGGCGGAAAGCCGATGTCGACGACGACGACCTTCCCGCACCATTCACGCTGGAGCAAATGGCCGCGGCGCGGGCCGCCGAACGTCACCGTGATGCGAGCATGGATCGGGCCGTGCGCTTCCCCGCTGGTCAGATCGAGCCCCGTGGGTCCGTCGATCGCGAGGATCGGCGCGCCGTAGTCGACCACGCGCTGCGCCAGCGCCAGCACGTCACCCTTGGCGGGACCGGCGGCGCCGGTGCCGAGCAGCGCGTCGACGGCGACGGCGGCCTGCGGCCACGGCTCCTCGCGACCCAGCTCGTGCACGCCGTCGACCCGCGCGAGCGCGCGATTGTCGATCGCGTCGTCGGTCTTGGGATCCACCGCGGACACCCAGACCGGGATCCCGGCGGCGTGCAGCGCGCGCGCGACGACCCAGCCGTCGCCGCCGTTGTTCCCCGCGCCCGCGGCGATCAGGACGCCGCCCGTCAGCGCGTCCGGCATCTCGTCGACGAGGACGCGCGCCACGGCGCGACCCGCGGTCTCCATGAGCACGCGACTCGGCACCCGATATTGCGTGCGCGCGGCCGAATCCCACGCCGCCGCTTCGGTCGCCGAGAGAACCGGAATCGGATTCACGAAATCAGGACCCCCGCGTAGCCCACCACGCGTGCATTGTCGCCCGAGACCCAACCGGAGTGGCGGTAGTCTACCACGTCGGCGCGGGTAGCGCCCGACGCCAGCGCGGTGTGCAGCACCACCGCCACGGGACCGCGCCCGCACATCGAAATGCGCTCGCGTTTGCAGCGCTCGAGCAGCTCCGCACCGTCGAGCGCGGTGACCGCTTCGAGTGCGCGCGCGTCCTTGCGCTCCGAGACCGCGGCCGCCTCGTAGTGGTTCAGATCGCTCGACGCGAGCATCAGGACCGGCTCGCCGGTCGCTTTGAGAAATCGGCCGAGCAGCTCTCCCAGGGAATGCGCCGCCGGCCACGCGTCCCACGCGAGCAGGAGCGGAACAATGCGCACATCCGATCGCAGCATTTGCAGGAACGGAAGCTCGACTTCGACCGCATGCTCGTCGCGATGCGCCTGGTGGTCGACGTCCACGAACCCGTGGGAGATGTCGCGCAGCGCGGCCGCCGCGTCGGCATCGATCGCCACATCGCCGAGCGGAGTCCGGAACGCCCCCGACTCCCAGAGTGAGACGCCAGACTCGGCTTCGCACACGCCGGTATGATTGGGCGCGAGAATGACGACGAGGCCTGGAATCTGGACCCGGGCGAACACGGCAGCCGCGGTCGCGCCAGAATAGAGGTATCCGGCGTGTGGCGCGATGACGGCTACGGTTCGGTGGTCGGACGGTCGGATGGATTGACGGGCGTCGGCGAGGAGAGTGGCGACTACGGCCCGTAGCTCGACGGGGTCGTTGGGATAGAATCGGCCCGCGACTGCAGGTGGGCGGATCACTCCCCTGAAGAAGCTACTCCCGGCCAGCGATAGCCAGCCCCGGCCTTGAAGACGTCAGCGAAATCATAGACGCCCGCGAATTCTTCGATGCGATCGCTGGGCTGGCGCGCCAGCAAGCCGACGTCGATCAGCATGAAGACGATCGCGCCGAAGTCTTCCGTCTTGTGGACGCCCCAGTGCGTCATGACGGACCCGGCGAGCAAGCCGAACTGCTCCAGCGCAAAGTCGCGGCACGCCCAGGCGAGCTCGCCGCCACTGAGATGCCGACGCGCGGGCAGGCGCGTTTGCGCGAATTCCAGCGCCGCGAGCACGAACACGTAGGCCCGCTCATTGTACTTGCCGTCGCGCTTGCGGAGCTCGGCGAGCGCCGTTTCGAGTGTGGCGACGTCGCTCATCGCCGCGCTTCGCCCGGAGGCGGTGGAGGTGGGGGCGGCGTTGGTGGTGCCGTCGGCGTCGGCACGACCCGAATGGGGCCGGAGCGGCGGCTGGTCCGTTCCTCCTGCGGGACATCGAGCAGGGCCAGTTCGAGCACGTCGTCGATCGTTTCCACCAGCTTGATATCGAGCAACTTCTGCACCTCTTCAGGCAGGTCGATGAGATCGTTCTTGTTGCGCGCGGGCACGAGCACCTGGGTGACGCCCGCTCGCGCGGCAGCCGTCAACTTTTCCTTCAAGCCACCGATCGGCAACACCCGGCCCCGCAGCGTCAGCTCACCGGTCATCGCGACGTCGTGGCGCGCGGGCCGCCGGCACAGCAGCGAGGCGAGCGCCGCCGCGATCGTGATGCCGGCCGACGGTCCATCCTTGGGCACCCCACCGGCCGGCACGTGTAGGTGGACATCGGACTGCGTGAACGCATCCAGGGGAATGCCGAGTGCGCTCGCGCGCGCCCGCAGCAAGCTCCACGCCGCCTGCGCCGATTCCTTCATGACGTCGCCGAGCTGCCCGGTCAACGTGATCTGTCCCTTGCCGGGCATCCGGATCGCCTCGATGAACATGATGTCGCCGCCGACCGGCGTCCATGCCAGACCGGTCGCAACACCGATCTCGGGCGCGCGCCCGGCGACTTCACTCTGCACCTTGGGCTGGCCTGCGTACTTCTCGAGGTTCTTCGACGACACCTTCACCGCCTTCGCCCCGCCCTCGACCACCTCGAGCGCTGCCTTTCTCAGCACGCCCTGGATCTCACGCTCGAGCTGCCGCACGCCGGCCTCGCGCGTGTACTCGCCGATCAGCCGTTCCAGTGCGCCGTCCGCCACGTGCGCGCGCTCGCCGTGGTCCGTCTTGCCGTGGTCCGTCTTGTCCGTCTTGCCGAGCCCGGTCTCCTTGAGTTGGCGCGGCATGAGATAGCGCTTGGCGATCTGCAGCTTCTCCGCCGGCGTGTAGCCCACGAGCGTGAGCAGCTCCATGCGATCGAGCAACGGATCGGGGATCGGCTGCGTGCTGTTCGCCGTCGCGATGAACATCACGGCCGACAGATCGAACGGCACCTCGAGATAGTGATCGACGAACGTCGAGTTCTGCGCCGGATCGAGCACTTCGAGCAGCGCGGCCGTCGGATCACCGCGCACGTCGGCGCCCATCTTGTCGACTTCGTCGAGCATGAGCACGGGACTGCGCGTCTCGCAGCGTTGCAGCGCGTGAATGATGCGTCCCGGAATCGCGCCAACGTAGGTGCGGCGGTGGCCGCGGATCTCCGCCTCGTCGCGCACGCCGCCGAGCGAGACGCGGGTGAATTTGCGGCCCAGCGCTTCCGCGATGCTCTGGCCGAGCGACGTCTTGCCGACGCCCGGCGGTCCCACGAAGCAGAGGATCGACCCCTTGGCGTCCGGGTTCAGCGTCCGCACCGCGAGGTACTCGAGGATGCGCTCCTTGATCGTCTTCAGATCGTAGTGGTCGCGATCCAGGATCTCGCGCGCGGTCTTGAGCTCGAGCCGGTCCTGCGTCACCCGCGCCCACGGCAGCGCGGCAAACACGTCGAGATACGTGCGAGCGACCTGATACTCCGCCGACTGCGGCGACATCTGGCGCAGCCGCTTCAGCTCGCGGTCGGCGACCTTCTTACCTTCCGCCGAGAGCTGTGCTTCTTCCAGCCGTTTCGCCAGCTCTTCGAGCTCGTCGTCGGTTTCGCCTTCGCCGAGCTCCTGCCGGATGACTTGCAGCTGCTCGCGCAGCACGTACTCGCGCTGATTCTGGTCGAGCCGCGTCTTCACCTTTTCCTGGATCTGTGTGCCGACTTCGAGGACCTGCAGCTCCTGCACCAGGAACTCGGCCAGGCGCTCGAGCCGGCGGGTCACGTCGTCGATCGCGAGCAGCTCGGCCTTCGCGGGCAGCGCGAGATCGAGATTGGCGGCGATGAAGTCGGCGAGTTTCCCCGCTTCGGTGATGCCGGCCAGCACCTCGTGCAGCTCGGCGCCGAGGTAGGGCGCGATGTCGATCACGCGCGAGAACTGCGCGATGACGGTCCGCTTCAGCGCTTCGGTGCGCGAGTCCTCGAGCAGGTTCTCCTGCAGCGGCTCGGGCTCCGCCATCAGCCACTTTTCGCCCTGCGCGATGTCTTTGAGCCGCGCGCGCTCGAGGCCCTGCACCATCACCCGCACCGAGCCGTCGCCGAGCTTCAGCATCCGCACGATCGTGCCGAGCGTCCCGACGTCGTAGAGCTGGTGCGGCAGCGTATTCATGACCGCACCCTCGGGCGGCTCCATCCCCCCCATCGACTTCACGACGCCGAGCAGCAGGCGCTTTTCGCCCTGGATGATCTCGTCGATCAGTTGGACGGCTTTGGGATCTGTGAGAGCCAGCGGCAGGACAACGTGGGGATAGACGACGAGCTGGCCCAGGGGGAGGACCGGCAGGCGCTCCACTACGTCACCCGCACGGACTGCGCGCCGGAGGAGCGCGGCGGCTGTTTAGCGAGCCGGATCTCGAGAAAGCCGTGCTCGTACGTGGCCCGAATCGACGCGGGATCGACGACGACCGGCAGACGGAAGCGCCGCTCGAACGGACCAATCTGCACTTCCATCGCGTGGTAGTGCCGCTTGCCCCCGGCCTGCTGCCGGGTCGTCCGCTCGCCGGAAACCCGCAGGATGCCGTCGTTCAGCTCCACGCTGAAGTCGCCGGCTTGCATGCCGGCGATGTCCATGTGGACGATCAGCTCCTCGTCGGTCTCGTAGACGTCGGTGCGGGGCTTCCACTTGGGCGAGGCGACGAAGCCGACGGGGCGGCCGTGTGCGACCTCATTGAAGTACACGTCCAGCTCGTCGGCGAGGTGCACCGTGAGCGAGCCCGAGCCCCGGGACGGACGGTTGGGAGGAGGCGAAAAGTCGCTATCAGCCATGCGGATCTAAGATAACGCTCCCCGAGCCGGGGCGCGGGCCCTAAATCACAGCCGCCGGCGATCCTATTGCGCGGTAAGGGGGGGACGGATAGCCTCGCGCATGCCAACTTCCGCCCCTGCTCCGACCCTGGAGCCCCAGACCCTGCGCCGCGTCGTGACGGCGGCAGCCGTCGGCAACATCATCGAGTGGTACGACTTCTACGTGTTCGGCAGCCTCGCGACGATTCTGTCGGTGAAGTTCTTCGAGCCGACACACCCGGTCGCGGCACTGCTCAGCACCATCGCGCTGTTCACGATCGGGTTCCTCATCCGGCCGCTTGGGGCGCTGGTCTTCGGCCGGGTCGGCGATCTCGTGGGGCGCAAGTACACGTTCCTGGTGACGTTGAGCGGCATGGGGATCTCGACCGCGCTGATCGGGGTCGTTCCAACCTATGCCAGCATCGGCCTGACGGCGGCGATCGTGCTGTTCCTGCTGCGGCTGATCCAGGGCCTCTGCCTGGGTGGCGAGTACGGTGGCGCGATCACCTATGTCGCCGAGCACGTGCCGGATGAGAAGCGGGGGTTCTACACCGGCTGGCTGCAGACTTCCCCGACACTCGGCATCGTCGTGTCGCTCGCCGTCGTCGCCGGCACGCGCCTCGCGCTCGGCACGGAGCGGTTCAACGCGTGGGGCTGGCGCATTCCGTTCGTCGCGTCGTTGCTGCTCGTCGCGGTCGCGATCTACATCCGCTGGCGGCTCCAGGAGACGCCGATCTTCCAGGACATCAAGGCCAAGGGCCAGACGGCCGTCAATCCGTGGCGCGAGGCGTTCACGGGACCGAATCTCAAATACGTCGGCATCGCGACGATCGTCGTGCTCGGTCAGGGCTGCGTGTGGTACTCGAGCCAATTCTGGGCCCTGTTCTTTCTGCAGAACGTCACCAAGGTCGACTTGCTCAACTCGAGCGTGATCGTGGGCGTGGGGTTGCTCATCGCGACGCCGACGCTGGTCCTGTGCGGCTGGCTCTCGGACCGCATCGGCCGCAAGCCGATCATCCTGACCGGCTTCTTCCTCGCCGCCGCGACGTACTACCCGCTCTACGCCGCGCTCGGCAAGGTCACGCAGCCCGGCGCGATCAACTTTCCGCTCGCGATTCTGATCGTTGTGGTGCTCGTCTCGTACGTGGGGATGGTGTACGGACCGATCGCCGCATTTCTCGCCGAGTATTTCCCGAGCCGGATTCGCTACACGTCGGTCTCGGTGCCGTATCACATCGGGAATGGGTGGGGCGGCGGGCTGGTCCCATTCATCGCGAACGCGGTGTGGGCCAGCACGCACAGCCTGGGGCAGACGCTGGCGTATTCGATCTCGCTGCCGGCGGTCGCACTGGTGCTGTCGATTTTTCTGATGCCCGAAACGCGGGGGATGAAGATCTGGGGAACTACCGCGACGGCGTGAACCGGCTCGCCCGGACCCAGAACCAATCGTCCGGCAGGCCGACCTTCAAGTCACCGCGGATCATGGCGGGATAGTCGTACTTGGAATCGTAGGCCACTTCGACCACATCGTTATTGCGCGCGGCCCGCTCTACGCTCTCGAACAATCCTTCGACCGTGTAGAGCGCCCAGGGCTCGCGCGGCGCACCCAGCGATTTGCCGCTCGTGTCTCGCAAACCGACCGCGACGCCGCCCCGCACCTCGAGAATGGCCGGCGTCTGCGGCCAGGGGCAAAAACATCCTGATGTGATCTGGACTTGGTAATCCGTTAACCGGTGCGCCCGCCAGGCGTCCCGCCGCGCCGTTACCTCGCGCAGCAGCGAATCCCGCTGAGCCTGCGTCAGCGCGCCGCTGGACCGTCGCGGCGGCAGAACCGTCCTGACCTCGGGCTCGAGCGTGACGCGCGGCGGCGCGCCGCTGCCCCCGCCGCCGCACGCCAACAATCCCAGCAAGACAAAACTGCCACCCGCCCGGATTAGCGTGTGGCAGCTCCTGATTTCTGCGCCTCTTGCTTGCGCTGCTCCACGGCGCGCGCGAAGTCCTGGCGGTGCTTGTTGTACGTCGCCGCGAGCTCGTCCGAGAAGCCGAAGATCGCCCACGGCGTGCGCTGCTGCACGAAATTGAGGATGTCGCCGACTTTCTTCTCGGTGGCCGGAATGGTCGCCGTGCCACCGTAGCAGTTGACGATCGCCTCGTACGACTTGCCCGTGGGAATGAAGTTCACGCTGTGCTTCGTGATCTTCTTGTACGCCCACAGCACGTCCTGCAGCCGGAACAGGTTGAACGTGAAAAAGGTCGAGCGCACGAGATACTTGTTGCCGAGCCGCCAGCCCGACTTGCCGCGCAGCAGCGAATTGTTGTACTCGTGCTCGGCCTCGACGGCGAGACCGATCGGATCGCCCCACTTGGCGATGCGCTGGGCGAGCGGATGGTGTTCGGGATCGCGCCACGCGCGCCACGCCGGGATGGCCTGCCAGACGAAGAGCAGGAGAAAGACGATCCCGATGCCGATCCCGACAAAGCCGGGCCGGCGGAAGGAATCGGTGTCCAGGTAGAACGGATAGAAGCTGCTGCGCAGCTGGCGCATGTCTTTGCTGTCGAACAGCTGCTGCTCGAGCTCCTCCGGCCAGGGGGCCAGCTTGCCTTCGGCCTCGCGCGATTCGATACCGGCCGTGCGGACGACGAGGTAATGATTGCCGACGACGAGCGCGTGATACGCCGCCGACTCCTCGCGACTCGTTTCGACGCCGCTCTGCGTGTGCACGGTGTACTGCCGGAGCCCGGTGTCGAGCACGCGGTCGCCGGAAACGTGCGCGTAGTAGTGTGGCGTGGCCTCGACATTTCGAATCGAGTCGAGATCGGCGCGCGCCAGCTTGTACGGGCCGCTGAGAAAGTTGGCGATATAGCGTCGGTCACTCGTGGCGAGGAATAAGCCGCCCACCAGCAGCAGCGACCAGACGACGACGCGGCGGAACGAGACCGCACGAATGCGTTTGGAAATCCAGCTGTCCATCGCATCCTCGACGTGGAGAACGGGGCCACACTATAGCGAACGCGTTTCGGCGAAGCTAGCATAGCGTTATGCGATACTTCCCTTATCTCGTGATGGCGCTCACGGCACTGGCCGGCTGTAAGAAGGAAGCGCCCCCCCCCGCCCCACCAGCGCCGCCGCAGTCCACCGCGGCCCCCGACTTTCACAACCCGGCCGATCCGGGGTTCTCGCAGCAAGCGCCCGACAGCTTCCGCGTCCGCTTGGCGACGACCAAGGGAGCCATTGTGGTCGCGGTGAAGCGCATGTGGGCCCCACACGGCGTCGACCGGTTCTACAACCTGGTGCGCTCGGGCTACTACGACGGCGTACGGTTCTTCCGCGTGATCCCCGGCTTCATGGCGCAATTCGGCCTGCACGGCGATACCGCGGTGACGGCTGCGTGGCGCGAACGACGGATTGCCGACGACCCCGTGCGCCGCTCCAATCAGCGCGGCATGCTGACCTTCGCGACCGCCGGGCCGGGCACGCGCACGACCCAGCTCTTCATTAATTACCGGGACAACAGCCGTCTCGACTCGGACGGCTTTGCGCCGTTCGGTGAGGTCGTGGAAGGGATGGACGTCGTGGACAAGCTATACGGCGGCTACGGCGAGGGCGCACCGAACGGGCGCGGGCCGGACCAGATGCGCATCCACATCGAGGGCGAGAAGTATCTCGCCCGTCAGTTCCCGCGGCTCGACAAGATCACCAAGGCTACGGTCGAGTAGCCCCGCCGGTCAGCGTCCGCAGCCGGCCCTGCGCTTCGCCGTTGGTGGAGTCGCGCTTCACCGCTTCGCGGAACGAGGCGATCGCGGCCGTCGTGTCGCCTTTCATCAGGTTGATGTTGCCGCGGAACGTCGAGAGGTTCGACGAATTCGGGAACTGCCCTTCGTTGAGCCGCAGGATCGCGAAGGCTTCGTCGAATTTGCCGGCGCGCGCGAGCCGGAACGCGGCGATGTTCAGGGTCGGCTCACCAAAATCATACGCGGCGCGGCCGTAGTAGCGGTCCCGCAAGGCGCGATAGGCGCGGGTCGCCGAATCCACGCCTGAGCTTTGCGCCGTCTCCATGACCAGCTGCTCGAGCGGCATCGGGCGGCTGACGCCGCGGTGACACGTCATGCACGTCACCTCGACGTGGGACGTCATCTTCTCGTGCTCGGGCAGCGTATCGAGCCGGTGGTTGATCTCCTCGACCATCCGCATCATCTGACGCGCCGTGAGCTTGGTGCGCTTCTCGTCCTTGGCGAAATCGAATTGCGCGAGCGGCTGTCCTTCCTGGCCGACATGACAAAACTGGCACCGCACCCCGAGGGCGCCCGCGAAGTTGCGCATGATGCCGACGACCTGGATGACGGGTGTGGTCTTGGGGATGACCTTGACGTTGATGAGGGAGTCGGGCGGGAATTTGCCCGGCGCCTGGGCGGCCAGCGGGCTGGAAATGCACAGCCCGGTGAGGAGCAGGAGGGTTCGGTTCATGAGCTTAGTTCTATCCCGCCACCAAAGCGTCCGCTATACCGAATCTGGCGTCCCCCACCGCATCCTGACGATCGGCTGTTCGGAATGAGACGCCGCTACAATCCCTTGGTCTTCAACCACAACAGCGACACGTTGGCCACCTCCTGCCAGCCGCTATCCACCGTCAGCGAATGTCCCCGGTTTGGAAACAGCTGGTACTCCGTTACACTCGGCGCCTTGCGATACAGCTTGTACGCCGCGCGCGACACCACCTCGGGCACGGTGTGATCCTTGCCGCCACCCGTGATCAGCAGCGGCCCGCGGGTGGCCTTCGTGTTTACCTTTGCCGGCGTGTTCGGCAGGAAATTCGCGAACGCCGCTTCGAACAGCGGCTTGCCCGGCGCGGGAATGTGGTACTTCGCGTGCAGCGCGTTCGACTCCTCCTCCGACACCGCATTGCCGAACCCGAAGAAGAACTGCTTCGGCGTCTGTGAAATCGCGCGCTTGTAGTTGAACGGATTGCGCAGCACCGGGAATGCGCTCTTCAGTTGTGCGGGCGGGAGCGGCAGCACGCCGCGGACTTGCGCGGGATCGAGCGCGATCGCGGCCGCCGCGAGTCCCATCCCCAGCAGCTTCTGCGCGACCAGTCCACCGAACGAATGGCCGATCACGATCGGCGGCTCGGGGAGCTTCCGAATGACCTCGGCGTAGTGCGCGACGACATCATCGATGCCGACGTTGGCCAGGCGCTCGGGATGCGCGTTCGCTTCCGCGACCGTCGCCGGCTCGCCCGGCCAGCCCGGCGCGATGGGGTCATAGCCCGCGGCGCGAAACAGCTCGATCCAGGGCTTCCACGAATCGGCGTGAAGCCACAGTCCATGGATAAAAACGACGGGGGTGGGCATCGGAACCTCAAGAAAGGACGGTCAGGGACGGTAAGAGACGGTAAAGGACGGTAAAGGTCAACACCCACCCTTACCGTCCTTACCGTCCCTTACCGTCCTTTACCGTCGCCTCTCGCCGCGTGATGCTGCTGTCGTTGGAACGCGAGGAACTCGTGAATCGCCGCCACCGCAATCGGATCACCGCTCCTGATCCGCACTTCCCCGCCCCGTGGCCGATCGATCTGTTCATACGTGATCGCACCGCGGCGTGCCGCCATCACACCTGTCCCGGGCACGGTTTGGGCGTGCACGGCGAAGGGCTTGGTGAAATCGCCGGCGCGGAACGCCGTCTCAATGTCGTGCATGTGCGCCCGAATGGTTCGGATCGCGGCCGTGTCGGACGGATCGTCGCGATCGAGCACCACACGACCGCCGTCGGGCAGGTCCTCAAAGACATGCGCGGAGGTGTACTGGTCGACCCCCATGACGTGCTCGCCGCGCGACTGCATCGCGCTGAAATCCGAGTCGGCGCGCTTGCAACCCGCGCTCAGGAGCGCTGCGACGAGGCTAAAGATTCCGAGCGATATCCGAGTCGGATCCATACCACCCAAAGCGCAACGTTGAGGGCGAGGCCGAGGGCCGGTCGCACGAACGCGAGCGCGGTCGCCAGCACGTACACCGAAACCCCCAGGTAATAGGCGCGGCGCACCTTGCTGAGAATTTCCTCGGTTACCTCCGCGTGCAACAAACCGCCACGCACCATCGTCGCAAACACCAGGTTCCAGGTGAGCGCGTTCGCGACAAACGTCCCGCAGTAGAACGCGACGGCGGTCTTCGCTTCCGGCGTCGCGAGGTTCGCGGCCAGGACCGCCGTAGGGAACGGGACGAACGTCACCGTGAGCAGGAGCAGGCCGTTCGCGAAGAGAAACGGATAGTTCACCCGGCGCACCATGCGCAGCAGCTCGTGGTGATTCACCCACTCGATCAAAATCACGATGAAGCTCATGAGAAAGGCGATATAGGATGGCCATAAGGCGAGCAGCCCCTTCCACAGCGCGCCATCGCCGTGCGGCACGCGGATCTCGAGGATGAGCAGCGTGATCGCGATCGCGAATACGCCGTCGCTGAAGGCTTCGACTCGACCCGGACTCTCCGTCATGCTCACAAAGATGCGTTTCCCGAGTAGATTGTGCTCCATGCACCGCACACTGCGGCTCGTCTCATTCACCCTCCTCGCTTTCGCGGCGGCGTGCGGGAGCGATTCCAGTGGTCCCGCCGCGGGCTTCGAATGCCTGGGCCAGGCGCTCCCGACCACCGCACCCGTTTTGATTACCGTTTCCGGACAGACCAAAGGAAACGTCCTGACGCCGAACGCGCTCAGCAACGTCGAAGTGCTCGTGTCCCGGACCGGCACCGATACGATCGGCGCCGATACGTCGACGACGCCGGGATTTTACAGCATCCCGATCACGACGGGCGGCACGCCGGTAAACGGCTACCTGCAGCTGAAAAAGAGCGGCTACATCACGACCTACGCCTATCCCGCGGTGCCGCTCGCGGCAGATGCGACCGAAAACGTCCTCATGGTGACGCCGACGGAGTTCTCGCTGCTCGCCCAGGCGGCAGGCATCACGCCGACGCCGGGCGCGGGATTCATCGGGGTGGTCGTGAAGAATTGCGCCGGCACGCCGATCCAGGGGGCGACGGTCAGCAGCACGCCGGGCGGGACCGTGCTCTACAACCTGGCCGGCGTGCCCAACTCGCAGGCCGCCGCGACCGCCGCCGACGGCGTCGCCTACATCGCCAACGTCGCGGCGGGCAACGTGACCGTGAAGTCGACCGCGAGCGGGCACACGCTGCGGCAGCACGTGGTCAACGCTCGCGGCGACGCCATCACGCTGACGGAAATTCAGCCGTAACAATTAGCTCCGGGCACCCGTCCACGACGGGCCCGCGCTGGAAGTCCCCAAACATCTCACGCACCCGAAAGCCCGCCCGGGCGAGCAGGTGCCCGAGCTCCGCGGCGAGATACCACCGCATCTCGAACGCCTGTACGTAGCGATTGCCGTCGACGTAGTAAACCAGCTCCGATTCGCTCACCTGGTCGATCCAGCGCACGCGCACGATGCGGTAGGCACGCCGCAACGTGCGCCCGTCGGGCAGGCGTTGCTCGGGCGTATCCTCGCGCTCTGTGCCATTCGCATTGACGAGAGTATCGAAACGTGGATTGAAGACGTCGAAGATTAAACGCCCCTGCGGCGCGAGATGGCGCGCGACGTTCTCGAGAAATCGTAGCTGATCGTCGGTCGTCGTCAGATGCTGGACCACGCGAAACGGCGCGATGATCAGCGCGAATTGCTTGCTGAGGTCGAAGCTCAGCATGTCGTGGAGATCGACCGTGACTCGGGCCCGCACCGCGGCAATCTCGGCGCCCAGCTTCTCCTGCAGCCGCGCGACCATGCGAACCGAGTTGTCGAGCCCGGTAATGGTTCCACCCGCGCGCGCGATCGGGAGCAGGATCCGGCCCGTGCCGCACCCGATTTCGAGGATGGGACCCGTGGCCGTTCCGGCTTCGGCTACATAGAAATCGACGTCGTGACGCTCCTTATAAAGCGGCACGCTGTCGTACAGCAGGCCAAAATCGGGGATGTGGTCGTAGGCCGACTTCACGACCTGATTTTAACCGTCAGCACCCTTCCATCGCGAGAGACCTCGGCCTTACCGGCGCGCAGCGACACGAGCGGCGACTCGATCTGCACATCGCCCTGCGCGCCGGTCGTGACTTTGACGGTCGAGTCGGCGCCGACCACGGCCCTGAGCACCTG
>Ga0070704_100000644_pt1 | contig 16867 bp, 19 predicted proteins | sample KBSK5252metaG_FD_65467 | JGI IMG/M metagenome (GOLD analysis project Ga0070704, IMG submission 65467) | Corn, switchgrass and miscanthus rhizosphere microbial communities from Kellogg Biological Station, Michigan, USA - KBS K5-25-2 metaG | ecosystem: Host-associated > Plants > Roots >...
GGTCCCGAGGACCTCGGCATCGCCGAGGCGGTCGCGGCCGCCGGGGCGGAGCACGCGGCCAGCGCGGCCGGCGCGTTCGATCTGTCCGGAACCGCCGCGCTGCTCAAGCGTGCCCGTGCGCTCGTGTCGGGCGACACGGGGGTCATGCATCTGGCGACGGCGGTGGACACTCCGGTCGTGGCGCTCTTCGGCCCCACGGTAGAGCCCTTCGGATTCTTCCCCTATCACGCCAAGGCGACCGTGCTCCAGCGCGATCTCGGGTGCCGACCGTGCAGCTCGCATGGCGGAGCGGCGTGCCCGCTCAGACACCACCGATGCATGCAGGATCTGCAGCCCATGGATGTGATGGAGGCGCTCCGGCGACTGCCTCGATGAGTCTGCTGACCCCGGCAGGAATGGCACTCGTCAGAGTCATGGGCGAGACGCCCCGCGGCCCGAGGCGCGAGGGCGTCTTCGCCCTCTGGCTGCTGCTCCGAGTCGCCGAAGACCTCCTGCTGCTGCCGCCCCCTCCGGAGCGCGGGACCCGCCGGAGAGTCGCCGCGCTGGAGCAGCGGCTGTCCAGCCTGTCACTTCCGGCGCCGCTGCGCCGGGCACTGGTGTCGGCGCTCGCCGAACTGAAAGAGCCCCGCCGCGAGCGAGTGGGACAGGTGTTGCTCCTCCTCGTCGCTCCCGCGCGCGAAGCGCTGGGTACCGAGGCGTCCGACGTGATGGCGCGCGCAGCCCGGAGCGCGGCACAGCGCATCAAAGACGGCGAGTGAGTCGCCACGCAATGCCGAGGCCCGCCACGACCTGCCGGTGAATTGCCGGAAGCTGTTGCGATTGCTATGTTTATGCGCTGACGGACTGGAGCGCTGCGATGGCCGGGCACAGCAAATGGAAACAGATCAAGCACAAGAAAGCCGCCACCGACAACAAGCGTTCGGCGGTCTGGGCAAAGCGCATCCGCGAAATCATCGTCGCGGCCAAAGCCGGTGGCGGCGATCCTGGTGGTAATGCCCGGCTCCGGACCGCGATCGACGCGGCGCGGGCCGTCAACTGCCCCAACGACAACATCGATCGCGCGATCAAGAAGGGCACCGGCGAGCTCGAAGGTGAGACGTATCAGGAAATCACCTACGAAGGCTATGGCCCCGGCGGCGCCGCGATCATCATCGAAGCCACGACGGACAATCCGAACCGGACGGTCGCCGAGATTCGACACGCCTTCAGCCGGAACGGCGGCAATCTCGGCGCGACCAACTCGGTCGCCTGGATGTTCGACCGCAAGGGACTGATCTACCTCGATGCCACGCGCTATCCCGAAGATCGGGCGCTCGAAGACGCGCTCGAAGCCGGGGCGGAGGATTTTTCGCGCGACGGGGAGCAACTCGAGGTGACCACCGGCGTGACGACCTTTCATGCGGTGCAGGACGCGCTCAAGGCCAGGAAGTACAGCTTTGAATCCAGCGAGCTGGCCATGGTGCCCCGGAATACCGTCAAGGTCGAGGGCGGCGAGGCGAGCCGTCTGCTGCGGTTGATGGAAACGCTCGAAGAGCTGGATGACGTTTCGAAGGTCTCCTCCAATTTCGACATCGACGCGGCGACCCTCGCGGAGGCGGAAGCCTGACCCTCCCCCGCCGATGAAGGTCCTGGGGATCGACCCGGGAACCGCGACGGTGGGCTTCGGCGTGGTCGAACGGTTGGGGGCGGCGGGCCGTCCCATCCGCCTGGTGGAGTGCGGGGTGTTCCGGACCCGCCCCGCCGATTCGCTTTCTCGCCGGCTGGCCGTCATTCACGAGGGCCTCACCGAACTGCTCGAGCGGCACCACCCCGATGTGCTTGCCGTCGAGGACATTTTCTACGCGACGAACGTGCGAACCACCGTCGTCCTCGGCCACGCGCGGGGCGTCATTCTCCTTGCGGGAGCGCAGGCCGGCGTGGCCATCGCCGAATACTCACCCGCCCTCGTCAAGAAGACGGTCGTCGGACGCGGGGCCGCGGTGAAGCCGCAAGTGGGGTATATGGTGGCCAAGATCCTGCAGCTTCAGGCGGCGCCCACACCCGCCGACGCCGCCGATGCGGTGGCGGTGGCGCTCACCCATCTCTTCCTCGGCATTCGCCCCGGAGTCCGCCGGTGATCGCGACGGTGAGCGGGACCCTCGCGGAGCGCGCGGGCGAGTCGGTGGTGATTCAGACCGACGGGGGGATCGGGTACGAGGTGACGGTTCCGCTCGGCGTATTCGAGCGGCTCCCCGCCCGGGGGGCGCGGTGCGCGCTCTTCACCGAGCTGGTGATCCGGGAGGACGCCTGGACGCTGTACGGCTTCGACTCGACGACCGAACGGACGATATTCCAGCGGTTGCTGGGCGCCACGGGACTGGGGCCGCGCCTTGCGCTCGCGATTCTCTCGACGCTGGGCCCGGACCGGGCGGTCCGCAGCATCCAGGGGAGAGACGTCGCCGCGCTGAGCACCGTCGCCGGCATCGGAAAGAAGCGCGCCGAAAAACTGATCGTCGAGCTCTCCGACCGGTTCGCGGATATTGCACTGGCACCGGCGGCGCGGCCGGGACGACCCGCGGATGAGGCGGCGCGCGCGCTCGTGGCGCTCGGCTATGCGCCCGCCGCCGCGGACGACGCGGTCCGCGCGGTGCTCGTCCCCGATACGTCCCACGATGTCGCGGCGCTGGTGCGCCACGCGCTCAAGCATCTCACCACGCAACGAGGAGGCCGCGGATGATCGCCCTGTCGAGCACGCCGCATGTGACGGCGGAATGGCAATGCACGCGGTGCGGCGCCACCAACCGGAAGTTCGTGGCCGCCGACGCCATCCGCACCGTCGACCGGTGCGTCACCTGTCACGTCAAGCACAACGTGACGCCCGGCGCCCGGCCGGTGCGCTGGAACGCGAGCGCGCTCTGAGCCGTCTCGAGATCACGACTCCGGCCGCGCTGCCCGATGAGGGCGGCGCCGAGGCGGCGCTCCGGCCGTCCCGGCTCGACGAGTTCGTCGGCCAGGCCAAGCTCAAAGCCTCGCTCCAGATCGCGATCGACGCCGCCAAGGGGCGTGGGGATGCGCTGGATCACATCCTCTTTTTCGGCCCCCCGGGTCTCGGGAAAACCACGCTGGCGGCGCTCCTCGCGAAGGAGATGGGGGTGCAGCTCCGGACCTCCTCCGGGCCGGTGCTGGAAAAGCCGGGCGACCTCGTGGGTCTGCTGACGGGCCTGGGGGCGGGTGACATTCTTTTTATCGACGAGATCCACCGGCTCCGGCCTCAGCTCGAGGAGTTCCTCTATCCCGCCATGGAGGACTTTCGAGTCGACGTGCGGATCGCCGACGGACCGAATGCGCAGACGATCCCCATGACCGTGGAGCGGTTTACCCTGGTCGGCGCAACGACCCGGTTCGGGCAGCTGACGCCGCCGATGCGGGCACGATTCGGCATCGTGGAGCGGTTGAGCTTTTACCCCCCCGAAGAGCTCACCCAGATCGTGAACCGGTCCGCCGGGATTCTCAAAGTGCCGATCGCTCCCGAAGGCGCCATCGAACTGGCCCGGAGAAGCAGGGGCACGCCGCGGATCGCGAACCGGCTGCTGCGGCGGGTGCGCGACTACGCGCAGGTGCGGGCCGACGGAAGAATTACGAAGGAAGTCGCCGCCGAAGCGCTGGAGCGCCTCAACGTCGACGAGTTCGGGCTCGACGACATGGATGCCCGAATTCTCACGACCATCATCGAGAAATTCGGCGGCGGCCCGGTCGGCCTGGGAACGATCGCGGCGGCGGTGGGCGAGGATCCCGGTACCCTGGAGGAAGTGTACGAGCCGTACCTCCTGCAACAGGGATTTCTGGAGCGGACTCAGCGCGGCCGGGTCGCGACGGCAAACGCATACAAGCGGTACGGCATCACCCCGCCTCCCGCGACCGGCGGGCAGGCGGTGCTCTTCGATGGGTGAGTCGCGTGGAGGCTACCGCACTTCCGACTTCGAGTATGCCCTTCCGGCCGAGCTGATCGCGCAATATCCGAGTCCGGCTCGGGGCGAGAGTCGGTTGTTGGTCGTGCGGCGGGAGGGCGCGGCCGGGCGCGAAGGCGCGGCGGAAGGGCGCAACGACGCGGCGCAAAGGCGCAAAGGCGCAAAGACGCAAGGTGAGACATTCGAAGACCGGCGGTTCTCCGATCTGGTCGATCTCATTCCCGCGGGCGATCTGCTCGTCCTCAACTCCACCAGGGTGCGGCACGCCCGCCTGATCGGACGACGGCCCTCCGGTGCTCCTGCGGAGGTTCTGTTGCTGCATCCCGGCGAGGAATCGACCTGGGTCGCGATGGGCAAGCCGGGGAGCGCGCTCAAGCCGGGGAAGCGGATCGATCTCGGCCAAGGAATGAGCGTGGAGACGGTGGAGGAGCTTCCCGACGGGTACCGCAGGGTTCGATTTCACGGCGGGACCGCGGAGGACGCGATGGCGCGAGCAGGGAGGCTCCCGCTGCCGCCCTATATCGATCGCGATCCGACACCCGAAGACGACGTCCGATATCAGACGGTCTTCGCCGAGCGGGAAGGAAGCGTTGCGGCGCCGACGGCGGGACTCCATTTCACTCCGGAGATGCTCGAGGCGCTGGAGGCGCGAGGCGTCGGGATCGCGCGGCTCGACCTCGAAGTGGGACCCGGCACGTTCAAGCCGGTGGAAGGGGAAGACCTCGCGGCGCACCCGATGCATCCGGAGCGCTACGAGATCCCCCGTGACACCGCGGAGTCGATCGCCGGAACCCGCTCGGCCGGCAACGCGGTATGGGCGGTCGGCACAACGGTGGTCCGGGCGCTCGAAGCGGCTGCGCGAGACGACGGTACCGTGGCCCCGGGCTCCGCCGAAACCCGGCTCATGATCACCCCCGGGTTCGAGTTCCGGGTGGTGAACCGGCTGATCACCAACTTCCATCTTCCGCGGTCGACACTGCTGATGCTGGTTGCCGCCTTCGCGGGTTATGACGCCACGCTGGCGGCCTACGCCTTCGCCGTGCGGCTGCGGTACCGATTCTACAGCTACGGCGATGCGATGGTGATCCTCTGATGTTCGAGTATCGCCTCGAAGCCACCGAGGGCCTCGCGCGAGCCGGCCGCCTCGCGCTTCCCCATGGCGAGGTGCTCACGCCCGCGTTCATGCCGGTGGGCACCTATGGCGCGGTGCGCGGCCTCCATCCCGCCGAAGTCGAAGCGGCCGGCGCCCAGATCATCCTCGGCAATACGTATCACCTCCACCTCCGCCCGGGAGAAGCGACGGTGGCCGCGATGGGGGGGCTCCATCGCTTCGCCTCCTGGCCCCGCCCGATGCTCACCGACTCGGGGGGCTTTCAGGTGTTCTCCCTCGCCGGACTGCGCACGATCGAGGAAGGGGGCGTCGAGTTCACCAGTCACATCGACGGGTCGGTGCGCACGCTCACGCCGGAATCCTCGATGGAGATTCAGCGGGCGCTCGGCGCCGACGTCGCCATGGCCTTCGATCATGTGGTGCCGGGGCAGGCCTCATGGGCGCTTGCCGAAGAGGGAATGGAGCGGACGCTGCGATGGCTGGACCGGTGCAGAGAAAGGCACCGGATCCTGGATGCTGGACGGCTGGATGCTGGTGAGGGCACTTCCAGCAACCAGCAACCAGCAACCAGCACCCAGACACTGTGGCCCATCATCCAGGGCGGCACCCACCCCGACCTCCGAATGCGCTCCCTGGAGGGCACCCTCGCGCGAGGTCCCTGGACCGGCATCGCCATCGGCGGCCTCTCGGTGGGCGAGCCGAAGCCGGTGATGCACCGCGTGCTGGAGGACTTCGCGGGTACGCTCCCGAACGACCGGCCCCGTTATCTTATGGGCGTCGGATTTCCGGAAGACCTGATCGAAGGAATCGCCCGAGGGGTGGACCTGTTCGATTGCGTTGCGGCGACCCGGAATGGCCGCCACGGGAGCGCATGGACCTCGGTGGGCCGGGTCAACATTCGCAAGGCCACGCACCGTACCGCGGACGAGCCGCTGGATCCCGCCTGTGACTGCGCCACCTGCTCCCGGTTTTCGCGCGGATACTTGCGCCACCTCTTCGTGGCGGGAGAAATGCTCGGGCTCCGGCTGGTGTCGCTCCACAATGTGCGGTTCCTGATCCGCATCGGTGAGCGCGCCCGGGCGGCGATCCTGACCGGCGAGTTCAGCAGCTGGAGCCGCGAGTGGCTCCGGCAATATCACGCACGAGGAGAGGCATGACATCATTGCTCGCGAGCCTGATGGCTCCAGCCAACGGCAGCCCAAGCAGCTCGATCGGCATTCTGGTGTTTCAGTTCGGCGCCATCATCCTGATCTTCTATTTCCTGCTGATCCGTCCCCAGTCGGTGGCGCGGAAGAAGCATACGGAGATCCTCGCCGCGCTGAAGAAGGGCGACGACATCACGACGTCGGGCGGCATCATCGGCAAAGTGAAGGACATCAAGGACGACCGGATCACGATCGAAAGCGGCACCTCGACGCTGGTCGTGGAGCGCGGACGGATTGTGCGCGTCGGCGAGGCCGTCTCCCCGAACGCCTGACATGGCTACGCTCGATCTGCATCTCCTCGGCTCGCCGGTGCTCCGCCAGCGGAGCGATGAGGTCACCGCGGTGGACGGCAGCGTCCGTCGCCTGATCGACGACCTCTTCGAGACGATGGATGCCGCCAAGGGTGTCGGACTCGCGGCCAACCAGGTGGGGGTCGCGCGGCGCGTGGCGGTGGTGGGCGTGGAAGACCAGCGGCTCGCGATGGTGAATCCGGTGGTGGTGGAGGCGGAAGGGCGGGAACGCGCCGAAGAGGGGTGCCTCTCGATTCCCGACGCCTATGGAGAAGTGGCCAGGCCGCATCGGGTGGTGCTCGAGGCGACCGGCCGCGACGGACAGCCCTATCGCCTGGAAGCGGACGGCCTCCTCGCGCGGGCGATACAGCACGAGATCGATCATCTCGACGGCATCCTCTTCATCGATCACCTGGGGGCGCTCAAGCGGCAGCTTCTGGTGGCCAGGTGGAAGAAGGACCATCGCGGGGAGGGCGTCATCAAGACCATACGCGCGGAGCACGCGCGGCCGGAGTAATGCGCATCGTCTTCTTCGGCACTCCTGAGTTCGCGGTGCCGAGCCTCGAGGCGCTCGTCGCCGAGGGCGCGCAGGTCGTCGGCGTAGTCACGCAGCCCGACAAGCCGCACGGCCGCTCGCGCTCGACCCTGGTTGCCCCGCCCATCAAGGACGTCGCCCAGAGCCATCACCTGCCGGTGCTTCAACCCGACCGTCCCACGGGCGATGTGTTCCACGCCGCCCTGCGCCACTGGCAACCGGAGCTCGGCATCGTGGTGGCCTACGGCCATATTCTCCGTGCCGATGTCCTCGGCGTGCCGACGCGTGGAATGATCAATGTCCACGCGTCGCTCCTTCCGCGACTCCGTGGCGCGGCGCCCGTCAACTGGGCCATACTGCGCGGTGAAACCGACACCGGTGTCACGATCCAGCAGCTCGATACGGGGATGGACACCGGTCCGATCCTTCACCAATCGGCTACCGTGATCGAGCCGGGGGAAACCGCCGGCGCGCTCCTCCACCGCCTCGCGGGGCTCGGCGCCGAGTCGCTGGTGGAGGCGCTCGCGCTCATGCGTCTCGGCCTCCTCCGGCCCCGGGCTCAGGATTCCGCACTCGCGACCTACGCGCCAAAATTCGACCGGACGACGACGCGGGTTAACTGGTCCGCCGATTCCCAGGCGGTGAGCAGACGGATTCGGGCCTTCGATCCCGTGCCGGGCGCCTGGACGACGCTGGGCGACCAGGAGCTCAAGCTGTTCGGCGCACGCCCCGCGGCAGGGACCGGAGCGCCGGGCGAGCTGCTCGAGCTCACCCCGACGGTGCGCATCGCCACCGGACAGGACGCGGTGGAGATCGCGGAGGTCCAGCCGGCCGGGAAGCCGCGCATGCCGGCCGCGGCCTGGGGTCGGGGGCACTCCGCGGTCGCGGGACAGGTGGTGATGTGAGACCGCTGCCGCGTCTCTTCGCGATCACGACCGATGCGATCTGTCGTGCCGCCGACTTCGGCGTCCGCGCCGCGGCGATTGCGGCGGGAGGGCCGGCCGTCGCCCTCGTCGTTCGCGCTCCAGGCTCGACGACCGCGCAGCATGCGGCATTCGCCGAGCGAGTGAGCGCACTTGCGCGCCCTCCGGAAGCAGCCGTCTTTATCCATGCGCGGCCCGATCTCGCCCTCGCGGTGGGAGCGGAAGGAGTGCAGCTCCGCTGGGGAGACCTCGCGCCCGGCGACGCCCGCCGGGTGCTCGGCATCGGGTGGATCGGGTGTTCCGTGCACTCGCGGGAAGAAGCGGACTCGGCGATCGGCGAGGGTGCCGACTACCTCGTGGCAGGAAGCGTTTTCGAAACCGCGTCCCACCCCGCGGGCCCGCTGCTGGGCCTCGCCGGGCTGGCCGGGATCGCGAAGCTGGGGCGACCGGTCGTGGCAATCGGCGGCATCACCGCCGCCCGCGCAACTCAGGTCCGCGAGGCGGGTGCCTGGGGCGCGGCGGTCATTGCGGCGGCGTGGGATGCGGATGATCCCGCCCTGGCAACGACTGCGCTGCTCGCTCCGTGGACGGAGGACTCGTGACCGAACTCGCGCTGACCGTGAACGGCGAGGCGCGCCGGGTTCCCGCCCCCGCTACGATCAAGGACCTGCTGGACCGGCTCGGACTCGACGGCCGGGGTGTCGTGGTGGAGCTCAATCGCCGGATCGTGCGGCGGCCCGAGCACACCGAGACGCCACTCCGGGACGGCGACGCGGTCGAGCTGGTGCACTTCGTCGGAGGAGGATGAATGGAGCACATACTGGATGTCGCGGCCGATCTGCCGCTCACCGTCGGGGAGCACCGGTTTCAGTCCCGTCTTTTCGTCGGCACCGGCAAGTATCGCAGCAATGCCGAGATGCTGGCGGCCATCGAGGCCTCCGGCGCCGACTGCGTCACCGTCGCGGTCCGTCGAGTCGACCTGGACCGGACCAAGGAAGCCGGAATCCTGCATCACCTCGATCCCGAGAAATACTTTCTGCTCGCGAATACCGCCGGATGCTATTCCGCCGAAGAAGCCGTGCGCTACGCCCGACTGGGTCGGGAAGCGGGATTCAACGACTTCGTCAAACTCGAGGTCATCGGCGACAAGGAGACGCTGCTTCCCGATGTGGCCGGGCTCCTCGAAGCGGCACGCGTGCTTGCGGGTGAAGGATTCCGGGTGCTCGCCTATACCAACGATGACCTGATCACCGCGCTGCGGCTCGAAGACGCCGGATGCGCCGCGGTGATGCCGCTGGCCTCGCCGATCGGCAGCGGCCTGGGAATGCTCAATCCGTACTCGATCCGAACGATCAAGCACCGCCTGTCGGTGCCGGTCATCGTCGACGCCGGCGTGGGAACCGCCTCCGATGCCTGTCTCGTGATGGAGCAGGGCGTGGACGGCATCCTCATGAACACGGCACTCGCCGAAGCGGAAGACCCAGTCCTCATGGCGCGCGCGATGCGGCTGGCGACGGAGGCCGGACGCCTCGCGTATCTCGCGGGACGGATGCCGAAGCGGGAAGTTGCGGTGCCGAGTTCGCCGGTGCGGGGGATGCTGTCGTGAGAAGCGAAGAGCGAGCAGCGAAGAGCGAAGCGGCTGTTCCTCCTCGCTCTTCGCGCTTCGCGACTCCCTAGCATCATGTCCATCCCGGGTCTCGCTCCCCGCACCGCCGCCTGGCGAGTGCTCCACGACATCCGCCACGGTATCCCGTTCGACCTCTCGCTGGAGCGCGCGCTCAAGGCGGTGCCGGAGGCCGACCGGGGACTCGCCCACGAGCTCGCCGCCGGTACACTGCGGCATCGCTCCACTCTCGATGCCGCCATCGCGCCGCACCTCGATCGCGGTCCCGAGAAGATCCGCGAAGATCTGCTCGACATCCTCCGGCTCGGTGCCTACCAGCTGCTCTATCTCGACCGGATTCCGGCGCACGCCGCGGTCGATACGGCCGTGACACTCGGGCGTCGAGTCGCGGGGGCCAGGGTTGGCGGCTTTATCAATGCAGTGCTCAGGAAGGTGAGCGAAGAGAGAACTGCAGGAAGCGAAGCGCGAAGAGCGAAGAGCGAAGAGGGGGCAACCGCTTCGCTACTCGCTACTCGCTATTCGCATCCGGAATGGCTCATCGAGCGGTGGATACAACGCTTTGGTCTCGAGGACACGGAGCGCCTCCTGGAGATCAACAACACCCGCCCGTCCCTCGTCGTGCAGCCGGCGCGATGGAACCGGGAGTCCCTGATCGCTGCGCTCGAGCAACAGGAGATCACCTGGCGCCCCGCGCCGTTCGGCGCGGGGCTCGTAGTGGAAGGACGCCGACCACAGGAGCTGCCCGGGTTTGCCGCCGGTTCGTGCTTCGTGCAGGATCCGGCCCAGGCGCTCGTCGTGCGTTTCTTCGAGCGCGCGCCCGGCACCGCCGTCTTCGATGCCTGTGCCGCACCGGGGGGCAAGGCGATCGCATTCTCAGGCCATGGGTTCGTCGCCGCAGCCGACCTGCGACCGGCGCGCGCACGCCGGCTCCGCGAAAACCTCGAGCGCGCAGGCCAGGGACCTGCGGCCGTGCTCGCCGCGGATGCCGCGCACCCTCCGGTGCGGCCCATGCAGGCCGTGCTGCTGGATGCTCCATGTCTGGGAACCGGGACATTCTCGCGACATCCCGATGCGCGCTGGCGAGTGACCCCGGAGGCTCTGGCCACTCTTGCCGCGGAAGGGGGCCGTCTCCTCCGCACCCTGGCGGACGTCGTTGCACCCGGCGGGCTGTTATTTTTCGCCACCTGCTCCCTGGAACCCGAGGAGAACGAAGTGCAGATCGACGGATTTCTCGCGGAGGACCGGCGTTTCCGCCGGGAGCCCGCGACATCTGTCCCCGGGGAGCTGCTCACCACCGCGGGCGACCTCATGCTGCTTCCTCACGTGCACGGAACCGACGGTGCATTTGCCGCGCGGCTCCGGCGCGTCGCCTGATATGGCCGTCGATCTCGTCTCCCGCGTGCGAGCGCTCTGGCCGACGACCGTCCAGGGGCGAGACCGGCTGCGCATCGGGTCGATCCTCGCCGGCGCGACACTGCTGGGCTATCTCCTGACCTGCGTGGCCTACCCCGCCCCGCTCATATCCCGCGACTACGCCGTTCCCCGAGTGCTCGGGCTCCCAAGGGCGGCAGCCGAGAATGAGCTCGAGGTGCAGGGATTCAAGGCGAAATTCGATGAGGAGACTCCCGACCCGGTGGTTCCCGCCGGGCACATTCTCTGGCAGGACCCTCCGCCCGAAACCGGCCTGGCGCGAGGAACGGTCGTGACTCTCACCGTGAGCTCGGGGCCGGGACCGGTCTTCGTGCCCGACGTCATCGCCTTCGAGCCGGCGCAGGCGAGACAGGTGCTGGAAGCGGCGGGTCTCCGGATCGGAAACGTCGATACCGTCGCCAACGTCGCCGAGGCGGGGGTGATCGTGGCCACACGGCCCGGGGCGGGAGCCAGCCGTGCTCCCGGCGGCGCGATCGATCTGGTGGTGAGCCGCGGACCCGCCGACATCCGGATTCCCGATCTGATCGGGCTCCGGCAGGAAGAAGCGCGCGAAAAGCTGGAATCGGCTGGACTTCGCGTGGGCGCGATCACCACGCGCCCGGCCCGCCGAGGGCCGGTGGGAGTCGTCGTGGACCAGCGTCCCGCCGGCGGTGCGTTGGCGCCGCATGAGGGACGCGTGAGCCTCGTGATCAGCAATTGACCCGGACCCGGGAGCCGTCGTGAGCGCTCGCATCGCCCCCTCCGCCCTCTCCGCCGACCTGGGCCGCCTGCGCGAGCAGATCGCCGCCATCGAAGCGGGAGGCGCCGAGTGGGTGCACGTGGATGTCATGGATGGCTGCTTCGTTCCCAACCTGACCTTCGGCGCTCCCCTGCTCCGGGCGCTGAAGAAGATGACGGCGCTGCCACTCGACGTCCACCTGATGGTGGTGCAGCCGGAGAAATACATCGACGAGTATGCCGACGCCGGCGCGGCGGTATTCACCTTTCACCCCGAAGCCACCATCCACGTCCAGCGCCAGCTGGTTCGAATTCGCGAGCGCGGAATGCGCCCCGGACTCGCGCTCAACCCCGGATCGCCGATTTCCCTGATCGACGAAGTTCTCGACGATCTCGATCTGGTTCTCGTGATGTCGGTCAATCCAGGGTTCGGCGGACAGCGTTACATTCCGTCGGCCACCACGAAGATCCGGCGGGTCCGGTCGCTCCTCGACAGCCGGCAGAGCAAGGCCGTGCTCGAGGTGGATGGCGGGATCACGGTGCAGACGATCCGGCAGGCGTGGGACGCGGGCGCGGACACCTTTGTTGCGGGAACCGCGGTGTTCGGCGAAAAGGATCCCGCCGAGGCGATCTCCCGGCTCAAGGCCGCCTGCGCAACTCCGGTGTAACGAGGTGACATGACGAGTCAGGGAAAACAGTGGGTGTGGGTGGCCATTATCGTGGCCGGTCTCGGACTGGGGGCCGGCGCGCTGGTTGCGTTCGGCCCGAAGGTCGAGGGGGTCGATGTCGGCCGCCGGGTGCCGGACTATCGGACCGTTCGGCTGGGCACCGAAGACTCGGTGTCACTGCGCCGGCTCGCCGATGGCCGGGTGACACTGGTCAACATCTGGGCGACCTGGTGCGTTCCCTGCCGTGCCGAAATGCCGGCGATGGAACAGCTCTACCGGGAGTTCGGACCGAAAGGCTTCCAGATCATCGCGGTGAGCATCGACGAGGGCAATCCGGACGATGTCGCGTCATTCGTCAAGGAGCTCGGCATCACCTTCGACATCCTGCACGACAAGACCGCAGACATCCAGCGCGTGTTCCAGACGACCGGGGTCCCGGAGAGCTTTCTGCTCGATCGAAAAGGTGTGATCGTAAACAAGAGAATCGGCGAGCACTCGTGGAACTCTCCGTCCAGCAAGCGTCTCGTGGCCGAACTCCTCGGTGGCGACTAGACGCATCCTCGGTATCGAGACGAGCTGCGATGAGACTTCGGCGGCCGTTCTCCGGGTGGAGGACGGCCGTCCCGTTCTGAGCAGCCTCGTCATCCTGTCGCAGGATATTCATCGCGTCTTCGGGGGCGTCGTGCCGGAGCTGGCCAGCCGGGAACATCTTCGGACCATCGGGCCCGTCGTCGACCGGGCACTCGCCGAGGCCGGGATCGGCGCTTCACAGCTCGACGGCATCGCGGTGACCGCCGGGCCGGGCCTGATCGGCGCGCTGCTCGTCGGACTCATGTACGGCAAAGGGCTCGCGTTCGGCCTCGGCAAGCCCCTCATCGGAGTCCACCACCACGAGGGCCATCTCTTCGCGCCAACGCTCGATCACCCCGGCCTCGCTCCCCCCTTCATCGCGCTGCTCGTGAGCGGCGGACACACCATGCTGCTCGACGTCCCGGCCTGGGGACTGTATCGCCTGCTGGGCGAAACCCAGGACGACGCCGCGGGTGAGGCGTTCGACAAAGTGGGCAGCCTGCTCGGTCTCGGGTACCCGGCCGGCGCCGGCATCGAACGGCTGGCGTTGAGAGGTGTCCCGGGCCGTTTCGACTTTCCCCGCCCGATGCTGCGCAACGGGTATGCTTTTTCGTTCAGCGGACTCAAGACCGCCGTGCTTCGCGCGGTGCGGGCGAGCGACGATCTCGAACGCGATCGCGCCGATCTCGCCCGAAGTTTCCAGGACGCAGCGATCGAAGTGCTGGTCGAGAAGACGGCGCGGGCCACGCTGGAGCTCGGACGCACGACCGCCGTGCTCGCCGGGGGCGTGGCATGCAATCGCGCGCTGGCCGAGGCGCTGACCGTTCGTCTCACCGGCTCCGCGCAGGTGGTGGTCGCCGCGCCGCGGCTCAACACCGACAACGCGGCGATGATTGCGGCAGCCGGCGCATGGCGGCTCGGGAATGGAGAGCACTCGGGCATGGACCTCGAACCCTTCGATCGCGGTCCCCTCCCCGGGGGCGCGGAGGTTAGTATTCCGGAATGACCACCGTCTATCCGTTCAACCTCCATCTCGGTCCGCTCAATATCACCGGATACGGGATCATGCTGATGGTCGGCTTCCTCATCGGAGGATGGCTGATCGACCGCGACCTCCGCAGGCGCGGGTGGCATCATGACTACGCCGCGGATATCACCGTGGCGGCGGTGATCGGCGGAGTGATCGGCGCCAAGCTCTGGTACGTCGCGGCAACGGGAGACCCGGGCGCCCTGTTCACGCGGGGAGGACTGGTCTGGTACGGCGGGTTCATCGGCGGTTCGCTCGCGGTCCTCGCGAATGGACGGCGGCTCGGCGTACCGCTCCGGTGGACCTGTCAGCTCACGGCCGCGGCGCTTCCCGCCGCCTACGCGCTCGGAAGAATCGGATGCTTCCTGGTGGGTGATGACTACGGCCGCCCGACGTCGCTTCCGTGGAGTGTGGCGTTTCCGCAGGGCATTCCCCCCACGACCGCGGGAGCGATGGCGCAGGACTTCGGGATTCCGATTCCCGAGGGCATGGCGCCGGAAACCCTGCTGGGAGTGCATCCGACCCAGCTGTACGAAGCGTTCCTGATGATCGGCGTGTTCATGCTGCTTTGGCGGCTGCGCAGCAACGGCAGGCCGGCCGGATGGCTGTTCGGACTGTACCTCCTCCTCGCGGGAACCGAACGGTTCCTGGTCGAATTCGTCCGCGCCAAGGCGGACCACCTCGCGCTTGGCTTGACGCTGGCACAGTTCACCGCGTTGACGATGGTGGCGATCGGGGGGGTGCTGCTCTCGGCGTGGAGCAAGGGCCCCGACGTCGAGCCGGGGAAATACCTGCTCAAGGGTGAGAAGTGAGAGGTGAGAGGTGAGACGTGAGAGGTGAGAGGGACCTGCCGCTCACCTCCTACTTCTCACCGCTTACTTCATCGACATCCTGCGGTACCACGCGATCCCGGATGCGGTCCAGCTCACTGCGCACTTCGGCGAGGTCCGCCTCGATCCGGTCGATGGAGCGCAGCATGTCCATTTCCCTCGGTGACGACGCGGCACGCTGCGCCTTCTCCGTGCGCTCGGGCGCGGGATCGGGCATGAGCGCCGGCGTCACTTTCAGGCGGCTCGGCTCGATCAGGAAGGTCCAGACCAGCGCGAGGACGGCGAAGAGGATCAGCACGCCCTGCAGCCCCAGGGACTCCACGGTGGGGTAAATGCCCATCGAAGGCACTCGCGGCCCCCATCCTACCGGTGTCAGAGGAACGAGTCCCGATTCCTGCAGCTCCGCGACGCCCTTCCCGGCAAACACGAACGCCATGTAATAGAGCAGCGCACTGGTGACTCCGAACAGCGGCTTGAGCGGAAGCCGCACTCCGAAGCGGTGGATCGCGAGGTACACGCCCGCCAGCACGACCGCACCCACCGCGATGCCGGCGAGCACCGGGACCCACGATCCAGCACCTCCGGACACCGCCAGCGCCTTGTAGAACAGCACGGTCTCGAAGCCTTCGCGGTACACGGCGAGAAAGGCCACCGAGGCGAGCGCGAGCGCCGATTTTCGGGAGAGTGCTTTTTCGACCTTGCTCTTCACGAACCGATTCCATTTCGCCACTTCCATCTTCGACACGAGCCAATAGCTCACGTAGAAAAGGGTGGCCATCGCCGCCATCATCACGCCGCCTTCCAGCCCCTCCTGGCTGGAGCGCGAGAGGACAAAAACGGTTTCAAGCGCCAGCGCGGTGAGCAGGCTCATCACGATCGCCGCCCCGACGCCGAGGTTGATGTCGCGCTTGCGATGCGCGTTCCCCGTCTTGACCAGAAACGCCATCAGCGCACCGATCACGAGAATCGCCTCGAGCCCTTCACGAACCAGGATGATGAAGGACTGGGCGAGCACGTTGGGGGCCGAGTTGTGGTCCACGATGGTGCGCTCCGCCCGCTCGAGGGAGCGCGCGAGGTCCTGCCGGATCTCCGTGAGCTGCGCCGGAGTGGCCCCGGTGCCGGTCCGGGTTCGGAGGCTGCTGAAGGCTTCTTCGAGCCGCATCGTGAGCGCGGGGTCCTTCACCCGCAGCTGGCGCTCGACCTGCTCGAAAGTGATGTACGCGTCCATCGCCATGGCACGGGCTTCCTCGCTCCTCCCCGCCAGGGCAAGTGCATGCGCGCTATCGAGCTGGAGCCGCACGGCGACGAACACCTCGGCAGAGGCGGGCCGGGTCGCCGCCTGCATCGTGCGCACCGCGGCGAGCTGGGCGTCAGTTGCCCCCGACGGAAGCACCGCGAGCACCTCGGCGTCGCTCATCCTCGCCGCAACGGAAAACGATCGAAGGGATGCGGGCACCCCTCCCTCGGGGCGGGGCAGCCGGAGTGTCGAGGCGTAGGCGGCCACCGCCCAGCGGTCCTCGACGGACAGCACCAGCTCGAAGGGAGCCATCGTGGTGCCCGCCGACCCGACGGTAATTCGCCGATAGAAGTCGAGGGGTGAGCTCGCACGGAGTGAAGCGGCGTCGGCGAGATTTGCCGGCCGAGGGGTCAGCGTCGTTGCCTGAGGTCCATCGCCATGGCCGGTAGCGCCATGACACACCGCACAGAGGTTCTTGAATATCTCTCGACCCCTGGAGAGCGAGGGGGGGTCGGCGGGGATCTCGTCCAGCGCGAGTTCGAGCTGAGATTCCAGCGAGGCCACCAGGGTCCGGACGAGGCGCGACACGGAGTCGGGGTCGGCTGAACGATTCACCATCGATTCGAGGGTCGTCAGCATTGCGGCGGTGGACTGCGCGGTGGCGGAGGGCAAACGCGTGGCATTCCGTCTCGCCTCGGCAAGGAAGAGCCGGGCCTCTTCGACCTCCGGGGCGGCGACGATCCGTCCGCCGT
>Ga0070704_100000650_pt1 | contig 16774 bp, 12 predicted proteins | sample KBSK5252metaG_FD_65467 | JGI IMG/M metagenome (GOLD analysis project Ga0070704, IMG submission 65467) | Corn, switchgrass and miscanthus rhizosphere microbial communities from Kellogg Biological Station, Michigan, USA - KBS K5-25-2 metaG | ecosystem: Host-associated > Plants > Roots >...
GCGCCCTGATCAGCTCCGCCGTTGGGGGAGTTGACGGCGCCGGCGACCAGCAAGGTGAGTTGCGCCGCATTCCTGCCGTTGAGAGGCAATTCAGAAATGCGCTGCTGCTCTATGACTTGCCTGAGCGTGGATGTGGAGGTGTCCACTTGAACTGTGTTGCTGGTGACAGTGACGACTTCGGTGACGGCGCCTAACTTCAGCTCCATGTTCACAGTGAGAGTTTGATCGGCGAGCAAGGTAATCCCGTTCTGTTTCGAGGTGCTGAAGCCCTTGGACTCGACGGTCAGGTTGTAGACCGCGGGCCGAAGAGAGGGGAGAACGTAGAGCCCATCGGCATCCGTGATGGCGGAACGGGAAAATCCCGTGCCTTCTTGAGTCGCCGTGACTTGTGCGCCCGCGACGCCTGCTCCCGCAGGATCGGTCACTCTGCCGAGAATGCTCCCCAAACCTTGCGCATGTGAATAGAGGGGAGCAAATAGAAGCGCGAAAAAAACAATCAGCACAGTCTTCTTCATTTTTGTTTTTCCCTTTCGCGGGCCGTCCGACACGATCGTGTTGGCCATGCCCGCCAGCTGCGGCGTACCGTGTGCCTCGAACACACGGCTACGCCTTTCGCACCAAGATTCGAACGAGACGCAGCACTCGCTTCTGACCATCAGTTTGCTGGATAGTCGCCATCAACTGCTTGAATACACCCAGTGTGCGGACATTAGGAGCGTAGTCCTAAGCATGTCAATCCGGAAAATTTAAAGGACTGGTTTAGCCAGACTAAAGCTGAATTCCGAAGTGAGGGGAGGCGTGAAGTGACTGGTGACTGGTGACTGGTGGTTGGTACGAAGCTTGCCACGGGTAGTGTTTGTAGTACGGCGCTTTGAGTTTCGGAAGTTTGGCTCAAGGAATTCTCGTCAGGGCGCACTGCTTGCGGCTTCGCGCAAATGGGGATGCGCGGATATCGCGGTATATGGGCGTGTTGATTGCCTCATTGCGGAAAATCCTCCAGTGAATGGGACGGATCCTGAGACAGCCGCAGACTTATGCAATTTACTCCAAGCAGGGAGTCGAGAAGAAAATCTCGCGAGCGATGCTCGATTTAACGAAGCAGCGCTGAGGCGCACCAGAGCAACGGTGCTTGACCGTGAAGGTCGCCGGTGTTGCGGGCGCGGTTGAGGTAATAGTTGAGGTCGTTTTTCTTGTTGGTGCCTTCACAAACGTTTTTCAGATCAGCGTTCGGATCCAGATACCTGACCAATGCGAGCCAGCCCTTGCGGGCAGCCCGGCCGTAGCGTTTTTCATCGAGCCAGCCGTTTTTCACGCCGGTGATCATGGTGAAAGTGAACATCGCGGTGCACGAAGATTCGGGCCACGCTTCCGGATGATCAAGCAACTGACGCCACATACCGTCCTTGCCTTGATACTTCAAAAGGGAGGCCATCATTTTCCGATAGCCTTCCATGATTCGGGCGCGCTGAGGATGATTCGCGGGAAGCGAGCGAAGGAGTTCGGCCATGCCAGCCGCAACCCAGCCGTTGCCACGACCCCAAAAGAAGGGAACATCGGGAGCGTGGTAAAAAAGTCCGTTTGGTTGCTGGAGCTTGTCCAGATAGGCGGCCATTTCGAGAGCGGCGCGATCGAGGTATTTGGCTTCGCCGGTGGCGCGATAAGCCTGAAGTTGGACGGTGGTGATCATGTACATGTCGTCGATCCAAAAACGGCTCTGGTTCGTCAGGCCCTCGGGTGTGGGGTCTTCCCATTGCTCGTCAGCGATGGACAGACCCATATTGAGGTATTTCTGCTGCCTGGTCTCGATGTAGATTTCCAGGGGGACGGAACCGAAGATGGTGCTGTCCACATTGACCGGATGGGGCACGAGCGCGGATTCCTCGGCGAAGAGAGGATCGAAGCGGGAGATCAGGCGGGAGGTTAGATCTTTGTCGCCGCTTAATTGGGCAAAAGTCAGCGCACCGTACCAAGCCACTGTTTCCGGATAAGTGATGTGGGCAGGAGGGGTGGAGCGGCCAAAATTTGTGTGCGGGCCAGAGGCAAAGCGATCCGCGACACGCTTGCCGATTTCTTTGGGAGAAGTTCCGGCCGGCCATTTCTTGAATTCTTTCTGCTGCGCTTTGCAGGCGAGCGGCAGGAAAGCCGCGGGGAATACGAGAAGTGTTGCCGCTATGAGAAGTACGCTCTTCCTGGATAATTCGATTCTCATGTTCATCTGTGGCTGGAATTTCCTTTCATGTAATTAAACGTTCCATTCCGCGAGTGTTTGAATCAGCAAGGCTGGCCGGAGCTTGCCTCAAGGTTTGTGCCTCTCAAGAGTGAAAAGAATCACCACGCCGTCCGGATCGGTGACGGAGACTGCATCGTCGCCGGTTTTCACAGTGAGGGAGCGGCTGCGCAGATCGTCCGCGGTACGGGCGAGATCGGCAACAGTGAATACGATGAAGGAATTCGTTGCAGGAGTCGCGGCTTCGAGTTCTATTTCGTCGCGGGAGTTTCCAGGAAGCCGCATGCCGACCGTCTCGCCGACGGCTACGTCCTGGAAACCCAGCTTGGACGTGTAGAAGACGTGTTCCGCGACCACGTCTTGCACTGGGATGACAGCGCGCAGCAGATGTTGCGAAACGCGACGGTCACTCAGATGTTTGCCACGATCTTCAAAATGAAGCGAGCCGGGAAGATATTGCGTGTATTCGAGAGTTTGTCCTTCGGGATCGTGAAGAACGAAGAGCAGGTTGCCAGCGCGGGCTTTGCGGCTGTGCGGCGGATTCAATCCGTGCTTTACGTATTCGTTCCAGACGGATTCGATATCGGTGGCTTCATAGCAGACGTGGAGAAGAACTGTGGGCAGAGAACCCTCGGCGCGTCCGTAGAGTTCAATGAATTGATGATCGTTAATCTTGATATAAGAGACGGGAGGTTTGCCGGGATCAGTGAATTCAAATGACTGTTCGAAGCCCAACGTGCGGTAGAAATCGCGGGATTTCTGGACATCGGTGACGCGAAAAGCGACGTGAGCGATGCCCGCCAACGCTGGGGATGAATCGGGTTGCGGTGAGAAAAGCGAGAGGGCGAGGAGCAGCACTGCGATCATCGTTTGCATGTTCGTGAGTCCGGCCAGGATTTAATTGCTGAAATTTCTAGTAAGCCGGTATTGCGCCGGATAGGTTACACCTAAAGTCAAGTCAGACACTTGGCCGCGATTGAGTTTGCCGTTTATGCCTTTGAACTGTGGATGGCGTCGCAGACCGCGGAAGTGACTTCCCGAGTTGTTGCACTGCCGCCGAGGTCGGGGGTATGAAGGCCGGAAGCTGTGACGAGTTCGACGGCTTGCATCAGTCGCTGGGCCGCATCGGTCTCACCGAGATGCGCGAGCATCAGGGCGGCGGTCCACAAGGCGCCGATGGGATTGGCGATGCCTTTGCCGGTGATGTCGAAGGCTGCGCCGTGAATGGGTTCGAACATGGAAGGAAAGCGGCGTTGCGGGTCGAGGTTGGCGGTGGGCGCAATTCCCAGGCTGCCCGCGAGGGCCGCCGCAAGGTCGGTGAGGATGTCGGCGTGGAGATTTGTAGCGACGATCGTGTCGAGGCTGGCGGGCTTACCGACCATGCGCGTGGTCATGGCATCGACGAGCATCTTGTCCCATGCGACGTCTGGAAATTCCCTGGAGACTTCCGCCGCGATTTCATCCCAGAGGACCATGCCGTGGCGTTGCGCGTTGGATTTGGTGACAACGGTGAGCAGCTTTCGCGGCCGATCTTGTGCGAGCTTGAAGGCAAATCGCATGATGCGCGTGACGCCGCCGCGGGTGAAGATAGAAGTTTCCGTGGCGACTTCCTCGGGAAAACCACGATGGGCGCGGCCGCCTTGTCCGGAATACTCGCCTTCGGTATTTTCGCGGACGATGGCCCAGTCGAGATCGGCGGGCTTGCAGTCACGCAGGGGCGATGACAAGCCTTGCAATATGCGCGTGGGGCGAAGATTGACGTACTGATCAAATCCCTGGCAGATCGCCAGACGCAAACCCCAAAGAGTTATGTGGTCGGGGATATCAGGAGCGCCGACGGCGCCAAAATAAATCGCGCTGAACGGCCGCAAGAGTTCCAAGCCGTTCTTAGGCATCATCACGCCGTGCTTCCTGTAATAGGCCGAGCCCCAGGGAAAGGTTTCGACTTTTAGCTGAAAACCGCCGACCTTTTGAGTGAGTGTCCGCAAGACCTCAAGACCGGCAGTTATCACTTCGGGTCCGATGCCATCCGCGGGGATGGCGGCAATCGCATACTCTCGCATTTCAACTCCCGGGATAGATTTGCCGATGTGATCTCGCCGAGCGGCTTGGCACCATATCGCTTTTAAGCCTGAGCGCGAAGATTCTTCTCTAAACGAAGGCTCAGTCCCTTTATGTGTATACTACGCGACGCAAATTTTGCGCGGCGGAAAACAAAAAATGGTGCAGGATATCTCCGCCGCTTTCTGAAGGCCGGCGAATCGAGAGAACATGGCCGACACACCGCTTGAGCCGGCGGTCGCACAACGCGCGCGAAAACGAATTGCGTGGCGACTTCTTCCCTTTCTTTTCCTGCTTTACATGATCGCTTTCCTGGACCGCATGAATGTAAGCGCGGCGGCTCTGCAGATGCCGCACGACCTGGGATTCAACGACAACGTCGTCGGACTGGGCGCCGGCATGTTCTTCATCGGATACATGGTGCTGGAAATTCCCGGGGCATTGATCGCCGAAAGGTGGAGCGCGCGCCGCTGGATTGCCCGCATCATGATTTCCTGGGGAATCATAACCGCGGTGATGGCGTTTATCCACACGGCGCGGGAATTCTATTTGGTGCGCTTTCTTGTGGGGGCCGCGGAGGCCGGCTTCCTCCCCGCCGTTATTGTTTATGTGTCCCACTGGTTCCGGAATGAAGATCGCGCCAAAGCGATCGGCGTTTTTTATGCAGCCAGTCCGCTTTCTTATGTGGCCGGGTCACCCCTTGCTGGATTGCTGCTGGGAATTTCGTGGCTGGGTTTGAGAGGCTGGCGATGGCTTTTTATATTGGAAGGAATTCCCGCGGTCGTCTTTGGGGTGATCACGATTTTTTATCTGACCGATTGGCCGCGAGACGCGAAGTGGCTCCTACCTGCTGAACGCGACTGGATCAACGGCCAGCTGGAAAATGAAAAGCGGGTAAAGCAAAAAATTCGTTCTTACACGATCTGGCAAGCATTTGCGCAACGCGACGTTATCCTGCTGACGTTGGCTTACTTCTGCGCAACGACGGGGGGCTACGGAGTAGCGTTTTGGTTGCCGAGCATTCTGAAGCGGCTTTCCGGGCAAAGCGACATGCGAATCACACTTTTCGCGGCGCTGCCTTATCTTGCTGGATTCCTGGCGCAGCAACTGAACGGATGGCATTCGGACCGGACCTTGGAGCGGCGTTGGCATGCAGCGGTTTCGATTTTCCTATGCGGAGTTTCTCTACTACTGGCAGTGATTTACGGTTCGAGTCTCGCGATCGCGGTCGCGCTGTTCTGCCTGGTGGGAGCCAGCTATTACTCATTCCATCCCTGTTTTTGGGCGGTGCCGACAGCGTTCTTGAGTGAATCCGCTGCGGCGGCATCCATCGGATTGATTAACTCGGTGGGAAATCTGGGAGGGTTTTTCGGGCCGATGATGATGGGCTATCTGGTGAACCGGACGCATTCCTTCAGGGCGGGACTTTTGTATTTGGTGGGGAGTCTTTGCCTGTCCGGGATTTTTATGCTGGTTGTTGGCGCGGGACGCCGTTCCTTGCCGCGGGCGGGGCAGGCGGCTACAAGTTAGCGGAGGATTTGTCTGCCTTTCGTGAGCGTCGAATATGACATTGCGTTTCAGTGAATCTCGGGTTCGGGGATAGGGGCCGTACCTTCCAAAAAATCGAAGTCACAGCCTTCGTGTGCCTGCTTGATGTGCTGCATAAATAATTTTCCGTAGCCGCGGGGATAGATGCCTTCTTTGGGACGCCAAGATGCGCGGCGACGGGCGAGCTCGTCTTCATTCACGAGCATGTTGAGCTGGCGGGCGGGCACGTCGAGTTCGATGAGGTCACCTTCCTTCAACAAGGCGAGCGGGCCGCCGACAAAGGATTCGGGAGAAACGTGCAGGACGCAGGCACCGTAACTCGTGCCGCTCATTCGGGCGTCAGAAATGCGGACCATATCGCGGATGCCAGCTTTCAGAAGTTTTTGCGGTAGCGGCAGATTTCCCCATTCGGGCATTCCGGGCGCGCCTTTCGGACCGGCGTTGCGCAGGACAAGGACGCTGCTCGCGTCGGCATCGAGTGCGGGGTCATCCATGCGGGCGTTCATTTCGTCGAAGCTGTCAAAGACGATGGCGCGTCCGGTGTGCTTGAGGAGTCTTGGTTCAGCTGCGGAAGCTTTGATGACGGCGCCATTGGGAGCGAGATTTCCGTAGAGAATGGCCAAGCCGCCGGAGGGGAGAACGGGATTGTCCAAAGAGCGGATGACATCCGAATTGTAGATTTCCGCGCCCGCGATATTTTCGCCGATAGTTTTTCCGGTGATGGTCAGGCAAGTGAGATCCAAATGGGGAGCGAGAGATCGCAGCAGGGCGGGCAATCCGCCGGCATAATAAAAATCCTCCATCAAGTACTTGCCGCTTGGACGAATGTTCGCGAGCATGGGAGTCTTTTTCGAATACTGATCGAAACGGTCCAGAGAAATCTTGATTCCAGCGCGCCCGGCCATCGCAAGGAGGTGGATCACGGCGTTCGTCGAGCCTCCCAGAGCGAACACTGCCGCAATGGTGTTATTGAAAGAAGCGTCGCGCAAAATATCGCGCGGCTTCAAATCTTCCCAGACCATTTCGACAATGCGCCGTCCCGAGCGGTTGGCCATCTTGGGGTGATTGGAATCGACCGCGGGGATCGAGGTCGCGCCGGGAAGCGTGAAGCCGAGGACTTCGGTCAGGCTGGTCATAGTGGACGCCGTGCCCATGGTCATGCAAGTTCCTGCGGAACGCGCGATGCCGTTTTCGATTTCAGTCCAGGCTTGCAGATCAATGTTGCCGGCGCGCCGTTCTGCCCAGTACTTGGAGACATCGGAGCCGCTGCCAAGGATTTCGCCGCGCCAATTGCCGCGAAGCATTGGTCCTGCGGGAACGTAGATTGCGGGGAGATTCATGCTGATGGCGCCCATCAAAAGTGCCGGCGTGGTTTTGTCGCAGCCGCCCATGAGCACGCAGCCATCAGCAGGATAGGAGCGCAACAACTCCTCGGTTTCCATCGCGAGCAGGTTGCGATACATCATGGTGGTCGGCTTCTGAAAAGTTTCGCCCAGAGTAAAGGCGGGCATCTCGACAGGAAAACCGCCGGCTTGCCAGACGCCCTTCTTGACATCTTCGGCGCGCTCGCGAAGATGGCTGTGGCAGGGATTGATGTCGCCCCAGGTGTTGATGATGGCGATGACGGGCTTGCCTGCGTAATCGGCTTGCGTGCAACCCATGGAAGCGGCGCGGGAGCGGTGACCGAATGATCTCAGGTCGTCAGGGCCATACCAGCGGTAGCTTCTTAGGGACTTGGAATCTCTTGGGGGCATAAATCCCTTTCGAATTCTGTAACTCGATGCATCCAACCGTAGAACTTTGAAACCGCTCGGTCAACCATCGATCACCTTTGCGAGGCGGAGTAGTTTAGGAGGACTCATTTTGTGGTGTCAAATTCCAAGCTTTAAACATCGCATTTTATTTTTCTAGACTCTGCTGCTCGGATATAGATTGGCGAGAATGTGGTGTAATCTCTTGCGCTGTTGATGCGACATCGATGAGAAACGATACGATTCTGGTTCTAGCGAATCCGGGTGAGCCGCAGCTTGCGATTCTCACGGAGCAGCTCGCGGAAGTAAGAATCATCGTCGGAAATTCCGCGGAAGCATTCGAACAAGAGGCTGCTAACGCCAAAGTGTTGTTCAATTGGTCGGGTCCTCTCTCTTTGTTCAAAACAGTGTTTGGGATGTGCCCGCACTTGCAGTGGGTACACTCGCGTTCCGTCGGTCTGGAGAGAACACTGTTTTCGGAGCTCGTGGAGAGCGAGGTACCACTCACGAACGGCGTAGGAGTGTTTAGCGCATCGCTCGGAGAGTTTGCGCTCGGCGCGATTATATATTTCGCGAAGGATTTTCGGCGCATGATTCGCAATCAGATGCGTGGCGTATGGGAGGCGTTTGATGTTTTGGCTGTGTCAGGCCAAACCGTGGGAATCATCGGGTATGGCGACATTGGGAGGGCCGTTGCCGCGAGGGTGACGGCGATGGGGATGACTGTGCTCGCCCTCAAGCGAAATGCGCCGCCGCCGGGAGGCGCGGACAATCTAGTCGAGCGAACTTACACGCCAGAGCAGCGCCTTGAGATGCTTCCGCGCTGCGACTATGTGGTGGTGGCTGCGCCGCTGACTTCGGAAACACGCGGAATGATCGGCGAGGCAGAGTTTGCAGCGATGAAGCCTTGCGCGGTGGTGATCAATGTTGGGCGAGGACCTGTAATCAACGAGGAGGCGATGGTAAGGGCGCTATCGAGCGGACGAATTAAGGGAGCGGCGCTGGACGTCTTCGACCATGAGCCATTGCCGGCGGGTCATCCGTTTTACAAGCTGGAAAATGTCTTGCTCTCTCCGCACTGCGCGGACCACACGCTGGACTGGCTCGATAACGCGATGAAATTTTTCATCGAGCAATATCAACGATTCCAGGCCGGCGAACCGTTGCGCAATATCGTGGATAAGAAGCTGGGATACTGATCGAACTTGTACAGGCAGCTGCGAATTTTCGTAACATACCAATTTCAGATTAGCGTTTGAACTTCGCGCCAGATTGTCGGCTCGACCGGTACGCCGTTCTGCAGATTTTCTTTTCGGATTTGCAGGACGCGTTCGCCAGGGTATCGAACGTGATCTCCAGATGCAGACTCAGGCGAATGCAGAAAGTCCAGGATCTGGTCGGCCAAATTATCAGCACTTTCGCTCTGCCCCAGTGTATGCGGGGCGATGGCGATAAAGAGCTGTGAGAGCTTCGTTTCTCTTTCCGGTTGGGTCGGTATCTGAAATGTGGCGCTCCCGCCTGAAAGGAGCGCGGCGACGATATCCAACATCAATGCCAAACCAGAACCCTTCCAGTAACCGATGGGCAGAGGGCGTTTGGAGGCTTCGATGGCCGCGGGATCGCGCGTGAGGTTACCGTTGACGTCAAAGCCACCATCCACAGGCAATTGCTCCCCACGCATTCGAAAGGACGCCAGAGCGCCAAAAGAGAATTGCGACATGGCCATATCGAGAACGACGTGGCCTTGCTTGCGCGGCACCGCAATGATCAAGGGATTGTTACCAACACGTGGATCGCTTGCTCCCCAGGGGGGAAGATTAGGCAGCGTATTGGTCCAACAGATACCGATGACTCCGGCGTCGGCGGCTTGCCAGCCGTAACTGCCACCGCGCATCCAGTGGTTGGTATTGGCGAGAGCCACGCAGCCAATTCCGCGTTCCTGAGAGAGGGAGATCGCTCTCTCCATACACCGGTGAGCGTTTAAATTGCCTGGGCCGCTTCTTCCGTCCCATCGTTCGAGCGAACCGAAACTTGCAACTAGTTGCGGTTCGGCATTTACTGCGATGATTCCACTTCGAATCATGCGGATGAATTGGGGAAAACGGTTTAAGCCGTGGGAATAGACTCCGTCACGGCTAGCCTCCGCAAAGAGTTGAGCGCAAAGGCGGGCGCGCTGATGCGTAAGACCGTGGTTCTGCAGCATCCGCAAAAGGACATCGAACAACTCTTCAAAGGGAATTCTCATGGACTCGCAGTACTCGTGGCCGCAGCGCGGCCGCAGCGGACTAGGACCGAATGATTGCCGCCGAAACGCAAATAGGGTACACCAAGTTTCGGACGGGGAAATGGTGCAGTCTTTCTGAACTTGATTTTGAGGGGACTTGAAAGGTTCCTTCGTGCAAAACATTTTGAGCTGAAGTTTGTTTGTTGTAGTCTTCGGGTGAAATGAAAACACTTTGCGTTGTCTTGTTTGGTTTGCTGGCATTTCCATGTTTTGCCGCGGAGTTGACCGGAAACTGGGCGGTCAAGGATCCGTTGCCGGACGGCACTTTCCGTACCACGTACTTGAATCTTCAACAGGAAGGCTCCCGCATAACTGGAACCATCCGCGTGACTCAGTTCTATTACAAAATTGTCGAAAGCACTGGCGGGCCCGATGGCTTCACGCTGACCGGAAGCATGATGGACGGAACGAGCGACCGCCGGGTGAAGTATGAAGGCAAGCTGGCAGGCGACGAGTTGCACGTGGCGACGCGGCGCCGGCCTGACGCCGAGCTCATCGAGATGGTCGCTCACCGCGCGCCGCCGAGCGAGGGCGTGTATCCCGCACGCGCGCCGCTGCCTGCGCTTCACGAGGTTGCGGACAACGGCCTGGCCAGAACGCCATCGATGGGTTGGAACAGTTGGAACAAGTTTGCTGGGCGTGTGGATGATGCAGCCGTGCGCGGAATGGCCGACGCCGTGGCCACAAACGGGATGAAAGCAGCCGGCTATCAATACATCAACATCGACGACACTTGGGAGGGTGAGCGCGACGCACACGGAACCATCACGACGAATAAGAAATTCCCTGACATGAAGGCGCTTGCCGACTATGTGCACAGCAAAGGCCTAAAGATCGGCATCTATTCCTCGCCCGGCCCAAATACGTGCGCGGGATACGAAGGGAGTTACGGCCACGAGGAACAGGACGCGCGGACGTATGCCGCCTGGGGTATCGATTATTTGAAGTATGACTGGTGCGGCGCCCGGAACCTGTACACGGACGAGGAGATGCGCGCGGTGTACCAAATCATGGGCGATGCGCTGCTCAAAGCGGGCCGTCCGATTGTGTATAGCCTTTGCCAGTACGGGCGCGCCGACGTCTGGAAGTGGGGTGCAGAAGTTGGCGGCAACGCATGGCGAACCACAGGCGACATCCGCGACAGATGGGATTCGATGACTAAAATTGGTTTTGCGCAAGATGAACTGGCTGCGTGGGCGAAACCTGGACACTGGAACGATCCCGACATGCTGGAAATCGGCAACGGCGGAATGAACGACGACGAATACAAAACACACATGAGTTTGTGGTCGATTCTTGCAGCGCCACTGCTGGCTGGAAATGACCTGCGAAACATGGCTCCCGACATCCGGGAGATACTCACGAATCATGAGGTGATCGGCATCGATCAAGATGAAGGGGGCAAGCAGGGCCGGCAAATCGCGAAATCCGGAGAGCAGGAAATTTGGGCGAGGCCGCTACATGATGGCGGTCAGGCGATTGGGATATTTAACCGCGGCGGGGAGCCCGCAAAGATCGCTGTCAAGTGGTCGGAGCTAGGATTGAAAAGTGCGCCAACTCGAGCACGCGATCTCTGGGGGCACAGCGACGTGAAGGTGGATGGCTCGGAATACTCGGCAATGGTGCCCGCACATGGCGTGGTGATGCTGCGCGTCACACAATAATCAGAAAAACTAGTTTTACCCGCCGAGGCGAGATCACTTTCCCGTATAGGAAATTCGCCAGACGGACTTCGAACCGTCATCCGTGACCAGCAGCGAGCCATCGGAAGCAACGGTAACGCCGACGGGGCGGCCCCAAACGTGGCCATTATCCACGACGAATCCCGTCATGAAATCTTCGTAGTCCCCGGTGGCGTGGCCGGTCTGATGCAGTGGTACGCGAATGACTTCGTAGCCGACGCGGACCGAACGATTCCATGATCCGTGTTCGCAGGCGAAAATATCGCCCTGGTATTCCGCCGGGAATTGCTTGCCGTCGTAAAAAGTCAGTCCCAGCGAAGCATTGTGCGGATTGAGAATCACATCTGGCGTGATTACCTTGTCTTTCAGTTCAGGATGCTTGCCTGCATGGCGCGGATCCTGATGACCGCCCATGTACCACCAGGGCCAACCGTAAAAGCCCCCCTCCTGCACATGAGTGATGTAGTCCGGCACGAGATTGTCTCCAAGTGCATCGCGTTCGTTCGTGGAACACCACAACTCCCCGGTCTTCGAATTGATGGCCAAACCCACGCAATTGCGGATGCCGTAGGCGTAGATTCGCATTGCCGAACCGTCCGGATTGAACTCGAGAACATCGGCGCGATTCTTTTCGGCCGGCGTCGTATCGGGGTCGTCGATATTCGAGGCTGAGCCCACGGAGACATACATTTTCTTGCCATCGGCAGTGAACTGAATGTCGCGTGTCCAGTGGCCCTGTCCCGCCGGCAAATCCACGATATGTTCGGCGGGGCCGCGGGCTTTTAAGTCGCCATTGCGATAGGGAAAGCGCACAACCGAGTCCGTGTTTCCAATGTAGATCCACTGCGGATCCGGCCCCGGCGGATAGAAGTTGATGCCGAACGGGCGGTTTAGTCCAGTGACGAAGGTTTCTGAATGTTCAGGCTTACCGTCGGCGGTAAACCCTCGGAAAACGCGGATATCGCCGGTTTGGCTCTCGGCAACAAAGAAATCACCGTTGGGCGCAGTTCGAATCAGCCTCGGGTCATTAAGACCTGACGCATAGAGTTCGACTTTGAAGCCAGGAAGCACCTGCGGCCACGCGTTTGCCGGACGTGGCACGAGCTGAGGACCGTTGCCGGACGAGGCCGTGGCTAGGGGAGTGGGCAAATCTTTAAGCGTGATCTTGCGGATCTTGCCAGGCTTCTCGAAACGGTAGTCGGTGAAGGGCGCCTTTGGTGGTGGAGCATTCTTTCCCGTATCTACGGCTTCGTCGGCTGAAAGCTGTACGCGCGGCGAACCAGGTTTGAGGCTGCCGAGTACGCGGACATAATTGATGATCTGCCATCTCTGTTGTTCGGGCAGAGTTTGCCAGGCCGGCATGCCGTTGTTCACATCGCCTTTGGTGATATACCAAAAAAGTTCGCCGTCGCTGGCACCTTGCGCCTTGCCCGTCGCGAGTGCGGGGATATTTCCCGAGCCTTCTCCGTTTTCGCCGTGGCAGCGCGCGCAACGGAGATGATAGGCCACCTTAACGGAGGCGGGATGCTGGCCCAGGTAGGGATTCTTTTGGTTCTTGACGGACGCCGGTGCGTTGTGGAAATTCGCGTTTTGAGCGCGCAAGGTGATAAGTGCAGGAAGCAGAGCGACGGCGCACGTTACCAGTAAGCGAGCAACGATCCCCTTGGCAAATTTCAAGTTGGTCCTCCAAAAATACGAAACCGGGATTCAAACATCCTATCTTGACTCAACAGAGGCTAGGGTCTCACACCGCCCGGCAGGAAGAATCTAGAACGTCAACGGCTCGACAGCAAGCAAAACCGCTGGCGCACTTCGCTTGTCACAAGCGGCCTGACAAAAGGGATGATTTTCCAGTGGAAGACGCGCCGACTAAGTTTGCGATGGCGAATCGGGCGCGCGCATGCCCGTCCACGCTTCTGCGTTCGAACGAAATAGGCGGGTAACGTCACGCTGAATGTCACCGCGAGTTACGCCGCGGCCATCCTCGGAAAGCAGGCGGTAGGTTTCTGAAAGGATGCGCGACATGGTTCTGCGCGTGTTATTCCATTTGTAGATGACTTGCTCGAGAACGCGGGCATCGGAGTGCTGCGGAATGAAGCTCGTGCCCAGCATCTCGATACGCTCGCGGGTGATCTCTTCCACTATCGAAGGATTGTTCATGAACCACCAGCAACCGAACGGCATCAAATTATTGAACTTTCGCGCGTAAACGCAGAGTTCGTGCTGGTTCTCGCGGCTGAGCACACTCACCAGAAAGCGATTGTCCGGAAACTCACGGCAAAGATTTTCCAGGGCTTTCAGGTCCGCTTTGCCCACGGCATCGCCCGCCAGGCGCAACGCAGGATTCACCTGTTTGCGAACTCCGATCATGAGTGAGAGTGGCAAACCCAATTCGCGGCAAGCGGGCAGCACCGCTTCCTTCAGCAATCGATTGCCAACCGTCTCCTGTGGATATGCAAACGTGTCCGGCAGCGAGACCGCCATGTAGACGGGCTGCATCCGAGCGTGCCAGTCCAACAGGAAACGCCGCACCTCCGCCGCGCACTTGTCCGAGGCGTGTTCATCCACGCGATAGCCTTGACTGGCCAACACGCGCCAGTGCGCAGACCAGGTGCACAGAATTCGATCCAGCCGCAATACCGCACGAAACCGCTTATGGTTCGCAACGCCGTTCAGCCAGACGGGTGCTTCCTCCGGGTCGAGAGGATCATTCGTCATGACCACTAAATTGACGCCCGCCATTTGAAGCACATTCTGAATGTGCGCTTCGATAGACTGCGCTTTGAAAAAGGCCCTCGCTTCTCCCAAGTCTGGGCGATCCGTGCGTAATTGGAAAGCATTGAGAACAGCGATGACCCCACGCGTGGATTCTGAAACGGGGGTATTTTCGACGAAGAGAGCCCGCCAAATGGCATCGGCTTGTTCGCGCTTGGCGAGTGCCCAGTACTGCGCCGGACTGATATCCGAAGAGCGGAAGAGTTCGGCCTCGAGATAGTGATAGGTGAGCAGTTCGTCGATGCCCCACAAGCCGAGCTTGCCGAACGCAGGGGAATACAAGTGCGTGTGAATGTCGACAAATTGCGTGGAAGCGAGCACATCCTCGACTGTTGAAAAAATCTGCGCTTGCGTGAGCAATCCTCCATCGCTGGACGATGGAGTTTGACTGGCGGATTTAAGAAAAGCGGTTTTCATGCCTTGCGGTGACTCTCGCTCCACGCGGACATGCCTAGCATACAGTGCCCACAAAACGTATTTGGCGGGCGCGGTGTTTCAGGATGGTGCGATGCCTCGGCTTACGAATCGAGGAGCTGCCCTTCCCAGGGTCACGAGTGTTGCAGACTACAAACCGTGCGCCCAGGTGTCAAATTGTAAGAATTGAAGGTAATATTCAGCGAAACTTAACGAAAGTCTCCAGCGCTCCTTCAACGCACGCGGATTTCGCAGCTCCAATGACCCCTAGAATCTTAGATGTATCTTTCCTGCTCCTCGGTTTCGGCTTTCTCGGAATTGACAAACGATGCCGGAACGCAGAAGTCGAACCGAGTGCGGGGATCGGATGGCAGTTTTGAAGCGCGAAGGCGCTGAGAATTCGAAGTGTAGTTCCGGTTGTCACTAAGATAGACTTGGTCATAGCCAAAAGGTAAAAAGCGCGGATTTACGGAAACAACCAATTCGGCAGAAACGAGTTCCAACAGGCTATTTCCTCGGGATAACTTTTGGACGATTTTGGAGTCTTATCGGGCAATGGGCCAAATAGCTCATCACGGCGGCAAGCCCAATGCGCTTCTGCTTCGCATTTCTTCCGTACTATTTCTCGCGGCTATCCTCTTTCTTTTTGTACATTTCCGGCAAGGACGGCCGCTGGCAGACCGCTCGGAATCCCTGGTCAGAGTTGAGAGAAAGAGCCTTTCGCAAACGCTGCGGTTGAATGGAACAACGCAGGCCTCTCGTTCGTTTGTCGTGCTTGCGCCTAAGCTCGAAGGAGCGCAGGTCGGCTCGATGGTGGTTACGAAACTGGCGCCTGCGGGCAGCCATGTGAAGAACGGCGACCTCTTAGTCGAATTTGATCCCCAGGCGCAGATGAAGGACTACCTCGACAAGAAGAGCACCTACGACAATCTGGTGAGCCAAGTGGCGCAGAAACAATCTGAGGAAGACATCGCCCGAGCAAAAGATGACACGGCGATGAAACAAGCCGAAGACGAATTGAAGCGCGCGCAACTTGAGATTCAGAGAAATGAAGTTGTTTCGCGCATCGACGCCGAAAAGAATCAGGAAGCCGTGGATGAAGCGCAAGCGACTCTGAAACAACTGAAGGAAACTTATCAGTTAAAGCGCGCGGCGGCGGCAGCGGCGATCAAGATTCTGGAGATTCAGCGTGATCGCGCAAAGGAGGCTATGCGCTACGCACTGGGTAACGCAGCGAAGATGGCCGTGCACTCGCCGATGGAGGGAGTGGTCGTTTACAACACGATTTGGTTAGGCGGGAGGATGGGCACGGTGCAACAGGGAGATCAGGTGCGGCCTGGGGTGCCGTTCCTTCAGGTGGTCGATCCTTCGCGTATGGAAGTACGTGTGGACCTAAATCAAGTCGATCTGCTGAAGGTACACACAGGCCAAAAAGCCGAAATGCATTTGGATGCCTACCCGGGGATGAGTCTTCCGGCCGTCCTCCAGGAGCTTTCTCCGCTTGGCCACACTGGGCAATTTTCCGAGATGGTCCGCACGTTTACAGCGCGTTTTTCCGTCCAAGGAAACGATCCAAGATTGTTGCCCGACCTCTCGGCGGCGATGGACTTGGACCTCGGTTCGCAGAACAACGTGCTGGTGGTCCCCTGCCAAAGTATCGGATTGGAATCGGGACACCCATTTGTATTGTTGAAAACAGCGAATGGTTTTGAGAAGCGCACGGTGAAATTAGGGCCGCGGAATGACCTGAATGCCGTTGTGGAGTCGGGATTGGCAGAGGGGGACGTGATCCAGCGAGAGGCTGCCGAACTGTCGGGAGCGGCGGCGAGGCGATGAGCGGGACGAGCCAGATATGGAAGTCCAGATGGAAAACGCTTGGAAGCGTTGCCATTTTGATCGTTGGTGCGCTCATCTTCGGGGCCTTCCGTTTGGCAAGCTCGGCCGCAAATCTTCCGACCACGGAGGTGAAGCGCAAGGAATTCGTGGATTACGTGGAAATCAAGGGCGAGGTCAAAGCCATTCGCTCGGCGGT
>Ga0070704_100000652_pt1 | contig 16748 bp, 11 predicted proteins | sample KBSK5252metaG_FD_65467 | JGI IMG/M metagenome (GOLD analysis project Ga0070704, IMG submission 65467) | Corn, switchgrass and miscanthus rhizosphere microbial communities from Kellogg Biological Station, Michigan, USA - KBS K5-25-2 metaG | ecosystem: Host-associated > Plants > Roots >...
GCCGGCTCAAGGTCATCTCCAACCTCGCCGTCGGCTACACCAACATCGACGTCCACTACGCGCGGTCGCGGCAGATCGTCGTCACCCACACGCCCGACGTGCTCACCGAGTCGGTCGCCGACTTCACCTGGGCGCTGATCCTGGCGATCACCCGCCGCCTCGCAGAGGGGGAGCGGCTGCTGCGCCGCGGCGAGTGGAAGGGGTGGGCGCTCGATTTCATGCTCGGCACCGAGCTGCGCGGCAAGCAGCTGGGGCTGGTCGGCGTCGGCCGCATCGGCCGCGCGGTCGCGGCGCGCGCGCCGGCGTTCGGGATGAAGGTCGCGTACCACACCCGCAGCAGCGGCAACGTCGGCCTCGGCGATGCGGCGGACGCGATGTCGCTCGATCGCCTGCTCCTCACCTCCGACGTCGTCTCGCTGCACGTACCGCTGACGCCGGAGACGCGGCACCTGATCGATCAGCGCGCCTTCACGCGGATGAAGCGCTCGGCCTACCTGGTGAACACCGCCGGCGGGCCGGTGGTCGACGAGGCGGCGCTGGCGTGGGCGCTGCAGCATCACCTGCTCTCGGGCGCGGCGCTCGATGTCTACGAAAACGAGCCGTCGGTGCACCCCGATCTGCTGCAGCTGGAGAACGTGCTGCTGGTGCCGCACCTGGCGAGCGGCACCACCGAAACGCGCAGGGCGATGGCCGATCTCGCCGTCAGCAATGCGATCGCCGTGCTCGAAGGCCGCCCGGCGCTGACGCCGGTTCCCTGAAGTCCGGCTGAAGCCGGACACTCCGAATGACATCAGCCCTCGAGGGCTGCGCTACACTCAAGGTCTCCATGCGCCGGCTTCGCGTCCTTTTATTCGCCGCGCTCGTCTTCGCTGTTGCGCCGCGGTCGTTCGCCGCCGACACGTGCGAATGGACCGGCGTCGAGCGCGTGATCGCGATCGGCGACGTCCACGGCGCCTACGATCGGTTCGTCGAGATCCTGAAGCGCGCCGGCGTCGTCGATGCGGATCTGCACTGGGCCGCGGGCACCGCGCACGTCGTCCAGCTCGGCGACGTCGTCGATCGCGGCGACGACTCGCGCAAGGCGCTCGATCTGCTGCGCCGGCTCGAGCGCGAGGCCGGCGCGGCGAAAGGACGCCTCCACCTCCTGCTCGGCAACCACGAGATCGCGCGCATGCTCGGCGACCTGCGGCTGACCGCGCCGGGGGAGTACACCGCATTCGTCACGGCCGACTCCGAGGCGCTGCGCGACAAGGTCGTGAAGGCGATGAAGCCGGCCACCGACGAAGAGCGGACGCAGCTGATTCAGCAGCTGCCGCTCGGTTCGCTGGAAATGCGCCAGGCGTTCGGCCGCGACGGCGACTACGGCAAGTGGCTGCGCGAGCTGCCCACCGTGGTGAAGATCGACGGGCTGCTGTTCGTGCACGGCGGCATCAGCCCCGCCGTCGCGCCGCTCGGCTGCGCGGCCATCAACGAGCAGGTCCGCCGCGATCTCACCGATGACCTCGACAAGACGCTCGCCGCGCCTCTGGCGACGCTGACCGCGCGCGTCGACGGGCCGCTCTGGTACCGCGGCCTGGCGCAGGAGCCCGACAGCTTCGCGCCGCAGGTGGAGGACATCCTGACGAAAGTCGCCGCCCGCGCCATCGTCATCGGCCACACCGTCACCGCGACCGGACGCATCACCACGCGGTTCGGCGGCCGCGTCGTGCAGATCGACACCGGCATGCAGCCGGCGTACGCCCAGGGCGGCCGCGCGTCAGCGCTCGAGATCGCCGGCGGCGAGGCGACCGCCATCTACCTCGATCGCCGCGATCCGGTGGCGATCGCGAAGCGCGCGGGCGCGTCCGACGTCGCCGCGCCTGCCGTTCGGCGATGAGCCGCGGCGCCGCCGCCCCGGTCAACCCGGTGATGCGTGCGCTCCGGCGCGCCATCGACACGCTCGACCTGCCCGCGGTCGAGAAGATCGCCGAGGAAAGCCGCGAGGATCCGTTCGAGATCCTGATCGCGACGATGCTGTCGGCGCAGACCAGGGATGCGGTGACGGCCGAGGCGTCGGCGCGGCTGTTCGCGCGCGCCCGTACGCCGCGGGCGATGGCGAAGCTCGCCGAGAAGGAGATCGAGCGCCTGATCTACCCGGTCAGCTTCTATCGGAATAAGGCGAAGCACGTGCGCGAGACCTGCCGCCTGCTGGTCGAGCGCTTCAAGGGGCGCGTGCCCGGCACGATGGAGGAGCTTCTGATGCTGCCCGGCGTTGGCCGCAAGACCGCCAACCTCGTGCTGATTCTCTCCTTCAGGAGCCGTCACAACATCTGTGTCGATACCCACGTGCACCGCATCTCGAACCGCCTCGGCTGGGTGAAGACGCGGACACCGGAAGAGACCGAGCACGCGCTCTACGAGCGGACGCGCCGTCAGTGGTGGCCCTTCATCAACCTGTACCTCGTGACCTGGGGGCAGAACATCTGCCGGCCGGTCTACCCGAGGTGCGGCGTGTGCGCGATTCGCGAGCATTGTCCAAGGATTGGCGTCGAGCGTTCTTCCCCGCGATGACCGAGACGACGAGGGCGCGAAATTTTTCTTTCTTCGCCGTGTTGCTGCTGGTCGGCTCCTGGCTGATGTGGGTCAGGCCGACGGCGCAACCGGCCGGTCCGGTGATCGTCGTCGAGACTTCCAAGGGCACGTTCGAGTTCGAAACCTATCCCGAGGATGCGCCGAAGACGGTCGCGCACGTCGTCGACCTCGTGAAGCGGGGGTTCTACGACGGGCAGCGCGTTCACCGCGCGGTGCCGGGGTTTCTCGTGCAGTGGGGCGATCCACGGTCGCGCGATCTGGCGCAGGAGGCCGCGTGGGGCCGCGGCGCGGCGGCGTCGAGCGGCACGCCGATCGGCGCGGCGGAGATCTCGAAGAAGCGGCTGCACCGCGCCGGCGCGGTGGCGATGTCGCACCCCGGCGTCCCGACGCGCGGCGACAGCCAGGTCTACGTCACGCTCGCGGATCGGCCCGACTTGAACGGCAAGTACGTCGTCTTCGGCCAGGTCATCGAGGGAGTGGACGTCCCGGCGCGCCTCGAGCGAGGCGACGAAATCAGAAGAGCGTTCGTGAAGGAGTGAGCGCGCCCTTCAGCTCGGGGTAGCGCTCGATGAACTCCGGCGGGTACTCGCCCTCGATCGGCTCGCCGAGCTGCTGCTTGATCATCGCGGCGTTGGCCACCGACTTCGCCGAGAAATGATTGTTGGTGTAGAGATAGAGCTTCTTCACCAGCTGCCTGGCCGCGTCCGCCGTCTCGGAGAACTCCTTCAGCTCCTCGGCCGAGTAGAGGTAGTCGTAGCGATCCTCCGACTTCTCGTGCCGCCACCACTTCGCGGCGTTGCGGCCGTGCAGCCGCATGTAGTAGAAGCCGCGCACGTTCGGCAGGTAGTTCTGCCGGATCGAAAAGCGGAACTTCGGCTCATCGATCTGCACCCAGGCGGCGCCGAACGAATTGAGCAGATCGAGCGTGCCGCCGATCGCGTCGCTCCAGCTGCTGTGCCGCAGTTCGACCGCGACCGGATAGTCGGCGAACGCCTGCAGCAGCGCCGCGAGGTAGTCGCGTGACGCCGGCGCGTCCTTGAAGCTGGCAGGAAACTGCGCCAGCAGCGCGCCCAGCCGTCCCGCCGCCGCCAGCGGTTCGATGCCGCGGCGGAAGGCGTCGAGATCGGCCTCGTTCGGTGCCGCCAGCGCCTCGAGCAGCGCATCGTCACTCGACGCTTCGCCGGGCAGGCCCTCCGCGAGGCGCTCGCGGAACATCCGCGGGTGCGTGAACTGCTGGAACAGCTTGACCGAGAACTCGAAGTTCGCCGGCGTGCGTTTCGCCCACGCGCGCGTCACCTGCGCGCGCGGCTGGCCGTAGAAGGTGGAATTGACCTCGACGGTATTGAAGTGCTCGGCGTAGAAAGCGAGCTCGTCGAATCCTTTCGGCCGCCTGCGGGCGGGCGGGTAGAAGACGCCGTTCCAGGTGCCCTTGCCGGACGGGTAGTTCCAGCCGGCGGTGCCGATGCGCAGATCAGAGCTTTCCGTATCGGTCCTTGTCGAAGCCGAAGATCACCTGCGACCCCTTGATCATGATCGGCCGCCGGATGAGGTTGGGGTTTTCCATCATCATCGCGATGGCCTCCTTCTTCGACTTCGGCAGCGGCCGCTCCTTGAACACAGGGCTGCGCGTGCTGACGTAGTCGAGGAAGCGGTCGGCGTCGATGTGCTTCTCGAGGAACTCGCGCGACGGCGGCTCCTTGTTGATGTCGATCTGGTTGACGTCGATCTCGTGCTCGTCCAGAAAACTTCTGGCGTTCTTGCAGGTCGTTCAAGTGGGCTTCGTATAGAAGGTCGGTTTCGCCATGGGAGTACGATAATAGCAAGGTCGCAAGGCGGGAAGGCTGGAAGGCGGGAAGGCAAGGTGAGAGGGTTGGAAGGTTGGAAGGTCAAGGCGGGAAGGTCAAGGTTGGAAGGTGTTAACGGTTAACGAGATCTTCCACTCGATACAGGGCGAGTCGTCGCATGCGGGGCGGCCGTGCGTGTTCGTGCGGCTGACGGCGTGCGATCTGCGGTGCTCGTGGTGCGATACGCCGTATGCGTTCCACGAGGGGCGCAAGATGTCGGTGGACGAGGTGGTGGCCGCGGTGGATGCCGCCGGCTGCGAGCTGGTCGAGATCACGGGTGGCGAGCCGCTGCTTCAGGAAGAGGTCTACCCGCTGATGGATCGGCTGCTGGCCAGCGGCCGCACGGTGCTGCTCGAAACCGGCGGCCATCGGCCGATCGACCGCGTGCCCCAGGCGGTCGTCAAGATCGTCGACATCAAATGTCCGGCCAGCGGCGAGGCGGCGAAGAACGACTGGGAGAATCTCGGCCGGCTCTCGCCGCACGACGAGGTGAAGTTCGTCATCCAGGATCGCGCCGACTACGAGTTCGCCCGGGACGTGATCGCCCGCTACGGTTTGCCCGGTCGCGCCGCGGCGGTGCTGATGTCGCCGGTCCACGGCGTCCTCGATCCGAAGACGCTGTCGGAGTGGATCCTCGCCGATCGCCTCGCGGTACGGCTCCAGCTGCAGCTGCACAAGTACATCTGGTCGCCGACGACGCGAGGCGTCTGACAATGTCTCGCGCTGTAGCTCTGCTTTCTGGCGGGCTTGATTCGTACACCGCCGCGGCGATTGCGAAAGCGCAGCGCTTCACCCTCTTCGCGCTCACCATTCATTACGGCCAGCGGCACGCGCGCGAGGTCGAGGCGGCGCGCGCCGTCGCCCGCGCCCTCGGCGTCGAGCGTCACCTCGAGCTCGAAGTCGACCTGCGGAAGATCGGCGGCTCCTCGCTCACCTCCGACATACCGGTGCCGCACGAGCGCGACCTCTCGGCCGACGGCATCCCGTCCACCTACGTGCCGGCGCGCAACACGATCTTCCTCTCGCTCGCGCTCGGCTGGGCCGAGGCGGTCGGCGCCCACGACATCGTCATCGGCGTCAACGCCCTCGACTACTCCGGCTACCCCGACTGCCGGCCGGAGTTCATCGCGGCGTTCGAGCGGCTGGCGGAGCTGGCGACGCGCGAAGGGGTCGAGGGCGGGCGCTTCCGCGTACACGCGCCGCTCATCACGCTGAGCAAGGCCGAGATCATCCAGCGCGGCCTCGAGCTCGGCCTCGACTACGGCCTGACGCACAGCTGCTACGACCCGTCGCCCGACGGCCGTCCGTGCGGCACGTGCGACAGCTGCGTGCTGCGCGCCCGCGGGTTTCGCGAAGCGGGCATCGCCGACCCGCTGGCGATGGGCTAAGATCGCGAAAAACGCGGTGCACATCCTGAGAGGCCAACCCATCCGGCGCCAGGTGGTCGGGATAACCGGCGCCCTGCTGGTGCCGTTCGTGATCGCCTCCGCGTGGACCGCGAGACTGACGCGCGCCGAGCACGTCGACGAACTGCGCGAGCAGTCAGGCGCGCTCGCCGCGACCGCCGGCGCCTACCTCAATCAATATCTCAGCGGCCTCGACTCGATGGCCTCGACGCTCACGCAGCATCCCGCCGTCGTCGCCCAGGATCGGGAGGTGTCCGACCACGTTTTCGCCGCCGTGCTGCGCGACCAGCCTTTGCTCGTGAACATCCTCCTCGTCGATGCCGAAGGCACGATCAAAGCCAGCGGCCTGCCTGCGGCCGGCGTGACGAAGGTGACGGCGATCGAGCAGGTGAAACAGGTCTTCGCAACCGGGAAACCGCTGGTGAGCGATCTCGTGACCGGCGCCGTCTCACGCCGGCCGACCGTCGCCCTCGCCTATCCCGTGCGCGACAAGTCGGGATCGATCAACGGCGCGCTGGCGCTCTCGCTCAACCTCGAGCGCCTCGAGACGCTCTTCCGCGGCGTCCCGCTGCCGGCCGACTCGGTGGTGACGCTGACCGACGCGCAGAGCCGCGTTCTCGCTCGCAGCCGCGATACCGGCCTCTTCATCGGCAAGCCGCTCGGCGGCACGACGCCGCCCCAGCAGGTGCCGCGCACCCAGGTGCTCACCGGGCCGGACCGCATCGAGCGCGCCTACGGCAACTCGGTCATCGATCGCGGGCCGTGGCTGCTCAGCGTCGGCATCCCGACCAGCCTCGCCCTGGCGCGGGTCGCGCCGCTCTATCGCCGCAACCTGTTCATCGCCATTGCCGCGATCGGCGCGGTGCTGCTCCTCGCGCTGGCGCTGTCGACGCAGATCACCAGCAGCCTGAACGCCGTCCGCGATGCGGCACGCAAGATCGCGGGCGGCGACCTGTCGCCGCCGCCACGAATGCGCGTGCCGAACCGCGAGCTCGCCGAGCTGCAGGACGCGTTTGCGACGATGGCCGCCAACCTGCGCGAGGCGCACGACGCGCTCGACAAGCAGGTCGAGCAGGAGCGCAAGATGCGCGAGACGCTGCAATCGCTGCAGCGCCAGGTCGTCCGGCAGGAGCGGCTCGCCGCCGTCGGCGTCCTCGTGTCCGGCGTCGCCCACGAGTTGAACAACCCGCTGCAGGCGATCCTCGGCACCGCCGAACTGCTCGAGCGGCATCGCGAGCTCGGGCCCGATGCGCTCGAGGAAGTGGCCTTCGTCAAGACACAGAGCGGCCGCGCCCGCGAAATCATCCGCAACCTCTCCCGCTTCAGCAGCCAGCAGTCGGGGCCGCCGACGCTCGTCGATCTCCGCGACGTCATCGGCGAGGTCGTCCAGCTGCGGCGGCGCGATCTCGACAACCTCTCGATCGCCCTCGACGTCGAGATGACGACCACGCGGAAGGTGTACGCGAACTTCACCGAGGTCGAGCAGGTGACGCTGAACTTCGTCATCAACGCCCAGCAGGCGATCGAGTCGGCGGGGCGCAAGCGCGGCCGGATCCTGATTCGCGTCTTCGACGCCGGCAAGAAAGTCCGGCTCGAAGTGCAGGACGATGGGCCGGGGGTGAAGCCGGAAGACGAGCCGAAGCTGTTCCAGCCGTTCTTCACCACCAAGCCGGTGGGCAAGGGCACCGGGCTCGGGCTCTCGGTCAGCTACGGCATCATCGAGTCGTACGGCGGCGCCATCGGCTACCGCAACAACGAATGGGGCGGCGCGACGTTCTTCTTCGAGCTGCCGGTCACCGAGCCGGCGGCGCGGCCGCTGACGCCTCCCCGGGGCCTGCCGAAACCCGATGACCGACCGCCTCTATTACAACGACCCGTATCTAAAGGCGTTTGACGCCACCGTCGACCGCGTCGACGAGCGCGCCGGGCGTCTCGTCGTCCGGCTCGATCGCACCGCCTTTTATCCCACCTCCGGCGGCCAGCCTTTCGATACCGGCACGCTCGGGCCTGCGCGCGTCGTCGAGGTCGTCGACGAAGACGACGGGTCGATCGCGCACGTCGTCGAGGGCGGATCACTGTCCGCCGGGCAGGCGGTGCATGGTGACATCGACTGGTCGCGCCGCTTCGACCACATGCAGCAGCACACCGGGCAGCACGTGCTGTCGGCGGCGTTCGATCGGCTGTTTCAGGTCCGCACCGTGAGCTTCCATCTCGGCGCGGCGGCGTCGACGATCGATCTCGCGCGCGAGCTTTCGACCGCCGAGATCGCGGCGGCGGAGAACGAGGCCAACCGCGTGGTCTGGGAAGATCGGCCGGTGGCGATCCGGTTCGCGAGCGCGGAAGAGGCGGCGGCGATGCCGCTGCGCAAGGAAGCCGCGCGCGGCGGAACGCTTCGTTTGATCGACGTGGAGGGGTTCGATTTGTCCGCCTGCGGCGGGACGCACGTGTCGCGCACCGGCGCGATCGGCGTGATCGTCGTGGCGGCGTGGGAGCGATTCAAGGGCGGCCACCGGCTCACATTCCTGTGCGGCGGCCGCGCGCTCGCCGCCTATCGCGGGCTGCGCGACGCGATGACCGGCGCCGTGCAGAAGCTGTCGGTGCTGCCGGAAGAGCTGGCGGCCTCGATCGATCGCCTGCAGACGGAGGCGAAGGATCAGAGGCGCGCGCTGAACGCGTTGCAGAGCGAGCTCGCACGCTACCGCGCCGATGAGCTCGCGGCGTCGGCCGAAACGGTTGCGCTCGGTGGAGCCGTCGATGGCGCCGCGACCTGCCGTCTCGTCGCTCGAATTGTTGAGGCAGACGCCAACACCCTCAAGTCGCTCGCGACAGCGATCGCCGCCCGACCTCAACACGTCGCCATCCTGGTTTCCGCCGGCGCGCCGGTGCTGGCTGTCATTGCGCGGGCAACGGACGTCAGTCTGCCTGCGCAGCGACTTTTGTCTGCCCTCCACGCGACTTTCGGTGGGAGAGGTGGCGGAAAGGCAGACTTCGCCCAGGGCGGCGGCCTGACCGGGTCGCCCGACGCCATCCTCGCCGCGGCTCGCGAGGCCCTCGCAGCTCAGCAATAACGTTTTCGTTCTTCCAAGCTCCGCAGTTTCAATCCTGTCGAGTCCGATTACGATTTCGTAGGTCCGGATCGGAGTCGACATGAGGCTTCCTCGGAGGCGTACCGACAGTCTGGTCATTTTTCCCTGTAAAGCACACGGTTTCACGGCCGAGCTCTGTCCTGAACAGATGGCACTACGCTTGCCCTAACCTCGGCCGGCACGGCGGACTCTCGACGCAGTTCGCCGCCAATTTTCCAGACAACCCAGGGAGTAGATGATGCGGATTAGGACCCCGTTCTGGGGCTTGGTGTCGACCCTTGTGTGCCTGCTCGCGACCGGGTCGCTGGCCAGTGCAGCGACTATCTCGGTTCCGGCGGGCGGCGAACTCCAAGCAGCCCTGGACGCGGCGCAGCCCGGTGACGTCATCACACTCGAACCTGGGGCAACTTACGTCGGCAACTTCGTGTTGCCGAACAAGGGCGCGGTCAACGATTTCATCACCGTGCGTTCGGCGGCCCCCGACGCGTCGCTGCCGCCGGCCGGCACTCGCATCACGCCGGCTTTCGCGCAGTTCCTCCCGAAGATCAAGTCGTCGAACAGCATGGCGGCGCTCCGGACCGCGACCGCCGCCCACCACTGGAAGCTGCAGTTCCTCGAGTTCCAGGCGAACTACATGGGCTACGGGGAAATCATCTCGCTCGGCGCCGGCGATTCGACGCAGACGATGGCGTCGCAGGCGCCGTACTCGCTGGTCCTCGATCGCATCTACGTTCACGGCGATCCGCTGTTCGGGCAGAAGCGCGGCATCGCGCTGAACGGCCGCGACACCGACGTGCTCAACTCTTACGTGTCGGACTGCAAGGCGATCGGCCAGGACTCGCAGGCGATCAGCGGCTTCAATGGTCCCGGCAATTTCCGTATCGAGAACAACTACCTCGAGGGCGCGACCGAGAACGTGCTGATCGGCGGCTCCGATCCGACGATTCCGAACCTGGTGACGGCCAATATCCTCGTCCGCCACAACTACATGTCCAAGCCGGTCGCGTGGAAGGATCCGATCGTCGCGACGCCGACCGGCGCGGCGGCCACGGTCGTTGCCGGCGGGTCGCTGCCCGCGGGCAAGTATGCCTACCGCATCGCCGCACGCCTGACGTCGAACCAGACCGCGAAGGCGACTTCTGCTTCGTCGGTCGAAGTCTCGGCGACGATCGCCGCCGCGACCGGCGGCGTGCGCGTCACCTGGAACGCGATCCCCGGCACCGAGCAGTACTTCGTCTACGGCCGCACGCCTGGCGGCCAGACGATGTACTGGAAGACGAGCGACACGAGCTTCACCGACACCGGCGCGGCCGGCACCGCGGCGGGCACTCCCACCTCTATTGAGAAACCGACTTATGCCGGCACGAAGTGGGCGGTCAAGAACATCTTCGAGCTGAAGAACGCGCAGGACGTCGTGGTCGAAGGCAACGTCTTCGAATACGTCTGGATCGCGGATCAGAGCGGCTTCCCGATTGTGTTCACGCCGCGCAACCAGGGGGGCCGCGCGCCGTGGACCATCGTGCAGCGGGTGACGTTCAAGAACAACCTGGTTCGACATACAGCCGGCGGCGTGAACATCCTCGGCGTCGACAACCTCAACCCGAGCCAGCGGACCAACGGCATCACGGTGTCGGACAACGTGTTCGACGATTTGAACAAGGACCTCTGGGGGGCAGGCTCGCGGCCGTTCATGCTCGGCGATGGGCCTGACAACATCACGATCGATCACAACACGGTCTGGTCGAACAACCCTCAGCTCGTGTGGCTATATGGCGCGCCGGTGACCAACTCGCGCTATACGAACAACATGGCCAAACACAACGCCTACGGCATCATCGGCAACGGCGTTGGATTTGGCAACGACACGATCAACCAGTTCTTCCCGGGCGTGAACAACGTCACCGCCAACGTGTTCGCCGGTGGCAGCGCATCGAAGTACCCGGCCGGCAACTACTTTCCGACGGTGGCCGCGTGGATGGCCGATTTCCCGAACTACGACCAGGGCGACTATCGCCTGCGCGACGCCAGCCCGTTCAAGCTCCTCGGCCTCGATAGCAAAGACCTGGGCGCCGACATCGACGCGCTGAACAAGCATGTGGCGATCGCGCTCTCCGGCAAGGACGGCAACGGCGACCCGCTGCGCATCCTGCCCTCGACGCTGGTCGACGGCAAGACGAACGAATCGTACGCCCAGTCGCTGTCGTGCGCCGGCAACACCGGCGACTGCGTCTTCTCGCTGCGCGAGAACACGCTGGCGCCCGGCCTCGGCTTCGATGCGACCGCGGCGCTGATCTCCGGCGTTCCGTCGCAGCCGGGCGCCGGCTCGATCACGATCGACGCGCACGATGCGGCGCAGAACGTCGCGTCGGTCACGCTCAGCCTCAACGTCGCGCCGCCCGATTTCTCGATTGCGCTGCCGCCGGCCGCCAACGCGCAGGTGGGCCGCACCTTCGCGCTGATGCCGCAGGTTTCCGGCGCGATGGGCGCGACGTCCTGGTCGCTGTCGGGCGCTCTGCCGCCGGGGCTGTGGCTCGATTCGGTCTCCGGCACGATCAGCGGCGTGCCGACGACGCCGGGCTCGTTCACGGCCAGCGTCACCGCAACCGACTCCTGGACCGGCGGACCGCGGACTGCACCCGCCGTCACTGTGACGATCGCGGTCACGCCGCTCGACCTGTCGATTGATCCGACCACCCTGGCCAACGCCACGGTGGGCGCGCCGTACAGCGCGTCGCTGACCGCGACCGGCGGCACCGGCTCGAACGTGTGGTCGCTCAAGACCGGGCAGCTCCCCGACGGGATGACGCTCGATGCGACCGGCGTGCTGAGCGGCACGCCGACCACGGCGGGCAACGCCACCTTCACCGTCCGGGCGACGGACGCGGTTTACGCGGCGACCTTTGCGGAAGCCACGCTCGCGCTGACCGTCGATGCGCCGGCCCCGGTGAAACAGTCGAAGCCCGTCCGCGAGATCGTGCTCTACGCGGCCGACGCCACCCGCATCGCCGGCACCTGGTCGATCGTGGCTGATGCCTCGGCGGCGGGCGGCAAGCGTGTGTGGAACAAGGACAACAACGCGCCGAAGCTGACGGCGGCGCTCGCCACCCCGGCGAACTACTTCGAGCTGACCTTCGACGCCGACGCGGGCACCGCGTATCACCTGTGGCTCCGCGGCAAGGCGGACCTCAACGCCTGGGCCAACGACTCGATCTACGTGCAGTTCTCGGGCAGCGTCAATGCGTCGGGGGCGGCCATCAACCGCATCGGCACCACCGGCGCCGCGACCGTCAGCATCGAAGACGGCGCGAACGCGGGGCTCTCGGGCTGGGGCTGGGCCGACGATTCCTACGGCGGCTTTGCGAATCCGATGTACTTCGAGAAGACCGGCAAGCAGACGATCCGGATCCAGGTGCGCGAAGACGGCCTGTCGCTCGATCAGGTCGTCCTCAGCGCCGATCGCTTCGCCGCCAGGGCACCCGGCGCGACGAAGAACGACACGACGATTCTGACCGCGGACGTCGCGAACCCGACGCTGACCATCACCAGCGCCACGCTGGCCGATGCGACCTACGGCGCGCCGTATGCCGCGGCGCTGGCGGCGACGGGCAGCACCGGTTCGACGACCTGGTCGGTGGTATCCGGACAGCTCCCTGGAGGCATGACGCTCGCCGCGAACGGCGCGCTGAACGGCACGCCCGCCTCGCTCGGCGACTTCTCCTTCACCGTGCAGGCGCAGGACGCCGACTGGCGCGCGAACGTTGCCACGGCGCCGGTTGCGCTCAAGGTTGTCGCGCCGGTGTTCAGCGTGAACCCGCCCGCGGCTTCGCCGGCGGCAATGGTCGGCCAGCCCTACAGTGCCAGCTTCACGGCTTCGGGCAACGTCGGCACCGTCGTCTGGACGATCGCATCGGGCGAGCTGCCGTCGGGCCTGACGCTCGACGCGGCTGCGGGAACGGTCAGCGGCGCGCCGACGACGTGGGGCATGTTCGCCGTCGCCGGCCAGGGCATGGACAGCCTCGGGCGCTCCGGCGTCGCGACGCTCAGCATCGTCGTGTCGCCGACGCCAATCGCGATTTCGACGACGACGCTCGCGCCGGCCAGCTACAAGACGAACTACAGCGCGACGCTGAGCGCCAACGGCGGCACCGGCGCCACTGCGTGGACCCTGGCGGCGGGTTCGCTGCCGGCTGGGCTGACGCTCGATGCCGCCAGCGGCATGATCTCCGGCACGCCGACGCAGGCGGGCACGTTCGCGTTCGACGTTCGCGCCGTCGACACCAAGTGGGAAGGCGACGCGGACACGAAGACGATCACCCTCGACGTCCAGCCGCCGGCGTTCACCGCCGCGGTTGCGCCGGCTGCGGTCTCGGGGCGCGTCGGCGCCGGGCTGCAGACGATCGCGGGCAGCGCCAACGGCAACGTCGGCGACGTCAACTGGTCGCTCTCGTCGGGCCTGCTGCCGGCGGGCGTCGCGCTCGACCCGGTCAGCGGCATGATTGGCGGCACGCCGACGGCGTACGGCCGCTTCAACGCCGAGGTCAAGGCGGAAGATTCGTGGAACGCGTCGCGATTCGTCGTGTCGGCGGTGGCGATTGAAGTCGCCCCGACCGCGCTCGCGGTGAACGCCGCGACGCTGCCGTCCGCGACGGTCAACAAGGCCTACAACGGCACGCTCGCGGCGACCGGCGGCACCGGCACGACGACGTGGCGGGTCAGCGGCGGAGCGCTGCCGGCGGGCGTCGTTCTCGGCGCGAACGGCGCGCTCAGCGGCACGCCGATCGCCGCCGGCACGTTCACGTTCACGGTCGAAGCGACCGACGCGGGCTGGGCAGGCAACACCGCCACGTCGGAACTGAAGCTGACGGTCACCGCGCGCGAGGTCGTCGTCTACGCGACCGCGGCAACGCGGGTCGCCGGCGCCTGGTCGCTGGTCGCCGATCCGACGGCGGCGGGCGGTGCGCGCATGGCGAATCCGGATCTGGCCGCGGCGAAGCTGACGACGGCGCTGGCCAACCCGGCGAACTACTTCGAGGTCACCTTCCAGGCGGAAGCGGGCGTGGCCTATCACCTCTGGCTGCGCGGCAAGGCCGACAAGAACGCCTGGGCGAACGATTCGGTCTTCGTTCAGTTCTCGGGCAGCGTCGACGCGACCGGCGCCGCGATCAACCGGATCGGCACGGCCGGCGCCGCGACGGTGAGCATCGAGGACGGCACCAACGCCGGCCTCTCGAACTGGGGCTGGGCGGATGATTCCTACGGCGGGTTCGGCGCGGCGATGTACTTCGCGACCACCGGGACGCAGACGCTGCGCATCCAGGTGCGCGAAGACGGCGTGTCGCTCGACCAGATCGTGCTGAGCGCCGAGAAGTTTGCGACCGCCGCGCCGGGGGCGACGAAGAACGACGCGATGATTCTCGCGAGGTAACTACTTCGGACGCTTCGACTCGGTCGGGTTCTCCGGCCGAGTCGAGCATCCGGCGCCGCCGACGCCCTCGATCGCTGCCATCATCGCGTCGACATCGGCCCCCAGATCGTTCCCATCACCAGCCGCCCGATAGAACGGGCTCGTCGCTGCCAGCCGCTGGGTCCCGTTCACGAATCCAACCGCACTCCAGTCGCGCGCAACCGTGGTCACCGGCGGATAGCGCCCTTTCAGGGCGTCGTCGCCGATCGCCTGGCTGGTCGCGCGCGAGGTGTTGACCAGCACGTTCTGGTTGTAGACGTACGGCGCGAAGTTCCTCGTGACCGTCGTGATCCCTTCGTCGCTGCCGGTGCCGATGCCGTACATGTGGCGCTCGATGATGTTGTACTGGAAGACGAAGTTCGGGTTGACGTCGGTCGGATTGCGCGGATCGAGGATGCCGTTGGGGTTGCTGGTCGACGTCACGTGGGTGATTTCAGCGTTGGCGACGCCGCCGAAGATGCGGAACAGTTTGCCGCCGCCGCCCCATGGCTCGCCGCCGATGTCGGTGAACAGCACGTTCTGAATCCGGATATGGTTCACGCGCTCCGGCAGCGGCAGGCCGCGCGCGCCGGCCTCGGCCGCGTTGATCAGCACGCCATGCGCCGCGCCGCGGACGATGTTGTTCCGGAAGGTGACGAACTCGGTCACGCACCAGGTGCAGGCGCCTTCCTGATTCGCCGACTTGAGGACGATCGCGGTGCCGTCCTGGCCCGACGCCCAGACGTTCTCGAAGATATTGCCGTCGACGAGCACGCGCCGGGCGTTCTTCAGCTCGAACGCGTTCTTCACCGGAACGCCGGCGGTCCGCCACGAGAGGCGCTTGGTGCTGAGGTTGCCGCGAATCTCGATGTCAGACGGCACCAGCTGCGCGATCGATGGATCCGATCCGCCGAACATGATGTTCTCGCTGGCTGCCTCGAGATAGTTGTTGACGATCTTGAACGGGCCGGGTCCGTTCCATCCGGCGATCGCCTGCGAGTCGCTGTTCGCGTCGTGAAAATTCTCGAACCAGGAATCGACGATCGCCAGGCTGACGCCGTTCAAGGCGACGCCGCGACGATAATTCCCGGCGTCGTTGCCGTGCAGGTAGCAGCGATCGATGAGGATGTCGGACGGTTTGGCGTCGACGCTGATGTCGCGATCGGAGCCGAGCTCGACGAGGTTGGCGAGCTGAGTGATGCCGGGATCGACGCCGATGTCGAGGCCGACCAGCCGGTATCCACGGGCCCTCGCCTCGGCGCGGAACGCCGGGATGTTCGTCGCCGTGGCGCGAATCCGCGGCATCACATCCTGGTTCGAACTGCGGACGCGAGTCCTGGGCGCCAGCGCCCCGCCGGCGTCGAACGCGCGGTCCGCCGATCGAATCGTGACCCATTGCCCTTCCGGGATGCGGCGGTTTCGCAGCATGAAGCTGCCCTCCGACGCGGTCGGACGAAACGTGGCGCCAGGGGTCAGCACGATGGTGTCGCCAGCCGCGGCGCGATCGAGTGCCTGCTGCAGCTCCGCGCCGTTCGAGACCGTGATCGGTGCCCGCAGCGCCGCAGCCTCGGGGATGCACATCGTCGCGATGCGATACGGGTCGTGCGGCGGTTGCGGCGGTTGCGCCGTCGGCCTCACCGTCAGCAGCATCAGCACCGGGACGAACCAACCTCGGCTGGGCTTCATGCTCTTCCATCCATGCAAACCGATCGCCGCTCGGCTGTATCGCGAAAAGCCTTGCACAGGCCGGCGGTGGATTTCGAGCTCAGCCGGGGAGACGGCAGCGAGAGAACGATGATTGGCAACTTTGGGTATGACGGCAGAGTACGGCCAGCTCGTCCGTGCCGCAGCGATCAGTCGGCGCGCAGCACATCGATTGGATCGATGCGCGCGGCGCGCGCCGCCGGCACCAGCGCCGCGACGGTGATGACGGCGATGAGGAGCGCGCCCGCCGCCGCGAACGACAGCGCGTCGCTTGCGCGGACGCCGTAGAGCAGCGACGCCAGCGGTTTCGCCAGCGCGAACGCCGCCGCGCAGCCGCACCCCACGCCGACGGCTCCGACGATCATCGTCTGCCGCGCAATCTCGAGGACCAGGGCGCGCGGCCGTGCGCCGAGCGCGATCCGGATGCCGATCTCGCGCATCCGCCGGGCAACGCCCTGTGACACGAGGCCGTAGGCGCCGATGGCCGCGAGCAGCAGGCTCGCGATGGCAAACGCGCTCAGCATCCGCATCCGCAGCGCCGGCTGTTGCGTCGCCCGCGCGACCGACTCCGACGCCGAGCGGATCTCGACTACAGCGACGCGGCGGTTCACCTGCGCGACGCCGGCGCGGAGCGCCGCTGCCGACAGCGCGCGGCTGCCTCGCACATGGACGTGCAGCTCGAAGCTCGGCGAGG
>Ga0070704_100000659_pt1 | contig 16642 bp, 13 predicted proteins | sample KBSK5252metaG_FD_65467 | JGI IMG/M metagenome (GOLD analysis project Ga0070704, IMG submission 65467) | Corn, switchgrass and miscanthus rhizosphere microbial communities from Kellogg Biological Station, Michigan, USA - KBS K5-25-2 metaG | ecosystem: Host-associated > Plants > Roots >...
GCGCGTGGATCGATGGATCTCGGCGAGTCGCGGGGCGGCCTTCCCCCCGACCACGTGGTCGAGGATCTCGATGCGATCCTGGCGTCGACCGAGTCCGTGATCGCCCGCCACCACGACGGCGAGCGCGTCGTCGTGACGGTCGCGCCGTGCAGCCCGTTCAGCGTGACGCCGGAGCTCATGCGCGCGTCGGCCGAGCTCGCTCGCCGCCACGGCCTCCGGTTGCACACCCACCTGGCCGAGACCGTGGACGAGGAGCGCGACGTGCTCGACCGTTTCGGCCGGCGACCGGTGGACCTGCTCGACGACCTCGGGTGGATCGACGGCGACGTCTGGGTGGCGCACGGCATCCACTTCGACGATGCGGAGGTGACGCGCCTCGGCGAGGCGGGGACCGGGGTGGCGCACTGCCCGTCGAGCAACGCGCGGCTGGGAGCGGGGATGTGCCGGGTCGTCGATCTCGAGGCCGCGGGGGCGCCCGTCGGCCTGGGGGTGGATGGGGTCGCGTCCAACGAGGTGGGCGGCCTGCAGCCCGAGCTGCGCCAGGCGCTCTACACCGCCCGGCAGCGCGCAAACCGCGCCGACGCCTTCCTGCCGACCGACGCGCTGCGGCTGGCCACCGAGGGCGGCGCTCGATGCCTCGGGCGGGACGACCTGGGCCGGCTCGAGCCCGGGTTCCGGGCGGATCTCGTCGTCTGGCCGGGCGACGACCTCGGCGACGTTCCCGAACCGCTCGCCGGCCTGGTGCTCGGGCCCGACCGCCGTGCCCGGCACGTGTTCGTCGAGGGGGAGCCCGTCGTGCGGGACGGCACCCTCCTCGGGGCGGAGGAGCGAGCCCTCCGTCGAGACCTCACCGAACGCGCCCGCCGACTCTGGACCTGATGCCGCTGCAGAACCGCGTCACGCCGCTCGGCGAGCTCGTGGCCGAGCCGGGGCGGGGCCTCGTCTACGGGAACCGCGGTTGCCTGCACGACGACCGCGGCCGCATTCGGCGCCGATACGCCGGCAAGCGGTGGATCGCGTGCCGGCTCCGGTTCCGCGACTGGCATCGCGAACCGCTCCTACAGCCCGGCCGGTTCACCGAGCTGTTCTTCCTGGACGAGGCGACGGCCTTCGCGGCCGGCCACCGCCCGTGCGCCCTCTGTCGGCGCGAGGACTACGACCGGTTCGGCGAGATCTGGCGCTCGCTCCATCCCGGCCATGTCGGCGCCGACGCGATCGACGCGCAGCTCCACGCCGAACGGGTCGAACCGCGGACGCGCGGCCACCGCCTCCACGAAGCCACGCTGGCGGATGTCCCCGACGGCGCGTTCGTCCTGCGCGACGGCGTCCCGTTCCTCGTGCTCGGCATCGAGCTCCTGCGATGGTCGACGGCGGGCTACGTGGCACGCTACGCGCGACCCGCTCGTGGCACGACGACCCTCATCACCCCGCCGTCGCTCGTCGAGGTGCTGCGCGCCGGCTGGCGCCCCCTGGCCCCTCTGCTCCACCCATCGGCGGCCCCGGATCGTCTCGGCCCGGTGTGACGTCGCGTCAGGGGGTCGACTCGACGTCCCTGAGGTACTCGGCTACGGCGCTGATGTCGTGATCGGCCAGCCCGGTCGCGAGGGCGGCTCGCACGACGTCGCGGTTCGTCTCCGCCTGCGGCATCGGGGCCCCCACCGCCCGAGCGAGCTCGAGGATCAGGTCGAGGTCCTTGCCGACCAGATCCAGCCGGAACGCGACCGGCGTCTCGTGGGGTCGCTCGAACGCCGCCCGCTTGTACAGCACGTACGGAGCCGCGGCGGCGCCCGACGCGAAGACCTCGTACGCGGCCGTCCGATCGACGCCCGCGCGTTCGGCGAGCACGAGCGACTCCGAGAGGGCCGCGTTGAGCCCGTGGACGAGCGCGTTGACCGCGAGCTTCATCGTCGCTCCCGTCCCGAGCTTCCCCACGTGGATGATCCTGGAGGACAGCGCCTCGAGCACTGGGCGTGCTCGGTCGAGCGCCTGGGCGTCGCCGCCGGCCATGATCAGCAGCTCGCCCCGCTCGACGACCGGCACGCTTCCGGAGACGGGGGCGTCGAGCAGCGTCGCCCCGCGGGCGCGCACCGACGGTTCGATCGCGCGAACGGTCTCGGGCGCGATCGTGCTCATCTCCAGGACGACCTGACCTTCGTGGAAACCGTCGAACGCATCCCCATACACGGCCCGGACGGCCGCGTCGTCGGCGAGGCTCGTGATCGCGATGTTCCCCGCCTCGGCCGCCTCGCTCGCGCTGACGGCGACCTCGGCACCCGAGGTTCGGGCGACCGCATCGCACTTTCCTCGGTCGCGGTTCCAGACGATCACATGGAAGCCGCCCCGGCGGAGCGTTCCGACCATTGCGGCGCCCATCCGCCCGGTACCGAGGACGGCGACGGTAGATGCGCTCTCCGATCCGCTCACGGCATCAGTACGGCATCGACCAGCCCGCGTCGACCCGGAACTCGGCGCCGGCGATCGAGGGGTTCTCGAGCATGAGGACCGCGACGTCCACGACCTCCTGCATCTGCACGAGGCGTCCGGTCGTCGTCCTGTTCCGGTGGGCATCGAGGGCCTCGGTCTTGCCCTCCCAGAACGGTGAGTCCTCGACGATCCCCGGGTGGAGCGCGTTCACGCGGATCGGCTTGAGCTCGGCCGTAAACGAGCGGACGAGCCCATCCACCCCGTGGTTGATCGTCGTCACGGTCATGGAGCCCGGGTAGGGACGCTCCTTGGCCAGACCGCCGAAGATCAGGATCGACGAGTCGTCGTGGAGGCGATCCAGGAGCGCGTGCACGACCTCGGTGTAGCCGACGAGCTTCAGGGTCACGAGGGCGATCGCCTCGTCGATGTCGTAGTCGCGCATCGTGTTGAGGTCGCGATGGACCCCGGCCAGCACCAGCCGGCTCACGTCGCCGACCCCTTCGAGCGCGGGCGCGATCTTCTTGGGCTTCGACAGGTCGAACGCGAGCTCTGTCGTCTTGCCACCGAGCTCCGTGGCGACCGTGCTCCCTCGGGTCGGGTCACGCCCGGTGATCACGACCTCGCGGTCGGACTGGGCGTAGTAGCGGGCCACCTCCTTGCCCAGACCGGCCGTCCCGCCGACCACCACCACCGCCCCGTCCGTCATCGAACCTCCCTCGATGTCGCCTCGATCGTGTTCCGCAGGTAGTCCCAGTCGCGCTCGAACCGGTAGGAGTGGCGCGCGGGTGGCCCGGGCGACTGCGTCTCGAGCCACCGGACCGGCACATCGGCCGGGTTCGCGAACGCGTGGACGCACCCGACGCCCGCCCAGGCCACGTCGCCGGGGACCATGTGGTACGACTCCCCGTCGAACGTCGCATCGACTTCGCCCTCGAGGATCAGATACGTCTCCTCCAACGGGTGGTCGTGGCCGCCGATGACACCCTTGAGCGCGTCGTACTGCACCATGAACATCGTCGACAGCTGCGCCCCCAGGTCCGAGTCGATCATCATCTTCACGGTGATCCCGCTGTAGACAAGCAGCGCCGATCGCATGCTGGCGGACGCGGCGAGCAGCTCCTGGCTCTGCATCCCCGGGTCCATGTGCCCGGGCAGGATGTTCCCGAACGACCGCGTTCGGGGGTCGCGGGCGTCGACCGGGATCGGGTCCATCTCGGGCAGCGCCGGGACGAAGTAGGTGTCCCCGCCGTGAGCGGCCCGCGGGACCGGAGCCGACAGCGCCGCCCATCGAGCCGTGTCCGAGCTTCGGTTCGTGAGCGCGTGCGCCTGGCCGAGAGGGATCAGCGCGTAGTCGCCGGGACCCAGCAGGACCGCGGTCTCCGACGTGAACAGGACGACCTCACCATCGATGACGTACAGGCTCTCCTCGTACGAGTGGACGTGCCAGTCGAGCCGGCCGCCGGACTCCATCTCACCGATCCCGAACCCCGTGTGGACGGCCCCCGCGCCCTCGTCGACGACGGTCCATCTCCGGAAGCCCTCGACGTGGCCTTCGAGCGCGGGGGGGACGCCCCAGGACGCGTCGGCCACGGTTCGAACCAGATGGTTGGGGCTCACGCCTGCTCCTCGGCGGCAGTCATCAGTCCATCGTGGCGCTCACGCGCTCGGCGATCGACGCCGCCGAGGGGATCGCGAGATCCTCCAGCGCGTCGGCGGCGGGCAGCGGGATGTGGGGGGTCGTGATCCGGACGATCGGGCCGTCGAGATCGAAGAAGTTATCCTCGGCCACGATCGAGGCGACCTCGGCGCCCCATCCGCACAACCGCGGGCTCTCCTCGACGGTGACGAACCGTCCGGTCTTGCCGACCGACTCCAGGATCGTGGTCGCGTCGAGCGGGACGAGCGAGCGCACGTCGATGACCTCGGCGTCGATCCCGTCGCCCGCGAGCGACTCGGCCGCCTCCGCCGACCTCGGGACCATCGCGCCGAGCGCCGCGATCGTCACGTCGGATCCCTCTCGAACCACCCGCGCCGAACCCAGCCGGTCGACGACCTCGCCCTCGGGGACGTCGCCCTTGGTCGCGTAGAGCACCTTCGGCTCCACGACGATCACGGGATCGGGATCTCGGACGGCCGCCGCGAAGAGCCCGATCATGTCGGCCGGGTTCGAGGGCACGACGACCTTCAGCCCCGGGATCGCCATCGCCCACCCCTCGACGCTCTGCGAATGCTGCGCGCCGAACCGAACGCCGCCCCCGTTCGCGGTGCGGATCACGAGCGGCAGCGCCACCTGTCCGTTCGTCATGTACCGGGTCTTCGCGATCTGGTTCGCGATCAGATCCCAGCACACGGCGAAGAAGTCGCTGAACATCAGCTCGGCCACCGGGCGGAGCCCGTTCATGGCCGCGCCCATGATCGCGCCGATGATCGCCTGCTCCGAGATCGGCGTGTCGCGGACGCGTCGGGGGCCGAACCGTTCGAACAGGCCCTCGGTCGTCTTGAAGACACCGCCGGCAGCCGCAACGTCCTCCCCGATGAAGTACACGCTCGGGTCGCGTTCCATCTCCTGCGCGATCGCCCGGCCGACCGCCTCCCGATAGGTCAGCTCCGCCACGCGGACCCCCCGTCGGCCCAGAGCTCGGTGCCGAGCGCCTCCGGGTCGGGATAGGGCCCAGCCTTCGCCTCCTCGGTCGCCCGGTCGACGAGCTCGAGCGCATCCCGCTCGATACGATCGATCGCATCGGCCTCGACGCCGGACGCGAGCAACCGGTCGCGATGGGCGGGGATCGGGTCGCGGGCGAGCCATGCCTCCACCTCGTCGGCTGGGCGGTACTTGGCGGGATCGGCGCGCGAATGCCCCCCCTGCCGGTACGTCTTCGCCTCCACCAGCGCGGGGCCGCCGCCCTCTCGGGCCCGCTCGACCAGGCGTGTCGCGGTCTCGTACACGGCGTCGACGTCGTTCCCGTCGACGACGAGGGGCTCGAGCCCGTACGCGCTCGCACGGTCGGCGGCGGGGTTGGCGACGGCCGTGACGTCCCCGATCGCCGTGTATTCCATGTAGAGGTTGTTCTCGCAGACGTACACGACCGGGAGCCGCCAGACGACGGCGAGGTTCAGGGCCTCGTGGAAGGCGCCGATGTTCGTCGTCCCGTCCCCGAAGAAGCACACGACGACCTGCCCCGTCTCCCGCTCCTGGGCCGCCCACGCCGCGCCGGCCGCGATCGGCATGTGCGCACCGACGATCGCGTACGAACCCATCGCGCCGTGGGCGACGTCGGTCAGATGCATCGACCCGCCCTTGCCGCCGCAGATCCCGTTCGCCCGGCCCATGAGCTCCGCCATCAGCGCGCCCATCGGCGCACCACGCAGGAGCGTGTGTACGTGGCCGCGGTACGTGCAGTAGACGAGGTCGTCGGGCCGCAGCGCCGCCGCGAAGCCGGCCGCGACCGCCTCCTGCCCCAGCGCGAGGTGCGACGTGCCCTTGATCAGCCCCTCGAGGAACAGGTCCTGCGCTCGCTTCTCGAACAGGCGCGCCTCCTGCATCATCCGATACATCCCGAGGCGAACCTGCTCGTCGGCGACCGGTTGCGTGGTCGTGCTCACTCGCGCCCTTCCCGATCAGTACTCGTTGGCGACCATCAGTTCCTCGCACGGGAACAGCGTGATGATCTTGGGCCCCTCGGCCGTCACGACGACCTCCTCCTCGATCCGCGCGGCCGATCGTCCATCCGTGGCGGGACAGTACGTCTCGAGCGCGAAGAGCATGCCCTCCCTGAGCTCGATCGGCTCGTCGAACGAGTTCAGGCGGCTGATGATCGGTCGCTCGTGCAGGCCCACGCCGACGCCGTGGCCGAACTGCAGGCCGAACGCGTCGAACTCGTCCTGGAACCCGAACTCCTCCGCCTTTGGCCACACCGCCGCGAGCTGATCGGTCGTGTTGCCCGGCTTCACGAGATCGATGGCTGCGTCCATCCATTCGCGCGACCGCGAGAAGGCGTCCCGTTGCGCCTGCGTCGCGCGCCCGACGACGAAGGTGCGGTAGTAGCAGGTCCGATAGCCGTTGTTCACGTGGATGATGTCGAAGTACGCCTGATCGCCGGGACGGATCAGTCGGTCGGAGAAGACGTGCGGGTGCGGGCTGCAGCGCTCACCCGCGATCGAGTTGATGGCCTCGACGAACTCGGAGCCCATCTCGAACAGGCGCGCGTGCGCGAGCCCGACGACCTGGCTCTCGCGGACGCCCGGCTTGAGATACTCGAAGATGTCTTGGTACACGCCGTCGACCATCGCGCAGGCCTGCGTGAGCAACGTGATCTCGTCCTGGCTCTTGATCTCGCGGGCGAGCATCATCACCTGCTGACCGTCTCGGACGTCGATCCCGACGCGCTGCAGCTCGAGGAACACCGAGGTCTCGGCCAGGTCGACGCCGAGCGGCATGTCGGCCACGCCGTCCTCCTGCAGGACCGAACGGAGCTCCTCGGCGGCCCGACGTTGGAGCCCCACGATCGGTGAGATCGCCCCCTGCAGACCCGTGTTGCCCCCGACCGAGTTCGTCTGGTCGTACCACTGTGGAAGCTGCAGCCGATGGGCCTTCGCCGCCGATCCGAAGTCCCAGATGCGCGGCGGGCCGGTACGCGTGATCAGCGCGTAGCGCTCCCCCTTGTTGAAGGCCCAGTACCCGATGTGGGTGCTCGTGGCGTACCGGATGTTGCTGGTCTCGAACAGCAGCACCGCGCCCAGGTCCGACGCGTCGAGCTGCTCCCTGACCCGAGACAGGCGGTAGTCGCGCAATCGGCCGAAGTCGACGCGGTTCTCCCAGTCCACGCCGTGCAGTCCGGGCGACGACGTCGTCGCGACCGGGAACTCGTCCGTCATCCTGGCCTCCCGTTCGATCGGCGAGCCCGCTGCTGTTAAGGGTGGATGATACGCACACCTGGATCGGCGCCGCACCCCGCCTGGAGGGTCCAGTGCACCTGGCGCAACCGGAGCGACCTGTGTAGTGTCCCTGAACGGTGGGGGGCACTTCGAACTCGTCGAGGATCCTGTTCAGCGGCGGGTGCGTGCTCACCCTCGGGGAGCGGACCCCCAACTTCGCGCAGGCCGACGTCCTCGTGGATGGCGGGAAGGTGGCGGAGATCGGTTCCGGGCTCCGCCCCCGTGATGCCGAGCGTGTGGACGCCGCCGACACCGTCGTCATGCCCGGCTTCGTCGACACGCATCGGCACGCCTCGAGAACGCTGCTCCGAAACCTCGGCTCGACCCCCGGCGTTCCCAACTCGGCAGCGTCGTTCACACAGCCGGAGGACCTGTACGCGGCGACGCTCATCGGGCTGCTCGGCGCCGTCGAAGCCGGCATCACCACCGTCGTCGACTGGTCGGACGTCCCGGGCGGGACCGACTTCACGGACGCCGCCCTCCAGGCCCATCGCGACGCCGGGTTGCGCACCCTGTTCGTCCGTGCCGTCGACGTCGCCCGCGACGGCGGCGCGACCGCCCGGGAGGTCCTTGGACGCCTCATCGATGCGGCCGGTCCACTCACGACGATCGCTCTCGGCTGCGAACCGGGCCCCACGGGCATGGAGGGGATGACCGACCACTGGGTCGCGGCGCGGGGCTTGAACCTGCCCATCCAGGTCCATGCCGGCTCGGAGGCGCGGCCCCAAGCGATCGCCGAGGCGGCCGATCGGGGGCTCCTGGGGGCGGACGTCACGCTCGTCCACGGTACCGGCCTGGACGAGACGACCATCGACGCCGTCGCGAGATCGGGAGCATCCGTCTCGTTGGCGCCGGCGAGTGAGATGGCCGGTGGACTCGGGTCACCACCGATCCAGCAGCTGGTCGACCGGCGCCTGCGGCCCGGTCTCGGCGTCGACGACGAACGGGTCGCGCCCGGCGACATGTTCGCCCAGATGCGCGCGGCGATCTCGTTCCAGCACGCCACGGTCTTCGATCGCAAGCTCGCGGGAAAGGCGGGTCTCCCCCGGCTCATGAGCACACGCGATGTCATCCGCTTCGCCACCGTCGATGGCGCTCGCGTCGCGGGGTTGGAACGGGTCACCGGGTCGCTCGAGCCCGGGAAGCAGGCCGACATCGTCGTGCTCCGGACCGATCGCCCGAACGTCTATCCGATCAACGACCCGATCGGGGCGGTCGTGTGGGGCATGGATACGTCCAACGTCGACTGGGTGCTCGCGGGCGGACGCGTCCTCATGCGGGAGGGCCGCCTGGAGGCCGACACGGAACGCGCTCGCACGATGGCGGCGATCGCCGGACAACGGATGGCTGCGGCCGCGGGACTCGTGGTCGGCGCCGCGCCGGGCGGTGACGGATGAGCGGTCGGCAGGGGTCGTCGTCCGCGCTCACCTCGTTCGTCGTCGCCTCCCGATACATGCCGGTGTACATCGCAATGCTCGTCCTCATCGTCGTCGCGTCCATCTGGGCTCCGGCGACCCTCAGTAGCGTCGCCCTGCGCGCCATCGCACCCTACGGGGCCGTGTTGGGCATCGCCGCCCTCGGCCAGATGCTGGTGATCATGACCGGCGGGATCGACCTCAGCGTCCCCGGCACCATGAGCCTGGCGGCGGTGATCATCGTGGGTGTCGGGGACGGATCGAACGAGAACATCTGGATCGCCGTCGCCACCGCGATCGCCGTCGCTGCGCTGATCGGACTCGTCAACGGCCTCCTGATCGGCGGCCTGAAACTGAACGCACTCATCACCACTCTGGCGGTGGGTCTGATCGTGGCCGGCGTCGTGAACCGCTATGCAAGCACGTTTCCGGTCCAGAGCAGGGTGCCACCGGGTCTGTCCGACTGGACCTCCAATCGTATCTTCGGTGTGAGCCCCGTCTTCTGGACAGGCGTCGGGCTCTCGATCGTCCTGATCGTCGGCCTTCGCTACACGGCGGTGGGTCGCAGATTCCAGGCGGTGGGGGCCAACCCGATCGCGTCCCATGTCGTCGGTGTTCATGTGAACCTGAACCAGATCCTGGTGTACGTGGTGGCCGCGATCTTCTACGCGATCGCCGGAATCGCGCTGGCGGGGCTCCTACGAAACCCCGGGGTCGGCGCCGGCACGACGTATCTCCTGGGCCCGATCGCGGCCGTGGTGATCGGCGGCGCTTCCCTCACGGGAGGACTGGCCAGCCCCCTCTCCACGTTCGTGGCCGCTCTGTTCCTCACCGGTCTCAACCAGATGTTGCGCGTGATGGGGCTCCCCACCTCCCTCCAGTTCGTCGTGTTCGGTCTCGTCATCATCGGAGGGATGCTCCTTTCGGGCGACCGGATCATCCGCGGCGTCGAGCAGCTCCTTCGGGAGCGGAGACGCCCGGACGACCCGCAGACGCAACCCATCCCCGGTCCGATGTGATCGACAGAGAGTAGGAGGCGCCTATGTGACCCATACGACCAACCCGTGACAGGAGGAGATCGACTCAGGGAGGAGGAACATGCGACGCATCAGGATCGCCGCATTGATCGCGGCGCTCGCGTTGGTGGCAGCCGCGTGTGGGGGTGGCGACGACGAGACGACGGCCACCGGCGCCACCGACAAGGGCACCGCCACCGGCGCCAGCGGGGCACTGGCGGAGTTCGGGGAGAGCACCGATGCCGATCCGGCGCTGATCGAGAAGGCCCTGGGCCCCGTGGAACCGTCGGACGAGGCGAGCTGGAACATCATCCTCGCTTCCGTCGCGCGGGCCGACCAGGATCTCGATCAAGCCACGATCGACAAGGCGATGGAGTGTTGGAACAGCAAGGAGTGTGACACCGGGACCGGCGGCGAGATCGTCATGGGCTACGCGGACGGCGGCGGAGACACGGTGAACGTCTGGCGTGCGGTGAGCCACATGGAGGCGATCCTGCAGGCGCTCACCTACCCGGAGATCGGGACCATCGTCTCGACCGAGGCCGACTTCAACCCGGACCCGGCCGTCCACGCCAACGACATCAGGTTCCTGATCCAGCGCGGTGTGGACTTCATCGTCGGCTACCCGGACATGGGTGTGGCCATCGCCGATGCCATCAAGGAAGCCGACGACGCGGGCATCCCGTATGTCTCGTTCTCGGCGGGCTGGGTCGGCCTTCCGGGTCAGGAGGGGGCCCTCACTCCGGGTGAGGACTACCTGACGGTGGTCGGCGAGGACCTGTGCGCGCTCGGCGACAGTTTCGCTGAGGTCCTCAACGACGGCGTGGGCGAGGGCGACGTGGCGATCCTGGGCGGAACCCCGGGCAACGCGCTGTCCCTGGGCTGGCAGCAGTGCGCGATCAAGGACCTCGCGCCCAGCGTCAACCTGGTGAACCCGCCGGCCAACGAGAACAGCACGACCGGTGACACCAGCTGGTACCCGCCGGCGATCCCGGGGGTCTTCCAGGGGCTGTTGACGACCGACCCGAACATCAAGGGTTATGCCTACGAGTACGCCGACGGCATGTACATCGGGCTGCAGACCTACAAGGACCTGGGCATCCCGGTGAAGAACCTGACCCTCGCGTTGCGCACCGACGAGCAGAACCTGTTCTGCGACTGGGCCGAGCGCGACGAGCCCACGTACAACATCTGGTACTCGGCCGGGGGCAACTTCCAGTCCCGGGTCGGCGTCACGGCGGCGATGATGTCGCTCCAGGGCGCCGAGATCCCGCCCGAGGTCATCGTGCCCCACGTGATGCGGCAGGTGACGGACGCGGACTGCGATCCCAACCGGGTGAACGAGGCGGTCTCCGGGACGTCGCTGGTGCCGGATCCGGTCCTGCAGACGATGTTCGCGAGCTGATGGGAACGGGTGATCTCGAAGGAGGGTCGGCAGGCGGGGATCTGGTCCTCGAGCTGAGCGGTGTCTCGCGACAGTTCGGGGCGGTACGAGCGCTGACGGATGTCAGCTTCGACTGCCGCGCGGGCGAGGTTCACGCCGTCGTCGGCGAGAACGGCTCGGGGAAATCGACCCTCCTCGGGATCGCCAGCGGGTTCGTCGACCCCGATCTGGGCACGGTCCGGATCGGGGGCGAACCCCTGCGTCGGGATTCTCCGGCGCAGGCAAGGAAGTTGGGCCTGGCCATGGCGTATCAGGACACCTCGCTCATCCTGGCCGAACCCGTGAAGAACAACCTCTTCCTGGCGGCCCCAGACGATCGGCGACCGCCGTTCTGGAAGCGGAAGCGGTGGGCGAGGAAGCTGCTCGCCGAGCTCGATCTGGACCTCGAGTTGTTCCCGGACGCTCCGGCGGGCTTCCTCAGCTTGGCCGACCGCCAGCTCTTCGAGGTGGCCAAGGCGCTCGTCGCGGATCCGAAGGTGCTGCTGCTCGATGAACCGACCACGGCCCTCGGACCGGACGAGGTGGACGCCCTGCACCGGACCGTCGGCGCGTGCAGCCAACGCGGCGTGGGCGTCGTGTACGTGAGCCATCGCCTGCCGGAGGTCCTCGAGATCGCCGACCGCATCACGGTCCTTCGCGACGGAAGGAACCGCGGCACGTTCGAGGCGAACGCAACGACCGAGGCGGAGCTCGTGGAGCTGATCGTCGGCCGCCCGTTCGAGGCCGCGTTCCCCCCGCCCGCCCCCGAAGTGGATCAGCGTCGCGAGGTGCTCGTCGTCGACGGCCTCCAGGGCCAATCGTTCGGGCCGGTCAGTTTCACCCTCGACGCCGGGGAGATCGTGGGGATCGCGGGCGCCGAAGGCAACGGGCAGCCTCAGCTCTTCGACTGCCTGGCCGGCCGCCAGCCGCCGAAGGCGGGACGGGTCGTCTCCGACGGCAAGGAGCTATCGCTGATCTCGACCCACGAAGCGGTCGGAGCAGGCGTCATGCTGTTGCCGGGCGACCGCAAGCGCGAGGCTCTGATGCCCGTGCTCGGCGTCAAGGTGAACACCACGATCCAGTCGTTGCGCCGCTTCTCCGTGCTGGGGCTCCTCAAGCGACGCAAGGAGCGGCGTGCCGTCACCGACCTCGTCCAACGGCTGGAGATCCGAACACCGTCCATCGAGCAACCGGTCGAGTTCCTCTCGGGGGGCAACCAGCAGAAGGTCTCGGTGGCACGCAGCTTCTTCAAGGAGCCCTCGGTGATCCTCGCCTACGAGCCGACGCAGGGCGTCGACGTCGGCTCTCGCTTCGACATCTACCGGGCCCTGCGCGCGCGCAGCGACAGGGGGACCGCGATGCTCGTCAAGTCCAGCGACCCCCTCGAGCTCTCCGGGCTGTGCGATCGGGTGCTCGTCATGTCCCGGGGGCAGATCATCGAGGAGATCCCAGGTGACGAGCTCGACGAGCTGCGCATCGTCGAGGCGATGGTGCGGGGGCCCGGTCTGTCCAGGGCGGGTCGATCACCTCTCGGCGTCGCGATGCCGAGGAGCCCCTCGCCGAACGGGGGAACATGAGCGGGCGTATCGACGCAACGCGGCGTGCCGTACGGAAGGTCATCCGCGACGCCCGCGACAAGAACAAGTGGCGGAAGATCGTCAAGTTCCGCCTGTGGATGCCGGTGGCGCTGCAGGTCTTGCTGGTCGCGGCTCTGCTCTTCTACACCACCTCGCGGTTCCCGGGCTTCGTCAACTCCTACAACATCGAACAGATCCTGATCCTCGCGCTCCCCCTGATCGTCGCCGCGACGGCTCAGACCCATGCGCTCCTGGTCGGGTATCTCGATCTGTCGGTCGGCGGCATGATCGGCCTCGGGGTGGTCATCGCGTCGTTCCTGATCGGCGCCGAGGCTTCCGCCCCACAGATCCTGTTCGGGATCGGCGTCATCCTGATCTGTGGCGTCGTCCTCGGCCTCGTCAACGCGGGCCTGATCCGGGGACTCAAGATCCCCTCGATCATCGCCACCCTGGCCACCCTGAGCATCCTGGACGGGATCTCGCTGACCATGCGTCCGACGGCGCAGGGCGTCATCAACCCCGGGCTGGTCTCGGTTCTCACGGCGAGCATCGGGCCGATCCCCGTGGCGTTCATCGTCATCGTCGCAGGAGCGGGTCTCGGGGATCTGTGGCTCCATGCTTCCGGATCGGGTCTGGCGTTGAAAGCCGCGGGCTTCGACGATCGGTCGGCCAAACGCGGAGGGGTCAGAACCAATTTGCTCCGGGTCCGGGCCCTGGTCCTGTCGGCCGTGCTCGCGGCCGTGGCCGCGTTCTTCGTCATGGCCCGGTCCCCGATCGGGAACGCGACGATCGGCTCCACCTTCGCGCTGAACAGCATCACGGCCGCCGTCCTGGGGGGCGCCTCCCTCGCCGGCGGCCGGGCCACGTTCCTGGGGAGCACGGTGGCGGCGCTGCTTCTCGCGCTCATCATCACCGTCTTGCCCTTCCTCGGCCTGTCACCCGACGATGGGCCGCTGATCATCGGCGTCTTGCTGCTGCTCGGGATCGTCCTGTTCCAGCTCGGCGACCTGAAGGAGCTCGTCAAGCGGAACTACAAGCGTGCCCGGCGCCTGGTGACGAAGAACCGACTACCCAAGGCCCACGAGCTTCCCGCCTTCTACCCGAGCGGCCCCGATTTCCGCGTCGCGCCGTCGGGCAAGAAGCTGATCCGCGGCGGGACGGTGCTCAGCATGGATCCTCAGCTCGGGGACCTGCCCACGGGAGACGTGCTGATCGACGGCGAGAAGATCCTCGCCGTCGGCCCCGACCTCGCGAACGGCGAGGTAGAAACGATCGACGCCTCGGGCATGATCGTCATGCCGGGGTTCGTCGACTCCCATCGGCACATCTGGGAGGGGCTGCTCCGCAACATCGGGACCGACGTCCCGCTCGAGGGCAGGACGAGCTACATCTCGTTCGTGCTGCACAAGCTCGCGCCGGCCTTCCGACCCGAAGACGCGTACGTCGGCAACCTCGTGTCCGCGCTCGGAGCGATCGATGCCGGGATCACGACGCTGCTCGACTGGTCCCACATCCAGGATTCGCCCGCCCACACCGACGCGGTGATCCAGGCGCTGAACGACTCCGGCCTGCGGGCGGTGTTCGCGTACGGGTTCCCCTGGTGGGGGAAGTGGGAGGAACGGCAACCGAGCTGGTTCGTCCGCGCCGCCACCGAGTACTTCTCGAGCAAGGATCAGAAGCTCACCCTCGCGCTCGCCGCACCCGGGCCGGAGTTCACCGACTTCGAGGTGACGCGCGATCACTGGAAGCTCGCGCGCGAGACCGACGCGCGCATCACGACCCACGTCGGGGTCGGGAGCTACGGTCAGGACGGGAAAGTCCAGGAGTTCGGGCAGGCGGGACTCCTGGGTCCCGACACCACCTACATCCACTGCACCACGCTGAACGACACCGAGATCCAGATGATCGTCGACACCGGTGGGACGGTCTCGCTGGCGTCGCCGGTCGAGATGATGATGGGTCACGGGATGCCCCCCATCCAGAAGTTCCTCGACCGGGGACTGCGGCCCAGCCTCAGCGTGGACGTGGAGACCAACGTGCCCGCAGACATGTTCAACCAGATGCGCTCGGTGTTGGGCCTGCAGCGGGCGATCGCCTCCGCCCAAGGCAAAGCCGCCGTTTCACCACGCGAGGTCCTTGCCTACGCCACGGTCGAGGGAGCGCGGGCCAACGGCCTGGACTCGAAGGTCGGGTCGCTGACGCCGGGCAAACAGGCGGATGTGATCCTCCTCCGCACCGACCGCATGAACGTCACGCCGCTCAACGATCCCGCGACCGCGGTCGTCGCAGGGATGGACACGGGCAACGTCGACACGGTCCTGATCGGCGGTCGGGTGATGAAGCGCCACGGCGAACTGCTCCACGTCGACTGGCCTGCGGTGCGACGCAAGGCGGCGGAGTCGAGGGACTTCGTGGTGAACAGGTCGGGCTTCAAGCTTCCGGGGATCTGAGCATGGACAGGGACACGATGGCCGGCGAGCTCGCGGATCTCGGCGCGCGCCTGCGCGAGGAGCGGGAAGGGGCCCGGATCAGCCAGCGGGAGCTGGCGCGGCGGCTCGGCGTGTCGGCGAGCCTGATCTCGCAGATCGAGTCCGGCCAGTCCAAGCCTTCGGTCAGCACGCTGTACGGCATCGTGACCGAGCTCGGCGTGTCCCTTGACGACGTCTTCCGGGTCCACGAAGACGAGCTGACCGAGGCAACGGCCGTGGGCGCCGAGTCCCAAGACGCCGCCGGGGGCCCCGTGGTGCACCCGGCCGAGCGTCACGTGGTCGAGCTCGACTCCGGCGTGATCTGGGAGCGGCTGACGAGCCATCAGCACGAGGACGTCGACTTCCTCCACGTGATCTACGACGTCGGCGGGTCCTCCGCCGCGGACGAGCGACTCATGCGTCACTCCGGGCGAGAGTACGGCTTCATCCTCTCGGGACGCCTGGGCGTTCAGCTCGGGTTCGAACGTCACGAGCTTGGTCCCGGAGACTCGATCGCGTTCGACTCGACGACCCCCCACCGGCTCTGGAACCTCGGCGACGAAGCTGTGCACGGGGTCTGGTTCGTGGTCGGACGATCGGGATGACCGCGTGCGGGGGCGGGAGAGGTCGGATTCGAACCCGCGTACGGGCTGCCCCGTAGGCGGCTCTTAAGACCGCTCGGGGCACGTTCGCAACCGGGGAGATCAAGCCACGGGATCCGTTGACCTGCGGTTTGGCGTCTCTTCGGTTCCCTTCGATTCGCTAGGTTCCGCGTCAATGTGCCCCGGAAGGTGGGCCCCGCTTCGAGACCTTTCATTCGCATCGCACCGGTGGCTCGACGAGATCGCCTCGACCGTTTTCTTGGTGATGGAAGTGATTGGGGTCGACCATCGACTTTGTGGGGTTCAGGCGCGAGACCGACGACGACCTCGACCGGTTGGAGGTCACTGCCTGATGCCTCGCGCGGGGGCGGCCCGGGAAGGCGGCGTCACGCGCGCAGGGCGCGCTTGATCCCACGGGTGGCCTGACGGATCCGCTGCTCGTTCTCGACGAGCGCGAAGCGAACGTGTTGGTCGCCTGCCACGCCGAAGCCGACGCCGGGCGCGACCGCCACGTTCGCGTCCCGCAGGAGCAGCTTCGCGAACTCCAAGGACCCACCGTCCCGGTGGGGCTCGGGGATCTCCGCCCAGACGAACATCGTCGCGCGGGGTACCGGGACGGTCCACCCGGCCATGGCGAGCCCGTCGATCAACGTGTCGCGCCGCGAGCGGTACACGTCGCGGTAGGCCTCCGTCTGGTCCTCGCACTCGTTGAGCGCGATGATCGCAGCGATCTGGATCGGCTGGAACACGCCGTAGTCGAGATAGCTCTTGATGCGGGCGAG
>Ga0070704_100000661_pt1 | contig 16638 bp, 13 predicted proteins | sample KBSK5252metaG_FD_65467 | JGI IMG/M metagenome (GOLD analysis project Ga0070704, IMG submission 65467) | Corn, switchgrass and miscanthus rhizosphere microbial communities from Kellogg Biological Station, Michigan, USA - KBS K5-25-2 metaG | ecosystem: Host-associated > Plants > Roots >...
GCCCATATTCCGGCGGACAATCGACCCATCGACATCCGCTCTTGAGCACATGCATGATCCCGCTCAAAATGCGCCGATTGTTCTTCGGCTTCACGCCACGGCGATTGCTTGGAATAAACGCCTCAATCCTCGCCCATTGCCCGTCGCTAAACCAAAACAAGTTCACCCGCATCTGTTGGCCCCCCGATTCGGTTGACCAACCCGTTGAATCTCAACATGGTTAATTGGGTCTTAACCCTAGGGGAGCGCGAGCAGGACGTCAGGGCCGTCACGAAATGCTTCGACCGCTCCGGCGGCCCGCAGCGACGCCGTCGTGTCGCGCCCTTCCGCGTCGAGGTACGCGCCCTCGTGGACGACCACGTGGGTGGCGCCGAGCTCCCGCAGCACGGCCATCGAAGCGTCTGCGTGGCGCGGCACCTCGCCGAGCGCGACGATCGCCCGAGCGTAGTGCGGCGGGAAGAAGCCGCTGTAGCCGTTCAGCAGCGGACGCCAACGGCCGATCGAGTAGTACATCGCGCGCAGGTCGTAGTCGGGCTGACCGAGCGGCAGGTCCGCGAGCACGACGTCCGGCGGCAGGCGGCCGACGGCCTTGTAGATCTCGGGCGCGCGCTGAGGGCGCTCGAGCCGCGCCGGCGGCGTCGCGAAGCCGCGCACCGGCGTCATGCCGTTGACCACGAACGGGGCGGCGCCCGCTTCGAACAGAAATGCCGCGGCGAGGATTGTCAGCACGATCGCGCCATGACGGAGGCGCGCGAGGACGGCCGCGCCGAACGCGCCGAGCACCGCGAGCATCAGCGCGGCGATCATCGCGAACCGGGCGGGCACGCGGAGGCCTTCGAACCCGGGCACGTGGTTCCACAGGAAGCGATAGGGTGACGCGAGGTCGAGCGGCCTCCCGAGCACCTGCGGCGACGGGCCGAGCGACAGCCACATCGCCGCGAGCAGCGCGGCGACGAAGAATCCGCGCGACCGTATGAATGCCGCCGTCCGCGCCCGCAGCGTACGGGAGAGCGCCACCGCCACGCCGTACGCAGACGCGGCGCGCAACAGCAACTGCGTCGCGTCGCCGAGTCGAACGTCGAACAGCCAGAGGTCCAGCGTCAGCCGTCGAAAGACGATGACGGCGGCGGCGGCGAGGACATGCGCGACCGCAACGGCCGCGAGCAGCCAGGCGGTGCGCGTTCGCCAGGTTGCAGGCTCGCGATCGACGTGGGTGCGGCCGCCCCACGCGAGACCGATCAAGGCGAGGACGATCGGCACGGCGCCAGGGAACAGTTCGCCCTCCGGCTTCTGAAACACATCGGACAGGCGCGTCCCCCAGAAGCGTTCGGCGATCGATGCCGTCGCGTACGAATACACGTCCGCCGACAATCGCGTCGTCTCGCCGAGCGTTCTGGCCAGCTCCAGGCCGAGGCTGACCCGTACGTACGGCAGCACGAACGGCGCCACGACGAGGACGGCGACAACGGCGGCCGCCGTCAACGACAGCCACGTGCGGCGATCCGTCAGCGTGCCGGTGCGCCACATCTCCCACACCGCGTAGAGGGCCGCAAACGGCGAAAAGTACAGCAGGTAATACCCGCACGAGAGTCCCTGCATCACGATCGATGCGGTGGCGCCGGCAAGCGCGCGCGTGCGCCCGCCGTCGAAGTACCGCCGGAACCCGTACATCGCGAACGGCATCCACTGCGAGGAGAGCACCTGCAGGTGCGACGACTGCGGGATGCGATAGGGCGCGAACGCGAACAGCAACCCACCCACGAACGCGGCGGTGGTGCTGCCCGTCAGCTCGCGCGCGAACAGGAACATCCCGAGCCCGGACAGCACGAACGTCGAGAGGAACAGCAGGTTGTAGCAGAGGATGGGATTGCCCGTCAGCGCGTAGATCGGAAAGACCTGCAGCGCCTGCGGAACGAGGTGCTCCGAGTAGGCGAGCGTCAGCGGCGCCGGGTGAAAGATGTTCGCGTCGAAGAAGTGGCGCAGGTGCGAGTAGTGGCCGGCGAGGATGCCGCGGAACTGCTCCCAGTCCCACGACAGGATCCAGATGTTGAGGACGGGGTCGCCGAGGTCCCAGGCGACGTCGCGCGCGAGCCCCCTCGCGAGCGGCCACGTCATCGCCACCGCGATGACGGCGTATGCGGCAGCCGCATACCAGGCCGGCCGGGAAGACTGCTTCATTCCGCCGACGTGTCGTTCAGCAACTCTTCGAACACCACCCGCAGGATGGCCGCGGTCGGCACCGCGAGGATCGCGCCGATCACGCCGAGCAGCGAGCCGCCAATCAGCAGCGCGACGATCACGAAGACCGGGCTGATGCCGACCTGGCGCTGCATGATCTTCGGGACGAGCAGGTGATTCTCGAGCTGCTGCTGCGCGAAGAAGAACGCGATCACCCCGAGGGCCAGCGTCGGCTTCACCGACAGCGCCACCGCAATCGCCGGGACCGCCGAGAGGATCGGCCCGACGATGGGGATCATCTCACCGAGTCCGGCGATGAGCGCCAGCACGTAGAAGAACGGCACGCCCATCAGAAAGAGGCCGAGCGCCGCGGTCGCGCCGATGATGCCTCCAAGCAGGAGCTGACCGCCGAGCCAGGCGCTGACCTTCTTCGTCACCCGCCGGCACGCGCCCTCGACCTGCGCGCGCTTCTCCTTCGGGAACAACCGCACGAACACGAGCATCAGCCCGCTGCTGTCGACCAGCAGGTAGAACGCGAGCACGAGCATCGTGATGAGACCGAAGATGCCGCCGGCGAACCCGAGGACCGCTCCGGCGATCAGGCCGATCGTGTCCTGCGCGGCCGAACTGCCCGTTGTCTGGCGCACCGCCTCCTGCGCCGAGACCTCGCGGGTGAGCAGACCGTGATTGATCAGCCACTGCTGTCCCTGGTGCAGCAGCCGCGGCAGCTCCATCGCCAGCTCGCGCGCCTGCATCACGATCGGCGGGATGATGAGCATGGCGATCGCCACGACGACGGCGATGATGCAGAGGTAAATGACCAGGATGGCGGCCCACCGGGGCACCTGCTGTCGCAGCAGGCGCTTGCGCTCGAGGGCGTTGACGAGCGGCGACAGGCCGATGGCCGCGAGCGCGCTGATGTAGACGAGCATCAGCGCGTCGCGCACTTCCCACAGCGCCCAGCCGATGAAGAATGTCAGCGCGAGGCCGACCAGCGTGTAGCGGATTAGCGCGCGGGGAGAATCCGAAGAGGCGCTCACGCCTGCTGCAGATAGCGGCGCGTGAAGGCCCCGATATCCGCGTAGACCGATCGGAGCTCGTCCGGATCCGCAAGGTAGACGATGCGGAACGAGCCGGCCTCGGGCGGCATGCCGAAGCCGGAGCCGTAGACGCAGAGGATGCCCGTCTCGCGCAGCAGCGCGAGCACGTAGTCTTCGTCCGTGCGCCCCGGCGGCAGCGACACCATCGGCATCGCGTAGAACGCCGCGCGCGGGGCCACGCACCGGATCCCGGGGATCGCGTTGAGCGACTCCGTCGTCAGGCGCGCGCGCTCGGCGAGCGCCTGCCGGAAGCTGACCTGATGCGAGCGGTCGCCGGTCAACGCCGCAACGACGGCATACTGCATGGGGCCGGGGCTGCAGAGCCGCCCGTCGGCCAGCTTCTTCATCGCGGCCAGCGCCTCGTCCAGCCGGGGCGTTGCGCCGACGACGAGCCAGCCCGCGCGCCACCCGGGCGCGAGGTACGCTTTCGACAGGCTCGACAGCGACACGACCGCCGCATCCCGATCGAGCGTGCCGAGCAGCGGCACGCAGCCCTCGAAGCCGAGATCTCCGTAGACTTCGTCCGCGAGAATCGTGAGCCCGTGTTCGTCGGCGATCTCGAGCAGCGCGCGGCGCACGGCAGGCGAGTACACCGCGCCGGTCGGGTTGTTCGGATCGATCGTCACGAGCACGCGCGTGTGCGTCGTGACCAGGCTGCGAAGGTGATCGATGTCCGGCTGCCAGTCGCGGTGCGGATCGGTGCGGTAGTAGCGCGCCTTTGCGCCAATCCTGGCGATCACCGCCGTGTAGAGCGGATAGGTCGGCAGCGGGACCAGCACCTCGTCGCCCTCGTCGACGAGCGCGTTGAGCACGATGTCGATCGCTTCGGAGGTCCCGGTCGTGATGAGCACGCGATCGGCTGTCGTCGGGACGCCCTTCGTCGTGTACTCGGCCGCGACGGCTTCGCGCGCCGGCATGATGCCCGCGGAGGGCAGATACCCGTTGTGCCCGTCGTGCATCGCGCGCTCGGCCGCCTCGATGAGGTGCGCCGGCGTCTGAAAACCGAAGGCCACCGGATCGCCAATATTGAGATAGCGGACGCGGGTCCCCCTCGCCTCGACGGCCTGCGCCTCGGCGACGATGTTCCGGATGGCGTAGGAAAATCGGTCAACCCGGGAAGCGACGGGAATGGCCCTGGCGGCCCGCGAGATCGGCATTCGTCCTCATCTTACGCTGTTACACAGACTCAGCCGTAAGTCATGTAACATTTACACCTGGTGCTACAGACGCTCTCGACAATCCGTCAGACAGCCTCGAATTGTTCAGAATTTCGCGGATCGTAAGCTGGCAAGGCCATTGATACGTTACCGCGCGTGACACGGTTCCGGCTCCCAATCCTCATTCTCACGACCATCGTGGCGCTTGGTCCTCGGGGCCTGCTCGCGCAGGGCTCGTCCGCACAGCCGGCGTCGGAAACCCCCGTGGCAACGTTCAAATCGGGCGTCGAAGTCGTCACCGTGACGGCCGCCGTCCGCGACGCCAAGGGCAAGGTGGTACGCAACCTGACGAAGTCGGATTTCCTCATCGTCGATTCGGGCTACACCCGGCCCATCCAGGACTTCTATTTCGGCGAATCGCCGGTGAGCCTGGCCATCCTGCTCGACATCAGCGGCAGCATGGGCGTGGGCGGGAACATGGACCGCGCGCGCGAGGCGGTGCGCGTCGTCCTCTCGCACCTGCAGTCGAGCGGTGACGAAGCGGCGCTCTACACCTTCGACTCGAAGCTGCAGGAGGTGGTGCCGTTCACCACCGACCTCGATCGCATCCGCGCGCTCAGCCTGGCGGGCCGGCCGTGGGGCATGACCTCGCTCTTCGACGCCATCGCCGCCACCGCGAAGTCGGTGGGTGAGCGCGAGAACCGTCACCGCGCCGTGCTCGTCGTCACCGATGGCGTCGACACGGCGAGCCGGATGAAAGCGCCCGAAGTATCGGGCATCGCCAGCTCCATCGACGTGCCCGTCTATCTCCTGGCAGTCGTCAACCCGCTCGATCACCCGGGCGGCGAGCAGTCGGTGGTCGAAGCCGCCGGCGAGCACGTGCAGACCGCGACGCTCGCGGACCTCTCGCGCTGGACGGGCGGAGACATGCGCATCAGCAGCATGCCGCAGCACACGATCGCCGCCGTCGACGACCTGTTCGAGGAGCTTCGGTACCAATACCTGATCACCTTCGAGCCGGGCCTCGTTTCTGGGTGGCACCCGCTCGAGATTCGCGTACTACGGAAGAAAGACCTTGTTGTGCACGCGCGAGGCGGGTACATGGCCGCGGCGCGTTCGTTGGTCCGTTGAGGAGGAAGTCAAACATGAGTAAGACGCTCATTGCAGCATCATTGCTGTCGCTCGCAGTGGCCATGACCCCCGCGTGCGCCACGAAGAAGTTCGTTCGGACGGAAGTTGGCGGCGTCAATTCGAAGGTTGACACGCTGAGCGGCACCCTCGAGCAGACGCAGGGCCGCATCCAGCAGGACGAGGCCCGCATCGGCCAGGTCGATCAGAAGGCCGAAGCGGCCGGCAAGTCGGCTGAAGCCGCGCAGAGCAGCGCGAACCAGGCGCAGAGCGCGGCGACCGCGGCGCAGCAGGCCGCCCGCCAGGTCGACACCAAGGTGGATAAGGTCAACGCCGACGTCATCGCGGGCCGAAAGCTCATCTACGAGGTGACCCTGAGCGAAGACCAGGGGAACTTCAAGTTCGGCAAGACGGAACTGCCGGATGAGGCGAAGGCACGGATCGACCAGGTGGTGAGCCAGCTGAAAGGCGAGGCTGGCAAGGACATCTACATCGAGGTCGAAGGCCACACCGACAACGTCGGCGGCAAGGAACTGAACTACCAGCTCGGCATGGAGCGCGCCGAAGCCGTGAAGAAGTATCTCTACGCGCAGCACCAGATTCCGCTGCACAAGATCAACGTGTTCAGCTACGGCGAGGAGAAGCCGGTCGCGCCGAACAACACGAAGGACGGTCGCGCGATGAACCGTCGCGTGGTTATCCGCGTTCTCTCGTAGTTCCCGCCAGTCTAGCGAAGGCGTCCGAAATTCACGGACGCCTTCGCCACATCCTTCCCGCTTTCCCTGATCAGAATCGTGTAGGTCCCGTTCGGGTCCAACGCCCTCCCGTCGAAGCTTGCCACGACGAGTCCGCCGGTCAGCGCGTTGCCGTTCTGCGGTCCGGCGCCGCCGGTGAGGTACGGATACGGAAGCGCGCTGGACAGCCGGGGCCCGAACCGTGGCGCCCGGCTGCTGGCGGACGGATCGATGCGCGCGCCCGCCGGCGAGACGAGCGTGATCGTGAAGTCCGGCACGCCGACGTAGTTGTTCAGCGGATGGAACGTCAGCTCGACGACGAGATCGACGCGCGCGGGGTTGTCGCCCAGCGTCGCGAGCGCTTCGCGCTGCCCGTAGAGCCGTTCACCCGCCCGCGTCCGCGCTTCCGCGTCGAGCGCGATACGCCTGAAGGGCGTCACCACGTCGATGGTGTCAACAGGTGGCTGCATGACCTCGACGCGATACGCGGCATGGAAGCGCGATCGCATGTCGTCGATGCGGCTCAGACCCAGCTCGATCGCCTCGGCAAGGCTGCGCGAATCGAGCGCCTGCTCGAACGCGCCGGCGGCGGCGCTGCAGGTGAGGAGTGCCGCGAGGACGAGACCCGTGCGCCGCACACCTGCATGGTAGCGCACCAGAGAAGCCTCCGAGCCTGCCCGCCGAAGCGCGCTGGTTGAGCCTCGGCGCGAAGGCGGGTCGGTTCGAGGGTGCTTCGGCATGGGCTTCCGCTAGACTGGCGCCGTGGATCTCACCGACAAAGTCGCCTTGATCACCGGCGGCCGGCGAATCGGCGCCGTGGTCGCGACCGAGCTCGCCCGCCGGGGAGCGCACGCCGCGATCGTCTACCGCGCCTCGCGGACCGAAGCCGAGGAGACGGCCGCGGCGCTGCGCGCGTTGACGCGCCGAGCCCTGGTCGTCCAGGGCGACCTGCAGCAACCAGAGGCGTGCCGCCGTGTGGTCGAGGATACGGTCGCCGAATTCGGCCGCCTCGATATTCTCGTGAACATGGCGTCGATCTATCGCGCGAAGGCGGTCGAGGAGCTCACCATCCAGGACTGGGACGACCAGATGGCGATCGACCTGCGCGCCGCCTGGCTCTGTTCGCAGGCGGCGATTCCACACATGCGTCGCGGGCGTGGCGGCCGGATCGTCAATTTTTCGGACTGGGTCGCGAAAAGTGGCCGGCCGCGGTATACCGGCTATCTCCCCTATTACGTCGCGAAGGCGGGCATCATTGCGTTGACCGAGGCGCTGGCCCTCGAGCTGGCGGCGGACCAGATCCTGGTGAATGCCGTCGCGCCGGGTCCGATCGTTGCGCCGCCTGGCACATCCGAGGCCGAATCCGCCGCCGTCGAGCGCGCCACGCCGCTCGGGCGATGGGGCGGCGAAATGGAGATTGCGAAAGCGGTGCTCGCGCTGATCGAGAGCGACTTCATCACCGGCGAGACCATTCGCGTCGACGGCGGCCGCCATGTCAAATAAGGTCCGGCTGAAGCCGGACTCCACCGGCGATCAGGCGCCGATCTTCTTCTCCTGCCGACGCATGTCGTAGGTCTCGATATCTTTCTCTGCAGGTCCCGCCTTGACCTCGCCGGTGTGGACGTCGAACTGCGATCCATGCCATGGGCACTGCACGGTGCCGCACATCAGCGTCCCGTCCGACAGCGGGCCGCCCTTGTGCGTGCAGCGATCCTGGAACGCGACGTATCCCTTCCCCGTGCGGCCGACCGCAACACGCGTGTCGCCGACGTGAACGAGCTTCATCTGGTTGACGGAGAGACCGTGCGCGACCTCTTCGATCGCCTTCTCGTCTGTCGGATCGACACGCTCCTCCTGCCACTTGCCCGCGTCCGCGTACCGGTGATCGACGCCAATCTGATTGCGGAACGCGAGCGTGCCTCCCATCCAGCCGCCGAGGCAGAGCGATGCGGTGCCGACACCCTGGGCGGCAAGCGTCACCATGCTGTCGCGCTTTCTGCCGGCCAGCCATCCCACCGCGAAGAGCGCGAGCGATGCCACGTTGATGAGCGCATGCTTGGTTGCGCGCTCTTTCGCGGAGCTCTGCGGCGGCACGCTGACGAGGTAATCGACAATGCCGGGAACCGCGGCGACCAGCCCGGCCACCAGTCCCGCGGGAACCAGATATCTGGAAACGGTTTTCAGGTCGTCATTGCCCGAGACCGCGCCCGCGACGCCGAATCCCCACCCGCCCGTGAGAAACGCAAAAGGAAACGGAATGAGCATGGGATGGATGGGGTGCGAGCTGATGGAAGCTGTGCTCTTCATGCACTCGCGCGGTGCAAGCCACGCGCCTGTCCCGAGCGCCCGTAGCGAGTCGAGGGCCTCTAGACCCTGACCCCGAGGCGATCGAGGATCTCGGCGAGCGTGGACGCGGCCGTGTCGAGCGGCAGGTTGCTGATGTAGAAGTGGCGCGCGCCGACGTCCATCATCGCGCGCAGCGTCCGCGCGCAGACGTCGATCGGCGTGGCGCCGGCCGCGAACTCGCGCGACAGCCCCTCGACCGGCACGGGAAGGAACTGGCTCAGCGCCGCGAGCGTCTTCGCGTTTGCGCTTCGATAGTAGAAGACGCCGAACATGCCGGGCTTGCCGATGCCGCGCCTCAGCGTCTCGTTGACAAAGCGTTCGACGGGCGCGACGTTGAGGTGGCTGACGATCTGCGTCAGGTAGTACTCCGCGTTGAAGCGGTCGTCGGTCATGTATTCGACCTGCCGCGCCGCGTCGGCATAGGGATTGGCCCAGCCGCCCATCGTGAGCCGCGGCTCCCGTGCGCGGATCTTTTCGCGCAGCTGCCAGGCGTGATCGATACACCGGGCGCGGCCGACGCTCTTGTCGCCGCCGAGCACGACGAGCGAGGGGAACCCGTGCTGCCACGCCTGCTCGGCGTACGACAGGCAGAATTCGAGCGAGTGCTTCGACGTCAGGAACGGGATGACGTGGTCGCGCGCGACGTCACGTCCGAGGTTGGTGACGAGGTGGCGGAGGTTGTTTTCCTCCTGCGTCCCGACGGCGCCGTCTGTCAAGAAAACCCGGACGTCGCGCCGTGCAAGACTGCGCACCGCGTGGTACATGTCTATCCAGGCGTCCATCCCCTCCCGCGATCCAAGCTCGGCGCGGGGCGGCCGGAGCTCCGCCGCGATCACCGTGCCCTGGGAGTTCAGCGCAACCGCGAGGGACATCGCGAAGTATTGTATTGGGAGTGAGCGACACTCGACAGTACCTCCTCGAGCGCATCGATGACGCGGCGGTCATCCAGATTTACGCCGACGGCTTCAAGACGCTTCCGCTGCGCGACAAGATTCTCGTCTGGCACCTCTACCTTGCCGCGCTCGCTGGGCGCGACATCTTCTACGACCAGCGCCACGCGCTGAATCTCGAGATACGCGACCTGCTCGAGGCGATTCTCCGCCACGATTCGGAGGTCGAGCCCGCGGTGCTGGCCGAGATTCGCCGCTACACGAAGCTGTTCTGGATCAACACCGGGCCGTTCAACAACCTCACCGCGCGCAAGTTCGTGCTGAAGCTGACGCGAGAGCAGCTCGCCGGCGCGATGCAGGCCGCGGCCCGCGCGGGCGCCACCTTCGCCTGCAAGCCCGAGGCGCTGCTCGACCGGCTGTCGCCGATGCTGTTCGACCCGGCCGTCGACGCCGTGGTCACGAACAAGACGCCGGGCAAGGGCCGCGACATCCTCGAAGCGAGCTCCAACAACCTGTACGTCGGCGCGCGGATGTCCGACCTCGGCGGCTTCGACGAGCGCTACGGCCTGAACTCCCGCCTCGTGAAGCGCGACGGCCGGCTCGTCGAGGAGGTCTACCGGCTTGGCGGCCGCTACGACCGCGAGATTCGCGCCATCGTGGGACACCTGGAAAGCGCCGTCCGCTATGCGCCGCCAGGACTGGCCGCGTCGCTGCGCGCGTTGATCGCCTTCTACCGGACCGGTGAGGAGAACGATCGCATCGCGTACGACGTCGCGTGGGTGAGCGACCAGGAGTCGCGCGTCGACACGATCAACGGGTTCGTCGAGGTCTACATGGACCCGCGCGGCGTGAAAGGCTCCTGGGAAGGGCTGGTCTACATCGTCAACGAGGACAAGACGCGGAAGATTCAGACGCTCGCCCAGCACGCGCAGTGGTTCGAGGATCACATGCCGTTCGAGCCGCGCTACCGCAAGAGCAACGTCCTCGGCATCACCGCCAAGGCCATCGAGGTCGTGGTCGAGACCGGAGACTCGGGCCCGCTGACGCCGGTCGGCATCAACCTGCCGAACGATCAGGCGATTCGCGAGCAGTACGGCAGCAAGTCGGTGTCGCTCTTCAACGTCAACGAGGCCTACGAGGAATCGACGCCCGAAGGGATGCGCACCGAGTTCGCGTGGACGCCCGAGGAGGCCGCGCGGGCGAAGGAGTGGGGCGCCTTCTCTCAGGAGCTGGCGACGGAGATTCACGAGGTGATCGGCCACGGCTCGGGCCGCATGGCCGACGGCATCGCCTCGCCGCACCTCCTGTTGAAGGAGCAGTACTCGGCCGTCGAGGAGTCGCGCGCCGACCTCATCGCGCTCTATTTCCTGGCCGACGCGAAGATCGTCGAGCTCGGCATCGTGAGCGCCGCCGACCACGCGGAGATCGTCCAGACCGCGTACGAGTACTACGCGCGCAACGCGCTGGTGCAGCTCCGGCGCATCCGCCAGGGGACGACGATCGAAGAAGACCACATGCGGAACCGGCAGCTGATCGTCGCCTGGCTGATCGCGCACACCCAGGCCATCGAGGTACGCCGGCGCGACGGCAAGACCTACTACGTGATGGTCGACGTCGCCGCGTTCCGCGAGGGGATCGGCCGCCTGCTCGCCGAGGTGCAGCGCATCAAGAGCGAAGGCGACTACCACGCCGCGCACGCGATGTTCGACACGTACGGCATCCACTTCGACCCGGCGCTGAGAGACGAGGTCGTGGCGCGCGTCGACGCCCTGCACCTGCCGTCGTACAGCGCCATCGTCATGCCGCGGCTGACGCCGAAGTACCGCGACGGCGAGATCGTCGATGTCGAGGTGAGCTACCCGTGCGACCTCGAGGCCCAGATGCTCGAGTATTCCGCGTTCGCGCGCTCGACCGATGCCCTCGCGACGCCTGCCGCCTCACGTTGACCTCAACGCGCTGACGCGTGCGCTGGCGACGCGGCGCGCCGAGGGGCGCCCGGTCGCGGACCTCACCGAATCGAACCCGACGCGCGCCGGGTTCAGCTATCCACCGGATCTGCTCGCGGAGCTGGCCTCCCCGCGGGCGCTTCGCTACGATCCGCGGCCGTTCGGCCTGGACGCCGCGCGCGAGGCGGTTGCGCGCGATCACCTCCGCCGCGGCGCCGAGATCGATCCTGGCCGCGTGGTGTTGACCGCGAGCACGAGCGAGGCGTACACGTGGCTCTTCAAGCTGCTCTGCGACCCCGGCGATACGGTGCTCGTGCCGCGCCCGAGCTATCCGCTGTTCGAGCACCTGACGCGCCTCGAAGGCGTCTGCACGGTGCCGTTCCACCTCGAGTACCACGGACGCTGGGAGATCGACTTCGAGACGATGGAGGCGGCGCCCGAGCGGACGCGGGCGATGGTCATCGTCTCGCCGAACAATCCGACCGGATCGTTCGTCAGCTCACGCGAGCTCGAACGCCTTTTCGCGCTGTGCCGCGACCGCGGCTGGGCGCTCGTCGCCGACGAAGTGTTCGCGGACTACCCACTCGAGGCGGACGCGCCAGTCACCGACATCGCCGCGCGAGCCGGCGTGCCGTGCTTCACGCTCGGGGGGCTGTCGAAGTCCGCCGGCCTGCCGCAGTTGAAGCTTGGCTGGATCGTGGTCGGTGGATCGCAGGCCGAGTGCGCCGCCGCGCTCGCCGGCCTCGAATTGATCGCGGACAGCTTTCTCTCCGTCGGCACGCCGGTTCAGGTCGCGGCGGGCGCGCTGCTCGAAGGCGGCGCCGCGATCCGCGCGCAGATTCAGGACCGCACGCGCACGAATCTTGCGACTCTTCGACAGGTCATGACGTCCTTTCCGGCATGCGAGGCGCTGAAGGCGGAAGGCGGCTGGTCAGCGGTGGTTCGAGTGCCGGCGACGCGAAGCGAGGAGCAGCTCATCCTCGACCTGCTCGATCGCGAAGGGATCCTCGTGCACCCCGGGTATTTCTTCGACTTTCCCCGCGAAGCGTTCATCGTCATGAGTTTGCTGCCGCCGCCGGATGTCTTCGCCGACGCCGTCGCGCGGCTGCTGCGGTTCGCGATCTCGTGACGGCAATTACTCGTCCACCGCGGCACTACGCTTGCACCGGCGCGGGGTCCTCCGTATGACGCCTCCGCGACCCTTGTCCGCCGAAGCGCGTAGCGCGAAGGCGGAAGGATCACGCCGCGCCGGCGCGTTGATCCCGCTCTTTTCCATACCCTCCTCCCGGAGCTGGGGCATCGGCGAGATTGGCGACATCGAGGCGATCGTCCGCTGGCTCGACGCCGCGGGCATCCACATCCTGCAGCTGCTGCCGATCAGCGAGATGCCGCCGGGCGAGACGTCGCCGTATTCGGCGCTGAGCGCGATGGCGATCGATCCGCAGTTCATCACGCTCGATCGGGTCGAAGACTTCGTGGAGATCGGCGGCGAGGAGGCGCTCGAGCCCGACGTGCGCGCGCGTCTCGATGCCGTCCGTCTCGCCACGCGCATTCAGTACGGCGAGGTCCGGGCGCTGAAGGACATCGCGCTGCGCCGATGCTTCGCACACTTCCAGGGCGTGGACCTCGCCGCCGGCACGCGGCGGGCCGAGGCGTTCCGCGCGTACGTCGCGGAAGAGGGGTGGTGGCTCAACGACTACGCGCTGTTTCGCGCGCTGCACGCGCGGCACGGCGAGCGTGCCTGGTGGGACTGGCCCGATGCGCTGCGCTGCCGGCAGGCGGAGGCGCTCGACCGGGCTCGCAGCGAGCTCGGGGAGGAAATCCTCTTCAGGAAGTACGTGCAGTGGCTCGCCGGCGACCAGTGGCGCGCGGCGCGCGCCCGCACCGGGGACGTCGCGCTCTTCGGGGATCTTCCGTTCATGGTCAGCGGCGACAGCGCGGACGTCTGGGCGCGCCAGGACGAATTCCGCATGGATGCCTCGGTGGGCGTGCCGCCGGACGCGTTCAGCGAGACGGGGCAGGACTGGGGGCTGCCGGTGTACCGGTGGGACGTGCTCGCCCAGCGCGACTTCGACTGGCTCCGCGACCGTGCGCACCGCAACGCGGATCTCTTCGACGGATATCGCGTCGATCATCTCGTCGGCTTCTACCGTACGTATTTCCGGCCGCATGACGGGGAGCCCGCGCAGTTCATTCCGGCGGAGCAGGACGATCAGCTGGCGCTCGGCGAACGCGTGCTGAACGTGTTCATGGAGCCCGGGTCGGACATCATCGCCGAGGATCTCGGCGTCGTCCCCGACTTCGTGCGCGCGTCGCTCGTGCGGCTGTCGATCGCCGGCTACAAGGTGTTCCGGTGGGAGCGTCACTGGCACACCGACGGGCTGCCGTTCAAGGATCCGGTCGAGTATCCGCCGGTCTCGGTCGCCACGTCGGGCACGCACGACACCGAGCCGATGGTCATCTGGTGGGAGGACCTCCCGATCGACGAACGCGAGAAGGTGCTGGCGATTCCTTCGGTGCGCCGGCTGCTCACCGAGGAGGACCTCGCCTCGATCGACGCGCCGGGGCTGCCGCACGCGGTTCACGAAGCGCTGCTCGAGACGCTCTTCGCGGCCGGCTCCAACACGCTGATCCTGCCGATCGGCGACATCTTCGGCTGGCGCGATCGCATCAACCAGCCCGCGACGGTCAACGAAGCGAACTGGACGTGGCGGCTGCCGTGGCCCTCGGATCGCATGTCGACCGAGCCGATGGCCATGGAGGTCGCGACGCAGTTGGCGGAATGGTGCGCCCGTCACCAGCGGACGTAGAACGGAGAGGCGGACCAGGTCCGCCTTCCTATGCCCGTTTCTGCATCCTCGCCCAGGAATCTTTCAGCGTGACCGTCCGGTTGAAGACCGGGGCTCCGGGCCGCGAGTCCGGATCGACGCAGAAGTACCCCTGCCGCTCGAACTGATACCGCGTGCCGGCCGGCGCCGACGCGAGCGACGGTTCGACCTTCGCGCCTGCGATCGCCTCCAGCGAATTCGGGTTGAGCTCCTCGACCGGATCGCGTCCGCCCTCGCCGGGATCCTCCGACAGGAGCAGCCGTTCGTAGAGCCGCACCTCCGCATCGACGGCGTGATCGGCCGAGACCCAGTGGACCGTGCCCTTCACCCTCCGTGAAGCCGTCGCGCCGGTGAGCGACTCCGGGTCGTACGAGCAGCGCAGCTCCACGACGGCGCCCGACGGGTCCTTCACGACGCGCTCGCACTTCAGGATGTAGGCGTACCGCAGGCGCACTTCGCTGCCCGGCGAGAGCCTGAAGAACTTCTTCGGGGGCGTCTCCATGAAGTCGTCCTGCTCGATGTAGAGCACGCGCGAGAACGGGATGCGCCGCGTGCCGGCGGACGGATCCTCCGGGTTGTTGACGGCCTCGACGTCCTCTGCGCCGCCGTCGGGGTAGTTCTCGATGACGACCTTGAGCGGCCGCAGCACGGCCAGCGCGCGCAGCGCGCGGCGGTTGAGATCCTCGCGCACGGTGTGCTCGAGCAGCGCGATGTCGATGACGTTCTCTTTCTTGGCGACGCCGATGCGCGAGCAGAAGTCACGCACCGCTTCCGGCGTGTAGCCGCGGCGCCGGATGCCGGCAATCGTCGGCATGCGCGGGTCGTCCCACCCCGAGACGAGCTGCTGCTGCACGAGCGCCAGCAGCTTCCGCTTGCTCATGATTGTGTAGTTCAGGTTCAGCCGGGCGAACTCGATCTGCTGCGGCCGCGACTTGAACTCGCGCGCCTTCCCCATCAGCGAGTCGACGCACCAGTCGTACAGCGGCCGGTGATCCTCGAACTCCAGCGTGCACAGCGAGTGCGTGATGCCCTCGATTGCGTCCGACAGCGGGTGCGCGAAGTCGTAGGTCGGGTAGATGCACCAGGCATCGCCGGTGCGGTGATGCGCCGCGTGGCGGATGCGGTACAGCGTCGGGTCGCGCATGTTGATGTTCGGCGACGCCATGTCGATCTTCGCGCGCAGCACGTGCGCGCCGTCGGGAAACTCGCCCGCGCGCATCCGGCGGAACAGGTCGAGGTTCTCCGCCACCGGGCGGTCGCGGTGCGGACTGTTGATGCCCGGCTCCGTCAGCGTGCCGCGGTGCGCCCGGATCTCGTCGGCGCTGAGGCTGTCCACGTACGCCTTGCCGTCGCGAACGAGCTGCTGCGCGTATTGATACAGCAGCTCGAAGTAGTCCGAGGCGTACAGCATCGCCGACCACTCGAACCCGAGCCATCGGACGTCTTCCTGGATCGACTCGACGTACTCGACGTCTTCCTTGGTGGGATTGGTGTCGTCGAAGCGGAGGTTGCAGCGGCCGCCGAACTCGCTGGCCACGCCGAAATCGAGGCAGATCGCCTTGGCGTGGCCGATGTGCAGGTACCCGTTCGGTTCGGGCGGAAAGCGGGTGTGCACACGCCCGCCGTGCCGCCCGCTGCGGACGTCATCCGCGACGATTTCGCGCACGAAATCGAGCGGTGCCGCTGGCGCCGATGTCCCGGCGTCGAACTCCATCTGACGATTATATGTTTTGCGCTTTTACAGCCGGATGAAACCGTCTACACGGGCTCGACATCGTCGGTCGTCGCGCCTTCGGGCAGTCCCATCAGGCCGATTTGCCTGAGCACGCGCGGAACGGTGTCGATCGACTCCGCCGCCGGCATTTCCTCGGCCGTCGTGACCTTCAGATCCTTCAGGCGCCGCGCGGTGACCAGCACGCGTGATTCGAACGAGCCGGCGGCCTGGTTGTAGGACTGGACCGCACCGTCGAGCCGCTTCCGGACCTCGTTCAGGTGTCCCGCGAAAGTGGCCAGCCGGTCGTACAGCTCCCGGCCGAGGGTGGCGACCTCGCGGAAATTCTCGGTGAGGGCCTCCTGCCGCCACGAATGGGCGACCGTGGTGAGGAGCGCGATCAGGGTAATGGGGCTCGCCAGCAGCACGCGCTGGCTCAACCCGTGCTCGATCAGGCCGAGATCGTTCTGCAGCGCCGCGCTGAACAGTGTTTCGCCCGGCAGGAACATCACGACGAACTCCGGCGTGTGGGCCAGCGCCTCCCAGTACGCCTTGCTTCCGAGCCGGTCCATGTGGTCGCGCACCTGGCGCGCGTGCGCCTGCAGCCTGATCGTGCGGGT
>Ga0070704_100000662_pt1 | contig 16621 bp, 16 predicted proteins | sample KBSK5252metaG_FD_65467 | JGI IMG/M metagenome (GOLD analysis project Ga0070704, IMG submission 65467) | Corn, switchgrass and miscanthus rhizosphere microbial communities from Kellogg Biological Station, Michigan, USA - KBS K5-25-2 metaG | ecosystem: Host-associated > Plants > Roots >...
TCCACCAACGCCGCCGCCATACAATCGCCACATAGTCTTCCCAGCTGCGCGGAACTGCCTCGTCTGCTTTGTTAGACATTGCCAGCCTCTCTGTGGATATTCTTTAATTCGCCTATGGGACGAGACTTCTCGTCGCTGAAGGATTAACCCTTTTCATTCAACAACACGCAGTTGCTTGTCGTGCTTCTGCCTCCGCCTATTGGAATAAGATCGGGCGCAGTCCAAAATTGAAGCCTACGGAAAACTGATGGCTAATGTAGTTGGTGGAACAATTCGGCGAACTACAACCGGCGGCGTTCGTGGCCTGCAGCCCTGCACCATAGCTCACAAATAAGTTGGTCCCGGGCCGCATTTGATGGTTGAATCGAACCGCGGTATACCAGGAGTTGTAATGCTGCAAAGTGGAGATAGTGGTATTTGGGATCAGGCTCCCATTGCTTGCGTAACCCAGCGAGGCCGAGAGTCGCCATCTCGGGCTCAGTGTTCGCTCTACCGTCGCCTCCACTTGCCCCGTCTGCGCCCCGACCAGCACTCCGCTTCCTCCTGTCACGAGACGATCATAATTGAATGAAAGCGTCGTGCGGTCCCACTTATATATCAAAGCGCTATCGAGCGCCCAGGAGAGGTTGTTCGCGTAACCTGTAAACACACCTCGCAGCATTACCAGGCTCGGGCCGGCGGCAAGCTGGAAACTCAGTCTTCCAGTTATATAACGCGCATACCCAAGCTTCACCACGTGGTTCTCGGTCGTCTGGGGAAACTCGGGATACCGGAAGTCATGAAAGGTGTAGATCACCGCGATGGTGCTCTGCGGACTAACGGAGTAGTTGTAACCGGTTTGAAATAACGCGTCGGCGCTGTTGATGAAGCCCACGCCAAAAAAATTCAATGTCCCGTAAGAACCGGCAGCGGTCCACGAAGCTCGTGGGCTAACCTTGTATTCGATCTGCGAGACTAGCGTATTACTCAATCGGGGCACCATTATCGTGGGAATTGTCTGGTTGGGACCTAGAATCGAGCTCAGGGAGCCGCCGGGACCGAACGGAGAATCGCCGCTGAGGAATTGCAGACCTCCGACGCCTCCAAATCCAAAAGGCGATTCTGAGAGAAAGCTGACATCATCGCCCACCAGCAGGGACCAGCGTTGCCATTTGTAGCTGTAGGAGAACTCCAGGTCTTGGATAGCCGAGTTTTGATACGAGGAGAAGATTCCTCCACCCGCATAATGCACGAGCAGCTCAGCCCGGTTTGTCACGTGGTTCAAGTCCAGCGTACCCAGTAGATAGTTGAAAGCTGTTGGCTGAACAAAACCTGCCGAAGAAGAACTCGTGGCCAGCTGCGACATTGCACTAAAGCTCGGCACGAGGGAATTGCGGGCGCCGAAAGTAGGACCCAGGCTTGGTTCCTGCACTCCACTTAGTGGCCGATCGGTCCCCGCTAGCTGGACCTGCTCAGTGCCCGCCCCCAAGGGAGAGTTCAAAGCCAAGACGCTAGTGCTCCCGGCCGGCAGGGGTACTAAATAAGGTGCGACAGGTTGCTCACGCGGATCGTTCTTGGCCGGAGCGGTCTCTTGACCCTGGATTACGGGCGCATATAGAAACACTGCAAGAAGCACCCATTCGTAAATGTGGATTAGTTTTGGCATGTTCTTCCCTACGGCACGACAATCGTATCGCCAGGTCTAAGATGAATATTTTGTCCCGTCTTGCGCCCGCTACTCACTTCCTTGTAGTTCATGGCGAATATCTTGTCCGCGCCATTTTCTTTGCGCATTACGCGGATCTTTTTCACATTTGCGTAGGGGGTGAATCCACCGGCAATCGACAGGGCCTGCATTACCGTCATGTCAGGTACTAACGGGTAGGCTCCTCCGCGGGTTACTTGACCTAGAATGTAAATCCGCTGGCTACTCATCTGCGCCACAATCACCGTTACCTGCGGATGAACAATTGTTGCGCGTAATTTTTCTACGATCTCAGAGCCGAGCTGCGTCGGCGTCAAACCCGCGGCCTGAACGTCGTTTAGCAATGGCAGAGAAATCTTGCCATCTCTGCGCACCGGCACAGTGCGGGAGATCTCTGGCTCCTTCCACACATCGATCGTGAGGACATCGTCGGGAGCGATGGAGTAGTTCGGATCTTCGGTCGCTGCCTTCCGGGGCTGCGATGCAACATCTGCCGCAGTCAGGACCTTTGCGCTTTCGTTCTTAATGTCCTTTCGTGCCTGTCCTTGAGCCCGCACGGAGACCGAAAACAACGCTAGAGCTATTGATGTCGTTACATACAACCATTTTCTCATGGCATCCTCGCTGGCGAGTCTAGCCTTGGCTCGCAGTCTTGCATCCCAATCTGCTTCAGTTTTTGGCATTGTCCTACATCTCATCATTCAGGATAAAACGCTAGCTTCAGCGCCCCGGGTGTGCACCGAACCCGCGCCAAATCCAGTGCCGGTATCCTTTGTAGGCGGAGCGTTCACTTCCTCAACCTGGAAAGCTGCCACTTCGATTGCTGCCGCCGTCCCCAAGATCTCTACGGATAGCACCAGCCGAGAGATATTCTTCTTACGCACAAGGATCCCTTCGATTCCTATCAATGGTCCGCATTTGACCCTCACCCAGTTTCCGCACTTTAGGTAGGGATGAGCTTCCACGCGCGCACCGCTTTCGACAACTCGCCGAATCGCTTCGATTTCGGTATCCGGAATCACAGCTGGCTGGCCTGCGCTGGACACAAGACCATAGATTCCTGGCGTTGTTAGGATATGAAGCCGGCGGTCAATGCCCCCTTTCAAGAACACGTAACACGGAAACAGGGGCAATGTGAGTGCTTTGGTCCGGTCCTTCCAATTATGGATGGTTGCGTAAAGCGGAAGAAACGTGTTAAATCCCTTGTTGGTTAAAACCTGATCCACCATTTTTTCATGCTGATGGCGCGTGTACAGCGCATACCAGGAAGCGTCACCAAGATCACTCCCGGCCGTGACTGTTGAATGAGAAAGCATAGAGCTCCGCCCTGTGACTCACAGCTCACCATCCTGTAAGCCTCTGATTACAACTAGCTTGCGTTTGGCCTCAGCAACGAGAACGTTGCCTTGCTAACGCCGCCCGCAATATTTTTGGCGCATTCACGCCGCCAAATTCTCGAGAGGTCTGTCCTTGATTTCAGTTCGGACGATCTCTTCAGAATTGAATCGCAAAACCCCCCGTTAGCATTCCTCTCTCAGCGGGGCATTGCTCGACTCGAAGGACTTCACCCTCTACCTCAACCGGAAGGCGTCCGATTTCATCGGGGATTCCTTCTAGATCAATTTTGAGTGTCAGGTTCGCACCAACCGGCGGACAACAAGATGCAAACACAAACGCGCCGTGCTCACTCACGTCACGGCTGCGGCCTTCTCCCTCTCGCGGCTCCCCGTTCCCATTCGTCCACCAGAATGTGACTGCTGTTTGCAGCAGGACCCGGAGAGTCTTTCTCGCTGGCCGTACAAGATTCAACTGGCACCCCCACTACTCGCTCGAATTGCACATTAGCTATATCAGCGGGAACGGACAAGAGAAGGAAAGTCATCAAATATTGGAGAAACGTCTTGAGACGCTGACCGCAAATAGTAGGTACAAATGTAACTGTCCACTTTTAGACAGATAGGCGCCGCAGGGCACGCGCTCAGATCTTTTGCCGAAGGGACTCTGCTGACCGTTGGCAGCAATGGACAAATACTCGAGAGAGACTAAACCCCTGAGCCGCGTGCGCATTCAACTCGACAGAATTGGATGTTCGACAGAATTATGTCCACCACGATATTTTCGGCTATTCGCACAGGCTTCGGCGTTTAACGAAATTCCTTACTGATGATCGATCAGAATTAGCGAAGGGGGATAAATGAATCTAGCCCAGGGGTCCTACGGATCAGACTCGTCTTGAGGAGACAGCTTGATTCGCGCTTGTATTCGACTCTTCCTGGTGAGCCATGGAACTCTGCTGCTCATGGCCTTCTCGCCGGTCGAGCGCGTAAAGAGCCAGCTCAAGTCGATTCGAAGTTCCTACCTTGTTGAAGATCCTGAATAAATAATTCCGGACGGTATGCTCACTAAGCTTCAGTTCCTGGGAAATGTCCCGATTGGTCATTCCCTCCGCTACCAGGTGGACCACGCCTTCTTCCCTCTTTGTAAGTAAGCTCGCTCCTCGCACGGAGATTGACTTCACCGCCGGAGCCGAACCCAGCGCTTCGATCACGAAGTGTAATTCCTTGCTGCTCGCCCACACTTGCCCTTTGTGCACCGCGTGGATGCACTTGCAGAGCAGTTCCGAGGATTGATCCCGGGAAAATATGCCGCTGGCACCTGCTCGGAATGCATCGACCACCATCGCCGGTTTGTCTGAATCGAGTATTATGACGACACTAGGCTTGGTGCGCGACGCCCTTATCTCTCGCGTCACATCGAAACCAGCCAGCCCTTCATCCTGGAGACGAGCACCTATGACTGCAACATCCGCATCGTTCGATTCGAGCCCTTCGCGAATTCCGGCTGCGTCTGTCGCGTAGCCAACAACCCTAGTCCGGTAACGGCCTCGCCTCACCGCAGACGCTATCAATTGACAGCTCAGTTGACTGCCGTCGGCGATAAAGACCTTTACCGTGCCGCCATGCCCTTGGGATTTCGACAACTTTTTGCTCCTGAGAGTTATCTCCGCGGTTCCGATATGCCCACCCCGTTCCACCTTGTTGAGAAACCCACGATCACTTCCCGTTGCTATGCCAACAGTCCGGTGATCCTTCTGGATGAGTGACCAGACCGCCCAGTCTTCGAACAACTATTGCTCTTTCTCGCTAACCAAGACCACATTGTCAGTACTTTCGAGATTTCGCGCTGTCCCGTTTTGTACACTCTCTTGTCCTTTCTTATACACTCCTGCACGGCTTCTTCCTGGAGGGCGGATACGGCTGGACGACGCGCGCTTTGAGATCGCTTTTCGACCTGAATAGCAAGCCAAAGAAGCTCAAGAACACTCTCTATATCAAGGGCCTAACTTCGGTTTTCGGAGAAAGTTTGCGATTACGGCTTTCAATCGCAGAGAGCCGGAGAGCAGAAAGTTGAACTCACAATAAGACGAAATCTTTGCCGAATATCGCAGAACGTTGTTTAGAACCGAGCTGCAAAATCACAAGCCAACCACTATCCATCGAGGTGCGGCATGGTTGCCTCTCAACTCAACTTCTCACTCGGGATCGAGATTGCGGAATTGTTGCGTATGGCAATTAGTTCTGGAGAGATTTGTAGCCGCACGCAAGAAAAAGAACCTCCACTTATCTCTCGTATACGTAAATTCTCTGAACGAGCCCTACTTTTTGGACCTCTTGTCCAATCTGATGGGTACATTCGGCGATTTGGTCGTCAATGATTCTAATCTCGAGAGCGAGGTGGAGATCGTGAGGACTTTTCTCATACCTCTTGAACAGTGGTATTCTTCTACTCTTGAGATCTTCGCGTTTTCTCTTCCAAACGCCTGCGCGGGCGGTCACTAGAATCTCCTTAGCAACAATTCTCAACTGATCCAAAATAGGCTGTCTGTGCACTATTGAACACCCTCTTTACTTTAAGAGATGAAATGAACATGTACTATTTGAACTGAACTCGAGGCCCAGTCGGCGTGTTCTGGAGGGGAGGGCAAAAAGCGTCTTATGCCTCCACGATGTTGGTTCGGATGGCATAACGCACAAGTGCCGCAGTCGAGTGGAGGTCGAGTTTCAGCATAATGCGAGCTCTGTAGCTCTCCACAGTTCTCGTACTGATATCCAGAATTGAGCCGATTTCCTTGCTAGACTTGCCATCTGCCAGGAAGCGAAGGACCTGTCGTTCTCTCGGACTCGGGCAGCTACTGGGTAATTCGGTCTCGCTCCGTGGCAAAGGTGAAGTTAGCCGCTCAGGGCTGGAAACCGTCTGCGGCATTATAGAACTAAGACTCGACTCTTGTTCGCGGTTCGCGCTTAAAAACAACGCATGACTCGCCAACCCCGCCTCCAGTCGCATCTTGGAGGCGTAGAAACGAAGAACCACGGAATTCTTGAGGAGCGCCACGGACCGCTTGACTAGCTCAATAGTTCGCTCCGGCATTTCGGAGCGCTCCTCCCCGAGAAGACTGGGTTCAACTTTGAGTTCGGAGCGAAGCTTTTCTCTCAAGCGCCGCAAGGTTGATTCCACGCAGCGCCCCTTTGTAACCTCGGAAAAGATGGCCGCAACCAGCAAGACTTGCCCCAATTCGTTGAGTACAGGATGGCAACTTAGCAGCCAGCGACGCGGTTCTGACCCGGTGTCCAGCCGTGCCGTGAGTTCCAGGTTCGACAGAGAGTTGCCGGTCTTAAAGACCCGTCGAAATGCAGGCTCCAGTTTGGGGGATACTCCTGGGAAAAACTGCCCCAAGCGTTTACCTAGATGCTCCTGGGTGGGCACACCACTCATTCTGGCAAGAGTGCTGTTGAGAATCCTGCAATGCAAACTCTTGTCGAAGAGGGCGATTCCCACAGTTGAATGATTGAGGTAACTGGTCAACGAGCTCAGCGGTTTACGAAACGGCTCGACTCCGCCCCAATCACCCTCGCCCACCGATTCGTGAGCCCCGCTTCGCGTCCGACAAACGATTGCCAAGGGATATCTCCAAAATCATTCGAGCCGTGAAATCAACTTGTCTCTTCAGTTCGTTGGTGCGTTGCCTCCCATCAACAAATTCGGCACCGCGCGGACAATCTGCCGCCATTCCAGAATCCATTGCGTTCACTGCAAACCGATCTCGCATTGTCTCCGTACGCGCGAGAGGCAAAAGATTCCCAACCGAACTGGACAAGTCGGAAAGTATACTCATCATGTTAACGCCACGTAAAGCTAATATAGCATGATAGAAGGCAACGCATGGATAGCCCGTTTGGATTTGCTCGTAGCTTTGCACCGCTAAGAAGTTCGCGCCAGCCCATCTCGCCTCGGAACGTTAGGTTGTGCTCCCTCATCAGTCGGGAGCAATATCGACGATTGTGATTACCGCGCCGTCAATTTTGCTTTCCAAAGTCCGGTAGGGGAGGATTTTGAATTGATAGTGAACACCCATTCGGTCCGTAAGCTCTCTCTCCAGCGGGCGAAAATCCGAGACTACCTGCGTAACCATCGACTGAAGATCCGAGATTTCGATGGATGGATTGATATTCGAAAGCGGGCGGCCAATATCGCCAGGAATTAGGCCAAGAAACTTCTGCGCCTTGGGCGTGAATCGCCGGATCGTGAGATCGCTGCCGATCATAATCACGGCGATATCGATGCTGGAGAGCAAATTGATCAAGTCATTGTTGATTTGCGTAATCTCCAGATTACGGCTTCGAAGTTCATCGTTAACGGTACTCAATTCTTCGTTCGCGGACTGTAGTTCTTCCTTGGCGGTTTCCATTTCTTCGTTTGTGCTCTGCAATTCCTCATTGCTCGAAAGAATTTCCTCGTTCGCGGACTGCAACTCTTCATTCGTGGCTTCCTGCGTCTCAATGACGGATTGGAGGTATTCTTTTGTTGCCGCCAATTCCTGTTCGAGCTTTGCAGTCCGTTTCCCGTTCGAAGCCGTTTCTTCGCTTTGCCGGGGTCGGCGCTGCGGTCCTCCCCTGGATGGCTCGAGCGGCCCTTCCTGAAAAACAATCATGAAGTACAATTCCATCGTATTTCCCAGCGTGAGCGGAACTACCTCGAAGTTTACCAATTGCGTCGAACCAGATGCCGTTGCCTTTTCACCATTTTCATTTCCATTTCTGATTCGAAGGTTCTTCTTGGCGACAACGATGTTTTCCTTTTTGGCTCGGCGAACCGCGTTTCGCAATTCAACGAGGAGCCCTTCGTGTGCCATTTTCAGTAGGCTCAGACTTGCCCGGCCGGGCGCAATCTTGAGATAGCGGTTTACATTCCCCCGCGTATGCATGATTTCCAAGTCGTCGTTGACGAATACCGTCGCCGGAGAGTATTGCGTAAGCAATCGGCGGTCGAATTCCTTTTGAGCCTCCCCATAGTTCCAGAGGGAATCTGGCTGCTTCGCGGGTATTCGGACCGGTCCATATTCCCTCCGTTCGGTTTGGGAATCGATGGAAAGCGCGCCCCCCGGCCGCACGGCTCCGGCTTTTCTTGAAAAGATCTTGTGAGTGCGGTCATCCGGTGCGAATAGGTTTGTGACGCCAACACCTTCGGAACTTCCCAGCACCAAAATTCCCCCGGGGTGCAAGGCATAGTGAAACAGCGAAATGACTTTGTTTTGGAGGACCGGCTCAAGATAAATGAGCAGATTTCGGCAGCAAATCAGGTCCATTCTGGAAAAGGGAGGATCATTCAACACATTGTGCTGTGCGAAAATACACATATCACGAATGGCTTTGCTGACGCTGTAGCCGCCCTCCGCCTTGGTGAAATACCTCCTAAGCCGCTCCGGCGATACGTCTCCTTGAATGTTCTCCGGGTACATTCCATTGCGCGCCTTGGTCACGCTCTGCTCGCTCACGTCTGTGCCAAAAAATTGAATCGGAATTTGCGATGCTCTGTCGCCCAGGAATTCTAGCAGCGCGATGGCAACAGAGTAGGTTTCCTCCCCAGAGGCGCATCCCGGCGTCCAGATGCGAATACCACCCTCCTGCGGCAACTTTTTCTGGATGGTTGGAAATGCCAGAGATTTCAATGCCTCGAACACCCGCGGACCGCGGAAGAAGCTGGTCACGTTGATCAGCATGTCGTGATACAGCGCCTTGACCTCCGCGGGATGGCTTTGGACGAAGTTAGCGTAGTCAGCTATGTCATCGATCTTGTGAACCACCATGCGCCGTTGGATACGCCGCATAACGGTGGTTTGCCGGTAGTGCGTGAAATCCACTGCTGTGGCCCTTCGCAAGATCTGAAAGATTGAGTTCAGCCGACCGTTTGGTGCTGGGACATTTTCGGAGTCGCCGGACATGGTTTTGCGCGCAATGTACGGATGGCGGGCGATCCGCGCGAGTTCCCTGGCAATTCCCTTGGGCGGAAGCACGTAGTCCGCATGGCCTGCCATGACCGCGCTCCGCGGCATTCCATCGTACTTGGCCGACGCTTCGTCCTGCGCAAAGGTTACGCCTCCGTGGGCCTGGATTTCCGACATGCCCAGAGTTCCGTCCGATCCCGACCCCGAAAGAATCACGCCGATGGCCCGATTACCGGCTTGTTCCGCAAGCGAACGCATGAAGTGGTCCACGGACATATGCATCCCGCGGGATTCTTCCCGGGGCCTCAGATGCAAGGTATTGCTGGAAATAGACATCAGAGCATTTGGCGGGATAACGTAAACTTCGTTGGGCTTTACAATCAATCCGTCCGTCACTTCCGTTACCTTCATCGAGGTTTTCCGGGCAAGCAGCTCCGTGAGGATACTGTGATGTTTCGGATCAAGATGCTGTACCAGGACGAAAGCCATGCCCGTATCAGATGCTAGGTGGCTTATCAGGTCCGAAAGCGCTTCGATACCCCCAGCGGAAGCGCCAATCGCTACTATCGAGGTATCGTTCTCCTCACCGGCCGGGATTGTGTTCTGCGCCTTCATAACCATCTGTTGATCGCCTTTGCCCGCTGATTTAGTCTTCATACATTTCCGTCAGTCTTGGGCGCTGCGCGCGACCGCCTTCGGGAACTTGATGGAGTCATCACAAATTCTGCAAGACACAAGAAGTGGATGAGTGCGAATCCACTTCCCTCAATCCGATGGAAGAGCTGCTCGCGCCCGATTCTAGTCCATTTCTGCATCTTCCTACAACCACCGTCTGTCAATAATAAGCTCTTGTATTAGCTAGTATGAGAGCTCACATCTTCTGTACAACCGTCCGGAGGTAGTCCATCGTAAGTACCTTCTCAACCCGGGAGATTACGGCGCTATCTACTTGCGTTTTGCGATCGTCTGATGAGCCCCAGGCAAGATAGTCCGCGACCGATCTTGCTCCCACGCACTTCGACACGAGACCAACACTAGTCCGCCAATGTTGTGACTCGCAGATGTAGGAGCGTCCTTGATCCGACGAGAGAATATTCGTGCTTTAACGCCGCAACTCTCCCAGTTAGACCTCATTCACCAGTTCAGATCACAAGGCCATAGAATTGGCGCGCTGGGGAGGAAAATTCGATAGCCGAGAGGGTCGAGCGATCGCGCGAGAATCTTGCCAACACGTTCAATCTGACCAAACCTGCCTTGTTCCAACCGTGCCTGCACCGGTCGGGCGGGGTGCTTAACGCTCCGGTCCGTTCGAAACATGTGAGGCGCACCTGTTCGCGGACTCACAGGAAATGTTCGAGGTGTTACTGCAATCCACCGAGATCCTTAAACTGGAATTCTCTGGTTTGGAAGGCAGCGGCAGGGAAATACTTGTGAAGCGCGAGAATGCCCTGCGCAAGACTCGCTCGGTTTGCACGATAGAACTGCCACTCTACTATGCTGCGTCGCCGTTGCGAGTTCCTAATTCTATGGTTCCTAGCAGGCGTTGACCGGCACCTGGTGCGACGCCGCTTGGAAGCTGGCATGGACGAAAAGCTGCTCATTCTGCAGCTGATGAAGTTGGAATCGCACGGCATCGCGAGCCGCGATGCCTTCCACGAGTTTCGGCTGCGCGTCGAATACCAAGCTATTCCCTTTAGGCGCACCCTAACAGAAACCTGCGGCCACACTTCGAATGGGTCCACAAGCTCAGGAAGCGGCCAAGCGCTCTTCTGGCTCAGTCTGGCGGCCCAGCTGAGGCCGCGAAGCAAGTTCAAGAACACTGGATGAAGTGCAGTCTAAGCAGCCCTGGATTTCGCCCTTGGGCTGCGATCGCAGCAGACGGAGTGGGGAAGTCCGGCTACCAACTTCGTGGCTAGCGGTTGATTGCAAGAGGGGCAGGCAGCTGACCAATCGCCCCCACACGCTGGACATTTCTTAAGGACTAGCTGGGCGCCGTCGAGCGATTTTCCATTGATACGACGGTCGAGGATAAAGCGACATCCGGGGTTGTCACAAACCATGAAGCGTTCCATTTGAGGAGCCTCCTTGAGGGCGCGATACGGATACTCCCGTGATACTGGCCCGTCAATACGGTAGATATACCTACATACCTTACCTAGCTAATGGCAAGCCTCGGCCCTAAGCCCTGGTCGGACGGGAGCGCACTTAGGCTTGCCTTCGCACGTCGCGATTAGGGAGAACGTGTGTGGCAGGAACAGTGGGCTGCGCCGAAGCGCCGGCCGCAGCCTGGCCACAATATTGTGTAGAATAGCCCGCCGTCGAGACGAAATTAGCCACCGCTCGCCAGAGCAAATCAACTACTCAGGCTAGACCCCAAGAATAGGAAGTGATCATGCGATCCGATTTTCGCATCAGGGCTTCAGCGCGCGATAATTGGGCCGCCAAAGATCTCGGCACGCTGCTGGGCAACTTCAAAGCCCGCGTGCCGGGGCATGGCGTGGTGCTGCTGCGTGTATCGGAATAGGGCGCCCTCTCTGTGGAAGGCAAGGAACTAAATGCCGACACGGACGCGTGGTCTTTCGCGGCGAACAAGCCCAGTATCCTGCCTTGGTTCCGATTCGCATTCGATAGCGATCGTTGTGACCGGGTGATCGGGTGCGTCGGCCGGCAGGCCGGTGAAACGAACCCGAAAGCGCTCCTGCTCGAACTTGACGCTTTGCCCCGAAGCAAGAAGCCTGGCGGAGGTTACTTTGGTCATTAGGCCTCCGAGGGCGATCGTGTCGCCCGGCCAGAAATGAACGTGCATATAGAGGGTGTTACCGCGGCGCGTGAAGCCGGCAAACTCAGAAGCGTGCACCTGGCAGCGGTCCGTTGTGCGGATGGACTCGCCATTGCGTGTCATCCATTGGCCGACTTCCGTGAGCACGCGAACGGAGCCCTCAGGAATTGAGCCGTCAGGTTTGGGACCGATGTTCAAGAGATAGTTGCCATCATCGCGCGAACAAGAGACGAGATTACGAATAACCGTTTTCGGATTTTTCCAGTTATCGTCCGCGCGCTGGTATCCCCAACTATCGTTGAGCGTCATGCAGCTTTCCCATGCGCGGGTTCCCTTCTCGGCGACGATTTCCTGCTCTGGTGTGGAAAAATCGCCGGGGAGGCCATTTCGGTTGTTGACGATGATGTCCGGCTGCAACCCAAAAACCATTTTGTTCATCCGCTCGGACTCCCATTGGTCGGCGTTGAGCGGCCAGTCCACGTCGTACCAGAGCACATCGACTTTTCCGTAGTTGGTCATGAGCTCGCGGACCAGGCCGTGTGTGTATTCGACGAAACGCTTGCGCGCTTCGGGATCAGTGGCGCAGCGCGCACCGTCGGGATGATGCCAATCCATCAACGAGTAGTAGAAGCCGAAGCGCAAGCCTTCAGCACGGGCAGCTTCGATATATTCATGAACTAGATCGCGCCCTGGGCCTTGTTTTGGAGCACAGTAGTTGGTGAATTTTGTGTCGAAATTGCAGAAGCCTTCGTGGTGTTTGGACGTCATCACCATATATTTCTGGCCCGCTGCCTTGGCAAGCTTTGCCCAAGCGCGCGCCGCATTGGGTGCCGGCTGGAAGCGCTTGGCGAGCTGCTCGTATTCGGCGACGGGAATACCCTCTTCCTCCATGGCCCACTCGTGCCGGCCCAAGACGCTGTAAAGGCCCCAGTGAATGAACATGCCGAAGCGGGCTTCGTGCCACCACTTCATCCGGCGAATGCGATCGGCTTCTCCCGGGTCGGAAGAAGCTTGGGGCTGATTTTGTGGTGTCCCGGGCTGGCTCAGTGCAGCAGCCGTATTCGAAGAAGCCGCGAGCGTGACTAGCGAAGCGCTCGTGCCCAACAGCCAATGGCGCCGCGGCATACGATTTGGTCCCATGGCATCCGCCTCCTTCGAGAAAACTTCCGATGGCGAACTACGCTCGCAAACTAGCCGACGAATAATCGGCCCTTGCCGCTCACTTTTCAAGCTTGAAAATTCTTTCCATCTGCAGCCACTTTTCACCCGCCTTGGCATCCGCAAGCGGCTGTTGAAATTTCCACATGAGTTCTTCCCATTCGCGAACCTTCGGATTTTCGCGATCCGCATTTGCTTTGGACGCAAAGGAAAATCCCTCGTTCACTTCCATCACCATGAACATGCGCGTGCCGAGCAGATAGATCTCCATATCTTCGATGCCCGCGCCTTTGATGCTTTGCGTGATCTCCGGCCAGATCTTCTCGTGGTATCTCTTGTATTCGGCGATCAGTTTCGGATCGTCTTTCAGGTCCAGCGTTAGACAATAGCGTCTATTCATTTCGCCTCGGCGATGGCCGGAGATTCGGCGAGACTCAACGAAGGATTCGGCTTGTAGCCGCGAACAGCGAAGTAAATCACATAGAGATAGCAGATGAGCGGGACGATGAACGCTTTTTGAATATTGCTGAGATCAGAAATTTTGCCCATTACAGCAGGAATGAGCCCGCCGCCGATGATGGCCATGACAAGGAACGAGGAAGCACGCTTAGTAAGCGGGCCGAGATTTTTCAGGCTGAGCGCGAAAATCGTGGGGAACATGATGGAGTTAAAGAAGCCGACGAGGACAATGGCGAGGACGGCGACAGGACCGGAAGCACTAACACCGACCAGGGCGGAGGCCAGCGCGCCGATGCCGAAGATGGCGAGAAGGCGCGCGGCTTTGACGCGCTTCATCATCCACGAGCCGGAGAAACGGCCGATCATGAAGCCGACTTGATGGGCGACGAGGAACAGGGCGGCCATTTTCTCGGGGCTGTCAGGAATGAGCCGGGCAACAAAGCTGGAGGTCTGGCCTTGATGCGCAGCATGAAATTGCGAGCCCCAGTTGGCCATCCGGACAAGAGAGTCCGGCATGGCCTGCTTCGCAAACCGAATGAGAAAGCCGGCAACGCCGACTTGCGCGCCGACGTAGAAGAACTGGGCGACGACGCCTTTGATGAGATGAGAATGCGAGAAAAGATCAGCGGAGGCCGTGTTCGGCGATGGGCTCTTATCGCTCCCGTCGTGTGGAACAATTTCCGGCAGATGGGCGAGGTAGATGAGAAGAGCAACGAAGAGAAAGATTGCGGTGATAAAGAGGTACGGCACTTTGACCATGTTGGCTTCGGAAGAGACGTAGGCCTGAAGCTGACCTGCACTCATGGCCGCTTTTTGTGCGGCTGTGTAGTCAACTCCTGACAAAATAAAAGCGGCGCCGAGAGTGGGGACGAGCGAACTACCGACGGCATTGAACGACTGCGCGAAATTGAGACGGCGTTCGGAGGATTCGGGCGGGCCGAGAATGGTAACGTAAGGATTGGCGCCGACTTCGAGAAACGATTGGCCGGAGGACATAACGAAGAGGGCGAGCAGGAAGAATGCGTATTGCCGTGAACTGGCCGCGGGAAGAAAAAGTAACGTGCCAGCGGAGCAGAGCAGCAGGCCGACGAGGATGCCGCGCTTATAGCCGATTCTGTCCATGAGGCGGCCGGCGGGAAGAGCGGCTAGAAAATAGCCGCCGAAAAAGGCGACCTGGATGAATGAAGATTGGAAATCAGAGAGTTCGAAAACTTTTTTGAAGTGGGGGATGAGCACGTCGTTGAGGTGGACTCCGATCGACCAGAGAAAAAACAGGCTGGTTACCAAAGTAAATGGCAGTAGATATTTTCTCTCAGTGAGTGGCGCGGATGCCTGGGTCATCGGCTCCCCTAGGTTAAAGCGCGATCGAGATGCGTATAGCCGCCATCGACGAAAACGTGCTCGCCAGTGATATGCGAAGCTTGCGGCGAGATCAGAAACAGCACCATCGCCGCGATTTCGTGCGGCTGCGTCATTCGTCTGCCCAGCGGTATCTTCGAGACGATGTGCGCAAGCTTTTCTTCTGGATTCGGAAAAGTCCCGACCCACTGCTTATAAAGCGGCGTGATCACTTCGGCTGGCACTAAAGCATTTACACGAATCCCGGACCCCAACAATTCCGCTGCCCAATCTCTCGTCAAAGAAAGAATCGCGCCTTTCGCGGATGTATACCCCGAAGTGCTGCCCTGCCCCGTGACGGCAACCTTCGAAGCGATGTTCAAAATGCACCCCTGAGTCTTTTTCAGCGCCGGCAACGCGTAGTGCGCCATGTTGTAGTAATGGAAAAGATTCAGCCGCAGCGAGCTCACGTATCTTTCAGGGCTGCCGTTCTCAAGCCCCACGTTGTCATTCGCCCCCACATTGTTCACAAGAACGTCCAGTCGTCCGAATTCCTTCAGCGTTTGTTCAACCACCTCGCGACAACTATCAACCGGCAAGATGTCTGCGGAAATGAACCGGCACATTGCGCCGCCATTCCGCAGTTCGCCATCCAATCTCTTTCCCGCCTCGATGTCCTTATCCACAAATACGGGAATGGCGCCTTCTCGGGCACAGCCTCGGCTGATGGCCTCACCGATCCCTTTGGCCCCGCCGGTGATCAACACAACTTTGTCTTTAAGCTGCAAGTCCATGAATATCCGCCTTCACACCATAAAACCGCTTTGCGTTTCCGCCGAAAATATCATGCTTGTGCTCAGCCGCGTTAACTTCCACATAACTCTCGACCAGTTGCTTTACATGCCCGTAGCCTGCCGCCAAAAGGCACACCGGCCAATCCGAACCGAACATCAGGCGCTTCGGACCAAATGCTTCCAAAACAACGTCCAGGTAAGGAATCATATCTTCGGGCTTCCAATGATTCCAATTCGCTTCCGTCACAAGTCCAGACAGCTTGCAATAGACATTTGAATTCTGCGCAATGGTTCGCATCCCTGTGGCCCAAGGTTCGCGGCTCCCAGCCTTAATTTCCGGCTTCGCCATGTGGTCTACAACAAATCGTTGCTCGGGAAATTGCGTAACTAACTCGATGGCCGCGGCTAGTTGCCTCGGGTAAATGAGAATGTCATAGGTAAAACCAAATTCCCGCAGCCGCGCAATCCCTCGCCTGAAATCGCGTCTTACCAAATATCGCTCATCGGGTTCTGCCTGTGCGATGTGTCGGAATCCGCGAAGCCTCTCGCGCTGAGAAAAGAATTGCAACCTTTCCTCTACCCTCGGCGAGCGTAGGTCGACCCACCCAACAACACCCGCTATCCGCTTACTTCCCTCCGCCAGCTCCAAAAGGAAAAGCGTCTCGGCTTCAGACTGGTCGGCCTGGACGGCGATAGTTGCATCGATGCCATTCGCATTGCACTCGCCTTCCAAGTCTTTCGGCAGAAAATCGCGTTTCAACAAAGACATCGAGTCCGTGATCCACCCATCGCGCGCCGCATCATACCGCCAAAAATGCTGGTGCGAATCAATGGTCACTCCAGCTTGACCTTCTCTCATCGCAGGTTCAGTGGCCATCAAGATAGTGCTTTTCCATCAAATTTCTTAATCTCGCTGCGGCGCCCTCCGGAGTGATGTCGCGTTGCGGGCCGGCGAGCATCTCGTAGCCCACCATGAATTTCCGCACCGCGGCCGATCGCAGCAGCGGCGGAAAATAATGTGCGTGGAAATGAAATTCCGGATGGCTCTCGCCGTCCGTGGGCTCTTGATGGAATCCCATCGAATAGGGGAAAGCCGTTTCGAACAAATTGTCATAGCGAATAGTCAA
>Ga0070704_100000663_pt1 | contig 16621 bp, 13 predicted proteins | sample KBSK5252metaG_FD_65467 | JGI IMG/M metagenome (GOLD analysis project Ga0070704, IMG submission 65467) | Corn, switchgrass and miscanthus rhizosphere microbial communities from Kellogg Biological Station, Michigan, USA - KBS K5-25-2 metaG | ecosystem: Host-associated > Plants > Roots >...
GAGTCTTCAAAGTCGAGATCGAGGACGACACCCTCACGCGAGGCCGGCTGGGCCGGGCTGGAAAGATAATCCAGATCCAGGAGCGTGTCGCTGAACATATCCGTCGACGGAAGTGGAGCAACCGGCTGAACGGCTTCCATTTCGATGGTATCAATCGAAACGGTTTCGGGGACTGGCTCCGCAACCAGATCGTCTTCCTCGGCAGCTTTCTCAGCCACCCTCAGCGGCTCGATCTCAATCGTATCGTCCTGAGCATAGAGAGACGGCGTGAAAGAGGAGCCAAGTTCTTCATCATCGATGCGCTCGAGCTTACGAGTGTCCGCGGTTTGCATCTCGACGTCGGTCGCGCACGAGACTCCCTCGGCATCCGCCGCTTCGTGCTCATCGATTGAGGCTGCTTCGACCAGGACGGTTACGTTTTCGTCTTGCATGGAATCGACCTCAGGCGCTTCCACCATCACTTTCAAATCCGGCTCAGTTGCCAACTCATCTGCGGAAGTGGTTTGGGATTCATCACTGGTCCGGCCAAGTCCGAGAGTTGAGTACTGGTGTGCGGGCGCGTCGGTGGCAGCTTCGTTGCCAAGGAGCGAGCCCACTCGGCTCACCAGATCTCGAATTGATTGAAAAGGTTTGGTCACGACATCATTCGCACCCACGCGGCGCGCCTCGGCTTCATCGAACGGCTCAAACGAGCCGACCAAAAGCATAACAGGAATCGCGCTGAGCCGCTCATTCTCTCTAATCATCCGGCAGAGCTCGTAACCATTGACGCCCGGCATCGTCACGTCGGCGAGGACAATGTCCGGCGCCATTTCCTGAAGTCTTTCCAGCGCCTGATCGCCGTCGCCCACGATCGTGACCTTCATGCCTTCATCGGTAAAGGTCAGGTCGATGACTTTTTGAATCGCTATCGAATCGTCGGCCAGCAGAAGCTTTCGTCCAGTTAGCAAATCAGATCCTTCGTTCGAGGTGTTCTTCGCTCTCCCGCCTGGCTCTTTGCCCTTGGCGCGTAGCTCATTCCGAACCTAGCACCCGCGTGAAAACCGCGTCAAGACTTTTTGTGGGAATGTGGGGGAAAGCCATCGGCTAAGGCATACTTGCCGGCGTCAGAGGTGCCACTTTTCGTTGTCGTGATGGGCGTGTCTTATCAAAGTTAGAAGCGTCTTTTGCTCTGTTTGGATCTTTCCGTAAGTCGCGCGCGGGTCATCCGCTCGCGCAGGCCACCTTCCTCGAGAAATGCTTTCTCCAGGTGGCGAATTTGCTGATCGAGCAGGTAGTTGGTCTGGTGAATCAGGCAAATAAGAATATTGGCCGCTACCTCCGGCGGACGAGTTTCGATATAAGTCCTATAGGTCTCATAGGACACATTTCCTTTGGCGCCCAACTTTCGCACAAACGTGGCTTCGCGGCTGTCCTTTGACCAAAGATACAGCCCCCGGACCCGCAGAAAGTCGCGGTAGTCTTCTAACAGTTCTTCCAGGCTGGCGCGGGCGACGTTGGTCAGTTTGATTTCGGTTGCTTTGGAAGTGCCGGAGGCCTGGCTGCCTTCGAGGATATTCTGCTTTCCTGATCGCGCGGCCTGGACCATCTGGTCATTGGTGCGGTCGCGCCTTTCCAGGTAGCGATGGCAGAACCACACCGTGCCGTCATAGACGATTCTGGCTTTCTGAAAGGAAATAAGTTCTTCGTAACCGCCGTGGGGTGGGATGAAGCGTCCGGTCATGTCCTTATCTCTAAAGGGACAAATGGGACGTAGACGACTAAGGAGACAACTCTCTATCAAGACTGTCGTGTTGGTCCCTTGGTCCTATACGTCGTTTTCTCTTATTTCTTTGGGAAACGCTCCCTGTTGGATGACTCCCCGCCCATTTCCAAAAGTAGTATTAACCTCGCGACGAAGCAGCTTTCAGGTTCCGGTCCTCCTGCGTCTAGTGCAGAAGAATAATAAGCTGCCGATTGTTACCAATACTGTGATTACAAAGACCAACAGCAGTGCCGCGTCTGCCCGTGCAAATGCAGGATCTTCATGCGCAATCCAGAAGCCCGCCCCGAAGTGGGCCAGCAATACCACCGACACGGCGACTATCTGACTCTAGGATCTGTCCAATTTGGGAATCAGTAGAAAGTTCAAAGCCCAAAGCAATGGGCCGGCAAACAAACCAAGAATAGGTATGAGAGCTGCCACTGAAGCGGTAAAGACTAGTGGAGCATAGGTTCCGTGCCCGACCCCGGCAAAAGCAAGACCCTCCACGGTCATAACCACGCCAAAGAAGAGTCCAAGAAAAAACCGTACCATTTACTATCTCCACGGAACTTTCAGGATTTGTCTCTTGATGTGCTTTTAAGCGTTGAAGTTTCAGCTACGGCCTTTGAAGAAGGACATCACGAATCCAAAAATGACTCCATAAAGCAAAATGCCGAATGCTATCCCAAAAATGCCGTCAGCAATCATTCCGGATTCTCCGATGAGGCCCAGAACGGTTGAAACCAGAAATATCGCCGGCAGATAGAAATAAACCATTATGCCAAAAAAACGATCGCCGGCAGGTGAAACGGCAAAAGCCACAATCCAGATTAGCAAACACGCGATAAACTGTACTCCTATGGAGAGACCCGTGTACTTGTTGAAGAAACAGTGACTCATCGGTTTCCTACTTCTTAAGCGCACAAGATTTGCCCTACCGCAGGACCGCTCGGTACAAAGTTACACTCGGTACAAAGTTACAGATCCAACTACCTAGGAGATAGGCTTAGAATTCGTATCTTTTGAAGTAGGTACAAACGATTGTTTGTCATTCCCAGGTTTTCAAGTTCTCCGTTTGAGTCTATTGTTTCCAGAGCGCCGAAATTGGCTCCTGGTGCATTTGAAAAATCAACAACCTGCTGCCACCATGAGGAATCCCATTTTCCTCGGCACCCGCACTTCTTTTTCATTGCGTACTCGTTCAGAGCATTCCATGTTGCCCCTGCCATGCGCAACGCCCTCGGTACATCTGAGTCGGTCTTGTCATAGTAATGGCCTCCGGACAGGTGACCATTAACGTCACTCTCATAACCAGCATGGCTAAAGCTGTCTTGCAAGAAATGTAAGTATCTACCGAGCCCCACGTAGTTTGTCGGTCCGTTCATAGCTTGCTGCCACAACTCAGGCGAACCTTGACCCTCATGGTTTCCAGGTTGAAGATCGTGATATTCCCTATTCTGCGTTCGTTGCTGCTCAGTCAAACCGAATGCGGGTTTCGTCTCGTCATTCTCATCAGTCGCCTGGTCTGCATCTGCAATTAGCCGAGCCTCGTCAGCGGTGAAGCAGCCGGTTTTTAAGGCGAAAAAGTACGTCAGATAATAATGCACATCGATCTCATACAGTCCCGTCGGATCCTTCCCGTTCTGCGGATTGTTTCCGACATACGAGAACTGATTCACTCCTCCCGCCAGGCCAATCGGATCCTCTGAAATGAATCTCCCCAACTGCGCGTCATACCAGCGAGCACGGTAGTACATCAGCCCCGTTACCGAATCCCGTTCTCTCCCAGTGTAACCGTAACGCGTGAGCCCACTGCCTGAGGTGTCGCCATAAGCATCGTAAGTCTCACGTTCAATCAAAGCGCCACTCGGATTCGTTAACGCCGTCGTGCTGCCGAGATGATCCTGGCTGAAGAAATATTGCGCCGCGCCCTTTTGCCAGATCTTGTTGTCGACTCCCGGACCGTTGAGATAGTCAACCGTCGTTGCGTCTGAGTTCTTGTCACGCACCACGTCGGCGCCATCGTAACTGAAGTTGGTTGAGATGCCACTCGAAGGTGTGCGCTGAATGCGACGGCCCAGAGCGTCGTACTTGTAAGCCACAACGCCAGCCGAAGGTGTCACCACGTTGGTGAGACGGTTCTCGAAGTCCCAGACAAACTGGGTTGTGCCCGCGCTATCCGACTTCCCAGTCATGTTGCCATTGCTGTCGTAGAGGTAGCTCCCCGTATCCGTGCTCATCAGCCGATTGTTTGGTTGATAACCATAGACGGCACTGCGATGCGAGCTGGTGCGATTCCCAACGCCATCGTAGGCATAACTTTCGTTGCCGGTCGCGGGATGACTCGCCGCAGTCAAACGATCGAGCGCGTCATAACCGTAAACATGCGCGCCGCTCTGATCCAGGTTCTGAATTATCTGGTTGGCGTTATTGTAGCTGTAGTTGTTGTCAGCGATGACGGTCGTCCCCTTCGCATCTTTCAATCGAATAAGACGATCCATGCCGTCATAGCTGTAAGTGCTCACTACGCCATTCGACAACGTGCGCGTGAGCAGATTGCTCGCGGCGTCATAGGTGTAACTTGTGTTCTTGTTTCCGTTATCGGTGATTTTGGTCGGACGGTTCACGGCGTCATAAACATACGTAGCGAACTTGGCCGAACCCAGGCTCGTCTGCGTGCGCCGTCCGTTCACGTCGTACGTGTAGCTAGTCGCCTGGCCCCAGACGTCGGTGGTGCTGGTCACGCGTCCCATTTTATCGTAAACAAAGCTCACCGTGCCGTTCAAATTCGCTGCCGAAGTAAGTCGCGACAGCTTGTCGTAAGCATAAGTCGCGGTGGTGGCGTCCGGATAGGTAATGTTTGTCAAACGGTTAAGTGCGTCATAAGTGTAGCCTGTCGGCATGTTGTTGTAGTCGGTGCGCTGAATGAGATTGCCGGCCTCGTCATAAGCGAAAGACATCTGCACGCCTGCACGTGTTGCTGAAGTCACCCGCGAAAGCGTGTCATAAGCGAATTCATAACGCTGGCCGAGCGCATCAACCAAAGCGGTGACGTTCGAGCGCGCGTTGTATTCGTATTGGGTTATTTGCAGCGCCGGGTCGGTGACCTTTATCAGTCGATTTGCGTTGTCGTATTCCAGAGTCGTGACGCGCGCGGCGGTGTCGGTGCGCTTTACGACATTGCCGCCCGCGTCGTATTCGATCGTTTCCTGCAAACGGGTTCCACCAGCCACCGCGGGCGGATAGACAGTGGTCTTTGGCCGATTAAGCTCGTCATATCCGATGTTAGTTGTGTGGCCGAGTTGGTCCGTCGCTCCGGTCAGGTTGGACATCAAATCATAAGTGTAGGTGACCGACTTGTTGAGCGCATCGGTTGCACTCGTCAAACGATAAGCTCCATCGTAAGCGAAGCTCGTCACGTTCTTAAGCGGATCAGTAGTCTTAGTCCGCCGGCCGGCAAGATCGTAGGTGTAAGAAATAACAGAATTGTCGGCCCGCGTAACCTTGATCAGCCGGTTGGCACCGTCGTAAGCGAAGCTGGTGGCATTGGCGAGCGCGTCAGTAGCTTTGATGAGCCGTGCTCGCGCATCGTAAACGTAGGTGGTGTTGTTGTTCAGCGCGTCTTTGGTTTGGGTCAGTCGGCCGCTGGTGTCCCATGTCAGCGTCGTGATCTTGCCCAGAGGGTTGGTCATTGTCAACAGTTGCCCGCGCGGATCGTAGGTGAAGGTGGTGGTATGGTCCAACGCATCCTCCACGGAAAGTAATTTGCCTGCTCCATCATAAGTGTTTGTCGTGATTCCGCCCATCGCGTCGGTTGCACTAAGCACTTCGCCGAACTGATTGTATGTGAAGCTCGACGTTCCCAGCACACCCGTGGCGGTGAGTTGATTCCCATTGGCGTCGTAAGTGTAAGTCGCTGTCTGTCCGAGAGCGTTTGTGTGGCTGGTCATGTTCAATTGATTGTCATAAGTCCAGCTTTGCGTTTGGGATCCGCCGCCACAGTTGCACAGACCCTGGATCTGTGTGACTACGTGGCGCCCCTTGCTCTGGTCGTAGAAGTATTTGCTCACATGGCCCAGCGCATCGGTAACGTCGGTTTCGGTCTCGCTTACGAAACTGAGGCTGTAGCGCTCAACGCCGCCTTGTTTCTCAGAAGTGAGCGCGCGGCCCTGGGCATCATAGGAATGATTTTCCAGGATGTTGCCGAGCGCATCGGTCACCGTGGCCAGCACCAGATTGCCATTTGCCGTGGTATAGGCGAATTGAAATTTCGAATTGTCAGCATAAGTAACGGAAAGCAGTTGACCACTCGCGCCATAAGCGTAAGTGGCGAATTTGCCGATGCCGTCAGTAAGAGTCGTTACTCGTCCACCGCTGTCAGTCGTGGCGGTAACTACGCGGCCAAATGGATCCGTGATCGAAGCCAGTTTGCCGCCCGCGTAACCCAGAGTTGTTTGGTTGCCGCTGATGTCGACGAGGGACAAGAGTTTGCCCGCGGAACTGAAGCGATGGAGGCTGCCGCCTTTGAAAGAAACGGTGAAACTGCCGTCACCGTTCTGGGTCAGCGATCCATAGAAGTCACCTTCCACCGGAGCAAAAGGACCTGATCCTGTCGATCGCATAAAGTTGGTCGCCCGGCCATCTGAGCTGAACCAACGAACATATGTCGAGTTGTAAACCTTGATCGCCTCGTCATAATCACTCGACCAACCCCGGCCAAAAAGGCCGACGTCCGGCGAGAAGCTGTTGTAAGTGCGAGTAATGTTGATTGCCGGGCCAATCCCTGGCAACTGGTAGTCGCTCTGCTGCAAGTACATATTTCCGTTGGTCACATTTATCGGACCACCTACCGTGCTGTTGCACGATGCCGTCCCGGAGTTTTCGCGTCGATCATCTACCAGGACGCTCAGGGTTACCGTCGCAGTGTCGCAGAGCCCCAGGTTGTCACAAACCTGATACACGAATGAGTCTGAACCAAGATATCCCGGATTAGGTTGATAACTTTTCAGGTCCGGATCTGGGAGCGTGGCCAGCGTTCCGTGAGCGGGCCCGGAAATGATTACTGGTGAGACGAGCGTATCTGCCTGGTCGGGATCCGAATCATTTTCCCGCAACGGACCGACGGTGGTCGTGCCCCGAATGTCGTATCTATCGTCACCGGCCGCTGGAGGACCGTTGACTACATCAAAAGTAACTGTGGCGGTGTCGCAGAGACCGAAATTGTCGCAAGCTTGATAGTTCGCGCTGGCGGTGCCGGTGAAACCATAATCCGGTGCGTAAACGAAAGCGTCGTATTCGAAGTCGTAAGTCAGCCTTCCGTGTGACGCCGACGTAACCGACACAACCCTCAGGGAATCCCCATCAGAATCGGAATCATTGTTAGTCAAGTGAGAATCGCCTCGGCCGTATAGAACACCGTGCACGGTATACCTGTCATCAACTGCATCCGGCGCGGCGTTCACAACATCGAGATTTATGGTGCCATCGACGCAATTGTTTGATGAATCACAAGCGTGATAAGTGAAGCTGTCGGCTCCGACGTAACCGTAGGCCGGCTCATAAATGAACGAATCCTGACTAAAGCCGTTAAAGTTGCCGAAGGTCCGAAGGGTTCCGTGTGCCACTGGACCGTTCGATATCAGGCGAATTGGATCGCTGAAAGGAAAAGATCCGTTGAGAGTGCCATGAACCGTATAGGTCGCATCAAACGCATTTAATGGATGGTTGTTGGACGCGCCGTAATTGAAGAGCAATAAAACGGGAAGCAATGCGGGCGTGAGCAAGAGACTGTGAAATTTGCGCCGATTGATTGAGAACATTGGGGCCTTCTTCCCTTCTCATGAAGGATCGATTCGCACACCGAAATCGATCGGGGTTCAAGCGATCTCGGGGAAGAAAACTTCTTCTCGGGAGGTCGCGGGAGAGAAACAACTCGTTAAGGCGGGGCGCAGTCTAGGTGCGAGCAGAATCGGTGTCAAGCATGTCTATGGTAAGGAAATCTTGTAAGAACGAACATCTCTTGAGATGTCATTCGATTAGAGTTCGCGCAAGGATATTTGCGAATAATCTATTACGATTGAGTGGGCTAAAGGCCTTGGTTACTAAACGTCGCGAGCGGCCATGGGCCACCTTAACGCGAACCGTTGGTAACCGTCACGTCGTCCGGTGTGTTCGCCTTTTCGTCGGGGCCGTCGGAGCGCAAAACGTAACCGGTGTGAGTGCCTTCGTATTCGTAAGGCTTGTGCCAGGGATCTATGCGGATGATGCGCGCGAGGTAACGCGGATTCAGACTATTTATCAAAGCAGCCTGGCTTTTGGACTCGAGGTAAGCACCGCGCTCGCGGCGATATGATTCGAGGGCGGTAGCCATTGATTCAAGCTCAGCGCGAGCGCGCGCAGTTTTTTCAACGTTAAGAGCTTTCATCAACAAATCGACGTCTTCCCAGCGGCGATCGCCGGTGCGAATTTCCGCGACCCGCCACTTATCGTTGTCGCCCTTCACAAAACGAAATGCCGTCTCGACCTGCGCGACTACCACTGCTGAATTCCCGGCCGTCGAAATCTCCTTAACGCGCACGGCGTCCGAAGGCAATTGGATGCCGGCCATGCGGGCAATTATCCGGCGCGCTTCTTTGGGTGAGAGATCGCCGGCGGCGAAGGCGTGCCCAACCACCAGAATCGTGCACGAGGCGGCTATTAATATCGCGGAGATCGTCCGTCTGGTTCGCTTAGTCATGATTCAATACTCCTGATAGATTGTGGCACGGGTGTCGCGCCCGTGAACTCACGCGCAGGATGCGCGTGCCACGCGCTAGCTGCGGGCTTTGCCCACCAGCATGCGCAGCATCGTCTGTAGCTGGACCGTGGTAAACGGCTTGGGAAGAAAGACCACGGCGCCGGCCGCGAAACTATCGCGAGAAAGTTTCGGATCCTGCTCTGCGGTCATCATCATGATCGGAATTTTCATGAACCGCTTTTCCGTTTTCATGTAGCGAACCAGTTCCGGTCCGGGAATGTGCGGCATCACCACGTCAAAAACCGCGGCCGTGAAATTGCCATCGTCCTGAAGCGCCTTGTACGCTTCCTTCCCATCGCGAGCGCCGACAACGGTGAAGCCTTCCTTTTCCAGAATGGCAGTCACCAGACGCAGGATGGCCGGGTCGTCATCGGCGACCAGTACGCGTCCTTTTACAATGTTCTCGGACGAGCTCAAAATATTTTGTGCAACGAAGCAATCAGCGACGCGCCCTTACGCTGCCTCAAGTGCCCGGCCGCTGTCGCCGGTCTGCAGCGAAAGTTCTGCCGCCAGTTTGATTGCCGCAATCATGCTCGAATGTTCGGCAATTCCCTTACCGGCAATGTCAAAAGCCGTGCCGTGATCAACCGAAGTGCGAATGAACGGCAAGCCGAGCGTGACGTTAACGGCTTCACCGAACGAAAGACACTTAACCGGAATCATTGCCTGGTCATGATAACACGCGACCACGGCGTCAAACTCACCGCGCGAGGCGCGCAGGAAAACTGTGTCCGCTGAGAAAGGGCCGCGTACGTTGATGGCGTCAATCGCGCGGCAGGCTTCGACCGCGGGCGCAATCTCAGAGGCTTCTTCGATGCCAAACAATCCACCTTCAGCGCCGTGCGGATTCAGGGCCGCAACTGCGATCCGCGGACCATCGATTCCCCAGCGGTGCAGTTCGCGTTCAGTCAGCCGAATAGTTTTTTCGACCCGCTCACGCCTGACCATTCCAATCGCCTGGGCCAAAGGAACGTGGGTCGAGATCAGCACCACGCGCAGATTAGCAGCCACAAAACCCATTGCGTAATCATCCGTGCCGGTCAGGTGAGCAAAAAACTCGGTGTGTCCGGGAAAACTGTAGCCGCCGAGGAAGAGCGCCCGTTTATTGATAGGCGCGGTGGCGATGGCATCGATGCTGCCGGCGGCACACAACTCAACGGCCGCTTCGATGTAACCGGCGGCAGCTTTTCCGGCGGCGCCCGATTCGATTCCGGGCTCGACGTGGCCGCTGATGTTATCGAGATGAAAGATTACCGGCTCGTCAATGTGATCCGGAAGGGGTTCGTCGTGACGGATGATTTCATAGCCGCATTGCAGATCAAGCCTGCGGGCGTTGTGCGCCAACAGTTGTGCGTCACCTATGATCACCGGCACGCAAATGGCGCGAACTTCTTCCTCCGCCGCGGCCTTGAGCACAACTTCGGGTCCGATTCCGGCCGGGTCCCCCATGGTTATGCCAATGCGTGGTCGATGCGGAGAATTGCCATGCGAACGATCGGGCGCCGGATTATTCATCGGTCGAAGACGTGCGGTTTGAATGCGATGATTATTGTTCCCGCTGGTTTGTTCTCTTGTCTAAAGGAGTGGACAATTAAGACTCTGCCGATTGAGATTCTTCCACTCGCGAGTGTTGCGGCATGCGTTCTTCAGCCTTGAAAATGTATTTGATGTTGCGCTTGAGCACCAAAAGGTTCGGAGCCGACCGGCGATTGATTTTCAACGCACCGCGATCGTACCACTCAATCGTGCCTTCAATTTCTTCGCCATCCTGCAAGACGAGCACCATCAACGTGTGGGCGTCGATCTGTTTCTTGTAGTAATAAATCTCGGCGTGCGTTTCAGCTGGTGGTGGCTGGCGCTTGCGCACCTGGATAGATGACGGCGGCTGCGGACGCTGTTGTGGCATTCCGCCACTACGCCCCATGTTACCGTTGCCTCGATCTCGTTGCTGAGGCGGTGGTACGTCTCGCCGGGCCTTTACATCGGCCAGCGTCGTTCTAATAAGTTTGCGATTCACAGTATTGCCTCCAACAAAAATTCGAAATGAACGCGTTCGACGCTCGCGTAAGAGCGCGCCCTAAGGCTGCAGGTCCAGCCTGCTAATTGCAGGCCGCAACCTCCGAGGAGAAGTGCCACATTGAACCCGTCCGGAAATATCGCTAGGGAATGCGCGACATGCTACACGAGTCAGGGGGAAAACGCAAAGCTGGGAACAGAAGTCGGGATGGTCAGCGAGAGGGATGTCCGCAGTGACTTTTCCCCTCGACGCTTGCTAGTCAGCTTTCTTCCTGATGAACGTCGGCACATCCAGATCATCAACGCGCTTGTTGCCGGGTTGTGACGGAAAATCGTCCGGCGATCTGGGCGCATATCGCGGCGGTGAAGTCACCGGCATTTGGGCGCCGGCCGCGGCCTGAGCCACTGCCGCTTCGCGACGGAAGCCGGTGGCAATCACGGTGATCTTCATGGCGTCAGCCATTGACTCGTCGATCACATGTCCGAAAATAATATTGGCGTCTTCGTCGGCTTCCTGACGAACAATCGATGCTGCCTCGTTCACTTCAAACAAGGTCAAATCGTGGCCGCCGGTAATATTGATCAGGACGCCGCGGGCCCCCTGAATCGAAGCTTCTTCTAACAAGGGCGAGGAGATCGCTTCCTGGGTCGCCTCAATTGCGCGGTTCTCTCCCCGGGCATAACCTGTCCCCATCAGCGCCATCCCCATTCCCTGCATGATCGTGCGCACGTCCGCGAAATCGAGATTGATCAGGCCGGGAACCGTGATCAGGTCGCTGATTCCCTGCACCGCCTGGCGCAGGACATCATCAGCCGCTTTGAAAGCGTCGGCGAATGAAGCGCCCTGAGGCACGGCGCCAAACAGGCGCTCGTTCGGAATCGTGATGACGGTGTCGACTGATTCATGCAATTCATTGAGCCCGTGCTCAGCCTGTTGCAGCCGGCGCCGTCCCTCAAACTGAAATGGCTTGGTTACTACGGCCACTGTCAGCGCGCCCAGTTCGGTTGCCAGCGACGCAACAATCGGCGCGCCGCCAGTGCCGGTGCCACCGCCGAGGCCCGTGGTCACAAAGACCATGTCCGCACCTTCCAGCACTTCAATAATCTTGTCCGTGTCTTCGAGGGCTGCCTGGCGTCCAACTTCGGGATCAGCGCCGGCGCCCAGACCTTTGGTCAATCTTCCGCCCAATTGGATCTTCACTGGCGCACGCGAACGTTTCAGCGCCTGGAGATCAGTGTTGGCAACTACAAACTCGATCCCTTCGATTCCGGCGTCGATCATGCGATTGACTGCGTTGCCGCCGCCGCCGCCCACACCGATGACTTTAATGCGCGCGCCGGTGATTGGCGGCTCGTCATCAATGAAAATATTTATGCCTTTGCCGGGTTCGCGGACCTCTGGTGTCATGGCCTTTTCCTCTCTTCCAAACCGGGATGGCTTCCACGGCTTCTTTCGTCTATTTTGGGTTGGCTGAACCACGGGCATCTATATGTTGCGGACAATATATTGTGCCATAGGCGCGCCAGCATACAACACTTGGTCAAAAAATACTACTATTAAAACGGCTGCGAAACTTGGAAACAAAATGTGTCAAACGTCCGGAAGCGCCGCGCTTTGCTGCGCCCGATCGCTGTTCAAGCGCGTGTGCTCGCTGAGACACGAGCGCCAGTCCCGCGGCCGCGGCCCAGGCCGGACTTTGAATGTCTTCGATCAATCCGCCGAAGCGATCGCGCTCGGGATAACCAACTCGCACTGGAGCATCAAACACTTGCTCGGCGATTTCGATCATGCCGTCGAGCAACGCACCGCCGCCGCTTAAAACAACTCCGCTTGAGAGTTGGCGGTTCCAACCAGAGTCGCGTATTTCATCTGAGACGTGCATCAGAACCTCTTCGGCACGCGGCTGCAAAATGTCGCAGAGGATTTGTCGCGACAACTGCCGCGGCGCGCGACCGCCAACCGAAGGAACTTCAACCATCTCGCCACGCTGATCGTCGCTCAACGACGCGCTCGACGCGCAGCCGACTGTCCGCTTGATTCGCTCGGCTTCCGGGATCGGCGTACGCAAGCCAAACGCGATGTCATTAGTAAAGTGAGATCCGCCCAGCGGGAAAACGGCCGTATGCTGCACGGCGCCACGTTGATACACGCACAGACCCGTGGTTTCCGCTCCAATATCAACCAGAGCCGAGCCATACTCTTTGTCGTCTTCAGTCAGGGTCGCTTCGGCGGCCGCGAGCTGCTCAAGAATCATGTCAGCGACAATCAAACCGGCCCTATTTACAGCATTAATAGCGTTTTGCCGGGCCGTAACCGGGCTGGTGACGATGTGGACTTTGACTGCCAGACGAGCTCCGGTCATGCCCACGGGATCGTTAATTCCGTCCTGGTCATCAACAATAAATTCCTGGGGTAAGCGATCTACGATTTCGCGACCAGCAGGCAGTTGAATTGCGCAGGCCGAGTCAATAGCTCGTCGCACGTCGTCGCCGGTGATTTCACGATCGCGACTGGCCACGGCCACGATCGCCTGACCGTTGAACCCCATGATGTGCGAGCCGGCCAGATTGATCGTTACCTCTTCCGCCTGGACCCCGCTCATGCGTTCGGCATCTTCAACGGCTCGCTTAATAGCATCAACCGCAGCCTCGGGATTTACGATCACACCTTTGCGCAGGCCCTTTGATTCCGCTTCACCCAGCCCCATGATTTGCAGCAAGCCTTCATCGCCGGGTCCGGCGACGATGCACGTCACTTTGCTGGTTCCGATATCAAGTCCGACGGTGTGGTTGGTCCGCTTTGCCATTTAGCTTTTCTCTGGTCCGAGTGCTCAGCTAATCCTGTTAACGCAAATGCACACGAGAATTGTTTGCGGGCTTATCATCGCGCCGCGCTTTCTTGTCGTCCTTCTTCCGGTTGTTATTGTTGTTGTTGAGGGTTGAATTTTCAGAACTTCTTCGGTTCGCGCTATTGGTATTGCTTTGTTTTGCCGCGACTGCCGGGCTCGAACCAGCCACGCTCGGCGTAGGCTCCGCAGCAGGCGCCTCGGCGTCAGTGGAAATCTTGTTGCCGGAGCTGACCCCAATGACCACCCGGCCGCTCTGAAAATCAACATAAGTGATAGACGGTCCGCGCGGCGTCTGTTTGTAAAGATCCAGTTGCTCCAGCGCGATCTTCAGACGCGTACCAAGGTCCTGCCCGCCGAGTCTCACTTCAATCTGAGAATCATTCCCGGCAAGTTGCGCGCGCACATCGCGCACATCGATCAAGTTAACTTCGCTGACCCGCTCAGAGAGTCCCACGGCGCCCCATTCGCGGACCGCCTCGAGATACTTCTGGACGCGCTCAATGTTTTCTTTGCGCGCCTCGTCGGTCCCATCTTCATTCCAGCCTCGAATGAAGAAGGTCGGCATGCGGTCCGCCGGTTTCATTTCTCCCAGGGCCACGCCTTCATCATCAACCCATAGAAAGTGGCCCGCGGCCGTGTGCACGACAGCGATCGGTACGCGTTCAGTGATGCGAACGCGCAGCCTGTCGGGCAAAACACGACTGACAACCGCGCGGCGAACCCCCGGCAGTCGTCCCAACTCAGCACTGATCGCGGACAGATTTGCGCGCCAGACTCCCGTGCGCGCCACGGCGCGGCGAGTCAGGCCTTCGATTTCTTCGGCGGAAGTTCGTGAAGTCCCGACGACGTCTATGGAACGGACCTGAAACAAAGAGGCTGAAGCTGCGACGCGATAGCCTACGATCATGGTAATGACAACCAGGATCAGCAGGATGACTTTCAAGGCTGAAGGCACATAACCAAAAAGAGCCCGCGCCGAGAAAGTTCCCGCGCCCCGGCCGCCGGAATTATCGCGACGCGCCGGACGTTGGACTACGCCGCGCGCCGGCGCTGCCGTGCGTCTTGAACCCCGTGTTGCGACGACTTGTTCTTTCATATGAATTTAGTGGGCACAGAACCTTCGTTCTCCGGTTACTCACTACTCCACAGTTCAACTTCGTACTCGAGATCTATTCCGTGTTCGCGCTTAACCCGCCCGCGAATCTCTTCGGCCAGGGCCAACGCGTCGGCCGCCTTGGCGTCTTCACCTTCGGTGACGATGAAGTTCGCGTGTTTCGGAGACACTACCGCTCCGCCGCGACGCGTTCCTTTCATTCCGAGATCGTCGATCATCTTGCCGGTCCCGATTGAAGCAGCGGGTGGATTCTTAAAGAAGCAACCGGCCGAACGCGCGCCGTGCGGCTGCGTAGCCATCCGCTGGCTCTTTGCTTTTTCCATGCGCGCTTCAATTTCTTTCGGATCGTCCGGATGCATCAAAAGCGTTGCGCCCAAGAGAAGTTCGCCATCTTGAAAAGAAGTATGACGGTAGTTCCATTTCACTTCGCTGCCGGGAATCCCGACGACCTGGCCCGCGCGCGCAACTCGCACCGTTTCAACCACGGTGCCGATTTCCTGCCCAAAGGCGCCGGCATTCATCCACAACGCGCCGCCGACTGTTCCGGGAATGCCGTTCAACCCTTCGATTCCGGCCAGGCCCTGGCGCGCCGTATCCACGCAAAGTCGAGGCAGCGAGTACCCGGCGCTAACGGAAACTCGATCGCCGGTGAAGACCGGAGCGGCTTTCAGTTCTTTCAAACTAAGGATCACGTAGTGATGCGCACCGTCATCAGCCAGGACGTTACTGCCGGAACCAAGCGGCCGCCAGGCGATCTCTTTCTGCGCCAGTTCATGAACCAGGGCCGCCGCTTGCTCTTCAGTGCGCGGCGAAAGAACCCAATCGACGGCGCCGCCGACGCGTAAACTGGTGAGCTCGGCAAAGCGCTTGCCGCGTTCAGCGGACACGCCTAAGCGCGTCGTGATCTCTTCGATCGCAGTGTCGCGCGTGCTTAGATTCTGTTCTTCGATCTCGACCATTTAATAAACCTATGGGACCGATAGGACCTAGGACCTATGGGCCCCAATCAAAACTCAAGTCTGAGCGGCCTGCACATTGTCGCCGCGCAACAGCGCCAACAACTGGTCGCCCACCTTGTTAACTGAGCCTGCCCCGAGCGTGATTACCAGGTCGCCTTCGTGCACACTCGAGCGCATGGCCTCGGCCGCGTTCTCTACCGCGCCCACGTATTCGGCATTCTTGTGACCCCAACTCTTAATCCGGCCGGTCAACACTTCAGCGCTGACTCCATCAATCGGCGTCTCGCTGGCCGCGTAGATATCCGTGATAAAGAGCACATCGGCGTTATTAAAGGCGCTGGCAAATTCGTCCATCAAGTCATTGGTGCGCGTGTAACGGTGAGGCTGAAACAAGACGACGATGCGCCGGTTCGGCGCGCCGATCCGCGCCGCGCTCAGCGTCGCTTTGATCTCAGTCGGATGATGACCATAGTCGTCAACCACCGTGACGCCCGCTTCTTCCCCTTTGAATTGAAAGCGCCGATCGGCGCCACTGAATTCACCCAACGCCTGCGCAATCTTGGCGAACGGAACTTCGAGTTCAAGTCCGACCGCAATTGCTGCCAGCGAGTTGTATACGTTGTGCTTGCCCGGCACACGCAGAGTCACCGGCCCCAGGACTTCTATGCCACGCCAAACGGTAAAATTCGATCCGAACGACTGATCGTAGGTAATCTCGTGCGCGGAAACGTCCGCCTGCGCGCTTAATCCATAAGTGACTCGACGGCGTTCGACTTTGGGAATCACCGCCTGCACGTGCGGATCGTCGAGACAGAGCACCGCCGCGCCATAGAAAGGAACCTTGTTGACAAAGTCTCCAAAGCATTTCCGCACGTCTTCCATGTCGTGGTAGTAGTCCATGTGTTCGCGATCGATATTGGTCACCACAGCGATCGTCGGTGTCAGCATCAGGAACGAACGATCACTCTCATCCGCCTCAACTACCATCAAATCGCTTTTGCCCAGGCGGGCGTTGGCGCGATAGGTACGCACGATGCCGCCAATCACAAACGTAGGATCAAGTCCGGCAATACCCAGCACAGTCGCCACCATCGAAGTCGTCGTGGTTTTGCCATGCGAGCCGGCGACGGCTACGGTATGCGG
>Ga0070704_100000670_pt1 | contig 16586 bp, 15 predicted proteins | sample KBSK5252metaG_FD_65467 | JGI IMG/M metagenome (GOLD analysis project Ga0070704, IMG submission 65467) | Corn, switchgrass and miscanthus rhizosphere microbial communities from Kellogg Biological Station, Michigan, USA - KBS K5-25-2 metaG | ecosystem: Host-associated > Plants > Roots >...
CACCATGCGGGGCCCAATGAGTCCCTCCGTGAACGACGAGTGCGGCCTCCTGGTCGATGGATTCGACACGCCCCCCACTCTCATGATGCCCCACAACCGGCCGTACTACGTGACCCTGCACGAGCGGTACGGATTCGTGAAGGCGAAAGACCTGCTCGCCTACGAGGGCAGCGGCGACGGCCCTCCCGAGCGGCTGGTTCGCATCGCGAAGCGCGTCGCGGAACGCGCCGGCATCACCTTGCGGGCGCTGAACATGAAGCGCTTCGCGCAGGAAGTGGAGCTCGTGAAGGCGCTGTACAACAGAGCGTGGGAGAAGAATTGGGGCTTCGTGCCCCTCACAGAGGCGGAGATCGACCATCTGGCGAAGCAGTTGAAGCCGATCGTCGTGCCCGACCTCGTGGTGTTCGCGGAGCGCGCCGGTGAGGTGGTCGGCTTCGGCGTCGCGCTTCCCGATCTCAACGTCGCGCTCAAGCACAACCCCTCCGGCCGCCTGTTCCCGGGGATTCTCAAAGTCCTGTGGCACGCGGGGAAGACCAACCGCGCGCGCGTACTCTTGCTCGGCGTCATCCCCGAGTATCGCGGCCGCGGCATCGACGGCTTGATGTACGACTGGATCTGGACCCACGGCGTCAAGAAGGGCTACAACTGGGGCGAGGGCGGCTGGATCCTCGAGGACAATGCGCCGATGAACAATGCGGCGCTGGCCCTCGGGTTCCGCGTCTACAAGACCTACCGCGTCTACGACAAAGCGCTGTGAACGTCTTTGTGACGGGCGGCACCGGCTTCGTCGGCGCCCATCTGGTGCGCGCGCTCCAGGAGCGCGGCGACCGCGTCACCTGCTTGGTACGCCGTCCGGAGCTGGCCACGCGACTCGGCTGGCGCGACGTGCGACTGGTGCACGGCGACTTGGACGATAGCTCGGCCTTGCTCCAAGGATGCGAGGGGGCCGAACTGGTCTTTCACGTCGCGGGAAAAATCGTCGCCAAGAACGTGGACGAATTCATGGCCACGAACCGGGACGGCACCGCGAACGTGCTCGAGGCGGCACAGGAGCACGGCGTCACGCGGTTCGTCCTCGTCTCCTCGCTCGCCGCCGCGGGGCCCACGACCGTGGGGCACCCCATCGACGAGACGCGGCACCCTGCCCCCGTCACGGACTACGGGCGCTCGAAGCTCGCGGCCGAGGTGCTCGTCCGGGCCATGCCATTCCCCTGGACCATCGTCCGACCCCCGGTCGTGTACGGCGAATGGGACCGCGGCACGCTCAAGATCTTCCAGCTGGCCCGCGCCCCCGTGGCCCCGGTGTTCGGTGACGGCTCCCAGGAGCTGTCGGTAATTCACGCGGCGGACCTGGCCCGCGCGCTGGTCGTCGCGGGCACGAGCCCCGCCGCCCAGGGCCGTGTGTACTTCGCCACGCACTCGACCACCACGACCAGCCGCGATCTCATGGTCGCCTGCGCGCGAGCCCAGGGCAGGCGCTCCCCCAGGGTCGTGCCGGTGCCGCCCCTGGTGGCACGAGCCCTGCTATGGACCGTGGGCTCACTCGCGCATCTGGCCGGGCGTGCGACATTTCTCTCAGCGGACAAGGCGAACGAGTATCTGGCGCCCGCGTGGACGTGCCGCGGCGATGCCCTGACACGAGACACGGGGTGGCGAGCCGAGATCGACCTCGAGCCCGGCCTCGCCCGCACGGCAGCCTGGTACCGGGAGGTGGGATGGTTGTGAGCGGAGCGGCGACGGCACGGCGCTTCACGGGGATCGACATCGCGACGCTCGCGTACGTGGGGCTCGCGACGATCGCGGTGTTGCTGTCGTTCCAGGGCGACCCCATCCCCGGGTGGGGATGGTTGTTCGTCGCGCACGCCCTGCTCGTCGTGCTCGTGTTGCTCGCGCCCCGCGCGCGCGCCGGCAGCGCCGCCGGCCGCTTCCTCGGCGAGTGGTACCCGATGCTCCTGCTGGCCGCCCTGTATGGCGAGATCGGCGTGCTCACGCTCGACGCCGGATTCCAGAACGACCTCGGCATTCAGCGGTTCGAGGCGTGGGTGTTCGGATCGCAGGTCGCCTACCGCTGGATTCGCGAAGAGCCGAACGCGACCCTCTCCTGGATCCTGCACTCCTGTTACCTGGCGTACTATCCGATTCTGTACGCCTCCCCACTCGGTCTCTGGCTCGTGGGGCGGCGCGAAGCGTCGCGCCGCACCATCTTCGCGGTGATGGTCACCTTCTATTTGTGCTACGTGGTCTTCCTCTTCTTCCCCGTGGCCGGCCCGCGCTACGCGTTCGACGCGGCGCACAACGCCGCCACCAACGTCGGCCCGGCCCGCTTTGCGCAGTGGCTGCTCGATCGCGGCGACTCGTGGGGCGCCGCGTTCCCATCATCCCACGTGGCGGCGTCGGTCGTCGCCACGGGCATGGCGCTGCGGTATTGGCGGGCGCTGGGATTGGTGCTGTTGCCATTCACGGCGGGACTCGTCGTGGCCGTCGTCTACGGTCAATTCCACTACGCGGTGGACTCGCTCGCGGGCCTCGTGGTGGCAGCGCTCATGCTCGGCATCATGCAGACCGCCGAGGCCGACGAACCGCGGCGCGTGGCCGTGGCCAACTTCGGGGTGGAGCCCGGCGGCAGCGCCTAGTGATGCATGTGCATCCCGGCGTGCGGCGCGCCGCTGTCGCCATTTTTCGCCTGCAGCCAGACGCCGTGCAGGCGCAGGAAATGCCGCAGGTCCTCCTGATACAATGAATCGTTTGGATTGACCGTCGGCCAGGGAAGGTCACCGTCCGGAACGAACAGCCCCCCGACGACGCCCATCCCTTCACCCTGTAACACATTTCCCGTCGGGTTGTCATAGACGACCCGCACCCGGTACCGGTGGTCCGGGACGATGTGCGCACCGATGTGCGTCAATCCGTACAACTTCCCGATCGGCATCGAACGGACATCCCGCTGCTCATCGCGCACCGGCTCCGCCCGCCAGATCAGCTCACCCGTGGTCGCGTCGGACAACTCGATGCTCACCCCGTATTCGTGGAGGTGGCCGCCGATCGCGACGATGCTGCCCGGTAGCGCCGGACTCCCTTCGTACGCCCGCTCGCTCTGACCCGGCGGGAGGTCGAACGACTTGTCTCCTACAGGGAACCCCACGTCGAGCTGCCAGGGGAACGCCCGGAACAGGGGCCAGGGGCGGTTGTCGGGCACATACGACAACACCAGGCGTGTCCGCACGCCGCGATAGCTCACCGCCGTCGGGTTGTGGAGCATGGCACTGGCAACGACCTTCGCTCCCCGCGTGAACGGGGCGCCGAACAGCAGTTTCGGCAGACGAACGACGCCCGTCTCCTTCCCAGCCGCCGCCAGCCGCTGCGCGATCGGCAGGAACAACTCGCGGTGCAACGGGTCGAGCACATTGAAATGGTGAATGAGCTCGGGCGACAGGGTGCGTCCTGCTTCGTCCACCAGCTCAGTGCGGAACCCGAAGATCGCGCCCCCGACAGGGAGCTCCGCCAGCGACACCGGCGGTTGATCGAGGCTGTGATGACCCATGCCTGCGGGCAGGTCCACGGGCGGTAGCTCGATCACCAGTTCGCCGTGGCGCGCGTCGGCCGTTACGCGAGCGGCAGGCAACGCGCTCAGTTCGGGCGCGGGGGGCCGCGCGGACCACCGCGACGCCGTGGTGGGGGGAGGAGGAGGGGCGCTCCGCGCGGTCGCGGACGCCACGTAGGACGCCACCACCACCGCCGCGGCACCGAGGACTATGAGGGCGCGTCTAGTCACAAGTACCTATTTAAAAAGGGTTCCTTGCCACAAACAAGACACCTCGGCGGCTGGTTCCCCTACGTCGGCGCTTGGCGGGTGGCGAGGTGACGCTTCACGAGGACGAATAAAAGGAAGAGGACCGTGAACGTCACGGTGCCGATGACGAGCACGGGCGTCGAGATGGGAAGCCACCTACCGAAGGCCGCATAGAGCCACCATTCGGGAAGCCGGCCGACAAAGGTCGCCAACAAATAGCGCTCGATCGGGTAGCGGGTCAACGGTCCCAGGATCCGGGCAGGCCAATACGGCAATGGCGTAAACGCCATGAGTACGATGGCCCAGAACGGGCTGAGCTCGAACAGCTCGACCGACTTGCGGACCCAGTAGTTCGACCGGACGCGATCGAGCTTGGGATGGAAGACCGCGTACTCGTGGAGGTAGTAGTTGAGGTACTCCATGTAGCACGCTCCCAGGGTCGCCACCAAACCGACGACAAACGGGGGGTACACGCGGGCCGCCACGAACATCACCGGCTCGAAAAACACCGGGAACAGCGGCGACAGCGGGCCGTTCATCACCACCGAGATGACGAAAAACCCCACGAGCCCCGCGATCTCGGGCCACCGCAGCGCCGGATAGATCGCGAGCAAGCACAGCACGCCGGTGACGCGGATGACCGCGTCCCACTGCGGCGTGCCGCGCTTCTTGACGAGCGCTTGCGACAGGAGACCGAGGGCCCGGAGCACTCGGGCTAGGCGGACACCACATACAAGCGGTAGACGAAGAACGCCAGCACGGCACCCTCGAGCACCCACGCCATCGGCTGGCGGTAGTACCCGATGAGCATCTGCCAGCCCCAGTAGCCGGTGTCTTTGAAGAAGGCGAGCGTGAACTTCTTCTTCGAGAACGGCCAGAGCAGCGGCAACCCCACCGTACTGCCGATGTCGGCCGCGTAATGCGCCAGGATCGCGATGAGCGCGAAGAGCGCGTAGTGCGGCGAGAACAGCGCCACGATACCGCTCACGACCAACGCGAACAGAATGCTGTGCGTCACCGTGCAATGGAATTCGGGCTTGGCGAAGCCGGCCTTCACGACGAGCGAATCGGCGTTCGGAAGGAAATGCATGCCGAGACAGAACACCCCCATCTCGGGGCTCCAGTCGTAGGTGGCGATGGCGAGCGCGAGGGGGACGTGACCGGCTTGCATTCAGTTCTCCGTAGAAAGGGGTTCAAACCGTCGAGACTCGAGCGAGCGATACGCCGCGACCACGACCGCGAGGTCGTGGCGCGCCGCGGCGAGCGACGTCTCCGGTTGGCGCTGCTCACGCACACAATCGACAAAATGGCGCAGCATCGCGCGGTAGCCCATCAAATCGCGTATGCCGGGGAAACGGAGCCGCGTGCGCCGGCCCGTGACGAGCGCGAACAGGCCGTTGCTCTCAAACGTGATGTTGCCTTCGGTGCCGTAGATCTTCGAAAGCCCGAGGCCGGCGAGCCGGTTGGTGACGCTCCACGCGTGCAGCAGCTTGCCGACGGCGCCGTCCTGAAAGCGGACCAGCACTTCGAGACCGTCCTCAAACGGGGCGACGAGGGGACGATCGACTTCGGGCCGTGCCGCGCACACCTCGCGCACCGCGCCCCCCAGCCGGCACAGATAATTTACCCAGTGCACTCCCCCCTCGAGCAACGCCCCGCCGCCCATCAGCTCCGCATCGGCGCGCCACCCCGTGGGTCGCTGGCGCCCGGCGCGATTCAGCTCCACGAACAGCACCTGCCCCAGATCGCCGCGCTCGATGTGCTGGCGCAGCACGCGTACCGCCGGCTTGAAGTGATAGTTCTCGGCCACCATCGCGATCGTTCCCGCGGCGCGAACCGCTGCGTCGATCTCGGCAAGCTCCTCCAACGTGCGCGCTACCGGCTTCTCGATGATCACCGCCTTACCGCCGCGGGCGGCGAGACGCGCGTGTTCGACGTGGAACGCCTGTGGGGTGCAGACGAACACGGCGTCGACCCGGGAATCGGCGCACGCCGCCTCGTAGCTGCCAAATGCACCCACCCCGCCGTACTTCCGATTGTAGGCTTCCGCCTTTTCGAGTGATCGACTCGCGTAGAGCAGCTCGATCCCGCCGAGCGAGCGCGCCACCCGGCTGTGGGTGCGAGCGACCTTGCCGCACCCGAGCAGGCAGAGTCGTACCGGCTTCACGCCAACCGATCCCATTCCGCGACCACGTGCTCCCCCACCCGCAGCGCGTTCGCGGCGATCGTGAGGCTCGGGTTCACGCCCCCCGAGCTCGGCATGAAGCTCGCGTCGACGACGAAGAGATTCGGCACGCCGAAGAACCGACACCAAGGGTCGAGCGCGGCCCGCGTCGGATCTTCCCCGAACCGGCACGTGCCGAGGGCGTGCGAGAACGTGTTGATCGGCTTGCGGACGCGGATCAGCGCCCCGGCCTTTCGGAGGACTCGGGCGCCCTCGCGGTAGAGCGCGCTGCGCGCCTGGCGGTCGCGGCGCGAGTACGCGTGGAGCACCCGCGCGATGGGCGCACCATGGAGATCCGTCATCGCGGGATCGATCTCCACACGGTTCTCGGGATCGGGAAGGTCCTGCCCGATACACAAGAGGAACACGAGACGGTCCGCCGATTTCGCACCCAGCGTCCCGATCGGGAAGCCACCCTGCGACGCGATGTACTCGGGTGGCGGCACCTGGAGGCCCTGGATCATGCCCCAGGGCCCGGGGGGACCACCCCGCGCTTCCCCAAAATAGAAATCCGTCAGCGCCACCTGTTTGTGGAACACCCGCTCGGGATTGGTGCGCTCGCTAAAGATCCCGATGACAATCCCGGAACAGTGGCGCATGAGGCAGCGACCGATCCACGATCCGCTCGGTCCCACCGAGTCGAGCCCCGAGGCGAGCAACAGTGCCGGCGACGGGATGGCGCCGGCGCTCACGACGCAGACGCGGCACCCCACGGAGAAACGCTCACCGGTCGTCGTGTCGAGGCACTCGACCTCGCTTACCCGAGCACCGTCACGGCGCAGGCGCAGCGCGACGGTGCTGTGCAACACGGTCGCTCCCGCGGCGATCGCGGCGGGCAGTACCGTGACCGAGAGGTCGTTCTTCGCGCCGATTTTGCACGGGAACAGGTCACACGTGAGGCATTGCACGCACGGGCGTCGTCCATCTGTCGACGCATAATTGATCGCGAGCGGAATTGGAAAGGGCTTGAGCCCCAGCGACTGGGCGGCCGCCGCGACGCGGCGCGCTGGCGCCGAGAACGGCGGCGGCGCGGCACCGTATGGCCCGGCGCGCGGGGGTTCATTGGGATCGCCTCCCGCCACACCGGCGACACCCAGGAGCCGTTCCGCTTGATCGTAGAAGGGCGCGAGGTCGGCGTAACCGATCGGCCAATCCACCAGGTCTGAGCACAGGTCGGGATAGCGCTGGCGCAGATGGAAATCCCCTTCCCGCAGGCGAAACGAGGCGGCGCCGTAGAACACCGACTTGCCGCCGACGGCCTCGTCGGGGAAGAATCGCGTGCGCCCAAACCCCGTGCGCGGCGTGTCGAACGGTGAGGCGCTGCGGTATTTACGGTCCATCAGAATGCTCCGCGGGTCCCACGCCGAGTCGTCCCGATCCACCCAGCGCCCCCGCTCGATCAGCAGGACCCGCAGGCCCGCGCGCACGGCGGCGAGCGCCACCATGCTGCCGCCGAACCCCGTCCCGATCACCACCAAGTCCCAGCTGCGCGTCATAGCACGTTCTAAGTAAAGCGAAACGGCCCCGGGACGCATCCCGGAGCCGTGTCGGCGATCATCGGTACGTGAGCCTTACTGCACCGTGATGGCAATCTTCATCCCCAACGCCACGTGGGGAACGCAGTACCCCTTGTACGTGCCCTTCGGCGCGTTCGCAAAGGACACATCGTAGTGGTCGTTCGGGTTCATCAGGAACGGGCCCGACAGGTTGTCGATGGTGTTCGGCATCCCCGCCGTCAGCGCGGCTGCCGCGCCCGCCGGGACCGAGTCACCCCAAAAGGCAACGTTGTGCATACCACCCGACACATTGATGAACCGGACCGTGGTGCCCGGGGCGATCGTGATGGTCTTGGGGTCGAACGCCGCCACGTTGGTCCCATTCCCCGTCATCTTGACCTCGACCACAGGACCGGTCGCGGCGGGCGTCGCGGCGGCCTGGTCCGCGGGCGGCGTCTGGCTGGCCTGCTTCTCGCCGCCACACGCAAGGGCGCCGAGCGCGACAACGGTCGTGAGCAAAGTGAAGCGCATTGCGAATGACCTCCGGATACGTTGGCTGGTGGGCTTGTGAACGCATTCACAATATAGACGGCGCGCTGCAAAACGGGAGGCCCGAAAGCCCTGGCATTCCCTGGCGATTTGATGAGCTTCCGGCACCCATTATCGGCGGACAGACGACGTGCGACAGGTGATGACACTCCTCGCCTTCACGGTGCTCGCCGGCACGCATGCCTCGGCGCAAGGGCGATGGACGCCGCAGATCGGCATCGTCGGTGGGTTCGCGCGTTTTATGCCGGCGGGCGGGGGCCAGCCTCGGTACGCAGATCGACTGGAGCTGCCGGGCAGTGCATCGTCCTACCCTACCCTGTTCGTCGTGATTCCCCTCACGTCTCGATTGGCGCTGGAGCCCGCCATCGCGGCGTCGCGTACAACGTTCAAGGAGGCGAGCGGCCTGTTCCCCAGCGCCTCGAGCTCCAACGCACGCCTGACCCTTCGAGCCGATGTCGCCGTCGCCGCGGGCCTCTATGTCGCCGCTGGAGGGATGATCCGATACAAAGAGACCGATAGCGCTCAGGACATCCAACTCGGGGCGCTTGGGGCGTTGGGTTACCGCGAGGACCTGGGCTCGAGTCTGACGGCCCGGATCGAGTTCCAATGGATTTCGCAACGACGGACTGACTCCATCGTGCCAACCAACCTGTACGCGTTGTTGCTCGGGTTCTCTCGGCGGCTCGTGCGAGGGACGCCAAGTCCCACCGCTCCAACATCGACTCCGACGCGGCCGTGGCGCCTGGGCCTCGGCATGGCAGGAGGGTATCTCCGCAACCACCTGTATGGAAACGCATTGGGCCAGCAGATCGACGCGCACGAGGCGTTCGTCAATCTCCCCGGCTCCGGTTCGACTGCGCTGCCAGCGCTCTTTATCGTGATGCCACTGCGCGGGCGACTCGCTCTCGAGACGGCGTTCGGCGGTCAACGTACGCAGCAGCCAGGCCAAACCTCGGTCGACGCTCAGCTCGCCACCCGGCTCGACCTGGCGATCTATCGTGGCGGGTACGTCGGCGCAGGAGGGACCGTTCGCTATGTCGACCAGACCGGACGCTCCGGATTCGCCTTCGCGGGAGCAAACGTCGCCGCAGGCTATCGCTTTCCACTCATCCGAAAGCTGGAGGGGCGAGCGGAGGTCAGCTTCACGACGTTCAAAGAGCGCCGAGATTTTCCGTTGGCGCAGAACACCCTGGCCGTCCTGGTGGGTGTGACGATGGCGCTCGACTGACCGCCCCATAGGTTTCGAGCCATATGTCGGATTCGTCGATCGCGCAGATCCCGCCCCACGAGCTCGCCGAGCGGCTCGACCATGGCGAGCCCTTTCAGGTGCTCGACGTGCGTGCGACGGAGAAAGTCGCCGCCGGTCACGTCGTGCTCGGGTCGGCACTCGACTTCCGGGCGATGCCGAATTCCAAGCTACTCGCGCTGTCCTCGCTCGATGTCCTGGGCCTCGACCCCAATCGGCCCGTCGCGGTGATCTGCAACCGCGGTAACTCAAGCAAGCAATCGACCGCGTTTCTGCGCGAGCGGGGGTATGAGGCGTTTTCGGTCATCGGCGGAATGGCGGCATGGGAGACGGTGTACGTGGCGCGGCGGCTGGCGCCCACTCCGTCGCTCGCGCACGTCGTGCAACTCGACCGCCTGGGCAATGGTGCGCTCAGCTACGTCCTGGTGTCGGACGGCGACGCAGTCGTCGTCGACCCGGGACGGCACGTGGACCGGTACGACGCGTTGCTCGCGGAGCTGGCCGCGACCCCCGCCGCCGTCGTGGATACGCACATGCACGCGGACTACCTGAGCGGGGCGCGCGCCGCGGCGGCGCGCTGGCAGGTCCCCTATTTTGTGCACGCGGACGATGCGGTCTCCCCTTATGATGGTACGCCAGGGCGATTCGCTCATCAGCCGTTGGCGGACGGCGATACGATCGGGTTCGGGCGCGCCGCACTGCGGGCCGTGCACGTGCCCGGCCACACCCTCGGGAGCGTCGCGCTGCTCGCCGACGACGGCCTCGCGCTCACCGGCGACTTCCTGTTCGTCCGGTCGGTGGGGCGCCCGGACCTCGGTGGCCAGGCCGAGGCTTGGGCCAAGCGCCTGTGGCACAGCCTCGAGCGGGCGCGCCGCGAATGGTCCGGCGATCTCCTCGTGCTCCCCGCGCACTACGCGAGCGAAGCAGAGCGCCGCGCGGACCGCGCCGTCGCCGCCCGGTTCGACGTGATCGCCGCCACCAATGAGGCCGCCCGCATCCAAGGCGAAGGCGACTTCCTGCAGTGGGTCGCCGACCACCAAAGCACACCACCCGACGCCTACCGCACCATCAAGCTCGCCAACCTGGGGCTCGTGGATCTCACGGACAGTGACGCCGCAACCCTCGAGGCGGGCCCCAACCAGTGCGCGGTGAAGTAGCTGTCAGAGCAACACTTAGCTGGTTTCTGATTCACCAGGTGTGCAACTCGTGACGACGTCCCCGTCTCTCATGCGTCTCTCACAAGGTGCACGCCATGCAGACGCTCACCCGCGCGCTCGGGCTCGTCATTGCCCTCGCCGCTACAGTATCCCCCGTCGCTCGCGCGCAAGGGTGGATCGACCCGATTCGTCCCGTCCCCACCGGGGGTCGGATCGAGCGCATTCGCAGCGCCGTCCAGGTGAACGTCAGCGGGCGTGTCGCCCGCGTCACCGTCGAGGAGTGGTTCCGCAACAACGGACCGACCATGGACGAGGGGATGTATCACTTCCCGCTCCCCGGCGAAGCCGTGTTCTCGAGCTACTCGTTGTGGCAGGGAGATCAGGAGCTGCGCGGCGAAGCTATGGACGCCGCTCAGGCGCGCGCCATCTACGAGGCCATCGTGCGGCAGAAGCGTGACCCCGCGCTCATCGAGCTCGCCGGCCAGGGGCTGATTCGGGCTCGGGTCTTCCCGATCAATCCGGGAGAAACGCGGAAGATCACGCTCAAGTACACACAGATGCTCGATCGCGCCGGCGACGCGTGGCGGTTCCGTTACCTGGGCGACCGCGGCCGCCAAATCGCGCCGCGCAGCTTCCGGATGGCCATCGACAGCGCGGTGCGCTTCGGCGACCCCTACTCCCCGACGCATCAGGTGCAGACGTCGCGGAACGGCAACCACATCGATGTCACGTTGGCCGACGGTGCTGCCGGTGGTGACTTCGAGCTGCTGCTCCCGCTCGCGCGCGGGCTCGTGGGCATGTCACTCGTGACGCAGCATCCGGCGGGCGAAGACGGCTATTTCATGCTGCTCCTCGCTCCCGGTGCTGCCGCGCAGACCGAGGCACTGCGCCGCGACCTCGTCGCGGTGATCGACGTGTCTGGCTCGATGTCGGGTGAGAAGATGGCGCAGGCCAAACTCGCCGTGACCCAGCTGATCGGCAGCCTGCGGGAAACCGACCGCTTCCGCCTGGTGGCCTTCTCGGGCGGCGTGCGCCGCTACGCATCCGGCTGGACCAGCACGAGCGCAGCCAAGCGCAGCGACGCAGCCTCCTGGATTCGCAGCCTCGAGGCCGAAGGCGGCACGAACATCGCCGGTGCGCTCGCCGAAGCGTATGCTGAGGCGCCGGACGCCGAGGCGCTGGGGGTGGTGGTGTTCCTCACCGACGGCCTGCCGAGCGTCGGAGAGAGTGACCCCGAGCGCATCGCGGAGCGCGCCGAGCAGGGGCGCGGCCGTTTCCGGGTGTTCGCGTTCGGCGTCGGCGACGACGTGAACACCTACCTGCTTGACCGGCTCACGGAACGGGCGCGGGGTACCACCGAGTACGTTCGGCCGGGGGAGAACATCGAGCGCGCCGTGGGCGCGCTGGCCGCGAAGGTCGCGACCCCCGTGCTGACCGACCTCGCGCTTTCTGCGTCACAGGGCGTCGAGGTGTACGATCTGCAGCCCGGCAGCCTCCCGGACCTCTTTGCCGGCGACGAAATGGTCGTATTCGGGCGGTACCGCGGCGCGGGGAGCGCAGGTGGCGAGCGAAACGTCACCGTGCGGGGGCGTCGCAATGGTCGCGACGAATCGTTCCAGACGACGCTCGTCGACCGCGAAGGCGATGCGCGCTACATCGAACAGCTTTGGGCGGCGCGCAAGGCTGGAGCGCTGTCACGGGAGATCCGGATGCGAGGCCAGACGAGGGAGCTCATCGACGCTCTGAAACAACTGGCGTTGCGGTACGGCATCCTCACGGAGTACACGGCGTACTTGGTTCAAGAGCCGAACGTTGTCACACGGGGGGCTTTGGAAGAGCGCGCACGAATGGCTCCAGCCGCCGCGCCACGCGACCAAGCCGGGGCAGGAGCAGTGGCTCAGGCGTCTCGCCAGGATTCGATGAGGAGTGCGTTCAACCTACAGGCCGTCGTTGTGACCGGAGTCAATGCCGCCGAGCTCGACGAGGTGCGCCGCGCCCGCTCGGGGATCAACCCGACGCAGCGCGTGGGCGGACGCCTCTTCATCTGGCGCGACAGCACGTGGACGGACTTGAGCCACGGCGATTCCCTGCGCGTCGTGAGTGTGGCGCCGTACAGCGACGCGTACTTCGCCCTGCTGCGCGCCATGCCCGATCTGGGGCAAGCGGCCGCGCTCGAGCCGGCAGTGCTGGTGGCCGGGCGGCGTGCCAGCATCAAGATTGAAATGGGCGGGAAGACCGCCTGGCGGCCCGGTGAGCTGGAGGCGTTGGTGCGGGACTTCCGTTCCTGAGGCGAGATGCCCGAGGACCTGGCAGAGATTTACCGCAGTACCTACCGCTCGCTCGTGCGCTTCCTGTACCGCAAGGTATGGGACGCCGAGCGCGCGGAGGACCTCGCCCAGGAAGCGTTCGCCCGGGCGCTGGTCCACAAACCGGAGAACGCACGGGGGTGGCTGTTCGTCGTGGCGGCCAACATGGCACGGGACGATGCGCGCAAGGCGGCACGGGAACGGCGGCATCTGACGCTCTTGAAGAGCGAGCCGGACGCTACGCACACCGAGCCGGAAGACCAGATCGATGCCGACACGCGGCGCGAACGCGTGCGCACGGCCCTCGATCAACTGACACCGCGCGACCGCGAAGCGCTGCTGCTGTGGGATGCGGGGATGTCGTACGACGAGATCGCCGGCCAGACCGGTCTGGCGCGTGGCGCGATCGGCACGACGCTGGCGCGAGCGCGCCGGCGGCTGGTGGAAGCCTATGACGCAGGAAGCGAGGGGCAACATGTCGCACGTGGATGACGGCACGCTGCACGCGTACCTCGACGGGGAGCTGGCGCCCGTGGAGCGGGCGCGGTTCGAGGCGCACGTCGCCGAGTGCGCCGCCTGTCGCGGCCGGCTCGAAGAGGAGCGCGCGCTGATCGAGCGGGCGAGCAACCTGCTTGCCCTGGCACAACCCCCTGACCGCTCGGCCCCGCCGTTGCACGAACTGCGGCGCCCGCGGCTCGCCTGGCGTTTGCGTGTACCGCTCGCCTGGGCGGCGACGGTGGTGCTGGCATTGGGTATCGGCTACTACGTTGGGGACCAGAGCGTCGCGAGAGCGCCGGAGGTCTACGGCCTGGTCGGGGACTCCCCCGCGTCCAACGCCGGGGCCGCGGACTCCGCCAACAACGCTCTCGCCAGGCGAGAGAATACCAGGGACGGTTTCGCGACTGCCGAGCGCCGCCGAGTCGTCGCCCCGCCGCAGCAGACGCCCCCACGGGCAGCTGAAACGCAGAAACAGGCGGCGCCGGAGCCCCAGGTATACATCGATGGCAACGTCGTGAGGTCGCTGCGCGACAGCGCGGCCGCGGCGTCCGGCGTCGTTGCCATCCGGCCGCAGGATTCGCGTCCCCGGGTCTCGCCCCCCCCCACCACCCAACCCCCCGCGCCGCAGCCGCCGGCGATGGCGGCAGCGATCGTCCAAACGGGGACGCGAGAGGCCGGCGCCGAGGCGCCGCGCGACCGGCTCGTTGCCACTCAGTGGGCGATCATTCGCCGCGGGCCGGCGCGAGACATCCTCGGTGCCGAGCCCGTCGGCATTCCAGGCCTGGCGGTGCGCAACATCCGCCGCAGCCCGAGCGGCGAGGTCGTACTGGTCGAGCAGTCAATCGATTCGGCGACCGTGATTCAGCTCTTCCAGGAGCGGGTGGTGGACGCTTCCGAGTACTTGCGGCGGGACGCCCTTCAAATGAGGGGCGCGGCGGTGGGAACAGAGCGGTTGGCTCGGTTCATCGGCGGGATGCGAGTGGAAATCGCGGGCCCGCTGTCAGCCGACTCGCTCAACCGGCTGCTCGAGCAGGTGAAGCCGATCGGGCCCTAAACGTCAGGTCCTTCGCCACCCGATAAGCTCCGCGACCACGCTAACCGCGATCTCCTCGGGCGTCACCGCGCCGATCGCGAGCCCCACCGGCACCCGCACGCGTTTCAGGGCGCGCGCGGGCACACCGGCGGCGGTCAGCCCCTTGGTAACCACCACCTTCTTCCGACGACTCCCCAGCAAACCGACGTACCCGGCCGGTGAGGCGGCCACCCGCTCGAGGATGAGCGCGTCGTTGCGATGGCCGCGCGTGGCGATCACGACGGCGTCCGCGGCGCTGAGCGGGTATCGCACGAGGGCCGCCTCTACGTCGGCCGCGAGCACATCGACACCCTGACCGAAGCGGGCGGGATCGGCATACTCCGCGCGATCGTCGATCACCACGACCCGGAATCCCGCGGCCGCGGCGGCCCGGGCGATCGCGGCGCCGACGTGCCCGGCCCCGAACACGAAGACCCGCGGCGCCAGGACGATGCGCTCCACCACGAACCGGCCGTCCCGCGTCAGCGTCGCAGGCTCGCCGCGCGGCGCGTCGGGCGGCAGGGGCTCGAAGGTTTTTACGGGACCACGCGCGGACTCCCACGCCACGGCGGTCCGCACCAGCCCCGATGGCGCATCCGCGGCCGCCTCGAGCACGCGCACGTAGTCCTCATCGGGCACGAGCGGCTCGACGAAAATGTCGACGGTGCCTCCGCACGACAGGCCCAGATCACCGGCGAGGTCGGCGTTGAGGTGATGCGTCACGAGCGCGGGACGGCGCTGCGCCTGCGCCTCTAGTGCGGCCCCGATCACATCGGCCTCGACGCACCCGCCGCCCACCGAGCCGATCAGCCGTCCTGCCGCCCCCACGAGCATCTTGGTGCCCGAGGGGACCGGCGTGGAGCCGCGCACCCGCGCGACCGTTGCGATCGCGCCCGGCGTGCCCGCTCGCGCCAGTTCGGCCGCGGCGCGCCAGACGTTCATTGGCGGGGAGCTCCTCGAGGCGCGCCGGCGCGGAATGCTTCGAGGGTATCGGTCATGCCCTCTAAGCTAGTGGACGATGATCGTTCCGTGCATCCCGGCGCCGGGGGTTCCGTGGAAGGTGCAGTGGTACGGGAAGTGGCCGGTGTCGGGGAATTGGCGGGTGACAGTGGCCCCGTTGCCGAGCGAGAGGTTGAACGTCGCCGTCGAAGCGGGGTCGTTCGTTACCGTGTGGGTCACGCCGTCGCCGTTCTGCCACGCGACGGTGGTCCCCGCCGTCACTGTGAGCGTGACGGGTGAGAAGGCGACGCCACCGACGGAACAGACCTTCGCGGCCGTGGGCGTGCAGCCACTAGCCGAGCCATAGGTACTGTCACTGCAGGCGGCCAGCGCGACGGCGGCAAAGAGCAGGACCAAACGCTTGACGGACATGAGAGCGCTCCACGCAAGGACTGGATCGGTGACGGGATCGTTTTATCTACCCTTGAGACGACAAAAGGGCCGCCGCCGGATGTGGCGGGGGCCCTCTCTTCCTGGCAACGTGACGCCGGCCGTGCGGCCTACCGCACGTGGATGACGCCCACCATTCCAGTGTGAAACCGGCAGTGGTAGCTGAAGTCCTGAACCGTGCCGAAACCCTTCGTGTAGGTGAAGTCGGGCGGCAGCGTGATATCGACGGAGTCGTCGACCACGTCCGACGTAACCGTATGGGTGCGTGTGCCCAGATTTTGCCAGCACACCTTCTGGGATCGCGTGATCTGGACGCTCGGGAGGACGAAGGCGCTATCGTCCGTCGCGTCGACAACGATCCCGCCCGTACTCTTGCAGGTATTCCCCGTCCCCGGCTTGTCGCATGCGGCCAGCAGGAGGAGCGCCAACCCGCCCCCCACCAGCACGATCTTCAGTGGGCCTCCCGCTCCAGCGCGTCGGCCGCGAGGCGCGGCGACAGGATCGGGTAGCGCCCCGCAAACCAGGCCCACGCGAGGAGGAACAATCCCAAGAAGAAGAGTCCCGTGCCGATTTCGGGCACGCCGATCGCCGGACCGGCGCCATGATTGATGGACGGAACGACCTCGAGGTAACGCTCCAGCCAGATCCCGACGAGGCTCACGAGCGCGAAGGCGACCAGCGTCGGCGCATACTTCTTGGGCCTCACACCGAGCAGGCCCACGAACGGAATCAGGAACACGAGCGAGAATACCGCGACGCCCACGGGGCGCCATGCACCGTACAAGCGATAGAAAATGAAGTACGTCTCCTCGGGCAGGTTGCCGTACCAGATGACGAGGAACTGCGCCCACATCAGGTA
>Ga0070704_100000671_pt1 | contig 16578 bp, 14 predicted proteins | sample KBSK5252metaG_FD_65467 | JGI IMG/M metagenome (GOLD analysis project Ga0070704, IMG submission 65467) | Corn, switchgrass and miscanthus rhizosphere microbial communities from Kellogg Biological Station, Michigan, USA - KBS K5-25-2 metaG | ecosystem: Host-associated > Plants > Roots >...
CCTCCGCCCGCAGTATTGCCGATGTTGACCTGATTCCGGCCTCCGCGCCCCCCCGCCCCACCGGCGCCACCACGGCCCCCCCCGCCCACGTTGACGGTGCAGTTGTAGCAGGCGCGGTAACCGCCGGCCGGATAGTAGCCGCGGCTGCTCGAGCCGATCGCGACGCCGATGCCGAAGGCAAGGAATCCCGCGCCATACGTGGTCCCCATCCCGTAACCGGCGTATGGGTTGTAGCTCACGGCGACGCCGTAGGTCACAGGATGCGGGTAGTAGACCGCGCCGACGTACGCCGGATAGTGCCAGCCGGTGCCGTACACCGGGACGCCGTAATACGGATAGGCTCCCGTGTATCCGGGCGTGTACCCGACGTACACGACCTGCGGCGTCGCGGCATACACAGCCACATACGTCAGGTTGTAGACCGGCACGCTCGGCGGAATCTTCGCGATCTCCGAAGTCGGGATGCTGTCCGCCACCGCCCAGGGTCCCCGCGCGCTCGTTGCCTTGAACCACACCGCATTGTCGCACGCGTAATACAGGCCGCCCACACGCAGCACCTGCGAGGCCGTGTTGGTGGCGTATGCGACCGACGTACCAGGGATATCGAAGAACTTCGGCTCGCCATCGTACGTCACGGCGAGGGTGGCCGTGCGCTGGATCGCCGTCGTCTGCGGGATCTCGAGGTCGAGCAGAGCATCCTGCGCTTCAACGGTCAGCGCGACCGAGCTCCGCACGCCGCCGATCGGCGACTCGGGCGGAATCTCCTGGAACACCGCGGGAAGCGAATCGGGGCGCGCGAATGTCCACGGCCCCTGCAGTGACTGGCTGCGGAACCACCGTCCCGAAATCAGCAGGTAGTTGTCCTTTCCTTCTGTTTCCCGGAGCCAGGGCGTCTCGGTGTTCTCGACGTACAGCAGCTTGCCGCCGGCCGTCGTCTTCCACGTCGGCGGCCCCTGTGTGACCACGAGCTCGGTTGGCTCTGTCGCCGTTACGATTGCCGGTGGCACGGGGACGGTGTCGGGGCGCGCAGTTGCCGCAGCTGTCGCTGCTGCCGCTGTTGTCGGTGCTGCCGGTGCTGCGGCAGAATCACGGCGTGCCGCCGCTGTGTCGACGCTCGCGCGCGCTGTGTCCGGTCGCGTCGCGCTATCCGCGCGCGCTGCTGACGAGTCGGACGGCGGTACCGCGGGCGCGGGGGCTGGAGCGGGAGGGGGCGGGGGTGGCGGGGTCACCGGCCCGGGCGCGAACAGCGTATCTGGGCGCGAAGTGGGCGTATCGGCCGTCGCAACCACGGTGTCCGGCTGCATGCGCTTCAGGACTTCCGGTGGCGGCGTCTTGCCCGCTTGCCACGGGCCCTTCGGATCGGGCGCCGAGTACCAGAGGTCCTCGCCGCCGCCCAGCCAGTAGGTGCCGCTCGCGGTGTCCTTCACGACACCGAACGGTGTGTTCACCACAACCTGCAGACCGGTGTTCGGGACCGGTTGCAGGCGCGGCTCGCCATCGTACAGCAGCAACACGGCGAGCTGCTCCGCAAATACGATTTTGGGCGCGTCGTTCTTCAGCCCCTCAGTGTGTTTATTCTCCGCCTCAGCCGACGCGAGGCTCGCCTGCAGTCGCTCGATGGTCATGCGGAATCCCGCGGCCGGAAAGTCCTGCTCGACGTACTGCGTGAAGCGCGTCTGCTGCTCGGCCGTCGCGTCGGGCCAGCGCACGCGGGTAATCTTGAGACCGTGCAGCCACACCATTCCCGAATCGCGATCGACGTCCACGGTGGCGGTCAACCACATCGCGCCGAAGATCGGATCGGGCCTGCCGCTCACCTTGAGCGCAATGGCGCCGCGCGCCGTCAGCACGTTGCCGGAGAGCTTTTCGGCCTGCGGTTGGTAGAGGACGATCGTGCCGACGGCGCCCCCACCGACGGGGATCTGCCGCGGCCAGCTGTAGTCCTGCGCGTGCAGCGCAGCGGCGCAGAGCGCCAGCGGTGTGAATGCGACGATTCGCATCGGCATAATCCTGGTGCGGACCCCCCTGACTCGGGATAGGACTAAGGGCGTATTCCTCCAATTTCGCCGCACGCGCATCGTACCGTCTATGTCCCGAACTCTCAAGCTGATGCTCGCGCTGGCGGTGATGATCCCCGCTGGTGCGTACGCCCAACACCGTGGAACGATCGAGCTTGGCGCCTTCGGTCGCTACGGCGACTACGACGACCAATTTGGCCTGGACAACGCCGCGGGCTATGGCGCGCGCCTCGGGTTTTTCCTGTCCGGAAAGACGTCGCTCGAGGCGGATGGAGCCCTCGTTCCCACAACGCAGGCGAGTGGCGTCGGCGACGTGGATCACAAGCCGTTCCACGTCCGGCTGCTCGGCAACCTGCCGATCGGGAAACGGATGGCCTTCCTGCTCGGTGCCGGATGGGCCTACAACAGCTTCAGTAAGGGCTTTTCCGAGACGGAGAATGGGGTCGGAGGGTTGGCGGGATTGCGGATCAGTCTTGGGAAACGCCTTTCCGTGCGTGGCGAGGTGATCGCCGACTACATGTTCGACCAGGCGTCGAATGTGGCCAATCCAACGTTCCACTACGCGGCACAGGCCGGCGTCAGTCTGATGCTCTTCGGCGGTCCGGGGGACCAGGACAAGGACGGCGTGAAGGACAACGTCGATCGGTGCCCCAATACGCCGGCCGGGACGCGCGTCGAAGCCACCGGCTGTCCTGATGCGGACGGCGACGGTGTACCCGACTCGGCGGACAGGTGTGCGAACACCCCGACGGGGGCCAAGATCGATGCGATTGGCTGCTCGGATGCCGATGGTGACGGCGTGGTCGATCCGCAGGATCGCTGCCCCAACACACCGGCCGGTACGCAGGTGGATGCGACCGGCTGCCCGCCGGACGCCGACAAGGACGGCGTGCCTGATGCCGCCGATCAGTGCCCCAACACTCCCGCCGGCGTTCGCGTCGATGTGACGAACGGCTGCCCCGTGGATGCGGACGGCGACGGCGTATTGAACGCGCAGGACCGGTGTCCCAACACTCCTGCGGGTGTCGCCGTCGATGCGAACGGCTGCCCGACGGATAGCGACGCCGATGGCGTGGCCGACGCCGTCGACAAGTGCCCCGGGACCCCCGCCGGCGCAAAGGTGGACGCGACTGGCTGTCCCGAGTCCGCGGCCATCGTGCTGACCGGTGTGACGTTCCTGTCGGGAAGCGCCAAACTCACGTTGAACTCGCAGGGGCCGCTGAACCGGGCGGTGCAGGAGCTGCAAGCCCGTCCCGACACACGCTGGGTGATCGAAGGCCACACGGACAACGTTGGGAATCGGGAGGCCAACATCCGGTTGTCCAAAGCACGGGCCGATGCCGTGCGCGCCTACTTCATTTCGAAGGGTGTCACGGCGACCCGGCTGACGACCGTGGGTATCGGGCCCGATCAGCCGGTCGGTCCGAACGACTCGGCCGACGGCCGCGCAAGAAACCGGCGCGTGCAGCTGCGGCCGCAGCAGTAGGCCGGCGCTAGCGAACCTTCCGACCCGGCAGGTGCTGCCCGTTCTGGTGCAGCACCATGCCGTCGGGTCGGAAGGTGATCTGCGCGTCCACCGCCTTCAGGAAAAACGTCGAGTCGGAATCGGCGAAGATCCCAAAGCGCGGCTGTCCTGTCGCCTGTACAAACAGGTGTGTGCCTTCGCGGGTCACAGTGATCTGAAACGTCGGCGCAAGCTGGTAATCTCCTACGAAGCGCTGTAATACGAGCGAGTCCACGGCGACTTCGGTGCGCTGCACCGGGGGCCTGCGAAGCGGGAACGTCTCGTCCAGCAAGTGGAATCCGATGTCGTCGACGCTCGCATTGAGATTGGAAAGCACGACGACCCCCACACGGCGGGCGGGGTCGAATCCGGCAAACGTGCGATAGCCTCCCGTGCCGCCGTTGTGCCAGACGATGGTACCGACGGGAGGGGGACGGGAGGATAGATGCCAGGCGAGCCCGATCTTCGTCGTTGCCGAGCCCGCCTCGCGCCGCGCCGTGTGCGCGTCGCGCATCGCGCGCTCCAATCGCGTGGCGGTGTCGAGGTTCGCGGCGAGGTATGTGAGCATATCGCGGGCAGTGGATCGCAACGCGCCCGCACCCGCGAGCGTCGGGAGGTCCCAGTTGGGGACGACATGACCTTCGGGATCATGGCCAGGGGCGAGCTTCGCCTTCAGCGCCGGCGTCAGCGTGACTGCGGTTTCACGCATGCCAAGCGGAGCGAGTACCCGCTGGGTCACGAGCGCTTCGTAGCTCATACCCGCTTTGAGCGCGAGCGCATGGCCCAGGAGGCCCATGCCCAGATTCGAGTACTCGTACGTCGCGCCGATGTCCCGCGAGAGCTCGTAGCCTCCCAGAAAGGCGTACATCTGCTGCACCGAGTAATCGGCGTACGGATTGGATGAATCGCGCGGGGTCATGTTCGACGGCATGCGCGGCAGACCGGATGACTGCGTCGCGAGGTCGAGCAGAGTGATCTGCTTGCCCCCGCGCGCGGGAATGCGAGCGGACGGCGGCAGGAACTTCGCGACGGGATCGTCCAGACGGACCTCGCCTCGGGCCACCATATCCGACAAGATCGACGCCGTAAACGTCTTCGTGATCGACCCGATTTCGAACACGCTCCCCGTATCCACACCAATCGCCACATAACGCCGGCCCCCGGTAGCGTCGAGCAGGCCGATGACGATTCCTTCTCCATGCCTGGCCGTATCGGGGAAGGTTTGGACGCGCGCTGCCAGCAGCGCTGCGACGGCCGAATCGGAAGGAAGGGGGCGGGGCTGCTGAACTGTGAAGACGAGCGCGAGGGCAAGAATGAAATGCATGCCCGAATTTAGTATCTTCGGGCCCGCGTGCTCGTCCCCAAGCTCGTCACCACACTGAAGGATTACTCTCGGGAGCAGTTCTCCCGGGATGTCAGCGCCGGTGTCATCGTCGGTATCGTCGCGTTGCCGCTCGCGATCGCATTCGCCATTGCGAGTGGGCTGCCTCCCGAGCGCGGGCTGTACACCGCAATCATCGCCGGTTTTCTCATCTCGCTCCTGGGCGGCTCGCGTGTCCAGATCGGCGGACCGACGGGCGCGTTCGTCGTCATCGTGTCGGGCATCGTGCAACAGCACGGCGTCGATGGGCTGATCGCCGCGACCCTGCTCGCCGGGGTCATCCTGATCGTATTCGGCCTGCTGCGCTTCGGCGGCGCGATCAAGTTCATTCCCTATCCGGTGACGATCGGATTCACGAGCGGGATCGCGCTCATCATTTTCTCGAGCCAGATCCGGGACTTGCTCGGCTTGGAGATGAACGCGGTGCCGTCAGCTTTCCTGCCGAAGTGGGACGCCTACGTGCATGCCTTCGATTCGGTCAATCCCTGGGCGTTGCTGATCGCCGTCACAACGCTGGGGATCATCCTCGTTTGGCCCAGGATCTCGACGAAGATTCCGGGCCCATTCGTGGCGCTGATCGTCAGCACGGCACTCGCGCAGCTGCTACACCTTCCGGTGGAAACCATCGGCGCACGGTTCGGCGAAATCCATGCGGGACTGCCGCGCCCGACGCTTCCGCACCTGTCGCTCGCGAGCATCGCGTCGCTGAGCGGTGCGGCGTTCACGATCGCGCTGCTCGCGGCAGTCGAGTCATTGCTGTCGGCGGTCGTGGCCGACGGAATGATCGGAGGCCGGCATCGCTCCAACATGGAGCTGGTCGCGCAGGGGGTGGCGAACATCGCGTCACCGTTGTTCGGCGGCATGCCGGCGACGGGCGCCATTGCGCGCACCGCCACCAACGTGAAGAACGGCGGGCGCACCCCGGTCGCGGGCATGACGCACGCGATTACACTCCTGCTCATCACGCTGTTCTTTGGACGCTGGGCTGCCCTCATCCCGCTCGCCACGCTGGCGGCGATCCTCGTGGTCGTCGCGTTCCACATGAGTGAGTGGCGGACGTTCGTATCGGAGTTCCGCGCTCCCAAGAGCGACGTGGCGGTGCTGCTCACAACGTTTCTCCTGACCGTGCTCGTGGATCTCACCGTCGCCATCGAAGTCGGCATGGTGCTCGCCGCCTTCCTCTTTATGCGGCGTATGGCGGAGGTCACGAACATCAGCGTGTTGACGCACGAATTCACGGACCCAGTGGACGATTTCGAGCATGATCCCAACGCGGTGCGCACTCGCGCCATTCCCGATGGCGTGCAGGTCTACGAGATCACGGGACCCTTCTTTTTCGGGGCGGCGGAGATGTTCAAGGACCGCGTGGGGCGGATTGCGGGCAAACCCAAGGTATTGATCATTCGGCTGCGGCACGTCCCGGCCATCGATTCCACCGGTCTCCATGCTCTGCGGGAGCTGATTCACCGCAGCCGCCAGGAAGGCATTCTTGTGGTGCTGTCGGACGTCCACGCCCAGCCGGTAGTTGCGCTCGAGCGGTCGGGGCTCTATGACGAGCTGTCCGAAGAGAACATCCACGGCAACATCGACGACGCCTTGAATCGAGCGCGAGCATACCTGGGTCTTCCGCCGACTGCGCCCCCGCAGGGGGCGACGCCCACCGTCGCGCGCGAGTCTAAGGACTCCCTCACACAGCCTTCATGAAGCCCGGAAACGGCGTCGACTAACCTCCGCGCACCTCTAACGGAGCGCTCGATGCGTCCTCGCCTGATTGTCGCAGGTCTGGTTGCCGCCACCGCCCTCCTCGGGTGTCGCGAGCGGTCGGAGCAGCCAACGCCGCCCGCAGCCGTGCCGCCGACCAACGTTCCGGCCGACGTTTCTCACGGTGAGGCGCCGATCGGCTCGGCGGCGAGTCCGGCGGCCATCGATCCGGCCGCGCCGGCGCGCTCCACCAGCCGGCTCCACCGCCTGCGGATCTCGATCCGGCACGCGAAGATCGCGATCGCCGACGGCGTCACGTATGACGCCTGGACGTTCGACGGCCGCGTCCCCGGGCCGGTGCTGCGGGTGACCGAAGGGGACACCGTGGATTTCACGCTCGTGAACGAGGCGCCGATGCCGCACAGCCTCGACTTTCATGCGGCGGAGATTGCGCCCAGTCGCGCCTATGTGAACCTCATGCCGCATGACTCGCTGCATTATCGCTTCGTCGCACGAGTGCCGGGCGCGTTCATGTACCACTGCGGCACCGCGCCGGTGGCTCTCCACATCGCCAACGGCATGTACGGCGCGATCATCGTCGATCCTCGCCAAGGCCGCAGTCCTGCCCGCGAATTCGTGTTTGTGCAGAGCGAGTTTTACACGAAGGTGCTTCCGGATTCGACCCGGACGATCGATTGGGACAAACTGCTCGGTCTGGCGCCTGACTATGTCGTATTCAACGGCCGCGAGGCGGAGTACGCCCATCACCCCATCGACGTGCGCGTCGGCGAGCGGTTGCGGATGTATGTCGTGAACGCCGGTCCCAATCGATTCTCGGCATTCCACGTCGTGGGCGCGATCTTCGACCGGGTGTATATGGACGGCTCGCTCGCGCATCCGCTCGAAGGCGTGCAGACGGTTACGGTGCCGGTAGGAGGAGGAGCGATTTTCGAAGCGCGGTTGGTCGAGGCGGGAACCTACCCCTTCGTCAGTCACGCGTTCGCGGATGCGACCAAAGGAGCGGTCGGGATGTTCAAGGCTCGTTAGAGGAGGAATCATGAAAGTCGCCGAACTGATGCAGACGAATCTGAAAACGATCAGCACAGATGCGTCCGTCGCGGAAGCGGTCGACCTGTTCGCGGTGAGCGGCCTGTCGGCAGTGCCGGTGCTCGACCGCCTCGGCCGGGCGGTGGGCGTCATCACCACGCGCGACATCCTCAAGGCCGAGCATGCGTGCGAGACGCCGGAAATCCGCGAGCGCCTGTTCGACAGCACCACGGTGCTCGAAGTGATGACACCCTGGCCGACGACGATCGATGCCGATCTGGACGTCCGCCAAGCCGCTCAGGAGATGCTCTATCTCAACGTGCAGCGCCTTTTCGTCGAATTCGATGGCGCGCTCGTCGGTGTGATCTCGCAAACGGACATCGTCGGCGCGGTCGCGACCGCAAAGGTTTAGTTGTTGCGCCGTTCCACCGCCCAGCGGCCGGTCTGCGTTTCGCCCGAAGGCAACAGCGTCGAATAGCTCCCCGTGATGGTGTTGCCTTTCAGCTCACCGGTAAACGTCGTCAGGAGCCGCGCACCGCTTTGCGGCTCGGCGTAGGGGGCCAGCGTTCCGCTGACGTGACCGCTCTGCACGCGGACGAAGCGAATCGTGAGCACCGTCGTTTGCGGCGACTGATTCGCCCCGGTGGGTTGCGTCACCTGAGCGCCGGGATTCGTCTGATCCTGCGGGCGCCAGGGCACCAGGGGCTTGCCCGTGCCGCTCGGCACCATGATGACGTCGCCGAAGGCCGAGTCCGCCGCGGCGCGCAGCGTGAAGCTGATGCTGCCGGCGCGGCCCGATTCTGCGCTGCTGTAGTCGCCGGACCATTGGCCGATCAGTGCCGACACATCGGCGTGCTCCCCGACCAGGGGAACCGGTGCGTGCTTGGCGGCGCACGCCAGAAGGGGAAAGGGGAGAGAGACGGCCAGCAACGTCATGAAGCGGGACATGATCGCCTCGCGATAAGGGTTGTACAGCCTGATGCGCGACGGCGACGCGCTCCACGTCGTATAGAATGAAGCCCGGAAGGCAAATTGTCACGGTGGCGGACATGACGCATATCTACGCCATGACATCGTCCTCCCCCCTCGGACGTGGGGAAGCCGGGCGCATCCGTGAGCGATTTGAGCGACTGCTCGCCGCCGGCGTCGCGATCTTTTCGCAGCACGAGCTGAAGCATGTATTGCAACAGATAGTGGATGCGGCCCGAGAGGTTGTAGGCGCCCGCTACGCCGCTTTGGGCGTCCTGGGGAGCGACGGTACTTCGCTGGTCGAGTTCGTCACCTCCGGCATCGACGATGCAGCGCGACAGCGGATCGGCAACCTGCCCCGGGGGCACGGGCTGCTCGGCGCGGTCATCCGGGAGGGAAAACCGATCCGCTCGAGCGACATCAACCGGCACCCGCTCCGCTACGGCTTTCCCCCGCATCATCCGCCGATGACGTCGTTCCTGGGCGTTCCGGTCAAGGGACGGCGCGGCGTGTTCGGCAATCTGTATCTCACGGAAAAACTCGATGCCGCCGAGTTCAGCGACGAGGACGAAACGATCGCCGTGCTGCTGGCTTCGCAGGCCGCCGTGGCGGTCGAGAACGCCCGCCTGCATGGCGAACGCGAGCAGCTGGTCGGTCAGATCCGGGCAATGCAGCGCCAGCGGGATCTGTTTTTTGCCATGATGAACCACGAGCTGCGCAACGCGCTCACCGGGGTGTATGGCTGGGCCGAGCGGCTGGTGCGACGGAAATCGCCGGAGGGCTCGCAGCAGGCGGCGCAGGAGGTGTACGAGGCGGCAGATCGCACCATCGTGCTGCTCAACAACTTCCTCGACCTGATGCGCCTGGATGCAGGCAAGGTTCGGCCGGTGCTGCGGGACGTGGAGACGCGCGTGGCGGTTCAGCGGGCCATCGCCAGCAGCGAACCGGCGGCCGCCGGGAAGGGAATCCGGCTCGAACCCTCGTTCGGCGGCGCACGGGAAACGCTGCAGACCGATCCCGTGCGACTCGACCAGATCCTGGTCAATCTCCTGTCCAACGCCATCAGGCACAGCCCTGAACGAGCTACGATTCAGGTAGCCGTCGCAGCAACGGAGGACCGGGTCTCGTTTTCCGTCATCGATCATGGTCCGGGAGTCCCAAGTGAGCTGCACCAAAAGATCTTCGAGCCGTTCGAGCGGTTCGATCCCCACTCCGGGCACGGCACGGGCTTGGGTCTTCCGGTCTCGCGCGGGCTGGCGGAGGCTCTGGGGGGCACACTCGTAGTCGAAGGGACAACTGGCGGCGGGGCGACCTTTATTCTGAAGATTCCTTCACGGTCTCTTTAGAAACGGTTCAACGGACGGCGGCTAGTCTCTCGATTATGAAGATTCTCGTGGTGGAGGACGACCGTAAGGTCGCGGGCTTTATCGAGCAGGGGCTGCGGGAGGAGGGGTACGTCGTCGATGTCGCGCTGGACGGCGAACAGGCGACCATGCTCGCCCACGTGTACGACTACGACCTCCTGTTGCTCGACGTCATGCTGCCCAAGAAGACGGGGCTGCAGCTGGCCGCCGAGGTGCGGCGGGAGGGGCGGGCGACGCCCATCCTGATGCTGACGGCGCGCGATACCACCGAGGACGTGGTTCGGGGTCTGGACGCCGGGGCCGATGATTACCTCACCAAGCCGTTCAAGTTCGACGAGCTGCTCGCGCGCGTGCGGGCCCTGGTGCGGCGCGGCGGCGCGGGGCGCACCGAGCTGCTGCGCTACGGCGGTGTCGAGGTCGATCGCCTGAAACACAGAGCGCGCGTGGACGGCAAAGCACTCGACCTCACGCCCAAGGAATTCCACTTGTTGCAGCACTTCCTGCTCCATCCCGAGGAAGTGGTACGGCGCACCGAGTTGCTGGAAAAGGTCTGGGACATGCATTTCGATCCGGAGAGCAACGTGGTCGATGTGCATGTCGGCAACCTCCGCCGCAAGCTGCGGCAGGCCACCGGCACCGATCTGATCGAAACCGTTCGCGGAGTAGGCTTTCGTCTACAGACGCCCGGCCCGTGATCGGCTCGCTGCGTCGCACGCTGGCGCTGCGGTTTGCGGCGACGATGGCCGTAGGGTTGCTGCTCGTTACCGGATCGTTCTACTGGGCGGCCACACGCGCGCTCCACGATGCGATATCCACCGCTGCGCTCGAGCGCGATCTGGTGCTGGCGCTTGCGGCCATCGTGATCGCGGGAACAGCCGCAACGCTCATGGGGGCGTGGCATTTCACGTCCTCTGCCGTGCGCCCGGTCGCCGAGATCACCGCCCAGGCCACCCGCATTGAAGCCGGCACGCTGAACCAACGGATCAGAGCCCACGCCGAGACGGAAGAGTATGAAGGGCTCGTGGCCGTGCTCAACCGCATGCTCGAGCGCCTCGAGCGTGGCTTTGCGGCGCAGCGGCGACTGACGTCCGACGTCAGCCACGAGCTGCGCACGCCCCTGACCGCGCTGCGCGGCGAGATCGAAGTCGCGCTCCGGTCGCCGCGCTCGCCTCGCGAGTATCAGCTTGTGTTGCGTAGCGCGCTGGAGGAGATCGAGCGACTGAGCACGATGAGCGAAGATCTCCTCCTGATTACGCGCGCGGATGCCCGCGTGCTGGCCTTGCATCGGACGCCGACGAATGTCCCGGACCTCGTCGACCAGTCCCTGGACCATCTGCTCGCCCGAATCGCGGAGAAGGACATCACCGTCGGACGCGCGATGGATGGTGGCGAAGGCGTGTCGGTCGACCCTGCGCTCGTCTTGCGGGTCGTCGAGCACCTGCTCGACAATGCGGTGACGCATACGCCGCCGGGTGGGCGCATCGATGTGCGTGTCGAAGACAGCGCGCGCGACGGTGTGCGCGTGACCGTCGCGAACTCGGGCTCACCGATTGCGGTGGAGGACTTACCCCATCTGTTCGAGCCGTTCTATCGCGCGGACACGTCGCGTACCCGCACCGACGAGAGCGGGCGGGGCGGGGGGGGCCCTGGATTGGGCCTGGCGATGGTGGCCGCCATCGCGCAGCTGCATGATGGCACCGCGCGCGTCTCGGCCGATCCTCGAGGAGGCGCGCGATTCGAAGTCGAGCTCGGAGGGCTCGCTTCGGGTCCATTTCATGATTCCTTCATAGACGCCGACCGACTTTAAAGTTGGGAGGATCTATGAAAGCGAAACCGATCGTCGCAGGCGTGGATGGCTCGCTCGAAAGCGTCACCGCGGCCAACGTTGCTTGGAAGCTCGCGGAAGCGTCAGGAGTGTCGTGCCGGCTGGTCCACGCGGCCCACGATGTCAACGCCGCCCTCGCGTTCGCGGGTACCGGCGTGGTGACGGAAACGCTGCAGCTTGCGGAGCTCAGTCGCGCGCGCGCCGAGGTTGCGGCTTCACTGCGGGAGCGGGTGCCGACAGCGGTCATTAGCGCGATGGTCGTAAGCACGGGGGGCACAGCGGACGTGCTCGAGTCGGTCGTGCAGGAGACCGACGCATCCATGCTCGTGCTCGGCGGCAAGCATCATTCAAAACTCAACCGCTGGCTTGGTGGAAGCACGGTGCAACAGGTGGTCCGTCGCACAACCGTGCCGTTACTCGTCACCGCCGGCGAGCTGCGCCCGCACCCGCGGGTGCTGGTCGCGGTCGATCCGTCGTACGCCGCTCTTCCGACGGCTCGCGAGGCGGTCGCATTCGCGCGGCTGCTGGGAAGCCCGTTGCATGCGTTGCACGTGATCGATCCGCCGCCGGCGATCGCGGAGCTGCCGCGCGATTGGTCGCGCGAGATCATCGAGCGCGATATCTGGCCCGCCATTCCACTCGTGGAGCAGGGCAAAGTTATTCGCGAAGGTCCTCCGTTCGAGACCATCGTGGATGAGGCGCGCGCCTGGCGGGCCGATGTCATCGTCGTCGGCTCGCACGGCAAGGGCTGGGTCGATCGGTTGCTCATCGGGAGCGTGACCGAGGAGCTGCTGAATAACCTGCCGTGTGCCGTGCTCGTGGTTCCTGTCCCGGCACCCCGGCGTCGCGTCACGGCGCCGGTGCGCGCGTTCGCCGCGGCAGGCTAGTTGCTCTAGACGACGGTGCCGAACAAGCGTCCGATTGCGGCGGTCAGCGCCATGGCGAGCGCGCCCCAGAAGGTCACCCGCAACACGGCACGACCCCTACCTGCGCCTCCCGCTTTCGCGGACAGTGCTCCGAGCGCGGCGAGAGAAAACAGCGAACCGGCAGGAACCGCCAGGATGATTTGCGGCAGCGAGACGACAGCCGCCAAAATGAGCGGCAGCGCGGCGCCGGCGGCGAAGGTCACCGCCGACGCCAGCGCGGCCTGCACGGGCCGCGCGGTGTGGACGATGGACAACCCCAGCTCATCCCGCGCGTGCGCGCCGAGGGCGTCCCGCTCCATGAGCTGTTTGGCGACCTTCAGGGCGAGGTCCGGATCGAGGCCGCGCGTCACGTAGATCTGCCGAAGCTCCTCCAGCTCGTGGGCCGGGGCCGCGCGCAGCTCCGCCCGTTCCCGAGCGAGATCCGCCTGCTCGGTATCCGCTTGCGAGCTCACGGAGACATACTCTCCCGCGGCCATCGACATCGCGCCGGCAACGAGCCCCGCAACTCCTGCGACGAGAATGCTGCTGCGCGAGGTTCCCGCCGCGGCAACACCGACCAGGAGACTGGCGGTGGAAACGATACCATCATTGGCGCCGAGGACCGCCGCGCGCAGCCAGCCGATGCGCTGTGAGTAATGTTTTTCGAGATGACGTGTTGACTTCATGGCATCATCGTGACGCGTTGGCCGTTGACGGCAGTCGGCGTTTTCATGAGACCACTCCTGGCGATTTGAGGAGGAGTCTGATGCCCGCGATGTGATGAGAGCTTGAGGCTGGAATTAAGAACCTTCGCGCCATCCTCAAGATTCCTTCATGAGAATCTAGTCACCTTGCAGACGTACCTTTGCGAGGAGCTGGCAATGACCTGGGGCCCGATCGTCGTTGGCGTTGATCTCTCACCAGAATCGAAGGGCGCCGCCGTAGTGGGAGAGCGCCTCGCCCGTCTCGCGGACGTCCCATGCCACGTGGTTCATGCCGTGCGTGATGCCTGGGCCCCGCTCGTCGCGGTGAGCACGGATCCGCAGGTGGTGGACAAGCAGCAGCTGCAGCTCGACGTGGCGCGTCACCAGCTGACCGAGCTCCTCGGCACCAGCGACCGGGACCCGCTCCGCCGCAAGCTCGACGTCTTCTTCGGTCCCGCGGCGGTCGTGCTGCAGCAGGTCATGAGAGACGAGCGACCGGGACTCATGGTGCTCGGTGGCAAGCACCATTCCGCGCTGGAGCGCTGGCTGGGTGGCAGCACCAGCCTGCACATGGTGCGCGCAGCCGAGGTCCCCGTGCTCATCACCGCGGGCGCGCCGGCGGCGTTCAGGCGCGTGTTGGTCGCCGCCGACCTCTCAAAAGCCGCTGGTCCCACGCTTGGTCTCGCGGAGCGGTTTGCGAGGCTGGTCGGCGCAGAGTTGCGCGTCCTGACGGTGTTCGAGCCGCTTCCCGATCTGCCGGGCATTCCGCCGGTGGACCCGACCGAGTACTTCGCGCTCGCACAGGAGACGCTCGAGCGGGAAATTTGGCCGCTCGTGAAGACGCCGGCAGTCGAGAAGTTCGTGCGTCACGGCACGGTCGTCGACACGCTGTTGCGCGAGGCCGCGGACTGGAAGGCGGATGTGCTCGTCGTCGGGTCGCACGGCAAGGGATGGGCGCAACGGGTGCTCCTGGGCAGCGTCACTGACCAGCTCATCAATCATCTCCCGACCTCGCTGCTCGTGGCGCCGGTGGGCGTGGCGGCGGCGGCACTCCAGAAACGGGAAAGACGTGTGCGGGTGGCTTTCGCGCACTGAGGAGGATTTCATGCAACACATCCTGATCGTTTACGGCACGACCGACGGCCACACCCGCAAGATCGCGCAGGTCCTCGCCGAGGATTTGCGCGCCAATCTCTGCAGCGTCGACACTCTCGATGCGGCGGGGCCGCTGTGGCACCTCAGCGCGGAGGGCTACGACGGTGTCATCGTCGCGGCGTCGGTGCACATCGGCGACTATCAACGCGCCGTCGCACGTTGGGTGCGGGCGCACGCGCCGATGCTGAATACGATGCCCACGGCGTTTCTGTCCGTGTGCCTCGCGGTGGTGGAACGCCGCATCGAATCCCGTCAGGAGATCCTCCGGATCATGAAGCACTTTCTGGCGCGGGGCGGCTGGCAACCGACGATCACCAAGATGGTGGCGGGAGCGCTCCCGTACACCCGCTACGGCTGGCTCAAGCGGCAGATGATGAAACGCATCGTGGCCAAGGGCGGCGGAGACACGGACACGACGCGCGACTACGAGTACACCGACTGGGTCGATTTGCGCAACTTCGCGCAAGACTTCGCCGCGCTGGCGGCAGAGCACGAAGACGCGGCCTTGCTCGCGACGGTGGCTGAAGGGTTTCGCTGCGAGTACTATCCCCTCGGACCCCAACGAGGAGCCGGCCATGGCGGAAGCGTCACTCAAGAATCAGCAGCGGATCATCGCCAACCAGAAAACCATCCTGCGCAATCAGAGCCGAATCCTGCGCGACCTTCAAGCCACGCTGAGAAACCAAAGACGGATCCTCGCCAATCAGAGCAGGATCCTCGCGAAATAACCCCTTCGCCGACTAGCCCTTTAGCCGCCTAGCACCAGGTCCACCGCGCCGGCGAAGTGGCGCCAGCGGGCGATCTCGTGCGCGATCGCCCGCTTTCCCACCGCCGTGAGATCGTAGTACCGCGCCAGGCGATTATTCTCCGTAGCCCGCCAATACGACGTCACCCACCCCCGCCGCTCGCAGCGATGGAGGGCGGGATACAACGAGCCCTGGCCGATCTGGAACGTGTCATGGGACATCTCCTGAATCCGGCTCGTGATGCCCCACCCGTGCATGGGGCGGAGCGCCAGCGCTTTGAGGATGAGCAGGTCCAGCGTGCCGGGCATGACATTCGCGATGCTCTTCACCCACCACTCCTGTCGGATTAACAGGGAAGTATAATGGCACGTCTCCTGTCGGAGCAACAGGGGAATGTGCACTACTGGAGCAGCTGGACCGGGGGTCACCCGTATATCATCTCCCATCGGCTCTGACACGGTGAACTGAATTGGCATCGCAACGCTCAATGGCCCCGCTCTTCGCCACGCACGACGTAGGGTCTTGCCGGTCCCTCTGGTGACGCGGAGCTTTGGGTCTGTGTCACTCACTCGCCAGCTCGGGGTTCGTGCCGTCACGGCACTCGTCGTCGGTGAAGTCATCGGCATCGGGATCTTTCTCACTCCCGCCGGCATGGCTCACTCACTCGGATCCCCGTTCTGGCTGCTCGTCGTTTGGCTGCTCATGGGGGCGATGGCGCTGAGTGGAGCGCTCTGTTACGGAGAGCTGGCGGCGCGCGCGCCGGTAGCGGGTGGCGGATACGTCTATTTGCGCGAGGCCTACGGCCCTGGCGTGGCGTTCCTGTACGGCTGGAAATGTCTGCTCGTCATGGATCCGGGCATCACGGCGGCGCTCGCGGTCGGGCTCGCGGGCTACGTGGGGTATGCGTTGGGGCTGACCGGCGTTTCACTCAAGCTGATCGCGATCGGCACCATCGTCATCCTGGGGGCCGTCAATATCGCCGGCCTGCGCCTCGGCTCCCGGGTCATGCAGTGGCTCACCGCGCTCAAGATCGGCTCGCTGGCACTGATCGCCGTCCTGGCGCTCGCGCTCCGCGCGGGCCAATGGTCGCACTTTGTGCCGTTCGTCGCGCAACGGGCCGGCTCCGATCCGCTCCCGGGCGCGCTGGCACCGGCGCTCGTCGGCGCGTTCTTCGCCTTCGGCGGGTGGTGGGAGATCCCGAAGCTCGCCGGCGAGGCCCGGGACCCGGCCCGAACGCTGCCGCGCGCCCTCGCCCTGGG